>Ga0102928_1000534_pt1 | contig 24559 bp, 22 predicted proteins | sample SalPonR1_B_D1_MG_FD_78504 | JGI IMG/M metagenome (GOLD analysis project Ga0102928, IMG submission 78504) | Salt pond soil microbial communities from South San Francisco under conditions of wetland restoration - Salt Pond MetaG R1_B_D1_MG | ecosystem: Environmental > Aquatic > Marine > Intertidal...
CGGGTCGGCGGTCGGGACGATCGGGGGAGGTCGGCCCGTGCGAGCTACCGTCGTGCAGCGGCCGGCCGGCCGAGTGGATCCGGAGGGACCCGATGAGCACCACCGATGACACCGCCACCGACGACACCGCCACCGACGACACCGAGCGCACCGTCAACCGGCTCGCGGCCACGACCAACCAACGCGTCGCCGACCGAGAGGGCATCGTGGCGTCGGGTGACCCGGTCGAGTTCGAGGCGGCACGCCTGGTGTTCGGCCCCGACCGTGCACTCGTCGGACCGGTCGCCCACCTCGCCGCCGAACGCATCCGGCTGACGGCGCTCGACTGGGAGCACTTCACCGTCCGCCAGGTCGCGCCCACGCTCGGTGCCGTCGTGGAGGGGCTCGACCTGTCACAGCCCCTGGCCGACGAGGTGTTCGACGAACTGCGCCGCGCCTGGGTGGAGTACAAGGTGCTGTTCTTCCGCGACCAGCAGCTCACGGGCGAGCAGCACCTGGCGTTCGCCCGCCAGTTCGGTGAACTCGAGGTCCATCCCTTCCTGCCCGGCAACGAGCAGCTCCCCGAGCTGGTCCGATTCGAGAAGGACGCCACCACCGGCGGGTACGAGAACGGATGGCATCACGACGTCACCTGGCGCGAGGTGCCGTCCAAGGGCGCCGTGCTGCGCTCGATCGACGTTCCGCCCACCGGCGGCGACACGCTCTTCTGCGACATGGCCGCGGCGTACGACGGGCTGTCCGACGACCTGCAGGAACGGTTGGAGGGCCTCGTCGCCGAACACGACTTCCTCCAGGCGTTCGGCGTGACACTCGCTCCCGACGAGGTCGACGAGATGCGTGCGCAGTACCCGGTCGTCGAACACCCGGTGGTGATCCGTCACCCTGTGTCGGGCCGGCGGCTGCTGTACGTGAACCGGTTCTTCACGAGCCGGATCGTCGGGCTCGAACCGGCCGAGTCGGATGCGCTGCTCGTGGAGCTGTTCGCCCAGGCGAACATCGTCGAGTACCACTGCCGTTTCCACTGGGAACCGAACTCGATCGCCATGTGGGACAACCTCGCCGTGCAGCACTATGCGTCGAGCGACTACTGGCCCGATGTCCGGGTGATGGAGCGGGCCAGCATCATCGGTTCGCGTCCCACCGCGTGATGTCGGCGGAGGTGGCGGCCGCCGCCGACCGCTGAGCGGCGCCGGTCACTCCTCGACGACCACGGGGTGGGCAGGATCGGGCCCACCGAACAACTCGAGTTGCTCCCAGGTGACGGCCACCTCGTCGACGGCACACCACCGCAACCGGCCGCGGGAACCGGGGCGGCGAACCTCCACCCGGTCGGCGCGCAACGAGCGCGCCGAGCCGTCGGGGTCGCGCAGCATGATGCTGCCGTCGAGCTCGATCCCACGCACCCGGCCCACGATCCACCGGCCCTTGTCGTTGCGCCGGAACCGGATCGGTTCACCCAACCGGAGTCCGAGGCGGGCCAGGGCGGCGGGGGAGCGATGCATGGTGGTGGCCACCGACGGTGCCCGTGCGGTCAGCCCCGGGCCACGCGGCGCTGGAGCTTGCGCATGCCGCCCAGCCACCGCTCGGGATCGGTGGCCTTCAGCGCCACGTAGTCGGCCACTTCCGGATGGGGGAGCACGAAGAAACGCTCGGTCTCGATGGCTGCGGCGACCTCCTCGGCCACGTCGGCTGGTTCGAGCACGACTCCGGCTGCCCTCACCACGTCGCCGCCGGACAGCCCGTCGTCGCCGGCGTTCAGCATCGCGGTGTTCACTCCCTGCGGGCACAGGCACGTGACCTTCACGCCGTCGTCGCCGTGGGTGATCGCGAGATACTCGGCGAAGGCGACCGCGGCCCGCTTGGTGAGCGTGTAGGGCCCCGAGCCGATCTGGGCGAGCAACCCGGCTGCCGACGCCGTGGAACAGAAGTAGCCCTCACCTCGCTCGAGCCAGTCGGGGAGCAGGTACTTCGCCGCCCACCGATGTGCGTGGACGTTCACGGCGAAGGCCGTGTCCCAGTCGGATTCGGGCGTCTCGAGGATGCCGCCGCCGATGCCGACGCCCGCATTGGCGAAGAACAGGTCGATCGATCCGAGCTGCTCACGGGCCTGTTCCACCAGCCGGCGGTTGCCCTCCTCGGTGCTGACGTCGGCGGTGATCCCCGTAGCGCGCTCCATCGTCGACGCGACCTCGTCGACGCCCTGCACGTCTGCCACCACCACGTTCGCGCCCCGGTCGTGGAACGTCCGTGCCAGGGCTTCGCCGATCCCCCGGCCGGCTCCGGTGACGACGATGTTGCGATCAGGAAAATCCATGAACGTGCATCGTAGGGCGGAGGCGGTTCGCCGGCGTGGCCGCGACCGGTCCGACATGGCGGTTGAGCTGCGGGTTCGTTGTCGCGGCAACGTGCAACCCGGGGTGCCGGGCGCGCGCTTCGGATCGTGAAACCCGGTTGCCGGTGCGCGCGCGACCGCCGAGACACGGGTACCGTGTTGGTCAATGACTGATGAGCGCACCGACACCAGCAACGAGGCCGTGATCAGCGAAGCCCTGAGCGTCATCGACGGCGCTCTGGCCAAGATGATGCAGCGTGAACTCGTGTCGTCGGGCGAGGTTGCCGATCTGTTGCTCGACGTGCGCACGCTGCTCACGGCCGAGTCCGACAGCCTCGTCGAGACCGTCCCCCCCGTCACCAGCGACTCCGTCTGAGTCGCTGCGGGTGGAACCCGCAGCCCGTCGCGCCCGGCGCCGATCGCTGAGGCTCAGCCCGCTGCGGCGGTGAACTCGTCGACGGCGTCGGCCAGGCACGCCTCGAGCAGTGCCGGGTCGGCCACGGCGACCGAGTCGATGTTCATGCCCATGTCGAGGCTGCCGTCGTGGCTGAGCAGGGTGAGGTTGAACGCCACGCCGCCGAGCGGGCCCACCGGGTGATTGTGGAGCAGCCTCGCGCCCGCCACGTACAGCGGCACCGGTGATCCCTTGACGTTCGACGTCGCGAAGTCCACGGTGTCCGCCTGCTGACGTGCCAGACGCGTCAGGATCGCCGTCGGCAGTGGTGCAGCCAGCGTGGCCACGACCTCCAGCCCCGGCAGCGTGCTGCGATCGGCCGAGCAGCGCACGGCGTCGTCGACGGCCCGGAACCGCTCGGCGATGGGCATGGGAGCGGTGGGGACCAGCAGGCGGGCGAGCGTGAAAGCGTTCGCGCCGGATTCGACCGTCCTCGTGCTGACCGCCATCGATGCCCGGAGTGCGTCGACGGGAGCCCCCGACAGCGTGTGGTAGCGGCCCGCCGCCTCCGCAGCGAGCGTGAGGAACGCCGTGTTCAACGTTCCTCCGAGCCGCCGGGCGGTGCGTCGCGTGTCGTCGAAGGGGGCCGAGCCGACGACGATGTGCCGGTGCAGTGACCGGTCGGTCCACAGCGGGGAGCAGGCCCGGTCGGTGGTGGCGACCTGGTCGAGCAAGCCGGCGAGCGTGTCGCCGGCTGTCGCCGTGGCTGCAGGGATGCGCTCGGGCTCGGCCAGCAGTTCGCGTACCTGCTCGACGACGCCCAGTGGGATCCGTAGGGCCGACGCCAACGCCGTGCGAACGGCGTCGGCCTGCGCCAGATCGGCGTCCGCAGTGCCGGGCTGCGGCGGTGATGCGGCGTCGTCGTCGTCCTCGTCGCCATCGGCGCCGGTCGGATGCGGTCCGGGTGCGTCCCGCTGGAGATCGAGGAACTCCATCGCCAAGCGCACGCCGCCCTCACCGTCGGTGATCGTGTGATGCAGCTTCTCGATCAGGGCGGCGCGTCCAGCGGTGAGTCCGTCGACCACCACGAACTGCCAGAGAGGCCGGTCGGGGTCGAACGGGTCGGCGAGCACGAGTGCGGCAAGATCGAGCAGCTGGCGTTCGGTGCCCGGTGCCGGCAGGGCGATGTGACGGATGTGGGTGTCGAGGTCGAACTCGGGATCGTCGACCCAGCGGGCGGGTGTGAGGTTGGCGAAACCGGGCCGGATGCAGCGCCGGAGCCGTGGGATGCGCCGGACGGCGCGTTCCATTCGGCGGCGGAGCCGGTCGAGGTCGGGTGGACGGTCGAGCACGGTGATGTTGGCGAACGTCGACGAGAGGTGCCGGTCGGCCTCGAGCCGCCACATCATGGTTTCGGCGGCGCTGAGGGTGCGATCGTCGGCGGTCGGATCGGCGGTCGGTGGATCGGCACTGAGCGTGCGATCGTCGGTGGTGCGGGTGTGATGGTCGGTCGGGCCCATGTCGGCCCGCCAGCGTAGAGCCGCCGGTGGCCACGCGGTGACGGCTCAGGGAGCCCAGCGACGGGCGACCCGGCGGCCCACCATGCCGAGCGCGACGCCCAGCAGGGCTCCGGCGACCACGTCGGAACCGTGGTGGATCCGCACGTAGGCGCGGCTGATGCCCACGACGGCGGCGATCTTCCACCACAGCGCGCTCCAGGGCCACCGGTCCCAGCCGCTCAGCACGGTGGCCGCGAACGCCGCCGCGCTGGCGTGGCCCGACGGGAACGACGACGTCGACGGTCGGCGCACCGTCAGCCGCTGGTCGCCGGTGAGGGTGGGGCGTTCACGCCGGAACAGCCGCTTCACGCCCTGGTTGACCACGAGGCTCTCCGCGCCGATCAGCGCTGCCAGGACCAGCACCTGGTCGGGGCGGCCGGTGGCGAGCCCGCGGGTGATGCCCACGGCGTGCCAGATCAGGCTGAAGTCGCCGACGTGGCTGGCGGTGGCGAACAGCCGGTCGGCGGCCGGATGCCCGCGTAGTCGTTCGAGCAACTCGTCGATGCGGGCGTCGGCTGCATCGACGGCAGGACCGAACGTGCTCTGGCCGGGGACGACCGGGAACGGGCCGGCGTCGATCGGTTCGGGTTCGGGCCCCGGCTGCGCCGGCGGGATCGGATCGCTGTGCAGCGGCTCGGGCCCGGATTCGCCCGTCCGCTCGCTCGCCGGCTCGGGGGGTCCGGTGCCGTCGCTGCTCATGCCGGTGCGGCGATCGGGGCGCCGACGCGGGCTTCGTAGGCGGCGACCGCCTCGGTCGCGGCGAGGTCGGGGTCACCCCCGAATGCCGGGCACCACTGCTGGAACGAGCAGTAGTCGCACAGTTTGCTCTGGCGTGGGCGGAAGTCGCCGGTGGTGCAGGCCCGCTCGACGGCCGTCCACACGGCAGTGGTGCGCGTGGTGATGAACTTCACGGACTGCGCCGACGGCACGGTCTCGATGGTCTCGCCCGAGCTGAGGTACATGAGGCGGATCTTCGCCGGTCGCTTGCCGAACACGGCCTCGCACAGGAACGAGTAGAAGTGGACCCCTGCCAGGCTCTTCTGTTCGAAGTTGCTCGACGGGGCGCGACCCGTCTTGTAGTCGGTGACCACGAGCTCGCCGTCGGCGTCGAGTTCGAGGCGGTCGATGATGCCGCGCAGGGTGAGCGAGCCCACCTCGGCCTCCATCCACAGCTCGAGGCCGATGTCGCGAACCGTGGTGGGATCCTCCATGGCGAAGTACCTGCGGATGAGGGTGTGGCAGTCGCGCTCGAACGATGCCTCTGCGTCGGCGTCGAGCCGCAGTCCCGTGTAGTCGGGGTGGGTGCGGTACTCCTCGAGGGCCGTGGCCAGGTCGGTCGCCAGCGCCTCGGGTGTGCGCTGTGCCGCGGGTCGCACGAACAGCAATTCGAGTGCACGGTGCACGATCGTGCCCTTGGTGGTGGCCACCCCCGGGGGCTCGGGCAGCTTCTCGATGCTCGAGAACCGGAACTGCATCGGACACGAGGTGAACGACGACACCCGCGACGGCGACAGCGAGGTGGGCACCGTGAACACCGGTGTGGTGACGGCGTTGTCCGTGTCGGTCATGGCCGCCATGGTAGGTGAGGGGTGTCGCAGGCTTCGGCAGGGGGCGAGCAGCATCCCACCGCCGAGAACCCCGAGAAGCGACAGCGGGGTCAGACCCCGCTGTCGCTTCTTCAGGTGGCGGCGTCTGCCACGAGAGCGGCCATCGCCGGCGGGTCGACGAACGGCGTGAAGTGGTTCCAGTCGGGCTGCGTCACGAACGTCGAGTTGGGGAGGTGCTCGGCGATCTGCGGCGCCACCGCGGCGGGGCCCCCGGCATCCGCAGCGTTCGGATCGACCGGCCCGGCGGCCACCACCACCCGCGTCCCGATCTCGGGGAGTCGCTCCCACATGCCGTAGCTGCCACCCGTCTCGAACGTGCGCGCCTCGTGCTCGGGATCGCACTTCAGGCGCACACCCTCGGGCGCCGGGCGGAATCCGTGCGCCACGTAGAGGCGAAGGACGTCGGGATCGAAGGCCTGCATCGGAGGCTTGGACGAGTAGTTCGCGATCGCATCGGCGAAGGACGGGAACGATGCCCGGCGCCGGCGTGCGCCCTGCACCATCGGCGACGACGGCCGCTCGGCGCTCGGCTCGGCCGGCGGGAACACGATCGGCTCGAACGCGACGATCACGTCGAACAACCCGGGCTCGCGCAGAGCGGCCATCAGCAGGCCCGCACCGCCCATGGAGTGGCCGAATCCGACGAGCCCGCCGTTCGGTGCCACGGCACGCGCCGCAGCGAGCGCATCGTCGCCGTAGCGCTGCCAGTCGACCTGCCAGTCGTCGGGGCGAGCCGTGTCGCCGTGGCCCCGGTAGTCGAGGCCGTAGGCCGTGTAGCGATCGGCGAGCTCGTCGGCGATGGGGAGATAGCAGTAGGCGTGGAAGCCGGTGGCGTGCGACAGCAGCAGCGGCCCACCCGTGCCGCCGAACTCGTGGATCGCAACGCTCACGTGATCGGATGACGGCACACGCACACCGCCATCATGCTCACCGGCCCGCCCACCCGCCGAATCGTTGCATCCGGTGTCTGACACCGGATGCAACATGCGCCACCGTCAGGTCGGCCTGGGTTCGCGGGGGAGGCCCAGCAGACGCTCGCCGATGATGTTGCGCTGCACCTGGCTGGTGCCGCCGGCGATCCGGCCTCCGGGCGCGGCGAGCATGCCGAGCGAGTCCGGCCCGTCGAGTATCGCCTCGGCGCCCGACAGGTCACCGCGCAGCATCGCCACGTCGAACATCATCTCGGTGATCCCCAGCTTCATCAGCGACGCCGCCGTCGAGGCGATCGGGCCCTGCCGCTGAGCCATCGCCTTGAACGACGAACCCCGACTCAGCAGACCGGTGAGCGCCTGGCGGCGGGTCGCATCGAGCGAGCGTCCTTCGGCGAGGCGGGCCATCTGGTCGAGGCGGCGTTCGAGGCCGATCACCGACGTGCCGATGTGGCCGCGCTCGCTGGTGAGCACCGCCATCCCGACGCCCCAGCCCCCGTGGAGCGGGCCGAGAAGGTGGTCGGCGGGCAGCTCGACGTCGGTGAAGAACACCTCGTCGAACTCGGCCTCGCCGGTCATCTGCCGCAGCGGCCGGATCTCGATGCCCGGCAGGTCCATCGGGCAGAGGAAGAACGAGATGCCCTCGTGCTTCGGAGCCTCGTCGAGTGGCCGCGTCCGGGCCATCAGGATGCCCCAGTTGCTGTACCGCCCGCCCGAGCACCACACCTTCTGCCCGTTGATCACGAAGCGGTCGCCGTCGAGGTCGGCCCGTGTGGACAGCGAGCCGAGGTCGCTGCCCGCACCCGGCTCGGAGAACAGCTGGCACCACACGTGGGTGGTGTCGAGAGTGGACCGCAGATGGAACTGCTGCTGTTCGGGTGTGCCGTGGCGCTGGATGGAACCGCCTGCCAGGACCAGGCCGACCATGTTGAACAACGGCGGCACACCGGCGCGGGCGCATTCGAGCATCCACACACCGTTGTGCTCGGGTGTGAGGCCGCGCCCGCCGTGCTCGACCGGCCAGTGGATGCCGGCGTACCCCGCATCGAAGAGGCGCCGCTGCCAATCGAGGCCGGCGTCGACGAGATCCGGCGGGCAGATCGCCCCGTAGTCACGAGGCGCGTGCCGGGCGTTGTCGGCCAGCCATGCGGCGGCCTCCTGCTGGAACTCCTCGACCGGGATCACGCCGCCAGTGTGGCCGCAGCCGTCTCGTCGCCACGACCCGGTCGCCGCGACCGATCCGCGCCGCCGAGGGTCACTTCAGGGCGTCGAGGAACATCGCCGTCTCCTCGGCGATGCTCGGCGGCACCTTGTAGCCGGTCTGGTCGGTGACCTGGTCCCAGTGGGCGGCGAGGTCCTCGGGGGTGAGATCGGCGGTGTTGGTGTACCCGGGCGTCTCGGCGATGAACACCTCGGCCACGCGGCCACCGCCGACGGAGTAGACCCGCCCGGACGATTCGCACGACTCGTGCGAGAGGTAGGTGACGAGCGGTGAGACCAGCTCGGGGCGCAGCTTGTCGCCCAGCGCGCCGAGGAGGTCCTCGGTCATCCGGGTGAGGGCCAGCGGGGCGATGGCGTTGGCCTTGATGTTGTACTTGGCGCCCTCCACGGCGAGGACGTTGGTGAAGCCGACGAGGCCCATCTTGGCGGCGCCGTAGTTGGCCTGGCCGAAGTTGCCGAAGATGCCCGCTGCCGACGACGTCGACACGATGCGGCCGTAGCCCTGGTCGCGCATCAGCTTCCAGGCCGGCTGGGTGACGTTGAACGCGCCCCGCAGGTGCACGTCGAGGACGGGATCGAACAGGTCGGATCCCATGTTGTGGAACGACTTGTCGCGCAGGATGCCGGCGTTGTTGATCACGATGTCGACCTTGCCGAACGTGTCGACGGCGGTCTGCACGATCGCCGCTCCGCCCTCGGGGGTGGCGACCGAGTCGGTGTTGGCCACCGCTTCGCCGCCGGCGGCCTGGATCTCCTCCACCACCAGCTGGGCGGCGCCCTTGTCGCTGCCGGTGCCGTCGACCGAGCCACCGAGGTCGTTCACCACGATGAGGGCACCACGCCGGGCCATCATCAGTGCGTGCTGCCTGCCGAGGCCGCCGCCGGCGCCCGTGATGATCGCAACCTTGCCGTCGAATCCGAGATCAGTCATGGCGCAGACGCTAACGGCGCAGGTCGCCGCCCCGGAAACCACGACGCCGCCCGGCACCGTTGCCCGCCCGTGTCGTCGTCGTCCGTGTCGCCGCCGCCCGTCCGGGCGTCCCGCTCACGGCACGGTGGGCGCCGGGCGACGGGTGAAACGGTGGGTCAGGTGCCCGACGATGCCGTCGGGAAGCAGCACCGCGGCCACCACGAGCATCGCCCCGTTGACGGCGAACTGGTACTCGCTCGCCGAGTCGCCCAGCAGTTGGGTGAGGACGCCGCCGCTGGCGAGCGCTCCGGCCACGACCGCACCGATGGGGGAGCCGATCCCGGCCAGATAGGCCACCGCGAACACGCCGATCGCACCGGCGAGCGGGTCGAACGAGCCCGACGACAGCGTGCGCAACTGGTACGCCGTGAGACCTCCGGCCAGGCCGGCGAGACCGGCCGAGACGGCGAACGCCGTCATCTTCACGCGCGTCGTGTCGATCCCGGCGGCCGCGGCGGCACGTTCGTTGGAGCGGACGGCCAACCAGCGCTTGGCCTCGCCGGTGCGACGCAACCGGGCCACGAGCATCACGCACAGCCCCGACACGACGACGACGAGCAGGCCGTAGGCCCGACGGGGGAACGCGTCCCCGACGGCGTCGATGCGCAGGTCGATGCCGCCGATGGAGGCCGGCTCGATCGTCGAACCCGCCAGGCCACCGGTGAACCAGTCCCATCCGAACACCAGGCTCTCCACGGCGAGAGCCCCGGCGAGGGTGGCCATGCCCAGCGTGAGACCCCGTACGCGCAGTGCGGGCAGGGCGATCGCGACACCGACACAGGAGGCCGCCAGCACCCCCGCGAGCAGGCCGATCGGGAACGCGAGTGCGTCCAGCTTCACCAGCGTGAAGGCACCGATGCCCGCCAGTGCCGTCACGGCCAGGTTGATCTGCCCGGTGAACCCGGTGACGACCACCACCGACAGCGCTCCGATCGTGGCGATCGCCGACACGATCAACGCCAGCCGCCAGCCGCTGCCGCCGACCCACATCACCGCGAGCGCGGCCACGGTGGCCGCGGCCGCGATCCATTCGGCGTGCGGGACCTCGCGGGCGCTCGGCAACCGTGACGACCGCAGAGCCCCCCGAGCGGGCAGTGGGTTCGACGACACCATCAGCACCACGATGATCACCACCAGCGGCAGCCCGTCCTGCAGGCCCACGTCGGGCAGCCAGTCCCACTGCGACCGCAGGTTCTGCAGTTCGGACTGCACCATCCCCAGGCCCAGGCCCCCCGCCACGGCCAGCGGGATGCTGGTGAAGCCACCGATCAGCGCAGCGGCGATCGCCGGCACCACGAGCAGGCTGGTGGACCCCGCATCGAGACGCGTGATCGGCGCGGCGAGGATCATCGCCGCCGCCGCCAACACGCTGGCGAGCACCCAGTTGGCCACGGCGATGCGGTCGGCCCGGATACCGAGCAGGACGGCGCCGCGCTCGTTCTCGGCGACGGCGCGGGTGCGGATGCCGAACATCGTGTACCTCGACACCGCCCACAGCACGGCACCGACGCCGACGACGATCAACGCCAGCAGGTAGCGGTCGGTGGGCACCCGGACCGATCCGATCGTGTGCAGATCGCCGGGCAGGATCGACTCGATCCGCAGGGCTGTGGCGCCGGCGCCGAACCGCAGCCCGATCACACCGATGAGGTAGGCCAGCACACCGAGCGAGGCCACGATCCTCGCCAGCTCGCTGGCCTGCCGGAGCGGCCGGTACACCACGAGTGCCAGGAAGAGCCCCATCAGTGCCGCGAGGCCGAGACAGGCGACGAACGCCGTCGACACGGTGGGCACGCCGCCGATGTCGATGCGGGCGGGCAGGCCGATCACCGGCAGCACCAGCTCACCGGAGGTGCGGAACTCGTAGAAGGCGAACGCGCAGAAGGTGCCGAGTGCGGCGTGCGCGAAGTTCACGACGCCGCTGGCCTGGTACGTGACCACCAGCCCGATCGCCAGTGCGGCGATCACGGCACCCGAGCCGAGCCCGAGCAGCAGGAACGTGAGGTGGTCGGCCATGCGCGATCGTTCTCAGCCCACCCGCCGGTGCCGCGTCACGAGGGGAGCAGGGTCGACACGTCGATCCATCCGCCGCTGGCGTCCTCGGGCGGGTCGCCGCCGTCGTCGAGGAATCGCAGCAGCTGCTGCTGCGGGGCACACAGCGAGGGCATCCCCGTCACCTGTTCCTCGGCGCACGTGTACGGGTGGCCCCAGAAGCTCGGCACGTCGACCGACGTGGCGAGGGCCTCGGCCACCGACGCGGCATCGACGGTGTCGAGCGACGTGAGGAGGTTCCACAGGTTCATCGTCGAACGGAACGTGACGGTGCCGGCACCGCCGGCGGGCTCGGCGGCGTAGCGCTCGATCGCTGCGTCGAACAGCGAGCTCTCGGCGTCCTGGTCGGCCCCGCCCTCGGAGTTGAAGATCACCTGCGCCTGGATGTCGTCGGGGACCTGGGCGAGGATCTCGGGCGCCGCACAGGCGCCGGTGAGGTAGAGCTGCCCCTCGAAGTCGAGTTGGGGCAACGTGGTCATGGTCGGAACGCAGGCCGTGTCCGCAGCCCCCACCACGATGGCGTCGGCTCCCGTGTCGACCGCCGCCGTCAGCACGGGCAGCATGTCGGCGCCGATCAACGGGAACGGGATCAGCTCGGTCTCGAGGCCCAACGACTCGGCCACCGGGACGCCGTACTCCTTGACGGGCACCTCGAAGCTCTCGAACTCGCCGTAGGCGAAGGCGATCTTCGTGCGTCCCTCGCGGGCGGCGTGTTCGGCGAAGGCCATGTAGGCGCCGGTGACGCCGCCGGAGAAGAACGTGGCGATGCCCGAGCGCATCTCCGCCAGGGTGGCGGGCACCCCTCCCACCAGCGGCAGCCCGTTCTGCTCCAGCACGGGCAGGGAGGCGTTGGCGCCGACGTCGATGCCCGACGTCACCACCACCGCTCCCGACCGGGCGGCCTCCTGGGCGCAGGCCTGGCTGCGTTCGACCGAGAAGTCGGTGATGCACGGCTCGAGCCGGATCGGGCGGCCGTTCACGCCGCCCAGTTCGGCGTTGACGAACGCCACCGCTGCCTGTGCTGCAGCTCGCAGCTCCGGGAACGAGCCGGCCGGCGAGTTCTCCTGGTTGATCATCGTGATCCGGATCGGTTCGGCGGAGTCGTCGGCCGCAGTGGCCCGGTCGGGGATGGTGCCGGCGAACCAGTCCTGCCCGGCGAACATCGACACCACCGACCCGTCCGATGGTGCCGTCGTGGCGTCGGTCCCGCTCGCCGTGTCGTCCGGCGCCTCGTCCGCCGTGTCGTCCGGTGTCGTACCGCCGGTGTCCTCGGCATCCGCCGTCCCCGTCGGCGCGGCGGTCGTCTCCGCCGTGTCCGAGCCGGTCGCCGTCGGGGCGTCGTCGCTGCTCTCCGTGCACGCTCCCAGCAGGGCTGCACCCACCATCGCCAACGCGGCTGTCCGCTTCATGATCCCCCTCGTCCGGTTCCACCAGGTCCGGTCCCCCGACCGGTGCCCGCACGTTAGGCGATCGGTCGCCCGCGACCGTCGACCGGCCGGTCTGCGAACGGAGGTGTCAGTGTTTGCGGAGCACGCGGTGTGGCGCGTCGGCGGTGACCATGATCTTGTCGTCGCGGTCCTGGATCGCCACCCCGGCACCGTCCACCACCGTGAGAGTGCATCCGTCGGCGTCGAGGTCGACCCGCAGCTTGGATCCGTGTCGCTGGACGTGGAACGTGACGCTCTCCCACGAAGCGGGCAGCCGCGGCGAGAACTCGAGGTGGTCGCCCTGTTCGGTGAGGCCCGCGAACCCGTGGACGATGCCGGCCCACACGCCACCCGCCGAGGCCACGTGCACGCCGTCGGCGGTGTTGAGGTGGGAGTCGCACAGGTCGAGGTAGAGCGCACGCTCGAAGTACTCGAGGGCCAGATCGTCGTAGCCGACCTCGGCGGCGACCACCGCCTGCACGCACGCCGACAGCGACGAGTCACCCGTGGTGATCGGGTCGTAGTAGTCGAAGTTGCGCCGCTTCTGCTCCACCGGGAAGCGCTCGGACCGCAGGAACATCGCCAGCACCACGTCGGCCTGCTTCAGCACCTGGTGGCGGTAGATCACCAGCGGGTGGTAGTGCAGCAGCAGCGGGAACTTCTCGGGCGGCGTGGTCTCCCAGTCCCACGGCTCCAGGTCGAGGAACTCGGAGTCCTGGGGATTGATGCCCAGCTCCTCGTCGTAGGGCAGGTACATGGCGTCGGCCGCCGCGTCCCAGTCGTCGAGTTCGTCCACCTCGAGGCCCGTCTCCCGGCACAGCGCCTGGAACGCCTCGGGGTTCCAGTTGGCGAGGAACCGGACGGTGCGCGCCGCGTAGCGCAGATTGAACCTGGCCATCACGTTCGTGTAGAAGTTGTCGTTGACGACGGTGGTGTACTCGTCGGGCCCGGTGACCCGGTGGATGTGGAACGTGCGGGCGCCGTTGCTGGCGTAGAAGCCCAGGTCCACCCAGAGCCGGGCCGTCTCCACGAGGATCTCGGCGCCCTCGTGGGAGAGGAAGTCGATGTCGCCCGCCGCTTCGAGATAGCGGCGCAGGGCCATCACCACGGCGGCGTTGATGTGGTACTGGGCGGTGCCCGCCGCGTAGTAGGCCGACGCCTCCTCGCCGTTGATCGTGCGCCACGGGTACAGCGCACCGACCTGGCTCATCTCCCGGGCCCGTTGTCGGGCGTCGTCGAGCATGCGCCAGCGGAACCGGATCACCTTGCGAGCCGCCTCGGGCATCGTGTACGCCAGGAACGGCACGACGTACACCTCGGTGTCCCAGAAGTAGTGGCCGTCGTACCCGCCGCCGGTGACGCCCTTGGCCGGGATCCCCTGCTCCTGGGTGCGCGCCGACGCCTGGACGAGCTGGAACAGGTTCCACCGCAGCGCCTGCTGCGCCTTGTCGTCGCCGCGCAGCTCGATGTCGGTGTCGGCCCAGAACCGGTCGAGCCACTGCCGCTGCTCGTGCTGGAGGACGTCGACGCCGTCCTCGGCCGCCCGCTCGAGCGTGCGCGAACAGCGGTCGGCCAGCTCCTCGGCGGGGACGCCGTTGGACGAGTGGTACGCCACCAGCTTGGTGATCTTCACCGGGTCGCCCGGCGTGGCGCGCACGGTGAAGACGGTCTTGGCCAGGTCCTCGCCGACGTCGGTGGTCACGTCCACCTGGCACGTCGTGTCGATCTGGTGCCGGGTGCCGCAGGCGAGCGTCATCCGGCTGTTGGCGCAGCGGTAGCCGAGCACGATCTCGTTGCCGCGCTCGCGTTGCAGGCGTGGTTCGAGCACCCGGTGGTCGAACTTGCGGGCCTGGCGCGGATCCTTGCCCTCACCGAGGGCAGCGGCGCGCACGTGGTACTCGTCCTCGCCGTCCTGGCGGTTGAGGAGCTGTGACGACACCACGATCGGAGCCGAATCGTCGAGCAGCGTGATCTCGAACGACATCACCGCCAGGTGGCGGTGGGTGAAGCTCACCATCCGTTGGGAAGTCACACGCACCCGCTTGCCGGCGGGTGTCCGCCACACGATGTCGCGCGTGAGCACGCCGTTGCGGAAGTCGACGGCGCGTTCGTAGCTGTCGAGGTCGGCCGTGGCGAGCAGCAGCGGTTCGTCGTCGACGTAGAGCTTCATCAGCTTGGAGTCGGGCACGTTCACCAACGTCTGGCCGGTCTTGGCGAACCCGAAGGCGTCCTCGGCGTGCATGATCGGCCAGGTCTCGTGGAAGCCGTTGAGGTAGGTGCCGTGGCTGTGCGCCTCGCGGCCCTCCTCGGGGTTGGCCCGCATCCCCAGGTAGCCGTTGCCCAGGGCGAACAGCGTCTCGGTGGTGCCGAGGTCGTCGTTCGAGTAGGACCGCTCGACGAGCCGCCACGGCTCGACGGGGAAGCGGTGCTGGGGCAGGCCGTCGGGCGCCGTCTTGCGGTTCACGACGAACTCCTCTCGGCGAGCAGCTCGGCGAGGTCGTCGACCACGAGGTCGGCGCCGTGGGAGCGCAGCGTGTCGGCACCGGCTCCGCGGTCGACCCCGATCACCAGGGCGAAGCCACCCGCAGCGCCTGCGGCGACGCCCGACACGGCGTCTTCGACCACCACGGTGCGGGCCGGGTCGGTGCCCAGGCGTTCGGCGCCGAGCAGGTACATGTCGGGCTCCGGCTTGCCGATGACGCCCTCGTCGACGGCGACCACGCCGTCGACGACGACGTCGAAGCGATCCTCGAGACCCGATGCGTGCAGCACGGTGCGCGCGTTCTTCGACGACGACACGATGGCCGCGGGGATGCCGGCGGCCTCGAGCAGGTCGAGCGTGGTCTGCGAACCGGGGTAGGGCGCGATGCCGTCGCGCTCGAGGATCTCGTTGAAGATCTCGTTCTTGCGGTTGCCCATCGCACAGACGGTGTCGGTGCCGGGTGGATCGTCGGGGGACCCCTCCGCCAGCACCACGTCACGCGAGGAGAGGAACGACCGCACGCCGTCGTAGCGCGGCTTGCCGTCGATGTACGCGAGGTAGTCGGCCTCGGTGTAGTCGTAGTCGGCGAACAGCTCGCCCCAGGCCCGCTCGTGGATCTCGGCGGTGGGCGTGATCACGCCGTCGAGATCGAACAGCACCCCGTCGAACCGGGTCCAGTCGAAGCCCGCGTCGGCGACGGTGCCCCCGACGTCACCGCCGTGATCGGCGCTGGCGTTGCGGGTGGTGGAGTGGCTCGCGCTGTCGGAGGTCGTCCCGTCGAAGTCGCCCGGCATCGGCCACAGGCTAGGCGCTGGTACCCGCCATGGCGTCGGACTTCAACCGCTTGTAGTCGAGTTTGCCGTTGGCGGCACGGCCGATCGAGTCGACCGGCACCACCCGCTTGGGGGCCTTGTAGTGGGCCAGTCGGCCCTTCACGTGGGCAATCAGTGCCGCTTCGTCGACCGTGTGGCCGGCGTGCGGCTCGACGAGCGCCGTGATCGCCTCGCCCCACTTCTCGTCGGGGACGCCGACGACCGCGGCATCGGCCACCGCCGGGTGCAGCTTCAGGACCTCTTCCACCTCCTCGGGATACACCTTCTCGCCGCCGGTGTTGATGCACTGGCTGCCACGGCCGAGGAGGGTGACGGTGCCGTCGGCCTCCACGGTGGCGTAGTCGCCCGGGATCGAGTAGCGCTCGCCGTCGATGACGACGAAGGTCTGCGCCGACTTGGCCTCGTCCTTGTAGTAGCCGATCGGGGTCCGGCCGCGCAGGGCCACCCGGCCGAGCTCGCCCGATCCGGGCACGACGTCGCGGCCCTCGTCGGTGACGACACGTGTGGTGGGGCCCAGTTCGAACCTCGCCGTCTCCCCGCTCGACTCGGCGGTGGTGGTGTTGCTGGCCATGCCGATCGCCTCGCTCGAGCCGAGCGAGTCGACCATGATCAGGCGATCGTTGTGGCGCAGCAGGCCCTCCTTGGTCTCCTTCGACCACATCACGCCCGACGACACGATGACGCGCAGCGTCGAGATGTCCCAGCGGTCGGGTTCGGCGTCGAGAGCGCGCAGGATCGGCTTGGCGAATGCGTCGCCCACGATGGAGGTGGAGTTGATGCCGTAGCGCTCGACGTCGTCGAGGAACTCCTCGGCGCTGAAGTGGCGACCCTCGATGGTGGTGATCGATCCGCCGATCATCAGGTTGCTCAGCGCGTTGAACAGCCCGGTGCCGTGCATCAGCGGAGCGGCGGGCATGTTGCGCGGGCCCGGCTTGTCGACACGCTCGGCCACTGCGTCGAGGTCCTGTTCGGGCGGCATCCGCTTCTTGTTGTTGGCGTCGAGGACCCCGAACAGGTCGTCCTGGCGCCACATCACGCCCTTGGGCATGCCCGTGGTGCCGCCGGTGTAGAGCAGCAGGAGATGGTCGCCCGAACGGCCCCACGGACCCGACACGTCGAGGTCGGTGCCGGCGGCGGCCGCCTCCTCGTAGGGCGTCGCCCAGCTCGGACACGGACCGCTGCCGTCGTCGACCCACAGCCACGTGCGCACCTTCGGCACCCGGGCGCGGACCGCCTCGCAGGTGTCGGCGAACGTGCCGTGGAACACGACGGCGGTGGCGTCGGCGTTGTCCCAGAGGTAGACGATCTCGTCGGCCGCGTACCGGTAGTTGGTGTTCACCACCGCCTGGCCGGCCTTGAAGGCGGCGAAGATCGACTCCAGGTACTCGGGGCTGTTGTAGAGGTACTGGGCCACCTTGTCCTGCTCGGCGGTCTCCGGTGTGAGCAGTGCCGCCGCCACGCCGTTCGCCCGCCGGTTCATCTCGGCCCAGTTGATCGTGCGGTCGCCCTGCTGCAGGGCGGGGGCATCGGGGATGCGGCGGGCGATGGTCTCCCACAGGTCGGCGAAGTTCCAGCCGTGTCGGTCGGTGTTCGTGGTGTCGGTGGTCGTCACCCGCACGACGGTACCGCCCGCCCATGCGGGCCCCGGCGTCAGACGTGCCGGCGGGTCTGCGTTCAGTGCGCCGGCGGGCCCTCCAGGAGCCGGTCGTGGGCGGCGGTGACGGGCGAGTGCTCGGCCATCGCGTCCCACATCGACTCGATCCACCAGGTGGCGCCGGCGTCGGCGTAGGCGGCGGGCGAGTGCTCGGACATCGTGCCCTCGACCACGATGTCGAAGGGTCGGTCGGTGACGGTCCCGTCGACCTCGGAGCGCAGCTCGGCGACCTCGTCGAGGGTGGGCTGGCGGACGCCGATGTCGACGTCGGGATCGAGCACCTGGGGGATCACCCCGTCCCAGCGTGTGGCGCGCCGCATCGACTTCTCGCGGCCGTGGGCGGCCACGCACCAGACGGGCACGCGCGGCTGCTGCGCCGTGTGACCGATCGTGGGGAACTCGGTGGGCCGCACCCGGTAGTGGCGACCGTCGTAGGTGAACGGCTGGCCCGCCCAGAGCCCGGTGGCGATGTCGAGGCATTCGTCGAGCAGCTCGGCGCGTGTGCGGCGGTCGCACTCCTCGCCGAAGGCCTCGAAGCCCGAGTCGATGGCGCCGAGCCCGACCGACAACGTGACCCGGCCGTTCGACAGCCGGTCGACCGTGGCCACCTGGCTCGCCAGCTCCCAGGGTCGCCGTCGCGACGGTGCGGTGAGCAGTGTGCCGAGGCGGATCTTGGAGGTGCGCACGGCGGCGAGACCGAGCGAGATCCAGGCGTCGACACCCCAGACCGGCTCCCACACGAACAGCCCGTCCCAACCTGCCTCCTCGGCGGCAGCGGCGAGATCGCCGACGTCGTCGGCGTCGCCCCACGGGACCACGAAGCCGAACTTCATCCCCTCGACCGTAGACGATCGCCGGGCCCCGCCTCGCCGCGAGCGTCCGGCCGCCACTCCGGCGCAGGTCCGTCCATCCCATCCGAACGCGTGAACAGTCTGCGGCGAGCGGCCGCACGGAGTTCACGCGTTGCGAGATCCGACCTACAGTCGGTGCATGGGGATCGCACCGATCGTGGAGGCCGCAGTCAGCCTGACCGAGCAGATCGAGGCGCACGCCGACGACGGTGAGCGTCTGCGTCGGCTGCCGCTGCCGACGGTGAAGGCGCTGACCGATGCCGGGCTGATGCGCATGTGCGTGCCGGCCGCCTACGGCGGGCCCGAGGTGGATCCGGTGACGATGGTGGAGGCGATCGAGGCGGTCGCGCGCGCCGACGGTGCGGCCGGGTGGTGCTCGATGATCGCGTCGACGACGTCGTCGATGGCGGCCTTCCTGCCGGCCGACACGGCGCAGGAGATCTACGGCGACGCCACGTCGATCACCGGCGGGGTCTTCGCGCCGAACGGCAGGGGCGAGTCGTCGTCCGTCGACGGTGTCGACGGGTTCTCGGTCACCGGTCGGTGGGCGTGGGGGAGTGGTACCCAGCACTGCCGGTGGGTGCTGGGCGGTGCGCACTGCGACGACGGCACGTTCCGACTCTGCTGGTTCCCGCAGTCGGACGTGACGTTCCACGATACCTGGTACACGTCGGGGATGCGGGGCTCGGGCTCGCTCGACTACTCGGTGAACGGGGCGTTCGCCCCGCACGAGCGCACGATGCAACCGGGTGTCACCCGGCCCGTGGTCGACACGCCCCTGGCCACGTTCCCCAACTTCACCCTGCTCGCCAGCGGTGTCGCGGCCGTGGGGCTCGGCGTCGCGCGCCGCGCACTCGACGAGATCGTCGACCTGGCGCAGGGCAAGAAGCCGCAGTACTCGTCGCGGACCCTGGCCCAGAGCGGATTCACCCAGGTGGAGGTGGCCCGAGCGGAGGGCGAGCTGCGTGCGGCGAGGGCGTTCCTGCTCGACGAGTTGGCGGCGGCCTGGGACGTGGCGGCGGCGGGTGGCGCCGTGTCGGTGGAAGCCCGTACCGGGATCCGCCTCGCGGCCACGCACGCTGCCACCACCGGTGCCCGAGTGGCCGACACGGCCTTCACGCTCGCCGGCGGCACGGCCGTGTACGACACGAGTCCGCTCGGTCGGTGCCTGCGCGACGCCCACGTGGTCACCCAGCACATCCAGACCGCGCCGAAGCTCAACGAGACCATCGGCAAGCTGCTGCTGGGCATCGACGTCGACACGACCATGTTCTGACCTGCGGAATCCGTGTGCGTGACCTGCGGAATCCGTTTGCGTGACGGAAATGTCGGGACGTCCCGACGAGACTGCAACGCAGACGAGGAGCCCATCGGTCTGCGTGACGGAAATGTCGGAGCGGGCCGACGAGACTGCAACGCAGACGAACGACGAGCACGACCTGGAGGAGACCGACGTGGATGCGATCGAGGCGATCATGACGACCCGGGCGATCCGGCGGTTCACCGACGAACCGGTGACCGACGACGAGATCGCCACCTGTCTGGCGGCCGCGCAACAGGCGCCGAGCGGCGGCAACGTCCAACCCCAGCAGTACGTCGTGGTCACCGATCCCGACCGCAAAGCGGAGATCGCCCACTGGTATCGGCTGTCCTTCGACCGGTACGAGAAGTCGCTGCCCGATGCCTCGGCCTTCCGTGACGAAGCGGCCGCCGAGTCGTGGCGCAAGACGCGCGCCGCCAGCCGCCATCTCGCCGACCACGTCCAGGAGGCCCCGGCGATCGTGTTCTTCCTGCAACCGGTCATCCCGTGGACGCCATCGGACGACGAGGGCCCGATGGACATCGGCCGCCTCGACGCCAGCGTCTACCCGGCCGTGCAGAACTTCTGCCTGGCGGCACGGGCGCTCGGCATCGGCACCTCGCTCACCACGGTGATCCGCATCCACGCCACCGAGACCCTGCAGGTCCTCGGCGTTCCCACCAACGACGACGGCAGCCCGCGGTTCGAGATCGCCGCATGCATTCCGGTGGGCCGCCCCGCCGGGCGCTTCGGCGTGGCGCCCCGCAAGCCCGCCACCGCCGTGACGCACTGGAACACCTACGGCGACCGCCGGCGCTGACGGCGCCCGCACACCACCGCGACACGCCGCGGGCGCCGTCGGGGTCGGCCGGTCACTCGTCGAGCACGGCGGTGCGAAGATCCTCGAGCGCCGTCGCCGGGTCGGTCTCGCCTGCGGCAACGGCCACGAACGCCGGGGCATAGCGGTCGGTCGCCAGCACCCCGTGGTACACCGCCGTTCCGACGAGGTCGACGTCCGGACCCGATGCGGGAACCGGGATTCCGACACGGTGGCGGAGCTCGCCGTCGTCGAAGTCGATCTCGAAGCTGCCGATCGACAGGTACATGTTGATCCGCGACGCCAGCTCGGCGATGTCACGGCGTCGGTCTGCTCCGGCGATGCCGAGAACGCACGTGACGATGAGCTGGGCCTCGTCGTCGAAGGTCTCGACGAAGCAGTCGACGTCCACGCTGTCGCCCTCGTAGCGCGTGTGCACGACGCCCGACTCGGACACTTCGTGAGGCCACTGCTCCTGCACGAGGAACGCAACGACCGTGTCGAGCATGGATGCCTCGCTCATGTGCCCTTCAGAGCCGGGTTCTTGTCGCGGTGGCGCTTGGCGGCGTTCTTGTCGACGAGTTCACCGATCAGCTTGGTGGTGAGGGGGTGGGATCTGCCCCGAATCTTGCGTTCGGTGAAGTACTTCCAATGCGTGGCGCCACCGGGCTTCGGTGTGCCGTCGGCGTGGCAGTGCGCATGGATGACGATCGACGACAGCCGTTTGATGGTGACCTCCACGGAGAACTCGCCGGGCCCCGTGTCGTCGCTGGATCGATAGGTCCGGGTGACCTCGCCACGCCCGATGAGTTGCTTGTCGAGCTGCGCCTGCAGTGTCTCCTTCTTCGGATTGCGGGCGAACTCGTGCTCGGCCTGCTCGACCAGTTTGCGTTCGGCCGCCGCCCCCTCGTGTTCCTCGCGTCGCTGCCGCGTGCCCTCCAGCGAGGTCACCGTCGCAGCGACGTCGGTGAGTCCGGCCCCGAACTCCTTCCAGGGCTTCGTCGTGCGTTCCGACAGCGCGGTTCGGACGGAATCTGCGGCCTTGCGCTTCTTGGCGCCGATTCCCAGTGTCTCGAGCCTCACGAACCGGGTCTGGAGATCATCGAACTGTTCCACCAGGGCGCTGACCTCGGCGAAGCAGCGTTCGGCGGTGGCGACGGCGCGTTCGGCGCCGGCGACGTCGAACGAGGCCGATGCCCGCTTGACGTCGGCAACGGCCCGGTGGAGCTCCGGGTGGTTGAGCAGGAGAGCGTCGTCGAGGCCTTCGAGGATGAGCGTCTCGCGGCGTTCCGTGACCCGGGCGAGACCGGCCCGCTGCTCGGCGACCGTCGCCTCCCACTCCGCCCTGCCCGCTGCCTGGGCCTGTGCGCTCGCCTCGGCGGCAGCCTGTCGGAGGCGCTCCTCCTCGGCCCGTCTCTGGCGCGTCGCCACGTTCTCGGGTTCGTCGAATCGAGCCCGCAACTGCTGTTTCTCCGCGGCCTTGCGTTCGGCCTCGATCCGCTCGGCTTCCTCGGCGCCGGGATCGGCCTGCGGGGCAGCCGGCCGTGCGCCGGCCGAACGGTCGACATCGCGGGTCGCACTGCGGGCATCGATGCCTCGTGCTGCGCCTCGCTGGTGGATCAGACCGTCGCGGAGAGCAGGGTCGAGCTCGCGGCGGATGACGTCGGACCGTCGAGTTCTGCCGACCGACGGATCGGCCGCCGACGCCGGAAGGCGTGCCGCTCTCGCCACCGCCAACACGTCGCCGGTTCCGGCGACCACTCCGCCGGGCCGGAGTGCGCCACGGGTGGTCGGGGCGGGAGCTGCCCGCAGCGGTGCACGCCGTACGACCGCGGCAGGGTCGGCCCCGGGCGCCTTCTGCGCCTCAGTGGAGCGCACCTGCTCACGCATCGGCGAAACGTAACAGATCCACCGGGTCCGGCGACGGGTGGCTCCGGCTGCCGGACGGGCTGCACCGGTTCGCGAGGATGATCACATGACGACCACAGAGACCCGCCCGACCGACGCCGGCCGTCCGACGGTCGACCTGCTCGATCCGGAGCTCTACCGGCGCAACCCGCACGAGCTGTGGGCCTGGATGCGGGCCAACGAACCGGTCTACCGCGACGGGCGCAACGGGCTGTGGGCGGTCACCCGCCACGCCGATCTGATGGACGTGGAGCGTCGTTCGACCGTGTTCGCCTCCGGCCAGGGGTACCGCGCCATCTGGTCGCCCGAGGAGATCAACATGATCGCCCAGGACGACCCGCGCCACCGCCAGCAGCGGATGCTCGTGCAACCCAAGCTGACGGGCAAGTCGGTGGCCCAGCGGCAGGCGGAGATCGCCCAGCTCGTCACCGAGCTGATCGACGACGCACTGGCCGCCGGTGACGAGATGGACGTGATCGAGGCGCTCGCCGGACAGCTCCCCGCCCGCTTCACGGCGCGCATCCTCGGTTTCCCCGAGCAGTACTGGCCGCAGATCAAGAGCTGGTCCGAACGGTTGATGCGCACCGACATGCGCGATCGCGACGGGCAGGTGTTCCGTGAGTTCTTCGAGGCGAACATGGAGTTCGTCGGCGTGCTCGGGGAGATCGCGCCGGCCAAGATGGCCGATCCCGGCGACGACCTGCTCAGCGTGTGGCTGCACGCCCGCATCGACGGCGAGCCGCTCCCGCCGGCGACGATCGTCCACGAGGTGGGCCTGTTCATCGCCGGTGGCGCCGAGACCACCCGCACCGCCATCAGCCACGGCCTCGACGCGTTCGCGCGGCATCCCGAGCAGTGGGAGGCGATCGCCGAGGATCCCGACCTCGTGCCGGGTGCCGTGGAGGAGGTGTTGCGGTGGGTGACGCCGCTCAACAACTTCTTCCGGCGGGCGATGGCCGACGATCGGATCGGTGACCAGCCGGTGGAGCGCGGCGACCGGATCATCCTGCTGTACCCCTCGGCGAACCGGGACGAGGCAGTGTTCGACGACCCGTTCACGTTCGACATCCGTCGTGACCCCAACCCGCACGTGGCGTTCGGGTTCGGCACGCACCTGTGCATCGGCACGCACGTCGCCCGTGCCTCGCTCGCCGCCGTGTTCGGCCAGCTCAGCCGGCGAGTCACCGACCTGCAGGTGACGCACGGCCCCGACGTGGAAGCCAACATCTTCGCCCGCGCTGTCCAGGAGATGCGCCTCGGCTACACCCCTCGCTGAACCGTCTCGCTCCGACCGGTGTCGGCGCCGGCAGGGTCTGCACGGGAACCGCCCCGTGATCAGACGAGGGCGAGGATCGAGTCGACGGCGGTGTAGGCCGCCACCACCACGAGCAACGCCACGAACCAGCGCTGCAGGAAGCTCGGGTCGCGGGTGGCAGCCAGCCGGCTGCCGACGAACACGCCGACGACGCTGGCCGCGGCGAACGGAACGATCACGCTCCACTCCACCGAGCCACCGGGGAGCCGGCTCGTCAGGGCGACCAGTGAGTTCACCGTGATCACGATCAGCGACGTGCCGACGGCGTCGGGCATGGTGAACCCGAGTGCGAGCACGAGCGCCGGCACGATGACGAAGCCGCCGCCCACTCCGAAGAAGCCGGTGAGCACGCCGACCACGCTGCCCGCCACCAGCACCTTCACCGCTGTGGCGAGATCGACGGTGGTTTTCGTGGTGGCGACCGGTGTCTCGGCGGCAGCGGCGCCGACCGAGCGGGGTTGCGCCGACGTGCGCGCCGGCAGCCGCCGCCACATGCCGTACGCGGCGACGAGCATCAGGACGGCGAACGCGAGCAGGAGCACGTCGGCGTCGACCACCCGGTTCCACCGTGAGCCGAGCAGGGATCCGCCGATGCCGGCGAGGCCGAAGAGCATGCCGGCGCCGACACGCACGTGCCCTGATCGCCAGTGCGGGATGATGCCGATCACGGCGGTGATCGACACGAGGACGAGCGAGGTGGTGGTGGCTGCCTTGGGGTCCTGGCCGGCGGCGTAGACGAGGGCGGGCACGGCGAGGATCGACCCGCCGCCGCCCAGGGCGCCGAGCGACACGCCGATGAGGAATCCGAGCGGGGAGGCCAACAGCGCGCGCATGCACCCACCAACATACCCCTATGGGTATTTGTTCCGGCGATCGGACGTCACAGCCGCCGCGGCCGCCTCAGTCGA
>Ga0102928_1000536_pt1 | contig 24475 bp, 18 predicted proteins | sample SalPonR1_B_D1_MG_FD_78504 | JGI IMG/M metagenome (GOLD analysis project Ga0102928, IMG submission 78504) | Salt pond soil microbial communities from South San Francisco under conditions of wetland restoration - Salt Pond MetaG R1_B_D1_MG | ecosystem: Environmental > Aquatic > Marine > Intertidal...
CGGAGCCAATGGCGGCCCAGCTGATCCAAAGGGTCTTATAGCCGAATTGTGCGCCTGAAAGCATAGCTGCCGTCAGGGTGCCGGCGCCCAGCGTCAGCGCAGCACCCATGAAACCGCGCCCGCCGAGACGGAGATACGCCAGCAGCCGCAGGACGAGAGGCTTCTCGTTCAGATGCTCGAGGTAGCGGACCTCGGCATCCAGCTTCTCCTGCGGGATCGCGTCCGCCAATGGGTAGACGGCAGTTCGCTGGGGCGATTCCTCCACTACCGTTGCCCGCGCCGAGCCCCTGAACCGGTTTCGGGCGCTGAGAATGCCTGCAGCAGACTATCGAGCCGAGCGCGCTCGGCCGCTCCCGGCTCTGCGAGCGGCGCTCGCGGCGGCCCCACATCGAGTCCGCGCATGCAACAGCCCGCCTTTACGAGCTGTGTATACTGACCACCGCCTTCGAACAACTGCAGCAAAGGTATCAGCCTGTAGTAGAGTTCACGGGCCTGGTCGAGGCGGCCGCCGGTAACGAGTTCGTAGAGGTAACGGTGCTCTTCCGGCAGAACATTCGCGACACCACCGACCCAACCCGTCGCCCCGGCGATCAGGCTCTCCAATGCCAGTGTATCGCTGCCGCAGAACACCGTCATTCGTTCACCACACCGCACCAGGATATCGGCAACCCGGGTAGCATCACCGCTGCTTTCCTTGATGTAGTCGATACCCTCTACCTCGGACAGACGCTCCACCAGCGCCGGGGTCAGATCGACCCCGGCACGACCCGGATAGTTGTAGAGCATGATCGGGATACGGATTGCCTCGGCTACCGCACGGAAATGCCCTAGCAATTCGGATTCAGTCGGCAGCGAATAGTAGGGAGGCGCAAGCAGGACCCCATCCGCGCCAAGCCTTTCCGCCTCCTGACAGTAGGCGATCACCTCAAGCGTTGACCCCGCATTGGCGCCGACGATCACCGGCACTCGCCCGGACGTCGTCTGGATGACCGTGCGCGCAACCGCCTCGCGCTCCGCGGCTGACAGTGCATAGAACTCGCCGGTACTGCCCAACGGGGCGAGCCCGTGTACGCCACCGGCTATCAGACGCTCGGTCAGCTCTTCGAGCCGCGTAAGGTCGATTTCCTGGTCCGTCGTCATCGGAGTCGCCATCGCAGCCACTACACCTGTGAACTTGCCTGCCATTCGAGGCCTCCCCTGGGTCATCGGCCGGACATGTCAGCGGACATCGAGTACGGGGGCACCCAGTACCTCCGCGCGTGGCACTATACCGAGCCCCGGCTGATCGGATGCGCGCAATCGTCCGTTCTCCCGCTGCGGCGCGCCATCGGCCGTGCTCACCGTGACGTAGCTGTTGAAGTCCGTCGACGAGAACAACAGCTCCGTCGGCGTGCTGTGCGCCAGATGCGCAATGCTAGCCGTCACGATATCACCGCCCCAGCTATCCTCGATGGTCATTGCGACTCCCAGACTGGCGCAGATGTCTCGCGCGAGACGGGCTTTCGTGAGTCCTCCGAACTTGCTGATCTTGATGTTGACCACATCCATGGCCTGATCCGTGCTCGCACGCAGTATCCGGTCGACACCGTCGATACACTCGTCCAGTACAAAGGGCAGATCCGTCCGGCGCCGTATGGATACGCACTCCTCGTAGCTGAGACACGGCTGCTCTATGTAGACATCCACATCACGGACGCCGCGCACGACCCGGGCTGCCTCATGCATCAGCCAGCCGGTGTTGGCGTCTGCCACCAGTTTGTCTCCTGTCTGGAGGCGCTCCGATACAGCGTGGATTCTCTCGATGTCCGTATCGGGATCACCCCCCACCTTCAGCTGGAATCTCCGATAACCCTCGTCACGGTACATCTCGACGTTGTCCGCCATTTCCTGAGGTGAACGCTGGGATATGGCCCGATACAGGACGAAGTCCTCCCCGAAACGGCCGCCGAGCAGCTCGCAGATCGGAAGTCCCGCCACCTGACCGAGTATGTCCCAGCAGGCGATATCAAGCGCCGACTTCACATATGGGTGACCCTTCAGGGCCGTGTCCATACGCGTGTTGATGCGCGTCAGCTGTGTTGGGTCCTCGCCCAGCAAATGCGGTGCCAGTTCTCGAATGCCGGCCCGTGCACCTGCGCCGAAGGCCGGCAGGTAGAACGGACCCAGCGGACATACCTCGCCGTGCCCGCTTATCCCGGCATCGGTCTCTATCCGAACGATGGTGCTGTCAAACTCCGATACCGTCTTGCCGCCGGACCAGTTATAGCTGTCCTCGCGAAGCGGCAGAGCCACCCGGAATGCCTGTAGAGCCGTAATCTTCAACTCGAATTACTCCGCAAAGTCGTACCAGATTGTCTTTGTCTCGGTGTATTGTTCGAACGCCTGCAATGCGTTGTCCCTGCCGCCGAACCCGGACTGTTTGTAGCCTCCGAACGGTGTCGTGATGTCTCCCTCCGAATAACAATTCACCGACACCGTTCCTGCCTTCAGAGCTCGAGCGAGCCGGTGGGCCCGGTTGACGTCCCGCGTGTACACCGAAGCCGCTAACCCATAGGCGGAGTCGTTGGCCAGTTCGATCGCATGTTCCTCGTTTTCCGCGGTGATCGCCGCAAGCACGGGCCCGAATATCTCCTCACGGGCGATGAGCATGTCGTTGGTCACCCTGTCGAAGATCGTCGGCTCCACGAAGTACCCGCCCGACTCCGGGTTCACGCGTCGGCCACCGGCGACGACCGTAGCACCATCCCGGCCGCCCTGTTCGATGTATCCGAGCACCTTGTCGAGGTGCGCCTTCTCGATCATCGCGCCCACCTTCGTTGCCGGATCGAGCGGATCACCGACTACCCATGTTTGCGTCTTCTCCACAATGCGCTCGAGCAACGCCTCGCGCACGTCGCGGTGTACGATCAGGCGCGAACCGCAGCTGCAGTTCTCACCCATGTTCCAGAACGCGGCATTCGTCACATGCTCGGCGACCACATCGAGATCCGCAGCATCCGCCATGATCACCTGCGGACTCTTGCCACCGCACTCCAGCGTGATGCGTTTCAGATTCGATGCCGCAGCGTACTGCAGGAACAGGCGGCCCACCTCGGTGGATCCCGTAAAGGTGACCACGTCGATGTCCATGTGCTCGCCGATGGCGCGTCCCGCCGTCTCACCGAGCCCGGGCACCACATTCAGCACGCCCTCGGGTATATCGGCTTCAACGGCGAGTTCGGCCACCCGCAGCGCACTGAGCGACGACAGCTCGGCGGGCTTCAGGATCACCGAATTGCCGGCGGCAAGCGCCGGCCCGATCTTCCAGGCCGCCATGAGCAGAGGGAAGTTCCATGGCACGACCGCCCCGACCACGCCCACCGGTTCTCTCAGAATCAGACCCAGCTTGTCGGCGGCCGTCGGTGCCACCTGATCGTAGAGCTTGTCGGCCGCTTCCGCATACCACCGGATACAGGTCAGCGTCTCCGGCACGTCGATGCCCGTGCAATCGGTGATCGGCTTGCCCGCTTCGAGCGCATCCAGCAGAGCCAACTCGACCGCGTGCTCCTCGATCAGATCGGCGAATCTGAGCAACTTGTCCTTGCGCTCACCGGGGCTGCACCGCGACCACCCTCCCTGCTCGTAGGCACGTCGAGCGCTCCGCACCGCCTTGTCAACGTCCGCGCTGTCACACGCCGCTATCTGCGTGATCACCCGCCCGGTGGCGGGGTTCTCGGTAGCGAATGTCGCCCCGCTCGCCGAATCACGGTAGGCCCCGTCGATGAAAGCGCAGTTTCGGAACTCCAGAGCCTCCGCCTGTGTCTTGAATTCCTCGTACGCCGATTTCGCGTTGACCACCATTTCTTCACTCCTCCGGACCGGCGCTGCACGGCATGCCGGATCGCGCTCCCGGTTCTTTCCATACCGCCTCGGCGACGCGCAGGAAGTTGCCACCGAGGATCTTTGTTATTTCTGTGTCCGCATAGCCGGCACGCACGAGTTCATCCGCGATCGCCGGGTAGACTTCCGGGCCCAGTGTGACAGCACTCGTGTAAGCGTACTCCGCAGGTACCGTGCGGGGCGCCAGCTCCGCTTCACGTTGTTTCGCCGCTTCGTCGAACAGGGCGGTGTCCAGACTGATGCCGACGTGATCGGGCCCGACCAGTTGCACGACGTAGTCGATGTGGCGTACGACATCGGTCGCAGTCGGCTTCGGTGCGCCCAGAAAGACACTGTGACCGCAGATCCCGACCACGCCACCACTGGCCGCGCAGCGCCGGATGAGATCGTCCGGCACATTTCGGGGATGCGGCACGAGAGCAGCCGGGTTGGAGTGCGAGAATATGACGGGTCCCGCATAGTGCTCGAGTACGTCGTACGCCGTACGCTCACTGGTGTGACTGCAGCAGGGCACCATCCCGAGCGCCGCCATCTCGTCCAGCAGCTCCCGGCCGAAGCGGGTCAGACCCATCCCCGATCCGTAGCAACCGCCTCCCGCGAGATTATCGGTGTTATAGGCAATCAGCATCCAGCGCACGCCCAGGTCATAGAACAGTCCGAGAAGGCTCGGATCTTGTTCCACCACGTCCATCCCTTCGATATCGAACGTGACCGCCAGTCTTCCCGACGCTTTGGCGGAACGGATATCGGCGACTGTCTCCACCAGGCTGTAGCCATCGACATGGGACTTGATCCAGCGGCGCACCTGCGCCAGCAGGCGAACCTGCCGCTCGAGCGGCACCTTGTTGTAGCCGACATTGAGACTGACGACATCGACGCCGGCAGTGCGGAATTCGCCGAGCCGATGGATGAGGCGTTCGTGTGCGTCGTAATCGATGGGCAGGTTGGCATGGTTGTCCCAGACCAGCGCGGCCTCGAGCAGACGACGGCCTTTCGCCTCGTCCGCCCGATCCTTCGTCGCCCCTGGCTCGGCACCGGTCATCCGCTGCTCCTGTCCGAATATGAAATCATGGCGCCTGATGCACTCCCCTGCGGCACATCCGCCTCTTCGAGTACGGCGACTCGATATCCTAGCGGTGCGGCGCGCGCGAGAGTTGTGCAGACTGCCGGAAGACTACTCTGATCGGCCATCCGGAGGGTCCGGGGATACGCGATGCGGCAGCGAATCACCAGCCGCGGGTGCGCTCCCATTCCGCCACCACCCGCTCTTGCTCCACCACGAAGTACCGATCGAATTCGCTGGCGGTCGCGCAGGCGTGATTCGGGAGAACGCGGAGCAATGTCCCGAGGCGCAGGTCCTCATACGGTAAAGGTTGGCCTTCGTCCATGGTCTTCACGATACCGTGCTCCTGGTTGGCGTCTGCGACGATCATCGTATCGAGCGCGCTGCCGTCTCTGCGCCGGACGAGCCCGTAACCATAGTCCCTACCCTGGCGGGCCGTACCCCGGTCCCGCGACATGGCCATCCAGCCCGCATCGGTGATGACCCGGCCCTTGTCCCGCTGATGCCCGATGACGCTCGTCAGGACACTGACGGCGATATCATCCTGGGTACAGACACCGATGCCCGCCATCACCAGGTCGAAGAAAACATAGACGCCGGCGCGCACTTCTGTCACGCCGGTCAGGTCCTCCGACGCGAGCGCTGTAGGGGTGGAACCTATGGAGACGACCGGACATGAGACGCCGCCCGCCCGCAGCCGCTCCGCCGCTGCCACGCTACGGTCGCGTTCCTGGCGCGCCATGGTCAGCAGCGCCTCGCGGGAATCGCAGAAATAGGACTCACCGGCGTGGGCCATGACGCCCACAAGCTCGGTGCCTGCCGATGCGTGCAGGATGTGACCGATTTCCAGCAGGCTTTCGCCGGCGGGGTCAACACCCGAGCGATGGCCGTCGGTATCGAGTTCGATCATCACGCGGTAGCAACGGCCCTCCTGTACACCAGTCTTCGCGACGTGACGGGCCATTACGGGATCGTCGAGCACGATACTCAGGTCACAGCCACGGTCCATCAGAGCCGCGACACGAGCAAGCTTGTTCGGCGCGATCCCCACCGCATAGAGGATGTCGCTAACGCCGTGCTCGAAGAAGTATTCGGCTTCCTGCAGCGTGGAGACGGTGATGCCGCTCGTGCCGGGTTCCGCCAGTACTCGCTTCGCGATTTCCCCGCATTTGTGCGTCTTGACGTGTGGGCGGAGCGTGCTGCCGAGTCCGCGGATGTTCTCCGCCATACGCCGGATGTTGCGCTCCATCCTGCGCAGATCCAGGAGAAGACAGGGCGTCACCAGTCCATCGAGCGTGTCTTGCGAATCGGGTGTCACTCGCCGTCCCCCACGGGCAGCAGGAGCTGCGATTGACCATCGGCCTTGAGGCGGATATTCGCCACTGCATGATCCGTCGGATCCGCAAAAGCGACCGGCTTGTCGGTATTGGTATGGCGCTGGAAGAAGTGGCTGATACCGGGGGCGGTAACGAAGAGACGCAGCCGGTGACCCGCCGGAATCCGTCGTGCGACCCAGGTCATTTCGAACCGGTAGTCATGGAATCGGTCGATCTCCGGGAAGTCCGGGGCGATCGCGCCGTCCCGATAGCGGGCACGCAGGAAGTCGTACGCCAGCGTGATAGTCGAGCCATCCGGCGCCACGTCATACAGCACGGCGATCAGATCCGTGTCGGGGACATCGAGTGCGATGCGTGCCTCGAGCACCGGATTACCGACGACGTCGTAAGGTCCACGAGCAGGATCCGTCTCGTAGACCAGACCGCGATCACCGATCTCCAGCGGCAGCTCGTCATCGAGAAGATGATCGTCGCCCCGGGCCGCGGCGCCGAAGTACGGGCCCCACGAGACGGTCGGCAGACCCGGGTCGTAGCGAAAGCGATGGATCGTCGGCTCTGCGTCCCCCCCATCCGCGATTAGCCTGCCGTCGAGATAGTCGCCCCCGGAGCCGGAATTCCTGTCCCCGAGCACGAGCTTGCGGCAGCATGGCAGCGCATCGAGCGACGCTACGCTCCGCCACTCGTCCGGTCCCGCCATGAAGTAGGTCACCCGGCCTTGAAGCAGTGCGGGTTTCTCACCGTCCTTCAGCACCCAATCGAACCAGTCGAGCTCCAGTTCCAGGTGGTCCACAGCGGCCGCTTCGCCGAAATCGATGCCGCCGATCTCACGTTGCGTGCTGCTGACCCCCGCGTGATCCCAGGGCCCGACAAGGAGCCAGGTGTGCTCGGCGGCGTCGGGGTTCGTTTCGAGCAGCCGCTGGTAGTGAGTGAAGGTTCCCAATTGAGCGCCATCATAGGCGCCGGTCATAGTCAGCACGGGGATATCGATCTGCGCGAGCGCCGTCGCGGTCGGATTCATCCGTCTGTAACGCTCCCGCGATTCTGGCGTCTGGAGAGATTTTTCCCAATAAGAAGTCGGCAGCCCGGCGGCCTCATCCAGGCGCGCATATTCCAGTTCGCCCCTGGCGAGCTCTGCGTACAGGCCGTTCCAGAACTCTCTGGCCGAATTGAAGTTCGTATTACGCTGCCGCCCCGCTACCAGAGCATACCAACGGAGCCGATAGGGAATCTCTACGCCACGGTAGGCCGGATTGTCGACCGTGAAATAGGGAGCTGCCCCCGGCACGATGGTCTTCAGCGCCGGCGGATTCAGCGCGGCGATCGCCCACTGCAGAAATCCCGTGTAGGACGCACCGCGCATTGCGACTCGACCGTCGCAATAGTCGCGATCCGCAAGCCACTGCACGACGTCGTAGCCGTCCTTCGCGTCGTTCACGTAGGGTCGATATACGCCCTCTGAATCCCCACGTCCGCGCACCTCGACGATCGCGACGACATAGCCACGGGTCGCGAAGAACGCAGCTTTGGGAAAATAGCGATCGGCCCCGTAGGGCGTGAAGCGCAGTATGACGGGCAGAGGCTCCCGCTGATCGGCCGGGCGCAGTATCGTGGCACTGAGCCTGGTGCCATCCCGCACCGGAATCTCTGCGCCAAATTGCACATGGTACGGGCGGGCGGGCGGCGCAGACGGCTCGGCGGCATGACCGGTGACAGACCAGACTGAGCAGAAGACGGCCAGCAGCACTGCAACGACGCTGGCGGAAAGGAGCGCCTGTGCGGCATGGCGGTTTTGCTGACGTCTCAGAATATATTTTTGTCTCATGGAATGCTCCTCCATCGGATACGGCATTATTGGTCATCCGCGGGTCGCACACACCATTATGAGCGACGGGAAGAGAATTCCCGCCGCTCGTCCCCTGGCAATAACCGGACGACCTCGCTCACATCGCTGCGCAGCCGGGATCAGGGATACTGTGCCGCGGCGGTGATGATCACGCCCGGCGGCCGGTATCGGCAGGGCATGCATCCGGGAACAGGCAAAAATGACCACGGCAGGCACTCCGCGCAATCTCCCGGCGGCACGGGAACTGCTCGGCATCGCGCTCATGGCGATGACCGGCTGGCTGGTATTCGGCGCCGTGCAAAGCGGACGGCCAGACCGGTATTTCCTGGCGGCGCTCCTGCTGGTCGGCGCCGTTGCGCTGCTCGGACGGCGTGCCAGCGTCGTCACCACATTTCTGGTCGTCGCAACCGCGGTCATCGCAGCATTCATCCGGGCCGGCTCCATGGCCGTGGCTCCATCGGAGCTGGTGGTGGTGGCGCTGGCCGGCGGTACGACGCTGATCGCAGCAGCCGTCTTCTACGCTGCGCGTAGTAAGGGCCGGCTCCTTGCGACACTGGCCGCGCTCGGTGTGCTCGTGGTCGCGGCACTCGCCTTCGGCGCCATCCGCAACGCCCTGCCGCCTGTCGACAATCGCTCCGTCTACGTGGAAATGGACGACGGCATACGGCTTGCGACGGACTACCGCCTGCCGCGGGGATATGACGGCATCCCGCGCCCGACCATCGTCACGTTCACACGCTATCACCGGTCGTCGCGCCTGCGTTTCCCATTCAATCTCGTCTTCTCCACAGAGAGCGGCAACACCCGCCGCCTGATCGACGCAGGCTATGCCGTAGTCGTCGTCGACGTACGCGGTGCAGGGGCCTCATTCGGGACCCGGCCAAGAGAGTTCTTTCAACGTGAGATCGAGGACTACCCCCGTATCGTCGATTGGGTGATCTCGCAACCCTGGTCGAACGGCGTCGTTGGTGCGGAAGGCGTGTCCTACGGCGGCACGGCCGCAGAACTGCTCATGCTGCAGCGTCATCCGGCGGTCAGGGCAATCGCCGGCCAATACAGTCTTTTCGACGCCTATGACGATGCCGCATTCCCCGGCGGACTGGAGAATACCCATATAACGACGGCTTGGGGCCAGATGCTGCGCGCCCTGGACCTGAATGAGCCGCCGCCGGGCGTCCCCTGGCTCGGTCGCCTCGCCTGGGCCGGCGTGCGCCCCGTCGATGGTCCCGAAGGGCAGCGATGGCTCGACGAGGCCATCGCACAGCACCGCCACAGTGACGACTTCTCCGACGGTCTGGAGACGATCGAATTCCGGGACGATCGACTGGCCGGACGGGAGATATTCGACGGCTCGCCGGCGTCCTATGGTTCGGCCTGGCAAAAGAACCAGACTCCCTTGTTGCTGATCAGCGGCTGGCTGGACGGCGCCTACCAGGCGAGTGCATTCAAGAAGCTGGCGAACAGCGACAATCCGGATCAGTACCTGATCATCGGCCCGTGGGATCATGGTCCTGCGACTTCCATCGATCCCTGCGGATACCGTCCCAACGCCCGGCGCGGGAATCGCAGCAGCTTCACGCTGCCTTTCTATGATCATTACCTGCGCGGCATCCCGAACGGCTACGAGGAGCAGCCGCCGATCCGCTATTACATGCTCTGTGGGGGGGAGTGGCACGCCAGCCAGACCTGGCCGCCCTCCGCGGAGACTCGCCGAGTGTACCTGACCGGCGACGGACTGATCGCAGCGCCAGCGACGGTGCCGGGGACGCGCGAGCATGCCGTCGATTCGTCGGAAACGAGCGGTCCGGCGTCGCGCTGGGCTGCACTGGTCCGCGTGCCGGGTACCGGGCTGCCAACCGGCTACGGCGATCGCGCGGACCAGAGCAAGAAACTGCTCGGCTTTACTTCGCCACCGCTGCAGCATGCGCTGGAAATAGCAGGGCACCCGCAGCTGCAGCTCTACCTGGAATCGTCCGAGCCTGACGGTGCACTGATCGCGTACATCGAGGACGTCGCACCCGACGGGACGGTGCGCTACGTGACCGAGGGTGTCCTCCGACTCGGCAGCCGCGCCATCGATCCCGAACCGCGCTACGAGGACTACGGACCGGTCCGGTCCCATCTGCGCGCCAATTTCGAGCCCATGCCGGCCGGAACAGCCGTGCGCATCGAGTTCGGACTGCTGCCCGTCGCCTATCGATTCGATACGGGGCACCGGATCCGCCTGTCCCTGGCCGGGGCCGATGCCGACAATTTTGGAGCCGTGGCGGAGACACCGTCGGTCTACCGCATCCACTGGGGCCCGGAACGCCCATCTTTCCTCGTACTGCCGCTGGAGAAATCCGACCCCACACTCTGGTACCGCCCCGAACAGGAGTATCCCCATGCATCTCGCTAGACACCCACGCTTGCGATTCGCTCACCTGCCGACGGCGCTCGAGCGGCTGGACCGCCTGAGCGAACATCTCGGCGGACCGACGCTGTGGATTAAGCGCGATGACTGCACGGGCCTCGCCGGCGGAGGAAACAAGACACGGAAGCTCGAGTTCCTCATGGCGGACGCCCTGGTGCACGAGGCCGATGTGGTCATCACCCAGGGCGCGACCCAGTCCAACCACACCCGTCAGACGGCGGCGGCCTGCGCTCGACTCGGCCTCGACTGCCACATACTCCTCGAGGATCGCACCGGTTTCGAAGACGATGAGTATCGATTGAACGGCAATGTGCTCCTGGAAGACCTGACCGGCGCCACGATCGAGCATCGTCCGGGCGGCGCCGACATGAACGCGGAGATGGCAACCCTAGCCGACGAGTTCCACTCCCGGGGAAGGACTCCGTATATCGTGCCGGGCGGCGGATCCAACGCCATCGGTGCCCTGGGCTATGTCAACGCCGCGATGGAAATCCTGCAACAGGCGAACGACGCCGATCTGAAGATAGACGCCATCGTGCACGCCACGGGCAGCGCCGGCACACAGGCCGGTCTGGTCGCGGGTGTGGTCGCGACGAACTGCGGCATCCCGGTGCTGGGCATCGGTGTCCGCGCGCCCGCCGACGTCCAGCACGCAAACGTCCTGAAGCTCGCGCGGCAGACGGCGGAGCATCTGGGTATCGACGCACAGCCATCGCCCGAGGACGTGCAGGTCGACTGCAACTACGTAGGCGACGGCTACGGCATACCGACCGAGGGCTGCATCGAAGCCATCCGGCTGCTCGCTCGCCTCGAAGGCATTCTCCTTGATCCCGTGTACTCGGCGAAGGGCATGGCGGGACTCATCGACCTCATCCGGCAAGGCCATTACACGAACGACCAGCATATTGTCTTCCTGCACACCGGGGGCGCACAGGCCCTGGCCGGCTACCGCTCGCTGCTGACGTCCTGAGACAGGTGATCGTCGAGCACCTGTTCGCCGCTTCCCGCCAGCTGTCGCCATGCCCCTGCAAGGGCTGACGATCTGGCAGCAGGTGCTGCTGGGACTACTCCTCGGCGCAGTGACCGGCCCCCTGCTCGGTGAGCATGCCGACTTCCTCGAACCGGTGGGCGACGCCTTCATCGCGCTCATCAAGATGCTGGTCGTGCCACTGATCTTCGTGTCGATCGTCGCGGGCATCAGTTCGGTCGGCGACATGGGCCGGATGGGCCGGATGGGTGGGAAGACCATCGGACTGTATATGGTGACGACGCTCGGCGCGATCCTGATCGGTCTGGCCGCTGCGGCGATCCTGCGGCCCGGCGCGGGTGTCGCGCTCGCAACCGCCGGGCAGAGCGCCTCGGACTACGAGCCTCCGGGCCTCGCCGAGACACTACTCCAGCTGATACCGGAGAACCCCTTCGCCGCCTTCAGCTCCGGCGATACGCTGCAGGTCATCGTCTTTTCCATCCTGTTCGGTATCGCCCTGAGCTCGGTGGGCTCGCGGGGCCGACCGGTGATCCGGCTCGTGGAATCGCTTTCTGCCGTGATCTTCCGGCTCACCGACATGGTGATCGCGCTGGCCCCGTTCGGTGTGTATGCCCTGATCGCCGTCACCACGGCCGAGTATGGCCTCAACGTCCTGCTGCCTCTTGGCAAACTGATACTGGCGGTCTATGCCGCCTGCCTGCTGCACGTGGTGTTATCGCTGGGAGGGCTGCTGATCCTGCTGGCGCGCGTTAATCCCATACAGTTCCTGCGCGGCATCCTGGAGGCGCAGATCATCGCCTTTAGCACGACGACTGCTGCGGGCACCCTGCCGGTCACCATGGCCTGCGCGAGGGAGAATCTCGGTGTCTCGCGGGAAGTGGCCGGATTCGTGCTGCCCATTGGAACCACGATAAACATGGACGGAACTGCGATCTACCAGACCGTGGCCGCCGTCTTCCTGGCCCAGGCATACGGGATCGAACTGACGGTGGTCGATTATGCCACGATCGGCGCCACGGCCCTGCTCGCCTCAGTGGGAACCGCGGCGATTCCGGCCGGAGGCCTGATGGTACTGTCCATCGTACTCGTCTCCGTCGGCCTGCCGCTCGAAGGTGTCGCCCTCATCGCCGGTATCGACCGCGTCCTGGATATGATCCGGACTGCCACGAACGTGACCGGTGACGCCGCCGTCTCCGTACTCGTCGCGGTCAGCGAGGGCGAACTCGACCGCCGGGTTTTTGTCGAACGCCCGGTATGACCCGCCACCGCCTCGCACAATCCTGCCGCCGTCTCAAATCTTGCCCGTATCGGCGCGGCTGCCTAGCCTGACCCGATCGGCGACTCATCGGAGACGAGCGTGACCGACACCGATCTGTGCCAGAAGCTCCAGGCGGACCTGGCGTCGAGCCCCTACAACGCCTTCTGCGGCTTCCGTATCGAAGAGGCGAATCGCGATTCCGGCAGCCTGACCATGCTGCTGCCATCAAGACCCGAACACCAGAGGCTCTCCGGCAGTGATCAGGTGCACGGCGGGCCCATCGCCGCCTTCATCGATACGGCCGGCTGCTACGCGTGCATCATGATGCTCGGTCATGGCGTTCCGACCATCAACTTCCGCGTCGATTATCTTCGGCCAGCTGCGGGCGCCACGCTCCGGGCGACCGCTACGGTCAGGAAGACCGGCCGCAGCATCGCGACCGTCGATATCGATGTGGTCGACGAGAACATCAGACTCGTCGCGATCGGACGCGCCACATACAGTTCCAGCGCCGGCTGAAGCCGCCCTCGCACCGTCATTCTTGCGCGCCGCACGCAGGCGACTGTGCCACCCCGACCCATGGAGGCAGGAGATTTTGAGCAGACCGTCTTTCCGCATGATATTTTCCTTCTGGTGGCTACTCTTGGTTCCGCCGGTCGCCGCTGGTGCCGCCGAACTCACCGCTTTCACCCATGTCACCGTCATCCCGATGGATGGAGAGCGGGTAATCGAAGACCAGACTGTGCTGGTCGAGGGCGACAAGATCATAGCAATGGGTCGCACCGGAACGGTCCCCATACCGGAAGGGGGGCGAACGGTGGAAGGGACCGGCAAGTTCCTGATACCCGGCCTCTCGGACATGCACGCACACATCGGATCCCATGCCAGGACCGAGGATTCCGACCGTGATAAGGCGCTGGCGGAGAATCAACTCCTGCTCTACGCGGCCACCGGCGTCACGCTGCTGCGAGACCCGGCGGGCAGTCCGGCGCATTTCGAATACCGGGAGCGACTGAATGAGGGCGACTGGATCGGTCCCGACCTGTTCTTCACCAGCCCCATTCATGAAGGGGCGGATGCCGTGTGGGAATTCTCGACAAAAGTGACTGATCCGGAAGCCGTCGAGCCGCTGATAGCCGGCTACGCGGGAGCCGGCTATCAGGGCGTGAAGATCTACCATACCCTCAGCCGGCCGGTTTACGACGCCATGATCGACAGTGCCAACAGACATGGCCTTCCGGTCATCGGCCACGTCCCGTTCTCGGTTGGCATCGAGTATGCGCTCGCGAGTCGCCAGTACTCCGTAGAGCATCTGCGTGGCTATGATTTCGACGGTGTGCGCCCCGAAGCGCTGGAAGTCGACGGCGGACGCAACGCCGAGCGTTTTGGCAGCTGGATGTCGATGACCGAAGCCCGTATGGACGAACTCATCGAGCAGACCGTGGCCACACGCACGTGGAATTGCCCGACTCTGGCTGTCAACCGCTATCTCTTCGACGCAGAAGCTCGCGAGGACATCGCCCGACACCCGGACTTCCCTCTCGTGCATCCGGCCCTGCGCAAGCGGATCGTCGAGTCGGAGAGACTCGATGCCATCTTCTCCCCGGCGTCCAAGGCCGCGTTGCGCGATGCCCTGCCACGACAGCAGGCCTTCATCGCCAGGCTGGCCCGCGCCGGCGGCAATCTGCTGATCGGCACAGATTCGATCGTCTCGGCCTACATTCCGGGATTCACGCCAATAGACGAAATGCTGGCATTCGCCGAAAGCGGGCTGGGCAATTACGAGGTGCTGCGCATCGCCACCGTCTCGGCGGCAGAGTCGATGGGCATCGCCGAACGAATGGGAACTGTCAACGTCGGCAAACAGGCGAACCTCGTATTACTGGATGCCGATCCGCTGGAAGACCTGCACCATTTACGCAGCATCGACGGCGTCATGATCAGAGGACACTGGCTACCCGCGCGTGAGCTCCGCGAGCGACTGGAGTCGATGGCCGAGAGCTGGGAGTCCGGCTAGTCGGCTCGCATGGGGTAGTCAGTTACGACGTGACGTCAGCGCAGCCTCGATGAAAGCCTGCCACAGGGCCGTATCGCGGAAGGCCGAGGCCCCGATACCGCCGGGTTTCGTGTCGGCCCTGGCGAGTATCACCGTATCGATGGCCGGCAACACCGTCATGCGCTGGCCGCCGCTGCCCATTGCGGTATAGCTTCCCTCCAGCATCGCACCCGGTGCTCCCGGCGGAACGTCCGCGGTCACCCACCACATGTAGCCGTAGCCGGATGCCAGCTCCGGCTCCTCGTTCGTCAGCGAGATCGGTGCCGTACTTTGCTCCACCCAGCCGTCGGGGAGGATCTGCCTGCCCTCCCAGACACCGTCCTGCAGGTACAGCATGCCGAACCGCGCCAGATCCCTGGCCGACAACGCCATGTGATACGCGGCGTAACGGGGTGCGGCATCGGTATACAGATACCAGGTGTGCTCATAGGCATCGAAGTCCTGCATGCAGAGGGGTTCCGCGATGAAGTGCTCGAAAGCGAGGAAGACCGACTTGCGGGTGGCACGCTCGAATATAGCGCCCGCCACATTGAAGTCCCAGTTGTTGTAGAACCAGAAGCTGCCGGGCTCGTAGCCGCCTCTCTCCGGTCGATTGTCGCGCATCCTCGGGCTCTCCGCCGCCGTCGGCAGATAGACGCCCGAACGCGCCGAGATCAGATCACGGACAGTCGCCGTCCGCTCGAGTGGGGTAAGCGACGGATCATCATCGATGCCCCAGCGCGCGACAGTGTCATCGAGTTGCAGCGCACCCTCGTCAACGGCAATTCCGAGCAGTGCGCTCAAGACGCTCTTGCGGACGGACGCCAGGAACATGGGCCGCTCCGTCGGCCCATATGCGAAAGCGACCTCACCGCCAGTCACGATCATCACGGTTGCCGCTTCGGCCTCCTTGGCCAGGCCCCGTAACCGCTCGAACCCGTCGGGCTCCCAACCCAGGTCGCGCGGATCACCGGCCACAGGGAGATCTGCACATCCCGTCCGGGAGTGACTGCCCTCAACGGCCTTCTGATCCGACAGCGCGCATGCCGACGTAAACAGCGATGTCGTCAGCAAAACCAGAGTTCCGCCGTAAGTCCTGGATCTGCGATACATAGCGCGCTCCGGTCAGTGGTATGCGCCGCACGCTAGTCGCGACGCTCCCTGCCGTCAATGCGTCGCCGCGGACGAGGTCTTCTCCCATTGATGACACGTCCCGATGCAATGACGACAGCTTTTCACACGCTTCGAGTTATTTCCCGTTACACAAGCGCCGCGACCGTGCCCACAAGCACGTGCCTTGTCTCACCCGGATACTCAAAGGTTTTGGGGGGCCCGACATGGCGCAGACGACAGACACGGCGGCACCCCGCCACTGGGCGCCGGACGCCGTAACGATCATCTTCGCACTCTGCTTCATCGTCATGATCGTAAGCGCGATCATGGCCGCAGCCGGAGTGACGGCAGTCCGCCCCGGTAGCGGAGAACTGGTCGTTGCACAGAATCTGTTCAGCGCGGAGAATCTCCGTCGGCTGTTCTCGGAGATGCCTCAGACGTTCGCCCACTTCCATCCTCTCGGCATGGTGGTAGTGGTGATGCTGGGTGCCGGGATGGCCGACAAGGTCGGACTCTTCGACGCCGCCCTCGGCAAGTTTCTCCGCGCCATCCCTTCGAAGGCACTGCTGCCAGGGACGATCGCCATCGGCATCTGCTCGCACGTTGCCGTCGACGCGAGCTATTTCGTCTATATCCCGCTTGCCGGCTATGCGTTCAAGGCCGCCGGACGGGACCCCTTTGTCGGCATCTGTGCCGCATTCGCCGGCGTCTCGGGCGGATACGGTGCGAATTTTCTCGTGACACCGACGGATGCGATCATCTACGGTCTGACGGAGAGCGCCGCGCAGACCATCGACGCCAGCGTGTCGGTGGATCTCGTCTCCAACTACTTCATCATGGTGGCCTACGCCCTCGTGGTCATCGCAGTCGTCACGGTAGTCACACGATCGGTCATCGAACCTCGACTCGCCCGTCACGACGTCGATCCTGTCGATGCAGAGGAGGAACGCCGCGAGGCGAGACCCGGTGCCCTGGCGTGGTCCGGCGCTGCCATGGCCGCAGTGCTGATCGCTGCACTCGCCCTCGCATTGCCGGAAGGTGCACCGCTGCGGGACGAAGCCGGTGGGCTGAAACCGTTCTACGACTCACTGGTAGCGGTAATCTTCCTCATGTTCTTCATCGGTGGCGTTGTATTCGGTGTCTTCGACGGACGCATCGGGAGCGATCGCGACGTTATGCGGCTAACGGCCGAGGGCATCTATGAGGTAGCGCCGTTCTTCATGCTGGCTTTCGCTGCCGCCCATTTTGGCGCCTTCCTGAACTGGTCCAACCTCGCCGTGATCTTTGCCGCCAAAGGTTCTGCAGGGCTGAACGCCATCGATCTGACTGGCATCCCCCTCATTATTGTTTTCTTCATCATGGCGGCTCTGCTGAACATCCTCATGGCGTCCGCCAGCGGCAAGTGGGCACTGATGGCGCCGGCGGTCGTACCCATGCTGATGTCCGCGGGACTGTCGCCCGAACTCATCACGGCTGTTTATCGTATTGCCGACAGCGCCACGAACATCATCACGCCGGTCTCCCTGCTGCCCGTGGTGCTAATATTCGCCCAGCGCTATCGACCGGAAGTGAGCCTTCCCGCGTTCATAGGAATCATGATTCCTTATGCCGCGGCCATGTTCGTCTGCGGTCTGCTCCTGCTGGTCGCCTGGGTACTGTTAGGAGTTCCGCTGGGCCCGAGCGGCGCGGAGCCGTTCTACCAGCTGCCCGGTGCCAGCTGACGCGAGCCGTAACTAGAAGGACTCGGCTCTTAGGTGGGGAATGGCGCCGACGATCCGGATGGCGGCAACGATGTCTTCGCAATCTGTGCGCAGGGTATGAGCGTCGGTCAACTCGAAACCGGGCAGATAGGAGACAACATGAGCCAGGAAGCGATCCTTGCAGCGCAACTGCAGCTCGAGCGACCCCGAGAGAGAGATCGGCTCTCGCTCAGCTGCCGTGAGAATCGCGTGCCGAACACAGTTCCTGATCTCCGCCAGCACCCGGGTAGGCGCCATCTGCTCGGCAGCGTACATACCGCAGGCCCGTTTCGTCGCCACCGTCTCGACGCCAGACACAACCTCCCGGACATGCTCCACCAACGCGTCATCGCCGGTCGCAGCAACGACCGGTACGCCGTAATGCCCCGCTATCCAGGTATTCAGTTGGGCCTCGGAAACCTCTACGCCTCCGACCCTGATTGCGGAGTAGGTTCCGGAGCTAACGGTATGGGGAAAATTACCTTCCCGTGACGTGATGGCCGTGTGATGACCCAGAAGCACTGCGGCTTCGAAAGGCCCGTGTTGTATGCCTTCCATCATATTTAGCGGCCTGGGCCAACCCTGGACCAGACGCACGTCTTCAGCGAAATCCCGCGGATCGAGATTGGTCGCCGGTCCATGGCTGTCGGCAACGACGATTTCTTCAGCGCCGGCATCCCGTGCGCCGTCGACCGCGGCCCGGACCTCTGCCGAGAAGAGCTCGCAAGCCCGGGCGTAGTCAGCAGTATCCAGGTCATCGGTCTGGCGTCGCTTCACGATACCCGACACACCCTCCATGTCAGCGCATATAAATACCCTCACGCTTGCACGCTCCCAGCGAGATCGTTCTCGATGTCGGCTTCGGTGCCGAAGAGCAGCACTCGCGAATTCTCGTCGAGGCCAATCGCGTCACGCAGCGCCTGCTCACTGCTGACCGCAAGCAGGCCCGCCACTCCGGCCGCTCCCGAGATACCGAGCACCGCATGATCCTCACCCTCCGCGAGGGCCAATCGGCGCGCTGCCGCCAGCGCGTCTACATCGTCAACGGCCACATAAGCATTGACCCGTCCGGCCAGTATCCGCCACGCGACCTCGGAGACTCGGCCGCAGGACAGCATTGCCATATTGGTCTCGATATCACCGGACAACTCCACCGGTGCGCCTCGGCGCGCAGCCTCGAGAAGACAAGCGGCTTTGGTCGGTTCCACGATCACGACTCGGGTATCCGTGAGTCCCGCTTCCGCTGCAACGGCCACGACAGCCGCTGCGAGGCCGCCAACTCCCGCCTGCACGAACATGTGGGTCGGCACCTGGGGCACCATCTGCGACAGTGCCTCTCGCACCATGACACCGTAGCCCTGCATGACGAGGGCCGGTGTTGACATATCCTCACCGGGGCCTGCCGTGTCTGCCACCTTGATCCAGTCATGCTCCTCCGCGGCCGCAGCACAGGCCCTGACGGCGTCGTCGTAGTCGCCGGGAACCACCCTCACCTCCGCGCCCAGGCCCCGCAGCGTTTCCCGGCGGGACTCCTTTACGCCCTCGTGCACGTAGATCACGCAGCGGGCACCGGCGAGCCTCGCTCCGGCCGCCACGGCGCGTCCATGATTACCGTCAGTCGCCGCACAGAATGTCATTGCGGACGCGGCGGATTTCTCCCTCGATCCCGCAGGGTCAAACGCCGAAAGTGTCACGCCGGCCCGCCTGGCCACATGCATCAACACAGCATAGGCACCTCCAAGCGCCTTGAAACTCTGCAGACCAAAACGGGTCGACTCGTTCTTCAGCCATACGGTCGCAAGCCGCAGTTCTCGAGCCAGATCGCTGAGGTTCTGCAACGGTGTCGGGGCGTACTGAGGACAGGCCGTGATCGCGGACACGGCCTCGTCGACGGTGCGACTTCCCAGCAGTCCGTGCTCGTCCGCTTCCAGTGGCTGGAGTACAGCGTGCTGATCGACCCACGCCGAGCCGCCTGGACCCTGATGTTCGGCCAGGGTCACGCCGCCTGCCTCTCGTCCTGCGACGGCCAGGACTCTCTGGCAACTCGCAGGAAGTTACCGCCCATGATCTTGTCGACCTCGCCAGACCGGTAGTCCATACGCTTAAGCGCATCACATATCATTGTGCGGTGCTCGAGCGGGGTGTAGGCATCGTTGTCGCTGACTCCCTCGTCCTCGTTCATGGTCGCGTCGATGAAGTACTTGCGATACTCATCGCCCGAGGAAGCCAGCTCTATCCCCTCGTGGGGATAAGTGTAGTCCCAGCCAATGCCAACATGGTCTACGCCGGCGAGTTTTGCCACATAGTCGATGTGGCGGGCCATGTCCTCTCCGGTGGACGGGATCGCCCCAAGAAAGCGGGAATAGCCGCAGATACCCACCACGCCCCCGGTTTTCGCGCACGCGAGAATCTGCTCGTCAGTGATGTTGCGCTTGCTTTCTGCGAGCGCTAGCGGATTGGAATGACTGAAGACGACCGGCTTGCGGGAGAGTCTCATGATCTCGAGACTCGAACGGTGACCCGAATGGCTGCAGTCCATCGTCACTCCGTAGTGATTTGCCGCCTCCACCACAGCGCGACCGAGCTCCGTCAGGCCCTGGTCATCATCGTGACAGCCACCCGCATAAGCGTTGTTCAGATTGTAGGCGAGGTGCATCTGACGAACCCCCAGCTCGGCATACAAACCGACCATCTCGGGTCTTCCGAGCAGGCACTCTGCGCCCTCGATGTCGAACGATATGGCGAGGCGACGCGTACGCTTTGCCGTCTCCACATCTGCAACAGTGGCTGCCAGCACATACTTGTCCGGATGTTTGTGTATGCACTCCCGATAATAGGCGATCGCCTTCAGCATGCTGGCGAGCGGAGTCATATCCATGGCTACATTCACGGAGACGAAATCGAAGCCCACTGCGTGGTGGCGATCGAGATTACCGAACGTGATATTCGCCTCGATGGGCAGGCAGGAATGCGCGTCCCAGACTATGGGCCTTTCGTCCTCCATATCGTCCTCCGTGCGAACTTGTCAGCTTCGAATGTAGGTGCTGTCCCAGCCTGCATTCATGTGGGCGCGGACTTCTTCCTGTTGAACCACGCCATTTTCCCGCTGTGCAACCGCCCTAGCGGCCACTTACCTATTTTATTCGGATCACCGCTCGGCTAAAGTTATTCGTGCGCCGATTTGATATCAGCTTGCGGGCGCTCGATAAGTTCAGCTAAAGCGAGTCGCCGGCCGGCCTCCGCTTCAGCTGGCCGGGTTGGAACCTCCCTACTGTCGCGCGCCGCAGCTCCAGCACGAGGTGTTCAGGACGTGACGGATTCGAAGAGCAGCGGGGTTCAGGGGGCGGAGATCGCCGTCCTCAAGTTCGGCAGTTCCATCCTTCGTGACGTGCACGCCGTGCCCGGCGCCGTCCACGAGATCTATCGCCACGTGCAGGACGGCCAGTCGGTCCTGGCTGTGGTTTCCGCCCTCATGGGCGAGACCGATCGCCTCCTGGATATGGCGAAGGCTCTCGACGAAGTGGCAGATCCCTGGCGCATCGCCGAGTTTCTCAGCACCGGCGAGCGCCAGAGCGCATTGCTGCTGTCCGTGGCCCTGGAGCGCAGCGGCCTCAGCTGCGCCGTCGTCGAACCCGCAGCCATCGACCTCCGGGCACAAGGCGATCCCCTGGACTCCGACCCGGTCTCGGTGAATGCGCATACCCTCCGCCGAAAGCTCGCCTCGGCGCAGGTCGTGGTCGTACCCGGCTTCTACGCAGTGGACGAGAGCGATCGTACAGTCCTTCTGGGCCGCGGCGGCTCGGACGACACCGCACTGTTCATCGCGCGGGAACTGGGCGCCGCATGCCGGCTGGTGAAGGACGTAGGCGGCATCTTCGAGCGCGACCCGGCCGTGCCCGGCCCTGCGCCGCGCCGCTACGCCACCATCCACTGGGACGAGGCGCTCGGCGTCGCCGGCAAGCTCGTGCAGCCCAAGGCCATCCGCTACGCCCGCGCCCACGGCCTCTCGTTCGAAGTAACCGCTCTAAATACATCCACCGGCAGCATCGTTGGTCCCGGCCCCACACGCCTCGCCGAAACCGCCGCTCCCCCGCAGGGGCCGCTCAAGGTCATCCTTTTCGGGCTCGGCACCGTCGGTTATGGGGTATACCGTGCCCTGAGCGCCCACCCTGAGGCCTTCGACATCGTTGGTGTGGCGGTCCGCAACCCGGCCAACCGTCGCGATGGCGTTCCCGACCAGTTACTGACCGACGACATCGATGACTTGATTACCCGTGAGGCCGATCTGGCCATCGAGGTCCTCGCGGGAGATGCGCCGTCAGGACACGTTATCGAACAGGCGCTGCGGGCCGGGCGGGATGCGGTCACCGCCAATAAGGAGGTGATGGCGAACCGGGGCGTCGAACTGGAGGAACTCGCCCACCGCAACGGCCGCCTGCTCCGCTGCTCCGCCAGCGTCGGCGGCAGCCTGCCAGCCATCGAGACCGTGCGGCGGATCTCGGCCAATGGCCGCGTGGTCTCCGTCGAGGGCGTGCTGAACGGCACCTGCAATTTCATCCTCGACAGCCTGGCCGGCGGCGTCCCGTTCGACGTGGCTCTGGCTGACGCTCAGCGTCTCGGCTTCGCCGAGAGCGATCCCTCGTTCGATCTGAGCGGACGCGACGCCGCCAGCAAACTCCGGATACTCGCCCGCCACGCCTTCGGCATAGACCTTGGCGACACCGAGATGGAGGTTGTGGGCATCACAGGCATCGACCACGAACAGGCCACCGAAGCAAGGCAGGGCGGGGAAGAGATACGGTTGGTGGCGCGATGCGAGCAGACCGCAGACGGCCATGTCGCCATCGTTCGACCCGTCCGGCTGTCGGCCGATGACCCGCTCGCCCAAGTGCGGGGAGCCAACAATCTCCTCCGCCTGCGGCTGGAGTCGGGTGACACTGTCGTGGTAACCGGACGCGGCGCCGGACGCTGGCCCACGAGCGAGTCGGTGTTCGCGGACGTCATGGAGATCTATCGCTACAGGCTGTCGGCGCCGAGAATTCACGCCGCGTGAAATAAGCGACACCAGTGCAGAGGCTTACTCAGCGAGAAATGACCATCTGTCGCTTCTCCAGTTTTCGTGAGCTCACACGCTCTGCAAGTCGCGAATCCGGGTAATCCGTCCAGAAAGAGAGGTGCGACATCGGTGCGACCTGCAGATAGACTGAATTCGTAAGCCGCTGATCCTAAATCTTAATTCCGATTCCTTGCGTCCAATCCATCATCGGCGCAACCTGTATTTCTCGGCGATGTGGGCAATTATTCATGTGGCTATTCTGGCAGGAATGTCTTGGGGGATGCGCCGAATCTATGGCCGATCCTGCAGCAACTTGCTACGGTCGATGGCAGTGGGATTCTAAATTGGCTTACCCCGCCAGACGGCTTCCGGAGTTCCGATGGAATCGTTGGGTATTATCTTCCGATTGCTCGCGGTCTCTCAGGTTGTCTTGTTTGCCGCCGCTGTCGCGCTGTCATCGAACCCCTGGCGTACACGGGCGATTGGCGCCGGGCTCGGCATCGGCGTCGCCTGCTACCTGATTCTCCCTCCGGTCATTGATTACTGGGGACGCGATCCAGCCGCCGTTTTCATAATAGCGGCTGATGCGGTGCCGCTGCTGTTACTGCTCTTTGTCCGGGTGGTATTCGACGACCTGAGACGACTGTCGATGACGGAGCAGGTCATCGTAGCCCTTTATCTTACCTTGTGGCTCGGGACTGCTCTGCCAAAATCCTTTGGTGATATACCGGTATTGGCTTTTCAGATCGGCAAACTCGCAGTCATCCTATGGGCTATCTGGATTGTACTGGCCGGCCGTACCGACGATCTCGTCGGCGCCCGTTTGCGGTTACGCACGGCGTTCGCGACGGCGTTGGGTCTCGCGGCTGCCGCAGTCGTGACAACCGAGTTGGTTACTGACCGGCACGTGCCAATGCCGATAGACCAGATCGGTATGGCACTTATCTGTGGTCTGTCGTTCGCTATCAATCTCGCCTTCATCCGCTGGAACCCCTCTTTTTCGTTGATCGGCGAAGAGCCGGCATCGAGGACGACGCCGCCGGCGGAACGTAGAGACCCCCTGCTCGACCAGATCGACAGACTCATGAATCAGGAACGTCTTTACGCCGATCACGACTTGCGTATTGCAGGTCTCGCCGAACGCTGCGGTATACCTGAATATCGGCTCCGGCGGACGATCAACCAGGGGCTCGGATACCGAAACTTCAATCAGTTCGTGAACGGATTCCGCCTGCGTGAGGCCGCCGAGCGGCTAACCGCCGAGCCCCGTGTTCCAATCCTAACCATCGCGATCGATGTGGGATTCCGCTCGATTTCGTCCTTCAACGCGGCCTTTCGCGTCCACTACGGCTGCTCGCCTTCCGAATATCGACGCCGGCAAGTGCCGGAATCCCGATAAAGCTGCCGAATTCCGAAATCCGGTCGACTTCCTGAGTATTCCGGCAGCGTCAACTTTGGCGACGCGCTCCAATGCATGGCACACGCCACTCACTGGAGAAAGATCATGCGTTGCCTTGTCACGATCCTGCTACAGCTGTTCATCGCCGTTTCGGGTCACTGCGAGATCGAGGAACCATCGCTGGCCGGCTATTGGGTGCCGCCTGGCGGGGAAGCGATCATAGACATCGCGCCGTACGGCGAACACCTGCGCCTGACATTGCATGCTGTCCTCGTGCCACTGGACCCTGACAGCCCCCTGGCGAGCGGCAATGACTCCAACAATCCGGATCCCGACCTGCGTGGACGCCCAC
>Ga0102928_1000537_pt1 | contig 24470 bp, 22 predicted proteins | sample SalPonR1_B_D1_MG_FD_78504 | JGI IMG/M metagenome (GOLD analysis project Ga0102928, IMG submission 78504) | Salt pond soil microbial communities from South San Francisco under conditions of wetland restoration - Salt Pond MetaG R1_B_D1_MG | ecosystem: Environmental > Aquatic > Marine > Intertidal...
ATGTTGTGAATCGTCTTGTCAGCCAATGATCGGTCGCTCCTCGGGATAACGGTAGGCCCGTCCGCGCTCGCGAAGTGCGAGCGCCGTGACGAAGGTGAGGGGGCCGACGCGGCCGGCGAGCATGATCAGCACCAGGACGAGGTGCCCGGTCGGGCCGATCGCACCGGTGATGCCCGTCGACAGACCCACCGTGCCGAACGCCGACGACGCCTCGAACAGCGCCGGTGTGAGCGGCAGATCCTCGATGCTCATCAGCAGCAGTGACGTCCCGACGACCAGCCCGACCGAGAGCAGGGCCACCGTGAGCGCCTGACGGATCAGGCTGGTGGGCAGCCGCCGGCGGAACACGTTGGCGTCGGTGTTGCCGCGCACTTCGGACCACAGGACGAATCCGAGGATCGCGAACGTGGTCACCTTGATGCCGCCGCTGGTGGAGGCCGGCCCGGCGCCGATGAACATGAGGGTGGTGATCACCAGCAGAGTCGGTTCGTTCATCGCTCCGATGTCGACCGTGTTGAAGCCCGCCGTGCGTGGTGTGACGCCCTGGAACCAGCCGGCGAGCAGCTTGTCGAACGTGTCGAGCGGTCCGAGCGTGTCCGGGTTGGTCCATTCGAAGGTGGCGACTGCGAGCGGTCCGAACACGAGGAGCCCCGCCGTGGCGACGAGGGTGATCTTGGTGTGCAGCGACCAGGCGATGTGGCGGCTCGCGATCGGATCGGCCCGGCGGAGCCGAGCCCGTCGCCAGAACTCGACCAGGATGGGGAAGCCGAGCCCGCCGACGACGAACGCTCCGGACACGCTCAGGACCACGACGGCGTCACCCGTGAAGCGCGCCAGATTGTCGGAGTAGAGCGAGATGCCGGCGTTGTTGAACGACGTGATCGCGTGGAAGATGCCCGAGTAGACGGCGGACGGCCCGTCTTCGTAGCCGCCCTGCCACAACCGCAGCGAGAGGATGACGGCGAGCGTTCCTTCGAAGGCGACCGTGATCACGGCGATGGCCTTGATCAGCCGGCGGAGGTCGCCCATGTCGACCGCACCGATCTCGGCTTGGGCGAGCATCCGCTGCCGGAGCCCGACGCGGTGCGACGCCACCAGTGCGAGGACCGATCCGATGGTCATGATCCCGAAGCCGCCCACCTGGACGAGGGCGAGGATCACGAGTTCGCCGAACAACGAGAAGCGGCTGATGTCGGTGGAGAGGAGCCCCGTCACCGTGGACGCCGACGTGGACGTGAACAGGGCGTCCTCGAGTCCGACGTGGCCCGGACCGTCGGCCGCCAACGGCAACCACAGCAGACCGGTTCCCAGCAGGATCAGTGCGACGAAGGCGACGACGACGAGCTGCGCCGGTTCGCTGAGCGCTCGGGTCCACCGGCGTTTCGGCACCGGCCGAGTGTACGCCCCTCGGGTTCGGCTCCGAGGGCGATGCGCCGGTTGCCTGGCTCAGCGGGTGGCGGCGAGCGGCTCGTGGATCGTGGCCGAGTACTCCTTCTCGAGCTCGGGCCGCGGATCGGCGAGCAGCTCGAGGGCACGGGCCTTCTCCTCGGGCGTGAACGGCCGGGTGGTGTGGCAGAACTCGACCATGTTGCCCGACGGGTCACGGATGTAGATGCTGACGCAGAACTCGTGGTCGACCTCGAGCACGGTCTCCCCGTGCTCCTGCCAGCGCCGACGGTGGGCGTCGAGCGCCTCACGGGTGGGGGCGTCGAAGGCGATGTGGTTCACCCACCACGGCAGACCGGCCGAACGATTGAGATCGACGCCGAAGTCGGTGCCGATCTCGTCGTCGTGGATGTCCCAGAACGCGATCATGCCCTGATCGCCGGACTGGTCGGAGGAGCTGTCGCCGCTGGTGCCGGTGGTGTAGAAGAAGTGCTTGCTGTAGCCCTCACCGCTGTTGGGCGTGGACGACGCGACCACCTTCACCAGCTCGAATCCCATCACCTCGGTGTAGAAGCGATGCGTTGCAGCGGCATCACGGGTGGCGAGAGCGACATGGTGGAACCCCATCGCGCCAGTCTCGCGCTCTTCCCGGTTCGCCGCACGTGTCGGAGACTGCCCGGCCGCACGGCATCCTGGGGGACATGTTCCTCGGCGAGGACCTCCTGGCGTGGCTCACCCTGGCCTTCGGTGGCGCCCTGTTCGTGGGCAACCTGCTCGCGGTCGTCAAGCCACCGGCGAGGCAGCTCGACGACGGCAACCTCCGTCAGGCACCGGTGGCCCGCAGCCTCGTGTACTCGGGTATCGGGCTCGTCGCTGCGATCTGGGCGCTGGCCACGCTCGTCAGCGGCTGAGCGATCCGCCGATCCGAACGACCGGCGTTCAGCCGCTCGCCGGCACGAGGTTGACGACCGTCTGCGTCTGCGCGGCGCCGGCGACACCCGACGCCGTGACCGACACCGTCCACGCCGTCGACTCGAAGGTCCTCGAGACGGCGCCCTCGGACTCGAAGGTGGACGTCTGCTCGAAGCCGGCGCCTTCCAGCGCGGCGCCGTAGCCGTCGACGAAGTCGAGCGGTCCGTCGGAGGACTGGCCGGTGAGCGTGATGCTCAGCCCGTTCGACTCCTCGAACACCGCCGCCCCCATCGGCTCGAACGCACCGGGCAGCGGCACGTCTCCCGGCCACTGCTCGGGGATCTCGGTTCCCGTGGTCATGTCGAACGAGCCGTCGTCGCTCTCCATGTTGAACTCGCCCTCGTCACCGGATGCCGAGAACGACCCGTCCTCGCTCTCGACGACCACGTTTCCCTGGTCGTCGGCGCTGCCGACGATGGTGTTACCCGATTCGTCCGTGATGACGAAGTTGCCGTCCTCGTCGAACGTCATCCCGCCGTCCTCGGTCTGGATCGAGAAGCCGTCGCCGTCACCGCTCAGATCGAGGTCGACGTCGCCGCCGCCCTGGCTCTCGATGAGCTGTTCGATGCCCGTCTCGGCGGCATTGTCGCAGCCGGCGCTCGCCGCAGCGAGTGCGGCGATCAGCACGACGGTGCCGAATCGTGTGCGTGTAGTGGTCATGGTCCCGAGCGTAGGTGCGGCGAGGCCCGGTTGTCGTCCGAAATCGACGTCCGTCGCCCGGCGGAGCATGGTCTCCGGGTTCGCGTCTGGAAGATTGGATGCATGAGCGGGCCGCTGCGTCTCACCTTTCTCCAGTCGGCGAGCCGTGCCGACCAGCTTCCCGAGTCGCCCGTCGAGGTGGCATTCGTCGGTCGGTCCAACGTGGGCAAGTCGTCGCTGGTGAACGCGCTCGCCAACCGCAAGCAGCTGGCGCGGGTGTCGAACACGCCGGGACGCACCCAGCTCATCAACCTCTTCGAGGTGGCCGGCAGCCGGACCGATCCCGGCACGCTGGTCGACCTGCCGGGCTACGGCTTCGCCAAGGCGTCGAAGTCGATCACCCGCGACTGGCCCGAGATGATCGAGGGGTACCTGCTCGGACGTGACAGCCTCGCGATGGTGTACGTGCTGGTCGACGGGGCGATCGGCCCGACCAAGCTCGACGAGCAGATGCTGGAGTGGCTGCGGTACCACGGCGTGCCGCACACGGTGGTGGCCACGAAGTTCGACAAGGTGAAACCGTCGAAGCGGGCGACACGCCGCAAGGAGTTGGCGGCGGGATGCCGGTTGGACCCGGGCGACATCGTGTGGGCGAGTGCCACCAAGGGCGACGGCATCGACGTGCTGCGTTCGCTCGTGCGCACCTGGGTCGGCTGACGCGTCGGCCACTTCGCTACGGTCGGAGCGTGCCATCTGCAGTCAGTCCGTTTCCCGACGTCGCGATCACGGGCACCGGCCTGTTCACACCGCCGGAGTCGATCGACAACGCCGAACTGGTGGCCTCGCTCGCCGAGTCGGCCCTGAAGTGGAACGCCGAGCACGCCGAGGAGATCGCACGCGGCGAGGCCGTGGAGCGCCCGCTGCCCGACGAGGAGTTCATCGTGAAGGCGTCGGGCATCACCTCGCGCTATGTGATGGAGAAGTCGGGCGTGCTCGACCCGGCCCGCATGCGGCCGCGTCTCGAGCAGCGCAGCGAGGACGAGTTGGGCATCCAGGCCGAGATGTCGTTGCCGGCGATCCGTGAGGCGCTCGCCCAGGCAGGTCGCACCGACGCCGATGTCGACGCCGTCATCGTCGGCTGTTCGAACCTGCAGCGCGCCTACCCGGCCGTGGCCATCGAGATCCAGGACGCACTCGGCGCCGACGGTTGGGGCTACGACATGAACGTCGCCTGCTCCTCGGCCACGTTCTCGATCCAGGCCGCGGTCGATGCGCTCCGCAACGGATCGGCCGACTGTGTGGTGGTGGTGAATCCGGAGATCACGTCGGGTCACAACAACTTCGAGCTCCGGGACTTCCACTTCATCTTCGGCGACGCCTGTACGGCGCTGGTCCTCGAACGGTCGGAGGATGCGGTGGCACCGTCGGCGTGGACCGTGCTCGGCACGAAGCTCGCCACGAAGTTCTCCAACAACATCCGCAACGACTTCGGCTTCCTCAACGACTCCGAGGTCGGAGAGCGAGATCCCCACGAGCTGGTGTTCCGCCAGAACGGCCAGCAGGTGTTCCGCGAGGTGTGCCCGATGGTGGCGACACACATCACCGATCATCTGGCGGCCCTCGACCTCGACAGCGGCGCCGTCCGCAGATTCTGGTTGCACCAGGCCAACTTGAAGATGAACCAGCTGATCGCCAAGGGCGTGCTGGGTCGGGTCCCGACCGACGACGAGGCCCCGGTGATCCTCGACGAGTTCGCCAACACCAGTTCGGCCGGCTCGGTGATCGCCTTCCACCGGCACCGTCATGATCTGGCGACCGGCGACGTGGGCGTGATCTGCTCGTTCGGCGCGGGGTACTCGGTCGGCAGCGTGGTGGTGCAGCGCACCTGACAGCGGCATGGCGCAGCGCACCTGACGGCGCAGCGGTGGAGCGCACCTGAGAGCGGCATGGTGCAGCGCACGTGAAGGGGCGCGACACTGGTGGCCATGGCTGTTCCCTTCCGTGTCGGTGTCCAACTCCATCCCCAGCAGACGTCCTTCGCCGATCTGCGCGCCGCATGGCGCCGCGCCGAGTCGATCGGCGTCGACTCGATCTGGCTCTGGGACCACTTCTTCCCGCTCTACGGCGATCCTGATGCCCCGCACTTCGAGGGGTGGACCCTGCTCGCGGCCATGGCTGCCGACACCGAGCGGGCGAAGCTCGGGATGCTCGTGACGTGCAACAGCTATCGCAATCCCGAGTTGCTCGCCGACATGGCCCGCACGACCGACCACGTCTCGGGCGGTCGGATGTATCTCGGCATCGGAGCCGGCTGGTTCGAGCGTGACTACACCGAGTACGGCTACGAATTCGGGACGGCGATCGATCGTCTCCGCAAGCTCGGTGACGACCTGCCCCGCGTGAAGGCCCGGCTCGCGGCGCTCACCCCGCCGCCGCTCGGTGATCTGCCGATCCTGATCGGTGGATCGGGTGAGAAGGTCACGCTGAAGCTCACCGCCCAGCATGCCGACGCATGGAACTCGTTCGGGCCGCCCGAGACGTTCGGGCACAAGAACCGGGTGCTCGACGACTGGTGTGCGGAGATCGGCCGGGACCCGTCGGAGATCGAGCGGACCGTTGCCATCTCACCCGACGCCGTGGGCGATCTCGACGCCTTCCTCGATGCGGGCGCCACCCACCTGATCGTGATGACGGGCTCGCCCTACGACCTCGGCCCGGTCGAGGAGCTGCTGGCGCGCCGCGACTCCTGACGATCAGCGGGCAGCGTTGGCGGCGACGAACTCGTCGAGCACGCGACCGGCGATGACGTCGTCGAGACCCCACGGCGACATGAATCGCAGGAACACGAAGCTGCCCGCGATCGAGGCCAGCGCGAGCTTGGCGTCGATGCCCGCTCGGAGCTCGCCGCGTTCGGCGGCGCCGTCGAGCAGCGAGCGGAACGTCGGCTCGAACTCGCAGATCAGTTCGTCGCGCACGGCGGCGAACGAGGTGTCGTGCAGGGCCCGCTCCATCATGGCGGCCATCATCGGGGCGCGCTGTTCGTCGGTGAGGTCGCCCAGGAGATCGCCGAAGAACGTCCCGAGGTCGGCGCGCAGGTCGCCGGTGAGTTCGCTGACGTCGGGGACGTGCTTGCCGATCGCCTGGATCGTGGATCGCAGGAGGTCGGTGCGGGTGGGGTAGTGCTTGTAGACGGTGGTGCGGCTCACGTTGGCCGCTTCGGCGACGTTGCCGTGGGTGACGGCCACGGGCCCGTCGGCCATCATCAGATCGGCGGCGGCGTCGACGATCGCCGCGCGCGTGCGTTCCACGCGAGGGTCGTCGTGACGCAGGCCGGCGCCCGTGTCGTGCGGGGCGTCGCCGATGTTCTCGTCGCCGGTGGTTTCGTCGTCGGTGGGTGTGGTCACGCTCAGTGGGTCCGCCGGTGCCGTGTGTCGTTGGACACGTTGGTGGGAATTCGCTTGTGAACGGCCAGTCTACTGGTCAGACTGTCCAGTAATGAACACGATGTCCACTTCATCCCCCGATCTGCCCGACGTGGAGGGCAACGGCGCCGGCCGCAGCTACGACCCTGCTCACGGTGCACCCTACGCCGGCGAGGCGGGCGAACCGCACCGATCAGCGTGGGCGAAGCTCGGTCGCTTCGGTTTCCGCCGTCGCTGGTTCGTGCTGGGCACCTGGGTGACGATCCTGGTCACCGTGTTCGCTCTGGTCGGCACGATCGGCGCGTCGAGCGACAGTTCGTTCTCGATCCCGGACTCGGAGTCCAAGCGGGGGTTCGACACGCTCGACGAGCACTTCGGCGGCCTGGGCAGCGGATTCTCCGGCTCCATCGTGTTCCGCGCCGAGCAGGGTGTCGACGATCCCGAGGTGCGGGCGGCGATGACCGAGCTGTTCGACGAGGTCTCCGAGATCGAGGGGGTCACCCTCACCAGCCCCTACTCGCCCGAGGGGCAGGCTCGCGGGCAGATCGCCACCACGGGTGACCTCGCCGGCCAGGTCGCCTATGCACAGGTGGACCTCGCCGACGACGTCACCGAGACCGAGTCGTCCGAGATCGGCGCCGAGATCCTCGATCTCGTTCCCTCCGACATCGAGGGCCTCCAGGTCGAGGTCGGCGGGCAGGCGCTCGGCGAGTTCGAACCACCGAAGTCAGAGCTCATCGGCCTCTCCTTCGCGATCGTGATCCTGATCCTGTCGTTCGGGTCGGTGCTCGCGATGGGCCTGCCGATCGGCGTGGCACTGTTCGGCGTCGGCATCGGCGCGGGCATGATCACCCTGCTGTCGAACGTGATCTCCGTCCCCGACTTCGCCGTCACGCTCGGAGCCATGATCGGCATCGGCGTCGGCATCGACTACGCCCTGTTCATCGTCACCCGGTATCGCGAGGGTCTGAAGGCCGGTCTCGATCCGGAGGAATCCACCGTCGCCGCCATCGACACCGCGGGACGCGCCGTGGTGTTCGCCGGCTTCACCGTGGTGATCTCGCTGCTCGGCATGTTCATCATGCAGCTGTCGTTCATCAACGGCCTCGCCACCGGTGCCGCGATCACCGTGCTGGTCACGATGATCGCGTCGGTCACGCTGCTGCCCGCCCTGCTCGGTTTCGCACAGCGCAAGGTGGAGGTGAGTCGCTGGCGCGGTGTGATCGCTGCCGGGTTCGTCTCCCTCGCGCTGCTCGGTCTCGGGCTCGGGATCCAGCCCCTGCTCATCGGCGTGCCCATCGCCGCCGTGGTGCTGGTGGCGTCGTTCGCATTCGCGCCGCTGCGCAGGGAACTGCCGCCGCGCAAGGAGAAGCCGCTCCGTCAGACCGTGGCCTACCGGTGGAGCCGATTCGTGCAGCACCGGCCCTGGCCGATCGCCATCGCCACCACCCTGTTCCTGCTGATGCTGTCGATCCCCGTGCTCGGTCTGCGGCTGGGGTTCTCCGACGAGAGCAACTTCGCCGAAGGCACCACCACACGGGAGGCCTACGAACTCACCAGCGCCGCTTTCGGACCGGGCGCCAACGGCCCGCTGATCATCACCGCCGAGGTCGACGGCCCCCAGGACCTGCAGGTACTGGCATCGCTCACCCAGACGCTGGCCACCACCGAGGGTGTGGCCGACGTGGTCGGTCCGATCCCCAGCAACACCGCCGATCCGGCGGCGTCCGAGGCGGCGATCATCCAGCTCACGCCCACGACCGGCCCACAGGACGAGGCCACGGCCGATCTGGTCAACACCCTGCGCGACGACGTCGTCCCCGTGGCCACCGCGGGCACGGGCGTCGAGGTCAACGTCTCCGGTTCGGTGGCCGCCAACATCGACTTCAGCTCGTACCTCGCGGAACGGATCCCGTTCTTCTTCGGGGCCGTCCTCGCTCTGTCGTTCCTGCTGCTGATGATGGTGTTCCGGTCGGTGCTCGTGCCGCTGAAGGCCGTGATCATGAACCTGCTGTCGATCGGTGGCGCCTACGGCATCGTCGTCGCCGTGTTCCAGTGGGGCTGGTTCGCCTCGCTGTTCGACACCTCGGGCGGTCCGATCGAGCCGTTCCTGCCGATGATGATGTTCGCCATCGTGTTCGGTCTGTCGATGGACTACGAGGTGTTCCTGCTCTCGCGGGTGAAGGAGGAATTCGACCGCACCAAGGATCCGAAGGGATCCGTGGCCGACGGCCTGGCGGCGACGGCTCGCGTCATCACCGCTGCGGCGGCGATCATGATCGTGGTGTTCGCCGGCTTCGTGCTGGAGGACAACCGCATCATCAAGATGTTCGGTCTCGGCCTGGCCACTGCGGTGTTCCTCGACGCCACTCTCGTGCGCATGCTGCTCGTGCCCGCCACGATGGAGCTGCTCGGGGCCCGCAACTGGTGGCTGCCGAGGTGGCTCGACCGGGTGCTGCCGACCCTCAACGTGGAGGGGGGAACGCACACGTCGGCGATCTCCCTCGCCCACGACGAGGAACGGCGCGGCACGGGCGACCAGGACGAGCCCGACCGCCAACTCGTCGACGTCTGACGCTGTTGCATCCGGTGTCAGGCACCGGATGCAACACCGGTTGCAACACCGGATGCGGCACGGTCCGGAGCACGGGATGTAGCCGAAGGGAAAACGGATCGGGAACGATCCGATGCCACCGGCGTTCCGGTCGGCGACGTTCCTAGCGTGCCGCCCATGAGCTGGATCCGCAGGAATCTGAAGTTCGTGGCACCGTTGACGGTGGCGGTCGCCGCCGGCGTGGCGTACCTGGCGTTCGGGGTGTTCGGCGTGCACACGCTGTTCATCGACGACACCGTCGACGAGGACGGCCCGGTGTTCGCGTCGGGGGTCGCGGCAGGCGACGCCGTCGACACACCGGCGGCATCGGGCGACGAGCCGACGGTCGAGGCGCCGGCGACCACGAAGGTCGACAAGCTCGGCGCCGGTGGCGAGGTGCAGGCCAGCCTCGACGCCGCTGATGCAGCCGACACCGACGCCTCGGCGGGCGCCGACGAAGCGGCACCGACCGAGTCGGCGGCGCCGTCGACCGCAGCGCCGGCTGCCGCGCCGCAGATCGTCACCGTGGCCGAAGGGATGTTCATCCCCCGCGGTCGGTACTCGGGCGAGGGCACCGCACGGGTGCTCAACGACGGCAGCGAACAGCGATTCCTGCGGTTCGAGAACTTCTCCACCGACAACGGCCCTGATCTCAACGTGTATCTCGTGAACGCCGACGCCGCTGCCGACAGCGGCGTGCTCGACGACGACGTCGTCGATCTCGGCGACCTGAAGGGCAACATCGGCGACCAGAACTACGAGATCCCACCCGACGTCGACCTGTCGGTGTACGACACCGTGGTCGTCTGGTGCGTGCGCTTCAGCACCCCCTTCACCGCCGCCGACCTCGTCTAGCCGTTCGTCAGGGGTCAGACCCCCGACGAACCACCCATCCCGATCGGCTGCCACCGGCGACGCGTTCGTCGGGGGTCTGACCCCTGGCGAACGCGACCCGCAGTCAGAGGTTGCCGAAGCTCATGGCGCCGCTGGTGCCGCGGAGCGCGTCGAGCGGGTCGCGCACGTCGTCGACGTAGCCGAGCGCATACGCACCGATCTGGTAGCCGAGCAACCGGAGCATGTCGTCGCTCAACCCGACCGCCACCTCACGCGGCACCGACAGGTACTGGTTCTCCTCCTGGCGCAACCAGCCCACGTCGTAGGTGATGTTGAGCCCCACCCGGGTGGCATCCGACCGGTTGGCGCCGCCGCCGTGGTACACCTTGCCCGTGTAGAGCAGGCACGACCCGGCCGACATCTCCGCCGGCACCGTCTCGTCGACGGTGTGCTCGAAGCTGTCGGGGAGATGCTGACTGCCCGGGATCACCCGGGTGGCCCCGTTCTCCTCGGTGAAATCGGTGAGTGCCCAGATGGTGTTGCACTGCACGTCGTAGTCGGAGGGGAACGGGAAGAAGTCGAACGCCCACTGGTCACGGTGGATCGACTGGCCGGGCGAATCGGGGCCGATCGAGATCACCTGGGTGAGATGCAGCTGGAACGCCTTGGCGCGGTGCAGCAACCGGCCGGTGACGTCCAGCACCGTCGGGTGCTGGATCAGCTCGTGGCTCGCCGGCGACCGGGCGACGAGTGCACCGGTGCGACGGGTGTTGCGGCCGGAGAAGTCGTCACTGCCGGGCGGCGTCGCCTCGACGAAAGGGGCCATCTCCGCGGTGATGCGGTCGACGGTGTCGCGGTCGGCGAGGTCGTCGATCACCAGCGCGGCGTCGCGGAGCAACACCTCGTGGATCTCCTCGGGATCGGCCGTGGGCGGCAGGTGGACGAGGCTCATGGTCGAACGGTAGCCCGGTCGCGTCACACGACGACCGGCCCGGGTGTCGTCCGCCGCCCGAGGTGCCAGACTCGGTGCAGTGGCCACCATCATCGAGACGCGCGGGCTGGTCATGCAGTTCCCCGGCACCCGCGCCCTCGATCAGCTCGACGTGGTGGTGCCGTCCGGCGTCACCGGCCTGGTCGGTGCCAACGGCGCCGGCAAGACCACGCTGATCTCGCTCACGCTCGGGCTCCTGCAGCCCACCAGCGGCAGCATCCGCGTGCTCGGTCGGGACCCGGGCCGGGACGGTCCCGAACTGCGGGCACTCATCGGGTACGGCCCCGAACGCAACGTCTTCCCCGACGACCTGCGCGCCTACGACTACGTCCGCCATCTCGCCGAGGTGAAGGGTCTGCCCCGCGACGAGGCGCGCAGCCGTGCCAGTGATTCGCTCTACCTGGTGGGTCTCGGCGAGGAGCGGTTCCGGGCACTCGGCACGATGTCGACCGGTCAACGACAACGGGTGAAGCTCGCGCAGGCGATCGCCGCCGACCCGCGCCTCATCGTGCTCGACGAACCCACCGACGGGCTCGACCCGGTCCAGCGTGACGAGATGCTGTCCATCATCGTGCAGGTCAACCGGTCGTTCGGCATCGACGTGGTGCTGTCCTCGCACGTCCTCGAGGAGGTCGAGCGGGTCTGCGACCAGGTGGTGGCCCTCTCGGAGGGCACGCTCGTCGCCCAGGGCACGCTCGACGAACTCGCCGGCTCGGCGGGCGGGGTGGAGCTCGAGCTGGTCGACATCCCCGACCGCCCCCATTCCGTCGCCGAGGTGCAGCGCCGGCTCGTCGGTGCCGGTGCCACGGTGCGCCGCAACGGCACCGTGCTGTCGGCCGGTGGTCTCACCGACGACGAGCTGCTCGACCTGGCGGCTCGCGCCGTCGCCGACTCGGGTGCTCGGCTCCGCCGGCTGGGCCGCCACCGCCGCTCCCTCGACGACATCTTCGCCGAGCCCGTCGCAGCTGCGCCGGGGCAGCTCGGCGACGAGCCGCCCCGCGAGCCGCCGTACCGGTCGCCGGTCGGCGCCGGGGGTGACTCGTGAGCGGCCGCGGCGATGCACAGATCGCCGAGCGCGGGTTCCAACGCTACGAGGGCCGACGCTCGGGCGTGGCCGGAGCAGTGCGCAGCGTCGCCTGGGAGAGCATCCGGTCGACCATCGGCCTCGGCCGACCGGCCCGGTACAAGATCTTCCCCGTGATCGCGGTGGTGATCGCCTATCTGCCCGCGATCGTGTTCATCGGCATCGCCGTGCTGATCCCGGGCGACATCCTCGAACCGGAGGAAGTGGCCGACTACGCGAGCTACTACGGCTTCATCATCCTCGCCATCGTGCTGTTCTCGGCCCTGGTGGCGCCCGAGGTGCTGGTATCGGATCGCCGCAACGGGATGCTGGCGATGTATCTCTCCACGCCGCTGCACCGCGGCACCTACCTGGCGGCCAAGGCGATCGCCGTGGCGTCCACGCTCGGGCTCGTCACACTGGGCCCGCCGCTGCTGCTGCTGGTGGGCTACACGGTGGAGGGCGAGGGCCCCGACGGCATCGCCAACTGGCTGCTGGTGCTGTTGCGGATCATGCTCGCCGGCGTGGCCATCTCGGCGCCGCTGGCCGCGTTGTCGATGGCTGCGTCGAGCCTCACCGACCGTCGGGCGTTCGCCGCGATCGGCATCGTGCTGTTGATCCTGGCGTCGCCGATCCTCGCCGGAGCCCTCGTGGAGGGCGCCGAACTCTCGCCGAACTGGCGGTTGCTCGACGTGTCCACGATGCCGTTCGAACTGGTCTTCCGCATCTTCGCCCAGCCCGGCAACTTCCCCGAACTCGCCACGTTGCCCGTGGTGCTGGTGAACGTCGGATGGGTCGCCGGCGGGCTGGCCGTGGTCTGGTGGCGCTACTCCCGGCTGGTGATCGCCCGATGAGCGAACTCCCGCCGCCGACCCTGGCCACGGCCGCCGTGCCCATCGAGCCGCTCACCGGGATGCTGGTGGTCGATCACGTCTCGAAGTTCTTCGGGTCGGTGGTGGCCGTCAGCGACGTGACCTTCGCGATCGACGAGGGTGTCACCGCCCTGCTCGGCCCGAACGGTGCGGGCAAGTCCACGCTGTTTCGGATGCTGTGCGGGCTGACGCCGCCGTCGCGCGGCGCCGTGTCGGTGCTCGGCGCCGACCCGCGCAACGACCGCGAGGTCCGTGGCCGGATCTCGCTGGTGCCGCAGCAGGATGCGCTGTTCGACCACCTCAGCGCCTCGGACTTCCTCGAGCTGGCGGCACGTGGTCACGGCGTTGTCGACCATGCGGGCGCCGCTGCGCGGGCACTGCACGTCGTGGACCTCGCCGACGTCGGCGCCAAACCCGTCGGCCAGTTCTCCAAGGGGATGCGGCAACGGGTGAAGGTCGCAGCGGCCCTCGTGAACGATCCGGAGGTGCTGATCCTCGACGAGCCGCTCACCGGCCTCGACCCGGTCCAGCGCCGGCACATGATCGCCCTCTTCCACCGCCTCGGCGACGAGGGTCGGTGCGTGGTCGTGTCGAGCCACGTGCTCGACGAGGTGGCCCGCATCGGGTCGCGGGTGCTGGTGATCGCGCAGGGACGGCTGATCGCCCGCGGCGACTACCGCGACCTGCGCGAGCTGATGGACGACCGGGCCCACCGGATCCGGGTGGGGTGTTCCGACCCGCGCCGGCTGGCAGCGGCGCTCGTGGAGCGCGGGGTGGCGGCCGGCGTCTCCGTCGACGGCCACCAGGTGATGGTGGACACGCTCGATGCCGACGCGTTCGGCCGATCGATCGCCGACCTCGCCGTGGAGCTCGGTGTCCGGCTCACCGAGGTGCATCCGCTCGACGACGACCTGGAGTCGGTGTTCCGCTATCTCGTGGAGGGTCGATGAGCGTGGTCGACCGACCGGCTGCACGGCGGCCCGTCGCGCCCACTGCAGCCGTTGCACTCGCCTACGGCGTGGTGCTGCGGCAGCTCCTCGGTCGCGGACGCATCATCGGGCTCAGCGCACTGGCCCTGATCGCTCCGGTGTCGGGCTGGGCGCTCGGCTCGGCCGATGCCTCCCTCGACGACGCCGTCAACCTCGTTGCCGGCATCGGCCTCGGGCTGGTCCTGCCGGTCGTGGCGCTGGTGTTCGCCGGTGCGTCCATCGGCGATCTCCGGGAGGACAAGACCCTCGTGTACCTGTGGCTGCGCCCGATCGACCGGTGGCCCGTCGTGGTGGGAGCGGCGCTGGCTGCGGTGACGATCGCGGCGCCCATCACGATCGTGCCCGTCGTGGTCGCTGCGCTGCTCACCGGAGCGGGCAACGGCATCGTGGCCGGCACGCTGGTGGCCACGATCGTGGGCCTCGTCGGCTACGTCGGGGTGTTCACGCTGTTCGGCGTGTGGTTGAAGCGGTTCATCGTGTGGGGCCTGGCCTACATCCTGATCTGGGAGGGGTTCATCGCCCAGGCCGGGGCCGGCGTCGCCCGTGTGGCGCTGCGCAAGTACACCCGGTCGATCCTGGTGGACCGCACGGGGGCCGATCTGGATCTCGCCGACTTCCCGCTCGCCGTGGGCGTGATCGTGCCCGTCGTGGTCGCCGTCGTCGCCCTGGCCGTGGCATCGTGGCGTCTCGGGTCCCAGGACGTCGACTGACCGGCGCTGCCCGGGTCGTGGCCTGCGCTGTTCCACCCTGCCCGCCACGGGACGGAAGGCTCAGGGAACGGTCGGCGTCGGACAGTCGCCGGGCGGATAGGCGAAGCCGTCGCCGAAGTTCGGTTCGGACGCCCGCACCGACTCGGGGTCGTTCGCCCACGGCGAGGTCTGCCAGTCGGGCGTGTCGTCCCGTGCGGTGGCGATGCCGAGCGACTGCAGCTCGCTGATCAGCTGATCGCTGAGACGGGCGGCGCCGGCAGGGCACCAGTGGACGCCGTCGACGTTCATCAGTCGCTCCGGCGGGTCGACCGTGGCGTCCACCGCGGCGAACGAACCGTCGGGCCCGGCCGAGAACGCGACGCTGTCCACCACGACCACGCGCCGTGGATCGTCCGGGCGGAGTGCGTCGTTCCACTGCTCGATGGTCGCTCGCCAGACGTCGCCGACCAGCTGGTGTTCGGCCGACCGCTCGGGATCGGCGGCCAGCGGCGGCCCGACCCAGACGATCGTGCCGCCGCTCGCCGTGGCCAGTTCGATCCACGGCCGGACCCAGTCGGTGACGTACTCGTCGACCCAGCCGGCGGCCGAGACGTCGATCACCCCGCCCTGCTGGAGGGTGGCGCTCTCCCACGGCATGAAGTGGGCGACGACCACCTCGGGCCGTTGCTCGGTGAAGATCTCCCGCCACTTCGACATCTCGTCGCCGACGACGGTGCCGATCACCCAGCGCAGACGCACCTCGGTGTCGGCGGTCTCGAGGGCCGCCTGCATGGGAGGGAAGAGGCTGCGTGCCATCGAGTCGCCGGCGATGAGGATCGACTCGACGGTGCGGGGCGGATCCGCAGCGGGGTCCACGGCCGACTCGACGGTGGTGGTGGCGGTGGTCGCCGGCGCGGTCGACGTCGCACCGGAGGTGCCGGTCGGAGCCGGATCCGTGGTCGCAGCGCTGTCGGCCGGATCCGTGGTCGGTGCCGGTGCCGGCGCGGTCGTGGGTGGCTCGGTCGGGTTCGCCGTGTCGTCGATCGTGGGCGTGCCGGCGACGGGAGCGTCGGGACCGTCTGCGCCGCAGGAGGCCATGGCGAGCAACACGGCGCCCACCACCGATGCGGCGACGACGGCGACCGTGCGCGGCCGTGCCGACCGTCCCCGTCCTGCTGCGGCGTCCGCCTCGATCGGCATCCCGACCAGCTTTCCGGAAAACCGGCCGAAAACCCCGTCGACCCGGCGCAGCTCGTCGGATCAGGCGGCGGCGCGGGTCCGGCGGAGCACCGGATCGGCGACGCCGAGTGCACGGTCGGCGACCGACATCACCCGTCCCGCAGCGCCGGGCGTCGAGCTGTCGACCAGGTTGCCCATCACGGCGAGCGTGATGTTCGCGATCGCGTCGGTGCTCACCGACAGTCTCAGACCCGGCTTCAGGATCCACGGATGACCGATGAGGAACGAGAAGCGGCGGCCGGTGCGCAGGAACGCATCGAAGCGCTCGCCGACGAGTTGGTCGTAGCGAGCGGGGGCGGTGGCGGGATCGTCGAGCCAGAGGTCGGCGGCGAGCATGCCCGACTCGAGGCCGTAGTCGATGCCCTCACCGTTCATGGGGTTCACGAGCCCGGCTGCGTCACCGATCGCCACCCAACCCGGACCGTGGCGCCGCTGCGTGGACATCGGCAGCCGCCACGCCCGCGGGCGCTCGAGGTTGGGCCCCAGGTCCCAGTCGTGCTGGACGAGGTGCCGGTACGACGCGAGGAGCGTGTTGAGGTTCAGCTTCTTGAACCCCTTCATGGTCGACAGTGCACCGACGCCGATGTTGACCGTGCCGTCACCCGCCGGGAACATCCAGCCGTAGCCCGGCACCGCCGTGCCGTGCTCGTCCTTCAACGACAGGCAGGCCTCGAGATGGGCGTCGGCGTGGCGGGGTGTGGCGGCGTAGGTGCGGATCGCGAGCCCGAACGGTTCGTCGGGAACGCGGTCGGCGCCGAGCAGACGCGCCACGGCCCCTTGTGCTCCCGCAGCGACCACCGTGAGGTCGGCCTCCACGCGGCGGCCACCGGCGGTGACGCCGCTCACCCGACCGGTGTCGTCGAGGATCGGCGTGGCCTCGGTCTCGTAGACGAGTTCGGCGCCGGCCTCGGCGGCGGCGTCCATCAGTGCGGCGTCGAGGCGCCTGCGTGGCCACACCGCGCCGTGGTTCGGGAACCGATCGGTGGTGGGCCAGTCGAGTTCGCGCACCTTCGTGCCGGCGATCATGCGGAGGCCACGGATGTGGTGGGCGTCGTCGAGCGGGATCTTCAGGTCGTCGAGCGCCCCGACGGCTCGGGGGGTGAGGCCGTCGCCACAGACCTTGTCACGTCCGTGGGCCCCCTTTTCGAACACCACCACCCGTGCACCCGATCGGGCGGCACGGATCGCCGTGGCTGCTCCGGCGGGTCCGGCGCCGATGACGGCGATGTCGACACGTTCACTCACGTCCCCAACGCTGCCTGAATCCGCATCGAAAAGCACCGTCGTGCCCCGTGACCCCCGTCGCTACGATCCGCCGGTGCCTCCAACCTCGGGGTCGGTCGAACCGGTGTGTCGGTTCCCCCCGGGGCCCGACAGGCGCGTGAGGTGTCAGCGGAGGCCGGCGGCGGCGATGGTCTCGTCGAGCAGCCGGTCGAGCACCTCGGGAGCGAACTCGGGATCGACGTGCACGCCGTCGACGGTGCGCAGCCGTTCGCAGTCGCCACCGGTGCAGAGAGCGTCGCCGAGGTCGATGGCGGCGACGCCGTTGGCATCGGCCCAGGTCGTCATCTGATCGCGGACACACACCGACCGGGCGTCCACGTCACCCGGATAGAAGAAGTTCGAGCCGCTGCCCGGCGGTGCGGGGATCGCCACCACGGGCACGGCGCCACGCGACCGGAGATCCTCGACACGGGCGTCGATGTCGTCGAGATACCAGTCGATGCCGTCGCAGGGGTTGCGCCACTCGCCGTCCACGAACCGGTCGGCCATCGGCACCTGCCCGAGCACGAGCACCGCCACGTCCACGGGCTGCGGTGCCGCTGCGAACGTCCGTGGGTGCCCGACGGTCCAGTCGACGCAGTCGTCGGGGACGCGCATCTCGTCGCCGCGGCGGTCACGTCCGGCGGGCATGTCGACCATCCCGTCGCACGCGGGGATGGCTCCGTTGGCGATCGCCACGTCGGTGCGGTCGAAGGTCGGTGCGGCATCACGCAGCAGCCAGGCGGGAACGCTGTCGCCGAAGATCGCGATCGACGTCATCCGCGGCAGTGTCGTGGTCGTCGCAAGCGTGGTCGTCGCGGGCGTGGTCGTGGTGGGAGCGGGCGTGGCCACGTCGGCGCGGGTGTCGACCGGAGCGGTGGCGGTCGGGGCGTCGTCGGGAGCCGGCAACGTCGCCGGCGACGTCGAGGCCGGAGCCGCCACGATCACGCCGGGAGCGTCGGGCAGCGCCGGTGCCGCCTGGGGTGTCAGCGTGAACGCGACCAGGACTGTCGCCGCCGCCACCACGGCGAAGCCGCCGGCGAGTCGCGACGGTGAGACTCGGCCGGCGCGAACCGGCCGTTCGAGCAGGACGAACGACGCCACGGTGGCAACCATCGTCACGGCGACCTGTAGCGCCACGAGCCACCAGCGTCCGAGGCCGGTGCGGTCCTCGGTGAGCCAGACGATCACCGGCCAGTGGAACAGGTAGATGCCGTAGCTCACGGTGCCGACCCACACCACCGGCCGCATCGACAGCAGAGCGGTGGCACCCAGTGACCGCTCGGGCGGCGCCTGCAGCGCGGCGATGAGGACCACGCTGAGCAGGGCGAACAGGGGCAGACCGCCGCCGTAGGCCCAGCCCCGGCCGGCGGGTGTGATCGCACCGACCACCAGGACGGCGGCGAGCGACGGCCAGGCGAGCCGTCCCACCCAGGCGGGCATCGTGGAGCGGGCGGTCCACGTGGCGAGCGCCGCACCGACGAGGATCTCGGCGGAGCGGGTCCACGTGGTGAAGTAGGCGGCCGCCGACGACCACGCCGCGGCAGTCACCGGTGCACTGATCGACGCGGCGAGCGCCATCGTGCCGATCACGGCGAACCGGCGTCGGGCGGCGACGCGGGGCAGGATCGCCAGCAGCACCAGCGGCCACAGCCAGTAGAACTGCTCCTCGATCGCCAGCGACCAGAAGTGGGCCAGCGGGCTCGGCGCCCGGAACAGGTCGGCGTAGTCGCGTCCGCCCAGCAGCTCGTACCAGTTGAAGGTGCTGGTGAGCGCCGCGACGGTGCCGCCACGGATCCGGCTCGATGCGGAGAAGGCGTCGAACGCCGCGAGCACCACCACCAGCGCGACGACGAGGAACGATGCGGGCAGCAGACGGCGGATCCGCCGCCGGTAGAAGCGGCGCAGCCCGATCGTGCCGGTGCGGTCGAACTCGTCGAGCAGCAGCCGGGTGATGAGGAACCCCGACAGCGTGAAGAAGACCGAGACGCCGAGATATCCGCCGTCGGCGCCGGGCAGGGCGAGGTGGAACGCGAGCACCATGACCACGGCGACGGCCCGCAGGCCGTCGAGCGCAGGCTGGTAGCCGAGGTTGCCGGTGGGACCGGCGATGTCGCCAGCGGTGTCGGAACCGGTGTCTCCGGCGGGTCGACGGCGCGCGCGGCTGTCGTCTCCAGGCCGGCTCGCCGACGGCGCCGATGGGTTCACCGCCACGGAACCCATCTTGCACGCTGGGTGCGGGTCGTTGGGGTGCGGGTCGTGTTGCATCCGGTGTCAGACACCGGATGCAACATCAGGATTCGAGTTGTGCGGCGAGCGACTCGACGGTGTCGATGAACTCCTCCACCATCTCCATCACCACCTGGCCGGCCGGCTTGGGCCGGTTCATGGTGCCGACGATCTGGCCGACGAAGTAGTTGGCGAGCTTCTCCGCTCCCGAGCCGTGAGCGTGCGCGGCGCGGGCGATGCGCCGCTGCGCCTCCGACGTGAGGATCGGCTGCAGCGGCATCCCGAGCGGGTCGGGCGTGTCCTCCCGGTCCCACTCGTCGGTCCAGGACGACTTCAGCATGCGGGCGTGCTTGCCGGTCAGCGACCGCGACCTGATGGTGTCGGCCGACGTGGCCGCCAGGAACTTCTCCTTCACCACGGGGTGGGTCTCCGCCTCGTCGGTGGTGAGCCACACCGAACCGCACCACACACCTTGCGCACCCAACGCCATCGCCGCGGCCATCTGGCGGCCCCGGCCGATGCCACCGGCGCCGAGCACGGGGATGTCGACGGCATCGACGATCTCGGGGATCAGCACCATCGAGCCGATCTCGCCGGTGTGCCCACCGGCCTCCGATCCCTGGGCGATGATCAGGTCGACGCCGGCGGCCTGGTGGCGCTCGGCGTGCTGGGGACGCCCGGCCAGCGCTCCGACGAGCCGTCCCTCCTCCTTCACCCGATCGATCAGGAACTGCGGGGGCGGCCCGAGTGCGTTGGCCACGAAGGCGGTCCGGTGGGCGAGGGAGATCTCGAGCTGCGGCCCGGCCGAGTTGGCGCTGAACGGTGCGTTGCCGTCGTGACCCGTGACGGCCGTGCCCGAACGCGTGTCGTCGTCGGCCGGCAGCGGAGGCACGTCGTACCGGCGCAGGATGTCGTCGACGAACTCGCGGTGCGTGCCCGGGATCAGTGCCCGGATGTCGTCGAGGCTGTAACCACCGCCCTCGTCGCCTGCGTACTTGGCCGGCACGATCAGGTCGACACCGTAGGGACGATCACCGATCTCGTCCTCGATCCACTGCAGGTCGATCTCGAGCTGTTCGGGCGAGTGGGCGACGGCGCCCAGCACGCCGAGACCACCCGCCTTCGACACGGCCGCCACCACGTCGCGGCAGTGGCTGAACGCGAAGATCGGGAACTCGATGTCGAGCATCTCGGTGGCGGCTGTCCTCATGGTGTCTCCTTGCTCTCGGCGACGTCGTGTCGACGGGGTGCCGGACGGGTCGGTGCTGGGGGCGCCCCGACCGTTGCATCCGGTGTCTGACACCGGATGCAACATCTCGTGCGCACAGGGTCATTGTTGCCGGGAACGTCGACCGCCGACGAAGCAGCACGTCTGCCGGAGCAGCACGTACGCTGGGAGCGGGCCGGCACCGGTCGGTCCACCATCAACAGGAGATCGATAACTCATGTCCGTGACCGACTCGACGCACACGTCCGAGCTCGTGGCAAGGGCGAAGGAGATCACCGAGCGCGAGCTCGTGACCTACTCGGAACGAACGACGGGGTCCCAGGCCGCCACCGAACGGGCCCGCAAGGTGCTGCCCGCCGGTGTGCCCTCCAGTTTCCAGGCCTACGACCCGCACCCCATCGTGGTGCGCCACGCTTCCGGGTCGCACATGGTCGACGTCGACGGCAACGAGTACGTCGACTACGACATGGGCTTCGGTGCGCTGTTCGCCGGCCACATGCATCCGGCCGTGAAGCGCGCCGTCGAGGCGCAGCTCGGCGAGGGCACGTTGTACGTCACGCCCTGCGAGCTCGACGCCGACGTCGCCGAGCTGCTCGCCGAGCGCTACGGCTTCCCCATGTGGCGGCCCACCAACTCGGGCACCGAGGCGACCATGGACGCCATCCGTCTGGCCCGCGGCGTCACCAAGCGCGACAAGCTGGTGAAGGTCGAGGGCGGCTACCACGGCCACCACGACGAGGTGATGATCTCGAACAAGCCGGACCTGGCCGACGCCGGGCCTGCCGACGCCCCGCACTCCATCCCCCAGTCCGGCGGCATCACCCGGGGCACGATCGACGACGTCGTCGTGGTGCCCTACAACGACGCCGACGCACTCGAGCGCGTGTTGCGCAACGAGGACGTCGCGGCGTTCATCGTCGAGCCGGTGATGGAGAACATCGGCATCTGTCTCCCGCAGCCGGGTTACCTCGAGGCGGTCCGCGAGATCTGTTCGAAGTACGGCACCCTGCTGATCTTCGACGAGGTGAAGACGGGCATCACGGCGGGTGTCGGTGGCGCCACCAGGGCACTCGGCGTCACGCCCGACCTCATCACCCTGGCCAAGTCGATCGGCGGCGGTTTCCCGGTCGGGGCCTTCGGCGGCAGGGCCGAGTACATGGACCTCATCACCACCGGCGAGGTGCTGCACCTCGGTACCTACAACGGCAACCCGTTGGTGATGGCGGCCGCCAAGGCCACCCTGTCGGAGGCCTGCACGGCCGAGGCCGTGGGTGAGGCGATCGCCCGCAACCATCGGCTCGTCGGCGCATGCCAGCAGATCATCGACAGCGCCGGGCTGCCCGCGCACACCGTCGAGTTCGGCGCCAAGGGCTGCATCACCTGGTCGCCCGAGCCGGTGAAGAACTACCGCGACTACAAAGCAACCGACTTCGACCTGGCGTTCGCCCAGTGGATGCACGGCATCAACCGCGGCATCCTGCTGCCGCCGGGCCTCGACGAGCAGTGGCTGATCTCGGTGATGCACAGCGAGGACGACGCCATGCGCTACGCCGACGTGTTCTCCGAGTTCGTCGACGAGCTCACCGCCTGAACCACACTCGGGCGATGACCGACGACCCATCGTCAACGCCCCACGTCCTGTTCTGCACCGACACGTTCGCCGGCGCCCACGGCGATCGGCTCGCCGCCGTGGCGCCGGGCGTCGAACTGGTCCAGCTCACGGCGGGCGGCGTGGTCGACGACGTCGACGTCGAGCGGATCACCCTGGCGTTCTTCTCGAGTGACGCCTGGCCCGAACGCGCCGCGTCGTTCATGAAGGTGGCGCTCGGTGCCCCGAATCTGCGGTGGCTGCACTCGATGTCGGCCGGTGTCGACAGCCCGGTGTTCGCGATGTTCACCGATCGGGGCGTGCGGCTCACCACGTCCTCGGGCGCCAGCGCACCGCCCATCGCCGCCACGGTGATGCTCTATCTGTTGGCCCTCAGCCGGGACCTGCCGAGATGGCTCCGGGCGCAGGCGGCGCACGAGTGGTCACCGGCGCCGTTCCGTGAACTGCGTGGGCAGTCGGTGGCGGTGGTGGGCTACGGGCCGATCGGGCAGGAGGTCGTCCGGCTCGCCACCGCGTTCGGGATGGATCCGGTGGCCGTGCGCCGCTCGGCGCGCGGCGACGAGCCGTGCCGGGTGCGTCCGCTCGACGAGCTGGCCGACGTGGTCTCGGGCGTCGATGCCGTGGTGTCGGCACTGCCGTTGCATGCCGACACGCGGGGCATCTTCTCGGCCGAGGTGATCGACGCGATGCGGCCCGACGCCGTGTTCGTGAACGTCGGCCGGGGCGAGCTCGTGGATCAGGAGGCGCTCACCGCAGCGCTCACCGACGGACGACTCGGCGGTGCGGGCCTCGACGTGTTCGAACCCGAACCGCTACCGCAGGACGACCCGCTGTGGGATCTGCCGAACGTGATCGTCAGCCCTCACAACTCGGGTTCGAGCGACGGCACCGACGGTCGGGTGGTCGACATCTTCCTCGACAATCTGGGGCGCTTCGTGTCCGGCCGGGTCCTGCGCAACGAGGTCGGTCCGCAGTCAGGGTGATCCGGTCACGAGACCGGCGTCGACACCCAGGCGCCGGGCAGCCGACACGTTGCGTCTGCTGTCGTCCACGAAGAATGCGCCCGGGACACCGATCACCGACGCGAACGCTCGGCGCGACGGCTTGGCGGCCCCGATGCGATCGGACACGATGATGCGGTCGAAGCGCCCCGTGAGCCCGAACCGGTCGAGCCGCGGATGGAGCCACTCGCTCCGATGATTGGTCAGCAGCCACATCGTTCCGCCGTGACTCGTCACGAAGTCGAACCAGGGCCCCGTGCCGTAACGGCGTTCGAGGTCGTTGCGCAACTCGCCGTGGTCGGAGCCCGGCGCGAGCGCGTCCCACAGTTGGGGCTCGGTGAGGCGGCCCTCCCAGAAGGGGCGTCGGAGCGTGTCGACCCAGCGGCGGCGGAGCGCCGCCGGGCCCTCACCCGTGCCGGTGCCGACATCGTCGAGGAAGCCGCCGAGCGGATTGTCGAAGATCACCCCGTGAACGTCGAGGACCAGGAGATCGGCGTGCATCGCCCGTTCGCGTGTGGCGATGTCGACCCCGCTCATCGGGTGGCGTGGTTCGATGGTGACGTGGCCAGTCGGTCGACGATCTCGTCCACGATGTCCTGGGTGAGATCTCCGGCCTCGCCGCCGTCGACGACGTCGACACCGGAGCGGACCGCGGCGTCCACGAGGTGATCCTGGATCGATCGGATGCGGTCGAACCGGGCGAGGTGGCGGTCGCCGCCACGTAACGGCTCGGTGGTCTCGCGCCGTTGGAGGAGGTCGGTGTGGCGATCACGATCGGCCTGGACGATCAGCCGTTCCACCACCACCGGGGCGGCGGGATGGTCGGCCAGTGCCGCCGTCATCTCGCCGGGCAGGAGATGCACTCCTTCGACGATCACGGGACGGTGCTCGTCGGCCAGCCGGTCGGCGACGGCGACGGCGGCCGCTCCGACGGCTCGGCACTGTCGGTCGAACCCGGCGAACGGATCGGGCGAGTCGGGGGCGACGACTTCGAACGTGGAGGCGTGCAGTTCGGGCAGCACCACGTCGGGAACCACGGTGCGCAGGACGTCGCGGATCGCATCGGTCGTGACGACCCTGGTGATGTCGAGGCGGACGGCGAGCCGGGTGGCGAGCGTGCTCTTGCCGGTGCCGGCGGCTCCCCCCAGTGAGATCACGATCGGGCGGCCGGATCGTTTCGCCCGTCGCCATGCCGTCCACCGCTCGGCGATGTCGGGATCGTGGGCGTGGGAGGCCAGGATGGCGTGGGTGAGTGCGACCAGTTGCTCGGCGTCGACCTCGCGGTCGCCGCGGTCGAGCAGTTCGAGCTGCACGAGCGAGGCCAGGCGGTAGGCCTCCTCGGTTCGGATGCCGGTGGCGAGCAGGCTCGTGGCCATGATGCCGCGTGAGAACGGCAGCCCGTTGCTGCGACGATCGTGGACGACGATCCGGTCGTCGCCGTCGGCGCTGGA
>Ga0102928_1000540_pt1 | contig 24354 bp, 18 predicted proteins | sample SalPonR1_B_D1_MG_FD_78504 | JGI IMG/M metagenome (GOLD analysis project Ga0102928, IMG submission 78504) | Salt pond soil microbial communities from South San Francisco under conditions of wetland restoration - Salt Pond MetaG R1_B_D1_MG | ecosystem: Environmental > Aquatic > Marine > Intertidal...
TAACCTTGCTCGGCGGGCGCTGACGCTGATTTTCTGCCGCCGTTTCCAGGCTCAGCTCATTCCAGGCGAAAATGCCGCCGAACGCCAGCAACAGAAGCCCCAGAGCAATCATCCACTGTTTTGCCATTCGTCAGTTCCGCCTCAAGGTCATCGCTTTTGAATCACCAGGACAATTTCACCAACGTCAAACCCCCATTTGGTCATGGTAGTTTCGTTAATCAGAGTATCCGGAGTGACCAGGTACATCCAGTCATCCATGCTTACGTCAATGGAGTTATCACCATCGCCATAAGCCACCCGCAGCACGTAATTCATATTGATGGCGTTACCCTGCCAACGCATGGTACCCGGCTCCACTACATCACCGGCATCCGCGTGCAGGGTGCCGTCATTGTTGGGGGTCAGAGTCCAGACCCGGGTCTGGACTTCGCCATCGTCAAACCGGAAAACCTCATCCAGGGTTCCGACACCCTGACTGTTCCAGCTTGCAGAAATGTCAGCATCGAATGTTCTTATCACTTCACCCGACCTGTTTTTGACCACTCCCCGGGCAGACAGTTCACCGTCAAAAAAAGTCTGGGGGATCAGTTCAGGCTCCATGTCGCTGTAATCATCGAGCCCGGGGCCGGCGCAACCGGCAAGCACAGCGCCAGCCACCAGTGTCGCCAACACTAACCTGAGACGGGTTACCAGGCTATCAGAGAACAGGCTTCCACGGCTTGTTTGCATGATTTCAGACTCCCACACTGTATTATTGCTTAGATCCATGGGAATACGCCGGTTGTCGCTGATTCGATCAGCACATCAGGCTGTGGTCCGGCCCGGCAGAATGCCTGTCCCGGCTGCAAACTGAAGCAAACGGCAACGGCAAACCGGGCTTTAGCGACCGGCCTGATCGTCAGGCTCGGGTACGGGCATGCTGAAGTACTCACCCTGGGAAAAATCAATGCCCAACTCCCGGACCCTGGCCTGTACCGATTCATTGTGGACAAACTCGGCCACCGTCTTCATGTTCAGGCTGCGGGCAAACTGAACAATGCCGCTGGTTACCAGGAAGGCGGTATTATCAGCGTCAAGGTTACGGATCAGACTGCCATCGATCTTGATGTAGTCCACGTTGAGGCTTGACAGGTGGGCGAAATTTGAATAACCGGTACCAAAATCGTCGATGGCTACCCGACAGCCGAACGGTTTCACCTGCTCGATAAAACCATGGATATGGTCGTAACTGGAGATACTGTCAGATTCCAGAAGTTCAAAAATAACCCGTTCTCCTATACCCGAAGACTCCAGCGCCGTCAGAATCTGACCAACGGTTTCGGGCTCGGTGATATCAGCGTAGGACAGATTGATCGAAAACTCATCGTCACGGTCAATGAAACGGGCAAAGCATTTGGTGATCATCAACTCGGTAATTCGCCGGTTGAGTCGCAATTTGTTGGCGATATCGATAAACCGTCCGGCACTGATCACAGTACCGTCGGGCTCTATCATTCTTACCAGACACTCATATTTGGTGATCCGGCCGCTGTGATTGTCATGAATCGGCTGAAACCAGGGGACGAGGCGGTCATGGTCCAGCACTTCCTTCAGGCGATCAGCCCAGTAAAGATTGTTCTCGTAGTTTTCCTCAACTCCCACTGACGGATCGTACAACAGGTTGTGGCGGCCCTGTTCACGAGCCTGCAACACGGCTACTTTTGCCTGGCTGACCAACTGGTCGGCCGCGTCTTCGGGTTTGCGGCGGCTGCGCATGGCGATACCTATACTGACATCTACCGGCAGTTGCTGGTGCTGCCAGTAAACCCGTTCAACTGTAATCAGCGCCCGCAACTGCCCGGCGAGCTGGTGAACATCCTGCGGCGCCATCGCTGTTGCCAGAATGGCAAACTCATCGCCGGGAAGCCGGTACACCCGGGTGATCTCACCGCTGGAGCCAGAGCCGAACGCGATCAACCGGTTGGAGATTTCAAGCAGAACATGGTCTCCGCACTCATTGCCAAACAGACTGTTGATCTGGTTGAAGCGATCGAGGTTGATAATCAGCAGTGAGGCGGAATTATGGCTCTCCAGATCCCGTAGCAGACGGGCCCGGTTCGGCAGGCCGGTAAGGGCGTCGGTGTAGGATGCCTGTAATTCACGGATCAGCTGGACGATCCTGTACAGCAGGTAAAAGCTCAACAGCAGCATGGCTGATACCGTACCCACCAGAATCCTGTAGTTGATACGTTCCATGGGACGAAGCACCGCATTGATTTCATCTACCGGAACACCGGCGCCGTAAATCATGCCTCCGGCGGTTGCTGCGTAATAGAGTTCTATGTTCTCGCCAACGACATTCAGACGCCGGGTTTTAAGGGTTTCAGGCTCGCCTTGCGCGGACGGTCCGGTTATATCAGTTGACAACTCCAGAGCCAGAATGGCGTCGATCAGGACCTGGTGCTTGCGGGTATCCTCGCCCTGACTGAGGCTGGAAAGATTACGGTTGTTGCGGTCATTCAGGAAGGCAAAGCTGTTTTCAGTCGCCGTGACCCCGCTGACAATATCGATAATCTGGTCGGCACCCCAGGCTGTCGTGGCTACCCCCAGCAATTCTCCCTCGCTATCAAACATCGGACTGGCCACGCTCAACACGGCTCTTTCGGTGGTCAGATCAAAATAAACCGGAGACCAGTATACTTTCCCGGCATTTTTCGCCTCGCCGGACCACTGGGGCCCGAGAGTGCGATCAAACCAGGGGGCGTTGCGATAATGGCCATAACGCTCTTCGGTATTCAGCCTGGTCAGGCGGTCATCATTTTCACCGGAAATAAAATAAGGCATGTAACTGGAATCCGGTGCTGCCAAGAAGCCGGGTTCAAACCACAAGCCGGCGCCCCCGGCCCCCTGAAAATCCCTGGTATGCGCTCTGATCGAATTTTCCAGCCGGGTTCGCAACGCTGCTTGACCAATTCCGGAAAACCCGCTTGCCAGCATTTCATGGAAGCTCTCTCCCACGTTGGCCAGAGTGATTGTATGACTTGCCAGCGCGGTTTGCCGGGCATTGATTCGCGACAGGCCCGCTCCAACCACTTCCGTGATCTGTTGGCGGCGGATATCGGAAAGGGCTTCTCTGGAATAATTCAGATTCAGGGTTGACAGCGTGAACATGCCGACGATAAACACGAGCAACAAAAACACCAGCATCCACATGACGGACTGACGCGACGACACGTTTCTCTGGTCCATTCGGTGGCTGAATGGCGTCCCCGGCATTAATGACTATCCTCAAGCATTTTAACGGTACTGATCTATAGCTGCTTGAGCGTCCTTGTTCCCCAGCTTTGCGGATTCATTGAACCAGTGTACAGCCTGATCCATGTTCTGGCCGACACCTTTACCACGAGCATACATGTAACCCAGCAGCAAAGCGGCTTCACCAGAGGCGGGCGCGGCCTTCCGGGCCCATCTTAGCGCATCGTTGTAGTCTTCCAGGACAAACGCAATCCTGGCCATATTCACCTGGGATCGCAGGTCGCCCTGATCAGCCGGTTCTCTGCAGGCTTTTCTGGCGGTGCTGTAATTCCGGATGCTGGTCAACAGGTAGCAATCACTCAGCAGCTGATCAGCAATCTGCGGTTCGTCGACACTGGTGACTTCGGTTTCAGTCGGGGTGACGGTTTCGCCGGGCGTTGTCTGTTCCGGTGGCCGCGGCTGTGCTACCGGTTCCGGCACTGCTTTCTGTCTGGCGCGCTGCTGGTTGACCCGTTTCGCGAATTCAGCAACCTGTTCAGGACAGGAGTAGCCGTAACCAAGGTTATAGCGTTCAAGCAAGGCGCGGATGGCCGGTTCCTCAGCGTATTCTTCGGCAACCGCCTGGCAGCGCAAATCCCGTTGCTGCCGGATTTCCGGCAGTATCGATGCCCGCTCCGGATCACCCTGATGCTCGATGAGGTAATTGGTTAACGGGTCGATATAAGGCTGATCAAACAGGGCCTGACGCTCCGCCTGGAGTGGATCCACGGATTTTCGGAACAGCTGTTCGCTGTCAATAATGCCACAGCCGGCAAAAAACAGCGTCATAAGACAGATTAAAGGGCGATACATCAAAACTCACCAGGAATTTTCGCGAATCGGTAGGAAGACAAGTTTACACGGAAAACGCCCGTTTCAAACTGTTTCCGTTGATAGATCATTTCCCGATACAGAAACTGCTGAATATTTTACCCAGCAGATCGTCCGGCGTCATGGCACCGGTGATCTCGCCCAGGGCATCCTGGGCAGCACGCAGATCCTCCGCCAGAAGTTCGCCCGCGCCATATCCCTGAAGCTGGCTTGCGCCCTGAAGCATGGCAGCCTTTGCCCGTTCCAGGGCATCCAGGTGCCGTCGCCGTGCCAGAAAGCCACCTTCATTGGTACTGGCAAAGCCCATGCAGGCCTTGAGATGATCCCTCAGAGTCTCCAGACCCTGGCCAGACTGCGCGGAGATCCGGACCACGGGGGCAGTGGCCGCTGTCTGCTCTATTCCTATAGCTTCACTGGTGAGGTCGACCTTGTTACGGATGACCGTTAACGGTGCATTGTCCGGGAGCCGATCGATGAAATCCGGCCAGAGCTGATGGGGCTCTATCGCCCCTGTCGACGTAGCATCAACCATCAACAGAATCCGGTCGGCCTGACCGATTTCATCCCACGCCCGGGCGATACCGATCTGCTCCACTTCGTCCGGACTGTCTCTCAGGCCGGCGGTATCAATAATATGCAATGGCATTCCGTCGATAAGGATATGTTCCCGCAATACGTCCCGGGTAGTCCCTTCTACTGCCGTTACAATGGCCGCTTCACGCCCGGCCAGTGCGTTCAGGAGGCTGGATTTGCCGGCATTGGGTCGGCCGGCAATAACCACTTTCATACCTTCCCGGAGGATCGAACCCTGCTGTGCTTCGGCCAGAATATTATCGAGATTTTCCAGCAACTGGCGCAGATCGTTTGCGACCTTGCCATCAGCGAGAAAATCAATTTCTTCCTCCGGGAAATCAATGGCGGCCTCCACATAAATACGCAGATGGGTAACAGCCTCAACCAACGCCTCGATACGGCGGGAAAAAACCCCCTGCAGGGATCGTACCGCGCACCTGGCAGCCTGCTCGGAACTGCTATCAATCAGATCCGCAATCGCCTCGGCCTGAGCAAGATCAAGCTTGTCATTGAGAAAGGCTCGCTCGGAAAACTCTCCCGGCCGGGCAAGCCGGGCTCCGAGATCACAAGCCACTCTCAGCAGGAGGTCCAGAATGACGGTGCCTCCGTGCCCCTGCAATTCCAGCACATCCTCCCCGGTAAATGAGTGAGGGCCGGGAAAGAACAGACCAATACCTTCATCAATCAACTGATTGTGCTGATCATGAAAAGGTCCGTAATGGGCATAGCGGGGTCTGGGTATGAATCCCAGCATCACCCGGGCAATGCCCCCTGCCCCGGGGCCACTGATTCTGACAATACCAACACCGGACTGGCCCGGTGCGGTGGCAATCGCAGCGATGGTTTCGGTGACGTTCGGCATCAATCTCTATTCCTGAAACAGCAGAGGCCCCTGATAAGGAGCCTCTGAAAGCAAAATCAGAACTGGCAGCTGGAATCAGCTCTTTCTGGCTGCCATCTCGCCCTCGATTTTGCGGGTAATGTACCACTGCTGGGCAATGGACAGAATGTTGTTGGTCAGCCAGTAAAGAACCAGACCTGCGGGGAACCAGAGGAAGAAAATGGTAAATACAATCGGCATCAACTTCATGATTTTGGCCTGCATCGGGTCCGGTGGTGTCGGGTTCAGGCTCATCTGCAGCATCATGCTGGCACCCATCAACAGTGGCAGAATGAAGTAAGGGTCCATAACCGAAAGGTCATTGATCCACAGCATGAAAGGTGCGTGACGTAACTGCACACTTTCAAACAGGACCCAGTAAAGTGAAATGAACACCGGCATCTGTACCAGTATCGGCAGGCAGCCGCCGAGCGGGTTGATTTTTTCTTTTTTGTACAACGCCATCATTTCCTGGGACATGCGCTGACGATCATCACCGTAAAGTTCCTTCAGGCGAGTCAGTTGCGGAGCTACCGCCCGCATTCTGGCCATGGAACGGTAACTTGTGGCGGACAGTTTGAAAAATACCGCCTTGACCAGGACTGTCAGCAGGATAATGGCGACGCCCCAGTTGCCGACCAGGCCATAGAACCAGTCCAGAACAATAAACAGTGGCAGGGCGATAAAGAACAGAAAGCCGAAATCGACAGTACGATCCAGATTCGGTGCAATATTCTCCAGGCGCTCTATGATTTTTGGCCCGACATAAGCCCGGGCAGACACCTCGGCGGTTTCGCCCGGGGAAACGACGGTTGCCGGATAGACAAAGCCCATAACAAACAGATTGCCCCGGCGGGTGCTCTGAAACTGGGCGGTCTGACCCTGTTCCGGGATCCAGGCTGACAGGAAATAATGTTGTAGAAACGCGAGCCAGCCGTTGGTAACGGACTGGTTTATGGGAGTTTCCCGTAAATCATCAAAATCATATTTGTCGTAGGGGTCTTCAGCCGAGCTGATAACCATGCCCAGGAAAGCCCGGATGCCGAGACTGTTCTGTGCGGTCGGGTCCGGTGCCTGATCGCGCACGATCTTACCGGTCATATTGGCTTGCCAGGTCTGATCTGACTGGTTATCGATCAGATATCGGACGTCTATCTCATAGCTGTCGCGCGCAAATCTATACTGTTTGGTAACCTCAACGCCGGTTTCAGTGGTCAGTTCGAGATCAACTGTCAGTGAGTCCTCACCTTCCTCAAGGACGTACTCATTGGCTGAGGTCCGGTAGACAGCCGCCTGCTCGCTGGTGCGACTGTCGACGCCGTTCTTGCCAATCAGGCCGCTTTCCATGATGTAGGTACGCTGGCGGGTGTTGGTAAGGATGCGCAGAGCTTCTTCACTGTCCAGTGAACGGTCGTACTGCAGCAGCGATGTTTCAACCAGGTTACCGCCCACCCGGTCGATGGTGAGGTGGTAAACATCAGTGCGGACCGTGATCAGCTGATTGTTGACCTGAACATCGGGATCGGCGCTGGCCTCAATGCTTCCGCCCTCTTCCGGAACGGAGAATTCCTCATCAGCAGAGGTGTTCTGGCCCGTTGAGCCCTGGACCGAAGATTCAGGCAGAGTGAGATTGTCGGCATCACCGGAACTGGTCAGGGTCTGCTGCTGGGCAGTCTGTTGCTGTTGCGGCTGGTTATAGTCTTCGTTCCAGGCCAGTATCATCAGATAGCTGACAATTGCGAGGCCGGCGTAAATTACAATGCGTTGAATATCCATACACTCAGCGTTTTGTCGGGTTGGTAGTTGAGTTCTGGCCAGCCGGCTTGCAGCAGGCAGTCACAGTCGGGGTAGAGCCTTTGCGGTCATCGGTACCCGGTACTGGATCATACCCGGCTTTAGCCCAGGGATGACATCGCAGGAGTCGTCTGATCGAAAGCAAAAGACCTTTCAGCCCACCATGATGAGTGATCGCTTCCACAGCGTACTGGGAACAGGTGGGATAATAGCGGCAGTGACTGGCCATCATCGGACTGATGGCATACTGGTAGAAGCGGAGAAGCAGGAGCAACAATTTGCGCATTAACCCGTTCCTCTGTTGCTTTCCGGCCGTTGCTGGTCGAATGTCGTCCTGGAGTGTTGGTATTTTCGCCTGAGTCGCGACCAGAGATCATCCAGCAACTCATTCAGCTTTGCGTTATCAATATCGGCCAGACCGCGTCTGCCAAGAACGATAATGTCCAGGGGCGGCAAATCCGGCTGAAGCCTGAAGGTTTCGCGAATCCTTCGTTTTATCTGGTTGCGCTGAACTGCAAGCTTCAGATTTTTTTTCGAGAATACCAGTCCGATCCGGGAGTGCTGCTCTGAGTTTAACGTGGCCAGAATCAGGAAATTCCGGTGTGGAACCCTGATCTGGACGTTATCAAAGACTCTGGCGTAATCCCGTGGGGTCAGCAATCGCGACGATTTAGGAAAGCTCAGAGGCTTCATCAGGTAATGGATACGTTACGCGGACAGACGGGCACGCCCTTTGGCACGACGACGTGAAATAACTTTCCGGCCATTCGGTGTTGCCATACGAGCACGGAAACCGTGAACGCGCTTACGCTTCAGTACGCTTGGTTGAAACGTTCTCTTCATGATGACGATCTCACAATACGGGTTAGAAATTTGGCGTATTGGCTGGAAAATTAACAACCAAAACAGGAGCGGCATTCTATGCAATACGGCGGTGGAATTCAATGGTTAAAACCTGATCGGAGGGCTGACTGTGGAAACGGCCAGTAACTGTAGTTTCAAGTCTTTTTAAATCTCTTTAAAGATTACTACTACTGTTATTAGCTAACGGGTTTTCTGTGGGTATCCGTTAAAAAAGACCGTCAGACAAGGTATTGCGGAGCTTCAAACTCTGTTGATAAGGCCCTCTAAGGGCTGTGGACAAGCCAGGGACGAATTGTGGGTAATTCCCGGACGTCGGAAAGACCCGGTTTATCCACCATAGTTACCGGCTTTTGCACAGTCCTCAGGCGGGGTTATGGACAGGGAACTGTGAATAACTATTTTCACCACTTTTTCTGTACACAACCTTGTAGATAAATCAGTAAATAGATGATAAATAAAATAAAAGATTTACACAGGCTGTTTATTACTTGTCTTTTGCCCTTTCACTCAAGTGGCCTGCAGGTTAGAATTCCGGGTCACGATTTTAGGCATCGGAGGCAAGACTGTCGTGCCAAACAAACTCTGGCATCAGTGTCTGGAGGTGCTCCGGGATGAGTTTCCCGCGCAGCAGTTCAACACCTGGCTCAGGCCATTACAGTCCGATCATCGGGAAGGCAAGCTGATGCTGTTTGCCCCCAACCGGTTCGTGATGGACTGGGTGAATGAAAAGTATCTGCGGCGCATCGAGGAAGTGCTCAAGGATCTGGAAGGGGGTCAGGCACCCAGAGTCGGTATGGTGGTCGGCTCTGCACCCAGCAGTGGGTCTGAACTGGTTTTACGCTCGGCGACGGCGGCGAATGGCAGGGTCGCCGAGTCTGAAACGGCCAGTGGTACTGTCACCGACGAGGAAAGAGTCGTTGCCGAAACTGCAGCAATCCCCAAAGCAGGGCCGGGGATGAACCGGGTCCGACCCTCGGTGCAGGTTGAAGGCGATATCAAACATCAGAGCTTTCTTAACGAGGGATTTACCTTCGACACCTTCGTCGAAGGTAAATCCAACCAGCTTGCGCGGGCAGCCTCCATGCAGGTAGCGGAAAATCCTGGCGGAGCCTACAACCCGCTGTTTCTCTACGGCGGGGTTGGCCTGGGTAAGACCCATCTTATGCACGCAATCGGTAATGAAATAGTCCGCCGTAACCCGCGTGCCAAAGTGGCATATTTGAGGTCCGAGCGGTTTGTGGCAGATATGGTCAAGGCTCTGCAACTGAACGCCATTAACGAGTTCAAGCGGTATTATCGTTCTGTTGATGCCTTGCTCATTGATGACATACAGTTTTTTGCCCGCAAGGAACGCTCTCAGGAGGAGTTTTTCCATACCTTCAATGCGTTGCTTGAAGGTGGACAGCAGGTGATTGTTACCTGTGACCGGTTTCCGAAGGAAATTGTGGATATGGAAGAGCGGCTGAAATCGCGTTTCGGCTGGGGGCTGACGGTGATGGTGGAACCGCCAGAGCTGGAAACCCGGGTTGCGATCCTGATGAAAAAAGCCGAACAGGTAAATGTCAAACTCAGTAGCGAGGCGGCTTTTTTTATTGCCCAGAAAATCCGGTCGAATGTGCGGGAGTTGGAAGGAGCGCTGCGCCTGGTGATAGCGAATGCTCACTTCACGGGAACCGAGATTACCCCGCCGTTTATCAGGGAAAGTCTGAAAGACCTGCTGGCGCTGCATGAAAAACAGGTCAGTATCGACAACATCCAGCGCACAGTGGCGGAATACTACAAGATCAAGGTGGCAGATCTGCACTCCAAGCGGCGCACCCGAACGGTTACCCGTCCGCGGCAGCTGGCAATGTCGCTGGCCAAGGAACTGACCAACCACAGTCTGCCGGAAATTGGCGATGCGTTTGGAGGGCGAGACCACACCACGGTTCTGCATGCGTGTAAGAAAATTGTTGAACTCCAGGAAACCGACCCGGGTATCCGGGAGGATTATCAGAACTTTATGCAGTTACTGACCAGCTGATGATTTAACCTGCTACAGGTAGTAGCTGATACCCGTTCACCATCCGATAAAAGAATGTTGAGTGCCATGAAACTGACGATCAGCCGAGAATCTTTGCTTATCCCCCTGCAGTCCATAGCCGGAGTGGTGGAGCGCAAACAGACCATGCCGGTGCTGTCCAACGTGCTGCTGGTGGCCGAGGATAATACCCTGACTCTGACCGGCACCAATATGGAAGTGGAACTGGTGGGACGGGTTAGCCCGGTTCACGTGGACCAGCCAGGTCGTATCACGGTTCCGGCACGAAAACTCTCCGATATTTGCCGGGCTCTGGGTGAAGAAGCATCGATTGAGCTTGCGCTTGATGGCGACCGCCTGCATCTGCGCTCCGGGGCCAGCCATTTCACGCTCTCGACCCTGCCGGCGGAGCATTTTCCCAATGTCGAGGACGAGCAGGAAAGTTTTTCTCTGGAATTGCCCCAGAAGGAACTGGGTCGCATGCTCGATGCCACGGCCTTCGCCATGGCGCAGCAAGATGTGCGTTATTATCTCAATGGTCTGTTACTGGAAGTCGACAAGGACCATGTACGAACGGTTGCCACTGACGGCCATCGGCTGGCGATGGCCCATGTCGACCTGGATACCGGCTGCACGGAAGCCCGTCAGGTTATAGTTCCGCGCAAAGGTGTTCTGGAACTGGCCCGGCTTCTGGATGATGTGGAGACTCCGGTTACCCTGATAATCGGCGACAACCACCTGCGAGCGACGGTGGGATCCTACACCTTTACCTCCAAGCTGATTGAAGGCCGCTTCCCGGATTATAATCGGGTCATCCCCAGAGGTGGTGACAAGGTTGTGCTGGCAGACCGTATAACCCTGAAAAACACCCTGCAGCGCGCAGGCATTCTGTCACACGAGAATATTCGGGGAGTGCGGCTGAATCTGGCAACCAACGAACTGGGGGTGTTTGCCAACAATCCGGATCAGGAGCAGGCGGAAGACGCTTTGGCTGTAGAGTATCAGGGCGAATCACTTCAGATCGGTTTCAATGTGGGCTATCTGGTGGACGTCATGAATGCGCTGGATGATGACCAGGTCAAGATCACCCTGGCCAATCCGAACAGCAGTGCGCTGATTGAATCGGAAAAAGACAATCGATGCCTGTATGTGGTTATGCCAATGCGGCTGTAGAGTTCAGCGACTGCAATGAAGTTTCAAAATCTGTGACGGTCGGCACCGTCGGGAAATTAAGGAAGGCAATTATGGCAAGGGTTATCAACAGCCTTAAAGGCGCATTCCGGATCGGCCAGACGCTATCCGTGCTGGGTCGGACCGGGGTAAACTGGGTGCGCGGTGAACGGCCGCCGGCGCCACGGCTGCTCCGTGAGACTTTCGAGTCACTGGGGGCGACCTACATCAAGCTGGGTCAGTTCATTGCAAGTTCTCCAACCTTCTTTCCAAAAGAATACATTGAAGAATTCCAGTATTGTCTTGACCGGACACCCAGCCTTCCTTACAGCGTGATCCGGAAAATTATCCGTCAGGAGCTTGACCGGCCGATCGAGGAAGTGTTTTCCGAGATTGATCCGGTGGCGCTGGCCTCTGCTTCCATTGCCCAGGTTCATGCAGCAAAACTGGTTACCGGCGAAGATGTGGTGATCAAGGTCCAGAAGCCGGGTGTGGAAAATATTCTGCTGACCGATCTTAACTTCCTGTACCTGTCGGCGAGAATTGTGGAAACCCTGGCGCCAAAACTTTCCTGGACTTCAATGTCCGGCATCGTGGAAGAAATCCAGCGAACCATGATGGAAGAGTGTGACTTCATCAAGGAAGCGAACAATCTCAAGGTGTTCCGGGAATTCCTGCTCAACACCCATAATGAAGATGCCACGGTGCCCAGGGTGTATGAGGTTGCAAGCACCCGCCGGATTCTGACCATGGAGAGATTCTACGGCGTTCCTCTCACGGATCTGGAAAGCATCCGGGGCTATGCCCGGGACCCGGAGCGTACTCTGATTACAGCGATGAATACCTGGTTTTCCAGTCTGACCCAGTGTGAATTTTTTCATGCCGATGTGCACGCCGGTAACCTGATGGTGTTGAGAGATGGTCGGGTCGGCTTTATTGATTTTGGAATCGTAGGTCGCATCCGGCCGGATACCTGGGAGGCGGTCAGTGACTTTATATCAGCAGTGATGGTCGGCAGCTTTGATGGTATGGCCGATGCCATGATCCGGATCGGGGTCACCCATAAGCGAGTGGTGGTCAGTGAGCTGGCTGAGGATCTCCGTAAACTCTACGGCCAGATGGACCGGATGGTGCCGGAAGATGGGCCGTATTATGCCGAGCAGGCTGATGACGACGTAAACAACATCCTGATGGATATGGTGAAGGTGGGCGAGAACCATGGGCTTCACTTCCCCAGAGAGTTTGCCCTGCTGCTGAAACAGTTCCTGTATTTTGATCGTTATGTGCATATTCTGGCACCGGAGATGGATGTGTTTATGGATGAACGTTTGAATCTGCTTCACTGATCGGCTGTATAAGCCGGGTTTGTATTAATCGGGGCAGCGTGCCGACAGGCCGCTGCCTTTTTTGGTTCCCCCGCTGACCAGAGACTTCATTGATTTATGGCGCTGGTTAAACTGCAAACAGAACATTTTCGCAATCTCACGGGCGCCCCTGTTAACTTTTCCCCCTCTATCAATCTGCTGTTCGGTGAAAACGGCAGCGGCAAATCCAGCGTTCTTGAGGCTATTGGTTATCTTGGTCTCGGTCGCTCGTTCCGGGTGGGTCGGCATCAGGCTGTGGTCAGCCACGGCCAGAAAAAGCTGACGGTGTTCGGCGGTATTGATCGTGGCCACGAGCTGGTCACCGAACCCGCTCCCGATAATGGCATTCGCCACCGGCTGGGAATTTCCCGCGATACCAGCGCCAAAGAGACGGTACTTCGGGTGGACGGAGAGGCTGTGAGAAACATGTCGGTGCTGGCAAAACATCTTCCGGTATCAGTGATCGACCCGGGGGTATTTGATATTGTCGCCGGTGGTCCGGGCAACCGCAGGCAATTTCTGGACTGGTCAGTGTTCCACGTGGAACCTTCTTTTGCGGCGGTGTGGCAACAATGCCAAAGAGTCATATCACAGCGGAATCGGATCCTCAGAAATGGTAGACTGGATCCTTCGTTGATGAAGGTCTGGGATAGCCAGTACACCAACCTCACCGAAATAATGACCAGGTCACGGCAGCATACTTTTCAGCTTTTCTCCGCGGCCTTTTTTCAGCTGCTCGGTGAAATAGAAGCGCCCTGGGTGGAAGGTCTGAGGATCGAATTTTACCCCGGATGGGATGATAGCCAGTCGTTGCTGGATGTGCTCAATTCTCATCGGGAACAGGAGCTGAAAATGGGCCATACCCTGTATGGGCCAAACCGGGCTGACTTGCGGCTCAGGTTTCACGGCAGGCCGGTGGCTGAAACCTTCTCGCGGGGGCAACAGAAGACTCTGGTTATTCTGATGAAAATTGCGCAGGGTGTGGTGATGGCGCAGTTGCAAAAGCAGGTGACGTTTTTGCTCGATGATATCAATGCCGAACTTGATGTCGGCCACCGCGCTATGCTGGCGGCAAAATTGCAGGAGCTTAAATGTCAGGTATTCATGACCTCCATTGAGCCGCCGAAGCCGGACCAGTTATGGCCACATTCATTGCCCGATTACAGAGTGTTCCACGTGGAACATGGAAAAATGACGGAAGCATAAAACCCGGATCAGTGAGTCCATCCAGCCGGAATATCACCCTCAGGAGTTTCTGAATGAGCGAATCGAACTACAATTCCTCCAGCATCAAGGTTCTGAAAGGCCTGGACGCAGTACGAAAAAGACCCGGCATGTATATCGGTGATACCGACGACGGCACGGGTCTGCACCATATGGTTTTTGAGGTCGTCGATAACTCAATCGACGAAGCCCTTGCCGGCCATTGTTCCGAGATCGGCATCGTTATTCACCCCGATGAATCGGTTACTGTCAGGGATAACGGCCGCGGTGTTCCCGTTGATATGCATGAAGAAGAAGGGGTCTCCGCCGCAGAAGTAATTATGACGGTGCTGCACGCCGGCGGTAAATTTGATGACAACAGCTATAAAGTGTCCGGAGGATTACACGGTGTCGGGGTTTCCGTTGTTAACGCACTTTCCGCCTCCCTTACCCTGACCATCCGCCGGGATGGCAAGGTATATGAACAGAGTTACGCAGAAGGCGTGCCCAAAGGTCCTCTGGCCGTGGTTGGCGATACCGAAGCCAGTGGCACCAAGGTGCATTTCCGACCGTCGCCACTCACCTTCACCAATATTGAATTTCACTGGGATCTGCTGGCCAAGCGATTGCGTGAACTGGCCTTTCTCAATAGCGGCGTCCGTATCCGTTTGCAGGATGAGCGCAGCGGCAAGGAAGAAATCTTCGAATACGACGGCGGACTCCGGGCGTTCGTAGAGCACCTCAATTCCACCAAGACCCCTATCAACCGGGTTTTCCATTTCATCAAGGATCGCGATGACGGCGTGGTTGTTGAAGTGGCCATGCAGTGGAATGATGCTTTCCAGGAAAACATCTACTGTTTCACCAATAACATCCCGCAAAAAGATGGTGGCACCCACCTCGCCGGTTTCCGCGCTGCCCTGACCCGTTCACTGAACAATTACATTGAACACGAGGGCCTGGGAAAGAAGGCAAAAGTCTCGACATCCGGCGATGACGCCCGTGAAGGTCTGACCGCGATCATCAGTGTAAAGGTGCCGGATCCCAAATTCTCTTCCCAGACCAAGGACAAGCTGGTTTCTTCCGAGGTGAAAACTGCCGTCGAACAGGAGCTGTATCAGTCGTTTGCCGATTTCCTGCAGGAGCAGCCGGGTGAGGCCAAGCTCATCGTCAACAAGATGATTGAGGCCGCTCGCGCCCGTGAAGCTGCACGAAAGGCCCGGGATATGACCCGCCGCAAAGGTGCGCTGGATATCGCAGGCCTGCCGGGCAAACTGGCGGACTGCCAGGAAAAAGATCCGGCGCTATCAGAACTGTTCATCGTAGAGGGTGATTCTGCCGGTGGCAGCGCCAAGCAGGGCCGTGACCGGAAGACCCAGGCCATCCTGCCGCTCAAGGGCAAGATCCTGAATGTGGAAAAGGCGCGCTTTGACAAGATGCTGTCTTCCGCCGAAGTTGGCACCCTGATTACCGCCCTGGGTACCGGCATTGGCCGGGAGGAATTCAATGCCGACAAGTTGCGCTATCACTCGCTTATCATCATGACCGATGCCGATGTGGATGGTTCCCACATCCGTACCCTGCTACTCACCTTCCTGTTCCGTCAGATGCGAGAACTGATCGAGCGTGGTCATGTATTTATTGCCATGCCCCCGCTTTATAAAGTGAAGCGCGGCAAGCAGGAGCAATACCTTAAAGATGAAAAAGCCAAAGAAGCTTATCTGACCCAGACCGCGCTCGAAGGCGCACAGCTGTTTGTTAATGCTGACGCACCGGCACTAAAGGATTCCGCACTGGAAACCATGGTCAAAGACTACCAGGCGGTGATGAACATGATCGATCGCCTGTCACGGGCCTATCCGGCAAAAGTGCTGGAGCAGATGCTGCAGAACGTCACACTTAGTGTAGCTGACCTGAACACGGAAGAATCTGTTGCCCGCTGGGTAGCCCGGCTGGGAGATGGCCTGGAACTGGACACCCGCACGGGTACCAAATACACCTTTTCGGTCACCAAAGACGCCGAGCGCCACATCTACCTGCCCAAAGTTACCATCTACGTCCATGGCATTGCCCATGAGCACGTCTTCAGCCACGAATTCTTCGACTCTTCGTCCTACGCTGCGATTGCCCGTATGGGAGAAACCCTCGATGGCCTGCTGGAAGACGGCGCCTATATACAGCGGGGTGAACGCAAACAGAAGGTGCTGTCCTTCGAAGGGGCACTGGACTGGCTGATGAAGGAAGCCCAGCGCGGCCTCGGCATCCAGCGTTATAAGGGTCTGGGTGAAATGAATCCCGAGCAGTTGTGGGAAACCACCATGGATCCGGAAACCCGCCGGATGATGAAGGTGACAATCGAGGACGCCATTGCCGCGGACCAGATTTTCACCACCCTGATGGGGGATGAAGTGGAACCGCGTCGGCTGTTTATCCAGGGTAACGCGCTTCAGGTCACCAACCTGGACGTATAAACCGGCCTGGTGTCGGTCTTGCGGTAGGTCAACGAATTATTAGGCTGAAAGGAAGTAGGCGGACACGTCCATTCAGGACACGCCGTGAATACATCCATGTAGTCTCGGATGCAGCATCCCTGCTGCATACGGTCCTGAATGGACGTGTCCGCCTGCTTATCTGCTCATTAATAGCCGGTAGTAGCCAGACGGGACATTAGGACTTCTCTTCCTGCTGCTCGTGCTTTTCGGCAAGGTGAGGAGCCATGACGTCTTCCAGGGTATACCCGGTCAGGCGCCGTATAGTTCGCCAGAGATAGTAAAAGATGGCTATCATCATGATCATCGAAGGGATAGCGATCATTGGATAGCTTACCAGTGTCATCCGGCCCAGTTCCTCATTAAAGGCCTGAGTGCCGGACGGGCTGGTAACAATCCATTTGGCCAGCACGTAATTCATGATTGAGGAAAACAGGAAAGTAAGGCTGAAGAAGTAACTGGCCTTTTGCAGGCGGTCACTGAACTCGTGTTCGGTGTTGTTCTCTTGCAATACTGCCTGGATTTTATCGACGTTCAGAATGGTCGGGTTATATAGCAGCGTTTTGACCAGCGGGTAACGGGTACGGGTCGAAATCAGTACAGCGATACCGATAACTGCAGGCACGGCTGCTTCCTTGACGGCCAGCCAGTTGGCATCCAGCGCCAGCAGGCCGATACCACCGGTCAGGCCCACACTGATAATCCCCAACACCGCAATAAAGTTGTATTTACGGTAGCGGATCAGCTCGAACAGCCCCCAGCCAAGAGGAAATGCCAGGCCGATTATCAGTGCCATAACGCTGCCCAGGTAATCGTCGCCGGAGAGTTTCATCAGAATTACCGACGGGATGATGATACTGACCAGCAGATCAATCCAGGGCCTGGGTTTATGGGAGGGAATACTGGCGTTCGCTTCAGAAGTCATAAAACGACCTGGTAGGAGTGCAAGATAAACAATACACCCGCAGTATACGATGATTCGAAAACTATCTGAAACCGCAGGGTATGGTGGGAGGCATAAAAAAACCGGCCAGATTATTTCCGGCCGGTTTTCTTCTGAACGATCACCAGAAACCGCGTCAATAAGTCGCGCGAATCCTAGCCCAGTTCTTTCAACGCACTCTCAATGATGCCCAGACCTTCTTCCAGAATCCCGTCTTCAATGGTGACCGGCATCAGGAAGCGGATGGTATTGCCATACATGCCACAGCTCAACAATATCAGGCCATGCTCCTTGGCATACTTGGTCACCGCGCCGGCAAAATCAGCCCGTGGCTCCTTGCTGGTTTTATCGGTCACCAGCTCAATTGCGGCCATGGGCCCGAGATTACGGACATTGTCGACCTGAGGGAACTGCTCCTGCCACTGCTGGAAGCGCTTGTTTAGCTTTTCACCGAGTCGTTGGCTCTTGCCAAGAATATCTTCGGTTTCAAAGATTTCCATAACAGCCAGCGCCGCTGCGCAAGCGGTGGGGCTGCCGGTGTAGGTGCCACCCAGGGAATTCGGGCCGGATGAATCCATGATCCTGTCGGTACCGACAATGGCCGAAATCGGCATGCCATCGGCCATACTCTTGGCCATGGTCATCATGTCGGGCTCTACGCCGCTGTGCTCAATGGCGAACATTTTTCCGGTACGGCCAAAACCACTCTGGACTTCGTCACAGATCATGACAATGCCGTGTTCGTCGCAGATTTCGCGGATTTTTTTCAGGAAGCTGGGCGGTGCCGGATAGAAACCGCCCTCGCCCAATACCGGTTCGATGATGATAGCCGCGGTTTCATCACCCGGGGAGTCTGCTTTCATCGCCATGTGCAGGCCGCGGATAGCTTCGTCTTCGTCTACCCCATGATAAGGCACGGGATAAGGCGCCCGGAAAACGTTACCGGGCATGGGGCCAAAACCGGTCTGATAGGGCGCGGCTTTGCCGTTCATGGCCATGGTGAAGAAGGTGCGACCATGGTAACCACCGTCGAAACAGATGACATTCGGGCGTCTGGTGGCAGCGCGCGCAATCTTGACCGCGTTCTCCAGCGCTTCGGCGCCACTGTTTGCCAGCATCACCTTGGCGTGACCGCGAACCGGCACAATGCTGCTCAGTTTTTCCGCCACGCGAACGTAGCCTTCATAAGGCATTACCGTCTGGCAGGTGTGCATCAACTTGTCCAGTTGTGCCTTTACCGCTTCAACCACCTTGGGGTGGCGATGACCGACATTCAACACACCGATGCCGCCGGCAAAGTCGATCATCCGCTTACCATCAGCATCCCAGAGCTCGGCGTTGGTGGCGTGGTCTGCGAACTGCTCGTTTGCGCTGGCTGCACCTGCCGCAACATAGCGTTCTTTGAGTGCCTGCAATTCTTTGTTCGTCACTTTGCCTCTCCTAAACTCGAATTAGTCAGCCTATTATACAGAAATTACGGCCCCGTTTCAGCGGGCCGTGGTTTGTGCTGATATACCTTCGTCATGGCTGACCACCGTTATGGCCGTCGTTATCCGTACTGGGAGTTGCCGCCGTCACTGAGTTTCGCGAAACTGCAGCTTTGCCAGCTTCCGGTAAAGCGGGTTGCGTTTCACCAGCTCATCGTGCCGGCCGATATCCTGAAGCCGACCGTCGTCGAGTACTATGATGCGGTCGGCGTGGCGCACCGTTGCCAGCCTGTGCGCGATTACCAGTGTTGTGCGGTCCGACATCAGACCAGGCATGGCCTGTTGAATGAGGTATTCACTTTCCGCATCCAGCGCGCTGGTTGCTTCGTCGAGTAACAGTATAGGTGCATTTGCCAGCAGCGCCCGGGAAATGGCCAGACGTTGTTTCTGACCGCCGGAAAGCCCGATTCCGCCATCCCCCAGGCGGGTTTCATAACCCTCGGGGAGTCCCCGGATGAAGTCATGGGCGTGAGCAATGCGGGCTGCCTCCACCATGTCCTCATCGCTGGCATCGGGTCGGGCATAACGGATGTTATCGGCAATGGTGCCATGAAACAGAGCCGGGCTTTGCGGAACCAGCGCGAAGCAGCGGCGCAGGTCATGCAGGCTCAGGCGCCGGGTATCGGTGCCATCAAGCAGAATCCGGCCTTTATCCGGATCATAGAACCGAAGCAGCAGATCAAACAGGGTCGACTTCCCGGCACCGGACGGACCCACCAGTGCGATTGTCTCGCCTGCATTAATGCTCACGGACAAGCCATCGAGCACCTTTCGATCCGGCCTGGATGGATAGCTGAAGCTCAACCTGCGAATATCCAGGCTGCCCGCCACCGGTTGCCTGAGTGGCACCACGGAATCCGGCACCGGCGGCAGCTCATTTTCAGCTTGTAGCAGCTCAAAGATACGGGCTGCGGCGCCGGCGGCTCTTTGCAACTCACCAATCACTTCACTGATTGCCCCGGCGGCAAGACCCACCAGAAGACTGTAGAATACGAAAGCGGCCAGCTCACCCGGGCTGATTTGTCCGGAGATCACGTCCAGACCACCAATCCATAGCACAACCCCTATGGCGCCCATCACCAGAGTAATGGCGATGGTGGTCAGCCAGGCCCGTTGGCGGATGCGGCTACGGGCGATATCGAAGGCGTTCTCGGCGACGGTGCTGAAAAAGGCACGGTCATGGGGCTGATGGTTGAAGGCCTGCACGGTTTTGATCTGGTTCAGATTTTCCCCGACGTAGCTACCCACCTCTGCGACCCGGTCCTGGCTCAGGCGGGAAAGGCTACGCACCCGGCGCCCGTAAATCAGAATCGGTACGATCACCAGTGGAAACCCGAGCAGGATGATGCTGGCGAGTTTGGCGTTGGTAACGAACAGCAGAATCAGCCCGCCTGCCAGCATCAGGCTGTTGCGCAGCGCAATAGAGACGGTGGAGCCGATCACTGATTGCAAGACAGTGGTATCGGCGGTAAAGCGGGACTGGATTTCCAGGCTGCGGTTGTGATCGTAAAAGCCCGGGTGCAGGTCGATCAGGTGGTTGAACACCTGTTTACGGATGTCTGCCACGACCCGTTCGCCGATCCAGCTCACCAGATAGAAACGGGCAAAGGAACCAAAGGCCAGGCCCACCACCAGAATAAAGAAGATCCCGATTGAGCGGGACAGCATGACCGGGGACTGGGTAGCCAGGCCCTGATCCACCAGAATCCGCAGCCCCTGGCCCAGGCCGAGAGTGACGCCGGCAGTGAACACAAGGGCGGTGAGTGCGCCTGCGACCGCTTTTTTGTAAGGGCTGATAAAGGTTCGGGCGAGGATCAGCGCGCGCCGGTGTGTGGATTTGATGGGAAACTCCTTGCCGGTTCACAGGTGAGCCAATAGAGACAGACAGGCGTAAGGCTGTACCATAACGCCCTGACAGTATACGCCTCCAAGCTCTAACCCGACCGCTCTGAATAACTGAAGGACAGGCCGCCTGTGCGATCCTACGCTGACAACGACTATCCCGCCGGGCACAAGCCGGACTGGCGCATCATTTCCGGATTATGGCCTTACCTTGCGGAATTCCGGGGCCGGGTCATTGTCGCGGTTATCTGCCTGGTTGCAGCCAAGCTGGCAACGGTAGCGACCCCGGTGGCCCTGAAATACATTGTGGATTATCTGGATGAAGGTCGCAGTGGTGATCTGGTGTTGTGGATTCCCCTGCTATTGGTGACCGCCTACGGCACCCTGAGATTCAGCAGCACCCTGTTCAGTGAATTACGGGATGCAGTGTTTGCGCGGGTGGCGGAAAGAGCCATGCGCCGGGTTTCGTTGCGGGTTTTCCGCCACCTTCATCAGCGCGAACTGGGGTTTCATCTGGACCGGAAAACCGGTGGTCTGGCCCGGGATATCGAGCGGGGCACTAACGGCATCAGCTTTCTGCTGCGGTTTACCCTGTTCAATATAGTGCCGACCCTGCTTGAAATTGCGATGGTGGCAGTCATTCTGACGGTGGTGTTCAATCCGGGTTATGTGCTTGCCATTATCGGCGCGGTGGTGGTCTATGTGATGTTCTCGGTGAAGGTTACCGAATGGCGCACCAGGTTTGTACGGGAGGCCAATGCCCGGGACAACCAGTCCAATTCCCGGGCGGTGGACAGTCTGCTGAACTATGAAACCGTCAAATACTTCAACAACGAGGAGTTTGAAGCCGATCGTTACGATCAGGATCTGGAAAGCTGGGAACACGCCCGCCTGAAGAACCGCCTGTCGCTGGCCGCACTCAATGCCGGGCAGGCGCTGATTATCGGCATCGCCATGATCGTGATCATGGGCATGGCGGTCACCGAAGTGGCCGCTGGAGAAATCACTCTGGGTGACTTCACCATGATCAATGCCTACCTTCTGCAGCTGTTCATTCCGCTCAATGCCCTGGGATTCGTCTATCGCGAGATCCGCCAGGCTCTGGTCAATGTCGAGCGCCTGTTCGGACTGCTGCAGCAGGCTCCCGTTATTGAGGATGCCAGTGATGCCAGGGAACTTGAGGTAACCGGCGCTGAAGTGCGATTCGAGGACATCCATTTCCGCTACCACCCCGACCGGGAAATCCTCAAAGGAATCAGCTTCACCATACCGGCTGGCTCAAAGGTGGCTGTGGTGGGTGCCAGTGGCGCCGGCAAATCCACCCTCGCCCGCCTGCTGTTCCGCTTTTTTGATGTTGATCAGGGTCGCATTACCATTGATGGCCAGGATATCCGCACCGTCACCCAGGACAGCCTGCGCTCGGCCCTGGGGGTGGTGCCCCAGGACACGGTACTGTTCAATGATACCCTTTACAAGAATCTGGCCTACGGCAGGCCCGATGCGACCGAAGAAGAGGTAAGGCAGGCGGCACAGCTGGCACACCTGGACCGGTTTATTCACACTCTGCCGGAAGGCTATCAGACCCGGGTTGGCGAACGTGGTCTGAAACTGTCCGGCGGTGAAAAGCAGCGGGTGGCGATAGCGCGGGTGCTGCTTAAAAACCCGCCAATCCTGATTCTGGATGAAGCCACATCGTCACTTGACTCAGTGTCGGAAGCGATGATTCTGGAAGCCCTTAACGAAGTCAGCCGCAAGCGTACAACCCTGGTCATTGCTCATCGGCTGTCGACTATCCGTGATTCCGATACTATTCTGGTGATGGACGATGGCCGCATTGTCGAGAGCGGTCACCATAACCAGCTGCTGGCTCTGGATGGCCTTTACGCCCGCCTTTGGCACCAGCAGAACCGGAATGCGGATGACGGCGCCAGTGGCTGACTGTTGACGCACTACCGAAAATTCCGTGGCAGCAAACAGACCTGATTCAGAGCGGCACCCGCATGGTTTCGCTGCTGGAATCCGGCATACCAATCATTTCATCAGTGCCGGTAGGCGGAATGATTTCGGTCTGTTGAACCTTGTAGTCCTGAAAATATTCGTGGGCGGCCGGGGCCCCGGAAAACATCACGGGTTTGTCATGGGCATCTGTCAGCACATAACCCTGATTGTTGAGATAGAATCTCGCCATGTAATAGCGACCTTCCATCGAGACAAGTTCCAGTAACGAGATGGTATCGCGTTTGTGGGATTTCAGTTCGCTGGCGTTCATGTGCATCGGAAGTCTCTCTTGTAATCCAAAACGTAAGAACAGGTACGGAGACTCTTTGAGAACAGGTCAAAAAACGGGTCAGATATGAGCAGAATTGATTTGGTCCAGCAACTGGTCGCTGGACATCTGGACAATCCACACGACCTGCTGGCGCTGCGACTGATGTTTCCACCGGACCGAATCGAAGTTGCCATTGATAAGGAAATCAAAGAGTTGTACACATATCCGGAAAGGCTGCAGACCAGCTACTGCGATGAGTGGCGTTTGCTTGCCGTCCGGGGCCTGTTCCGACACGGCTTCAGTGACAACGGGCAGGCGGATGAAAAGAATCTGGAGCATTACCTCGGATTTCTTCGCAGCGAGGCAATTCCCCGGTGTATCCGTGAAAACATCGAACTGTTCCGCTGTCTCGGCGAGATTCTGCTGATCGCGCAGGCTGATAACACCCTGGTATTCCGCGATCCGAAGCGACGGGCCGTGATGAGGCTGATCTGGCCGGAGGGAAAGTAGAAAGCAATTCGGCGCGGGAATAACAGCCTGTTGCTGCCAGCAACCGGACTTAGAGCTGTGGGCTGACTGGTCGGCGTGGCAGGATTCGAACCTGCGACCCCTTCGTCCCGAACGAAGTGCGCTACCAAGCTGCGCCACACGCCGATCAACGGACGGTATTATACGGACAAAACGGGGTTTTTCCAGCCCCGTCAGCTTTTCCGTGGCTGAATCCGCCCGGGTTACTTATGCGGGTGTCGGTAATACCGATATGTCTGCCACTCGCAGGAACAGGTTGCGCAGGCTGTTGAGCATCGCCAGCCGGTTGTTGCGGGTGGCGTCGTCTTCGGCCATTACCATGACTTCATCGAAGAAGTTGTCCACCGGTTCCCGCAGGCTGGCCAGCGAGCTCAGCGCGGCAGCGTAGTCGCCTTTTTCGAACAGCGGCAAAACAGCTGCTGTCTGCTTGCGGATCTGCTGGGCCAGGGCTTTCTCCGCCGGATCCTGCAGCAGGCTGTCTTCGATCAATTCGCCGATGCCCTCGCCACCCTGTTTCATCAGGATATTGGAGACCCGCTTGTTAGCCGCGGCCAGCGACTGTGCTTCCGGCAGTTGGCGGAAGGCTTCCACGGCGTTGACCCGGCGGTCAAAATCCAGCGGTCTGGTGGGGCGACGGGCGTGCACGGCCAGATAGACCTCGGCGTTGATGCCCTGCTCTTCGTAATGGGCACGGAAGCGCTCGAGCATATAGTCCACTACCGTTGAGGCGGTGCTCTGCTCCGTTAACACGCTGAAGTTCTGTTCCGCCCATTCGCAGCAGGTCTGCAGATCCAGTGGCAGTTCCCGCCCGATGACAATCCGCA
>Ga0102928_1000541_pt1 | contig 24330 bp, 24 predicted proteins | sample SalPonR1_B_D1_MG_FD_78504 | JGI IMG/M metagenome (GOLD analysis project Ga0102928, IMG submission 78504) | Salt pond soil microbial communities from South San Francisco under conditions of wetland restoration - Salt Pond MetaG R1_B_D1_MG | ecosystem: Environmental > Aquatic > Marine > Intertidal...
AATCGAGGGCGGCGGCGACGGCGGCCTCGTCGAGGAGCTCCCCACGCGAGACGTTGACGAGGAACGCCCCGGCCTTCATCGAGGCCAGCGCCTCGGCGTCGACGAGACCGTCGGTCTCGTCGAGGGCCGGCGTCAGGGGCAGGACGACGTCGGAGCGCTCGAGCAACTCGGCCAGACCGACGTCCTCGAACCGCTCGTCGGAGACGGCCACGAACGGGTCGTGCACGAGGACCGACATCCCGAGTGCATCGAGGATCGGCGCCAGGTAGGAGCCGATGGCGCCGTACCCGATGATGCCGGCGGTCGCTCCGGCGAGCTGGCGTCCGACACGCTGGGGCGGCTCCCGGCCGGCCGCGTAGTCGCACACGGACGCTCCGATGTTGCGTACCGACGCGATCATCAGCCCCAGCGCGAGCTCGGCGGTCGAGGCCACGTAGCTCGTGTCGGCCCGCGCGACGAGGACGCCGTGTTCGCTGGCGGCCTCCACGTCGACGGTGCTGATGTCGACCGCAGTGCGCAGGAATGCGATCAGATCGGGCAGTTGGGCGAACACGGCACGCTCACCGGGTGTGGAGCGGTGGGCGACGATGACCTCGCACCCGACGGCAGCGTCGATCAGCTCGGAGGTCTCGAGATCGCGTCCCACGGGGTTGCGGACGACGTCGGCAATCGACTCGAGTTCGGGGAGCGCTCGGCCGTAGTAGGCCTCGAGGTCCTCCGGATCGTGGGTCAGCAGGACTCGCACGGATCGATCGTATCCGTGCCCGGCGTCGCGCTCTGCCGCACGTCCGGGTCTCTGCGGGGGTGGTCAGCGCAGCCAGTTGTTCGGGATGCCGCGCTCGGCCCAGCTTCCGAACCGTGTCCAGAACACTCCCATCAGCCGCTCCCAGACGCCGACGTATCGCATCCGCACGAATGCGTCGAGTCGCAGATGCAGGAGGGTCGTGGGTCCGCCGTCGAGGTTCCCGGGTCCGTCCGCGAGCCAGAACTGCAGTCGCGTCGGGCGGAACAGGGCATGACTGATCGCGTAGCTGCCGTAGCAGTACTGCAGGTCGCGGTACCGCTCGGGGTCGATCTCGCCGAGCACACCGGCGAACGACATGAACGGACCGACGTGAGCGTTGTAGACGCCCTCGGCGAAACCGCTCTCCCCCGCCCGGTTGGTGAGGAACTCCACCCGGAACGGCGGGATCTGCCCGTCGACGAACGTCGACGGGTCGCACAGCCACGCCCACACGTCGGTGCGGGAGCGCTCGATGGTCCACTCGTGGTGGTGGGCATGGGCAACGAAGCCCGGGGGCGGAGCGCTCGGGGCCGGCGCGATCTGCAGGATCGGGCCGGCCGGTCGCCACGACGGTCCTGCGCCGTCGCCCGAACCCGACGGCGTGGAGGTGCCCGGCTCATGTGTGGTCATGACGCCAGTGTCCCCGTTCGCGCGGCCCGCCGCACATCCTGCGCCGTCTCCCACGGCGAACCCACCCGGGTCGGGAGTCCGGCGGTCTCGGAGCAATCGGCGGGTTCGGAGAGATCGGACGTCGCGGATCAGCGTCGGGTGAACAGGCCGCTGATGCGGCGGGTGATCGCCCGTGGGGTGATGTCGCTGGTGAGCGTGAGACCCTTGTAGAGCACTCCCGGCACCGACAGGGTGTGATCGGCAGCCACGTCGTCGAGCCCGGTGGAGGCCACCTGCTCGGCACTCGTCCACGCGAAGCCGGGGAACTGCCCTTCGAGCCCCGAGGTGTTGCTCTGCTGCTGGAACTCGGTCTTGGTGAGGCCGGGACACAGCGCCGTGACGTGCACGCCGCTGCCTCGCGCCTCCTCGTGGAGCGCCTCGGTGAGGCTGGTGACGTAGGCCTTGGTGGCGGCGTACACGGCGAGCCCGGCCGACGACTGGAAGCTGGCGACGCTCGACACGTTCAGCAGGTACCCGCGGCCGCGCAGGTGCATCGCCGCGAGCGCCGCATGGCTGAGCACCGTGAGCGCCCGGACGTTGAGATCGACTTCACGTCCGAGTCGCTCGACGTCCTGCTCGTGGAAGAGGCCGCTGGTGCCGAACCCGGCATTGTTCACGACGAGATCGATCGGGTCGGTCGCCGTCCCGATCCGCTCGGCGGTGACGGCCACGCCCTCCGGTGTGCCGAGATCGGCCTGGAGCACCTCGAAGTCGTCGTAGCGGGCGGCGATCTCCTCGAGCCGGTCGGTCCGTCGGGCCACGAGCACCGTCGGCACCCCGGCCTCGCCGAGGAGACGCGCCATCTCGGCTCCGATGCCCGACGACGCCCCCGTGACCAGTGCCGACGTGAACGGGTACTTCGCCATCCGCCGCACACTACCGACCCGTGCGCCACCCGAGAACCGGCACCAGCCGATGAGCCGGACCTCCACATCCGGGGGTTTCGCTCACCGCCCGCCGGCAGGCTCCTCGACGCGATGAGCCGGATCCCCACATCCGGGGGATTCGCTCATCGCCGTGGAGGTTGGCGGTGTCAGGCGTGGAAGGAGGCGCCGGCGGCGGTGAGGCGGGCCTCGGCGCGGGCCTTGCCGGCCACCGCCGCGGTCAACTCCGCCTCGTCGTGCTCCTGCTTCAGCACCAGCTGGTGCCGCTCGAGCGCCTCGCGGGCCCGGGCGACGTCGATGTCCTCGGCCAGCTCGGCGGTGTCGGACAGGATCGACACCGTGGTCGGGTCACCGCTCACCTCCACGAAGCCGCGGTGGATGGCGATGTCCTGCTTGGTGCCGTCGGTGAGGAACACCCGGGTGTGGCTCTCCACGAGTGCGCCCAGGAACGCCTGGTGCCCGGCCTGGAACGCCACCTCGCCGCCCTCGAGCGTGCGGGTGACGACCATCGTGGCCTCACCCGACCAGAGCACCTGCTCGGGTGACACGACTTCGACCCTGATGGCCTCGGCCACGGCTCAGGACTCCTGGAGCTTCTTGGCCTTGGCCAGCACCTGCTCGACGCCGCCGACGTTGAGGAACGCCTGCTCGGGCACCTCGTCGAGTTCGCCGGCGAGAATCGCCTCGAAGCTCTCGACGGACTCGTCGACGGGCACGAACTCACCCTCGAGGCCGGTGAACACCTTCGCCACGAAGAAGGGCTGCGACAGGAACCGCTGGATCTTGCGCGCCCGGTTCACGGTGAGACGGTCTTCCTCCGACAGTTCGTCGAGGCCGAGGATGGCGATGATGTCCTGCAGCTCCTTGTAGCGCTGCAGGTTCTCCTGCACACGACGGGCGACGTCGTAGTGGCGCTGCCCGACGACTTCGGGCGTGAGGATCGTCGACGTCGACGCCAACGGGTCCACGGCCGGATAGATGCCGAGCGCCGCCACCTGACGTGACAGCTCGGTGGTGGCATCGAGGTGCGTGAACGTGGTGAACGGCGCCGGGTCGGTGTAGTCGTCGGCGGGCACGTACACGGCCTGCAGCGACGTGATCGAACGGCCGCGGGTGGAGGTGATGCGCTCCTGCAGCTGCCCCATCTCGTCGGCGAGGGTGGGCTGGTAACCCACGGCGGCGGGCATGCGGCCGAGCAGCGTCGACACCTCCGAACCCGCCTGCACGAAGCGGAAGATGTTGTCGATGAACAGCAGCACGTCCTGGTTCTGGACGTCACGGAAGTACTCCGCCATCGTGAGCGCCGACAGCGCCACGCGCAGACGCACGCCCGGCGGCTCGTCCATCTGGCCGAACACGAGGGCGGCCTTCTCGAACACGCCCGACTCCATCATCTCGATGCGGAGGTCGGTGCCCTCTCGGGTGCGCTCGCCGACGCCGGCGAACACCGACACGCCGCCGTGCTGCGAGGCGACACGGTTGATCATCTCGGTGATCAGCACGGTCTTGCCCACGCCCGCGCCACCGAACAGGCCGATCTTGCCACCCGCCACGTAGGGCGTCAGCAGGTCGATCACCTTGATGCCCGTGGGGAACACGCGCGCCGACGGCTCGAGTGCATCGAAGTCGGGGGCGTCGCGGTGGATGTCCCAGCGCTCCATCTGGTCGAAGCCCTCGGGCTCCTCGTCGAGGGGCTGACCCCACACGTTCCAGATGTGGCCGAGCACCTTGTCACCCACCGGCACCTGGATGCCGTGGCCGGTGTTGCGCACCGGGGTCCCACGCACCAGGCCGTCGGTCGGCCTCAGGCACACCGCACGGACGCGGCTGTTGCCGAGCTGCTGGGCCACCTCGGCGAGCACCTTGATGGTCTCGCCTTCGAGGGTGACGTCGAACTCCACTGCCGAGTTCAGTTCGGGCAGCGAGCCGCGTGGGAACTCGACGTCGACCACGGGGCCGGCGATCGAGACGACGCGGCCGTCCTTGAGGCCGGCTCCGGGCTGCGATTCGGTCATGGTCATGGGATTCTCTCCTGGGTGCGTCGCACTATCGCTCAGCTGGACGGTCGCTCAGCTGGACACGGGGTTGGGTGAACCGGGGGACACGGGCATGGTGACGTCGAACTCGCCGAGGTCGGCGGCCGACACGGAACTGCCGGAATCGAGCGCCTCGGCACCGCCGACGATCTCCATGATCTCGGTGGTGATCGAGTCCTGACGGGCGCGGTTCATCACTCGGCTCAGTTCCTTGATCAGGTCCTCGGCGTTGTCGGTGGCGGATTTCATCGCCCGCTGCCGGAAGGCGTGCTCGGAGGCAGCGGCGTTGAGCAGGGCTGCGTACACACGGGCCTCCACGTAGCGCGGCAGCAGTGTGTCGAGGATCGTGGCGGGATCGGGCTCGAAGTCGTAGTCGCTGCCGCTGGCCGACTTGGCGTCGCCGCCCTCGACGGTCTCGCCCGACAGCGGCACCAGTGGCCGCAGCACGACTTCCTGGCTGCCCGCCGAGATGAACCGGGTGTAGACGAGTTCGACCTTGTCGACCTCACCGCTGGTGAACAGCTCGACCACGTGTTCGCCGATCTGGCGGGCGTCCTCGTACGACGGCTGGTCGGAGAAGCCGTTGAAGGCGGTGCCGAGCTTGTAGCCGCGGAAGCGGAAGTACCCCTCGGCCTTCCGGCCGACCGGGATGATCGTGTAGTCCTTGCCGGCGAGCAGGTCGGCCTTGACCTCGCCCTCGGCCGAGCGCTGCACGCCCGAGTTGTAGCCACCGCAGAGACCGCGGTCGGCGGTGATGACGACATAGCAGGTGCGTCGGATCTCGCTGCGTCCCGCCAGCAGGGGCGCGTCGGGAGCGGCACCGCCGGCGGCCAGATCCTTCACGACCTCGGTGATCAGCTCCGAGTACGGCACGGCCGCGGTCACACGCGCCTGCGCCTTCACGATGCGCGACGCAGCGATGAGCTCCATGGCGCGCGTGATCTTCTTCGTCGCCTGGATGCTCCGGATGCGTTCCCGGAGAATTCGTTCCTGACCACCAGCCATTCAGATCACTCCGTTGCGAGGGTCTTGTTGGACCGGGCGTCGCCCATCTCGTCGGCGTCGAGGGCCGTCGGATCGACGGCGTACTCGTCGGACGTGACGACGAAGTTCGCCTTGAAGTTGTCGATGGCGTCACTGAGCCCGTCGGGCACGGCACCGTCGCGGATCTCCGACAGCAGGCCGCTGTTGGTGGTGCGCATGTACTCGAGCAGTTCGGCCTCGAAACGCTGGACGTCGGTGACGGGCAGGTCGTCGAGGTAGCCCTTGGTGCCGGAGAAGATCGCCACCACCTGCTCCTCCACGGGCAGCGGGCTGTTGAGCGGCTGCTTGAGCAGCTCCACCAGCCGGTAGCCGCGCTCGAGCTGCGCCTTCGACACGGCGTCGAGTTCGGAACCGAACGTGGCGAACGCCTCGAGCTCGCGGAACTGGGCGAGGTCGCCCTTCAGCGTGCCGGCCACCGAGCGCATCGACTTGATCTGGGCGGCGCCGCCCACGCGGGACACCGAGATGCCCACGTCGACGGCCGGACGCACACCGGACTTGAACAGGTTGTCCTGCAGGTACACCTGGCCGTCGGTGATCGAGATCACGTTGGTCGGGATGAACGCCGACACGTCGCCGGCCTTCGTCTCGATGATCGGCAGGGCGGTGAGCGAACCGGCGCCGAGCTCGTCGGACAGTTTGGCGGCGCGCTCGAGGAGGCGGCTGTGCAGGTAGAAGACGTCGCCGGGATAGGCCTCGCGGCCCGGGGGCCGGCGCAGCAGCAGCGACAGCTGGCGGTAGGCCTCGGCCTGCTTCGACAGGTCGTCGTACACCACGAGGGCGTGCTCGCCGTTGTCCATCCAGTGCTGGCCGATGGCGCAGCCGGCGTACGGGGCGAGGTACTTGAACGGTGCGGGGTCGGACGCCGGGGCGACCACCACGACGGTGTAGTCGAGGGCACCCTTCTGGCGCAGCGTGTCGACGGTCTGGGCGACGGTGGAGCTCTTCTGACCGATGGCCACGTAGATGCACTTCACGCCGAGACCCTGCTGGTTGAGGATCGTGTCGACGGCGATGGTGGTCTTGCCGGTCTTGCGGTCGCCGATGATCAGCTCACGCTGGCCACGGCCGATCGGGGTCATGGCGTCGATCGACTTGATGCCCGTCTGCAGCGGCTCGTGCACGGGCTTGCGGCCCATGATGCCCGGCGCCTGGATCTCCATCCGGCGCTGCTGGGCGCCGGTGATCTCGCCCTTGCCGTCGATCGGCTGGCCGAGCGCGTTGACGACTCGTCCGAGCATGGCGTCGCCGACGGGCACGGAGAGGATGTTGGCCGTGGCCTTGACGGTCTGGCCCTCTTCGATGTTGTCGACGTCGCCGAGCACGACGGCGCCGATCGAGGTCTCGTCGAGGTTCAGCGCGAGGCCGACCGAGCCGTCCTCGAACTCGAGCAGCTCGTTCACGGCCGCGTCGGGCAGGCCGCTGACGCGGGCGATGCCGTCACCGACCTCGGCGACGCGACCGACGGTGCGTGCCTCGACCGACGGCTCGTAGCCCTCGAGATTGGTCTTGAGCGCCGACGCGATGTCGGCGGCGGAGATGGTCAACTCAGCCATGTGGATGGTCCTACTTTCGCGATGGCTCTCAGAGCCGGCTCTTCAGCTGGTCGATACGGGTGCGGACGGTGTCGTCGATGACGGTGTCGCCGACCGTGGCGACGACGCCGCCGAGCACGGTGGGGTCGACGACGGTCTTCAGGTTGATCTGCTTGCCGGTGGCGTTCTCGAGCGCCGCCTTGAGGCGGGCGCGCTGGTCGTCGGTGAGAGCGACAGCGGTACGCACCTCGGCGACGTCGAGGTCCTTGGCCGACGAGGCGCGCTGCACGAGCTTGTCGACGATGGCGGGCAGGTCGCGGCCGCGGCCGGATCCGACCACCATCGACACGAGCTGCACCGTGGTGGCGGTGGCGCGGCCGTCGAGCAGGTCCTCGACGATGGCCTGACGCTTCTCGACCGGGGTGCGTTCGTCGGTGAGTGCGTTGCGGAGTTCGTCGCTCGACTCGTACGAGCGGGCGAACCGGAACAGTTCGTCCTCGACCTCGTCGAGCGTGCCGTCGGCGCGGGCGACCTCGAACAGTGCCCGGCTGTAGCCCTCGATCTGTGCATCACTCATGACGTTGCTCCCGTGGTGGCCGTGTCGCCGGCGCCGACGCGCTGGATGAAGGCCTCGATGAGATCCTGCTGTGCGGTGTCGTCGAGGGTATCGGTCACCACCTGGTCGAGGCTGGCGCCGGCGTACCGACCGATCTCCGAGCGGAGTTCGTCGCCGCTGCGGCTCGCTGCCGTGGAGACATCGGCCTCGGCACGAGCGTGCAGTTCGGCGACCTCGGCGTCGAGGCGGCTGCGACCGTCGGCGAGAATCGCCTCCGCCTGGGCCTCGGCCTCGGCGAAGAGGCGTTGGCGTTCGGCGTCGATGTCGCCGAGCGCGGTGCGGATCTCCTGCGCCCTGGTCTCGGCGTCGGTCTTGGCGCCCGTCGCTCCGTCGAGGTCGCCCTGGATGCGGGCGGTGCGGTCGGCCATCGACTTCCTGATCGCCGGCATCGCGAACTTCCAGAGGGCGGCGAACACGATCAGCGACGCCGCGCCTCCGATGAAGATCTCCTTGACGGGAGGCAGGATCGGATCGGCGGAGGTGACGCCCTGGTCGTCGGTGTCGAACTCGACGCGGAGCAGGTCGCCGGCGAGGAGGTGGAGGCGGTTCATCGCGCCACCTCGGCACCCATCACACCACGCACGGTGGACTCGACGGTGGTGCGATCGATGCTGCGGCCGGTGGCCAGCTCGGCGGCCCGGTCGACCACGTCGATCACGGCAGCTTCGACGTCACCTTGTGCGGCGGCGCGAGCTGCGTCGACCTCGGCCATGGCTGCGGCTCGCCGCTCGGCGATCTCGGCGTTGGCCGCGGCGAGACGCTCGGTGCGCTCGGTCTCGAGCGTGGCCCGGGCGGCCTCCACACGCTGCTGGGCGTCGGAGCGCAACGTGGCGACCTGCGCCTCGTACTCGGCGACGTCGGCACGAGCGGACGCGGTGACCGCTTCGGCCGCATCGCGGTCGGCGCGGATGGCTTCGGCCCGTGCCTCCATGCCCTTCTTGAGCTTGGGGTACAGCACGTAGCGCAGCACGATCGCCATGACGGCGAACGAGCCCATGCCCCACAGGAATTCCTTCGCTTCGGGCGCGATGGGGTTGAGGTCGTTTTCGGGGACTTCCTGTTCGGCGGCCACGAAGGCCTGCCCGACGAAGTTGGCGTCGAGGAAACTGACCTCGAGTGAGTCCCCGGAACCGGTGACGACGGCTGTCAGCACGTCAGCTCCTTACGAGTCGATGGACGGTGATCGGAAATGGCTCTGGTCCCGGCTCAGGCGAACTTGAGCAGGATGAACACCACGAAGCCGATCAGGGCGAGCGCCTCGGTGAAGGCGATGCCCAGGAACATGGTGGTGCGGACCATGCCGGCGGCCTCGGGCTGGCGGGCCATGGCCTCGACGGACTTGCCGACGAGGTAGCCGATGCCGATGGCCGGGCCGATGGCGGCGAGGCCGTAGGCGAAGCCGGCGTTTGTCGCGGCGGCGATGCTCTTGGCCTCGTCGGCGGTGAACTCTTCGGCCTGCTGGACGAGCATGCTCATTGCTTCCATTGCTGTTTCTCTCCTGTGTGATGTCTGAGAACTGGGGATCTACGAGAAGTGCGGGTGTTCGTGGTGACGGGCTCAGTGCTCGTCGTGCGCCGCCATGGAGTTGTTGATGTACACGGCGGCGAGGATCGTGAAGATGTAGGCCTGCAAGATGGCGACGAGGACCTCGAACGCCGTGAGGAAGACCAACATGATGAACGGCAGGATGCTCATCGGCACGAGGAAGATCTGGCTCGTCTTGGCGAACAGCAGCGACTCGGTCAGCAGACCGAACGTGACCAGCAGGATGTGGCCCGCCAGCATGTTGGCGAAGAGACGAACGGTGAGCGAGAAGGGCGTCACGAGGATCGTGGAGACGAACTCGATGAGACCCACGAGCGGCTTCAGGGCCACCGGGACCCCGGGGGGCCACAGCAGGTGACCGACGTAGCCGAGGCCCTGGTGCTTGAGGCCGGTGCCGATGTAGACCACCCACACCAGCAGCGAGAGACCGAGCGGGATGGCGATGCGGGCTGTGGCCGGCATCTGCAGCACGGGGATGACGCCGGGGATGTTGGCGAGGAAGATGAAGAGGAAGAGGCTCAGCAGGAACGGGGTCCACGGCAGACCGATCCGGCCCATCGTCTGCATCACGATGCCTTCTTCGATGAACTCCACCGACGTCTCGGCCACGTTGCGCACCCCGGTGGGGGCGAGCATCGGGTTGGCTCGGTTGGCCAGGGCGTAGAACACCATGACCAGGATCGCCGACACCACCGCGATGAGGCCGATCTTGTTGAACGAGGGGAAGATGTCCTGCCAGCGGAGGATGGCGTTGATCGGCGGGAACTCGAGTGCGAAGAACACGTGGGATTCCGTTTCAGTCGTGCGTGAGCGTCGTGGACGGGGAAGAAGATGTCGAGGAGTCGGCGGAGTCGGGCTTGAGACCCGGATGGGCGAGGGAGATCGAGACGTGCTTCATCTCCCACACCAGCAATCCGAGGTGCGTGACGATGATGGTCGCTCCGAGTGCCGGGAATGAAATCCAAGCGGCATCCTGCACGATCCAGACGGCGAGGAAGATCAGACCGAGGCGGATGAGATAGCCGAACAGGACGGCGCCCATCATGACGCCGATGGAGATCTTGGCCGTGAACGTGACGAGCGCGGCGGCCAGTGCGAAGTTGGCGAGCACGATGGCGATGGCGTAGGCCGACGACCAGGCGCCGTCACCGCCCCAGATCACGCCGCACAGCGCGATGAGCACCGGGGCGACGATGACGCCGCGCTTGATGATGTCGCGCGACACGGCCATCTCGGGGGCGGGGCCGTCGACGCGTGTGACGAGCAGATCGGTGCGGTCACCCATGGGCGGTCGTGTCCTGTCCTGCGCCGGCGGTGGGCGTGCGGGTGGTGCCGGTGCGCCGCTGCTCCTCGAGAGCGGTCATCTTCTCGTCGTAGCGGTACTTGTGCTTGGCGAACAGGCCGACGGCGCCGAGCACCGTGAACACGATCATGAACACGGGCAGCGTGCCGAGCCATCGGTCGAGGCCCCAGCCGATCGCCAGGAACAGCACCAGGATGACCATGACCTCGATGGCCATGCCGAGGGCATCGTCGGTGGCGACGCGTGTCTGTTTCGGGAGGAGCTTCATCGATCCGGTGATGTTCTGTGCGCGGCCGGGTCCCATCGGGGCGGATGCCCGTGACGACGCAGCGCTTGTGAACGGATGCACAACCTAGTGGTCGACCTCGACCGAGGGCAACCCATCGGAGGAAGATCCGCCGGATCCGTCGGCCGTGTCGGTCGTGGCGTCGATGCCGTTGGTGCGACGGCGGGCCAGCACGCTCGGGTGCAGCACCGTGAACAGCACGATGCCCAGCGCCCCGATCCCGAACGGCAGGTAGGTGGGGTTCTGCCCGGTGAGCGTGGGGTACAGGACGAACCCGGACAGCAGCGCCGTCCAGGTCCACAGGATCACGACGCTGCGACGATGACCGTGGCCGAGGTCCATGAGCCGATGGTGGAGGTGCCCCTTGTCGGCCACGGCGAGCGACTTGCGACCGGTGGCGCGGCGGATCACGGCGAACACCATGTCGAGGATCGGGACGCCCAGGATCAGCAGTGGGATCGCCAACGGTGCGAGGAAGAAGTAGGTCTGGCCGACGAACTCCTCGCTGAAGGAGTCGGCGCGGCCGCCGACCACGCTCGTCGCCACCGCCAGCAACAACCCGAGCAGCAGCGCGCCACCGTCGCCCATCATGATGCGCGCCGGGTTGAAGTTGTGGGGCAGGAACCCGACGCACACGCCGACGGCCGTGATGGCCAGCAACGGCCCGATGTTGCGGACGTCGAGCAGGCCGAGATCGGTCAGCTCCTGGCTGTAGAGGAAGAAGGCGAACGCACCGATCGCGACGATCCCGGCAGCGAGCCCGTCGAGACCGTCGATGAGGTTGATCGCCTGCGTGATGCCGAGCAACCAGAGCACGGTCACCAGCGGCTGGAGGTCCTCCGACAGGATGATGGGGCCCTCGTAGAACGGCAGACGGAACGAGAACATCACCACGCCGAACTGCACGAGGGCCAGACCGGCGAGCACGGTGCCGGCCACCTTGGCCGGTGCGGAGATCTCGCGGACGTCGTCGACGAAGCCGACGACGAAGATGATCGTGGCGGCGACGACCACGCCGAGCGGTTCGGAGTTGCTGGAGAACAGCGTGTCGAACGACCCGGTCGCCCAGGCCGTGGCCATCGCGGCCAGGAACCCGGTGAACATCGCCAGTCCGCCCACGTCGGGCAGTGGCGTCTGGTGCACGGTGCGGTCGTTCGGGAGGTACACCCAGCCCCGGCGGCGGGCGATCATCCCGACGAGCGGTGTGGTGGCGAAAGTGACCAGGGCGGCGACGGCTCCGATGAGGAAGTAGGAGCCGAAGTCGGGCACGGTCGGTCAGTCTACGAGCAACGCCCGGACGCGCCAGCTGCGCCATCACGATCGGGCATCACGATCGGGGTCGGACCCCGATCGTGATCAGGCGGTGCCGTCGGGGTACGCCGGGAAGCGGGCGCAGAGCTCGGCGACGTCCTTGCGCACGAGTGCGAGCTCGGCGGTGTCCTCGCGACTCCGCAGCGCCCGCGCGATGAAGGCGGCGATCGACGGCATCTCCACCTCGGTCATGCCCTGGGTGGTCACCGACGGCGTGCCGATGCGCACACCGCTCGTGACGAACGGGCTGCGTGGATCGTCGGGGATCGTGTTCTTGTTGAGCGTGATGCCGGCCTCGTCGAGTGTCGCCTGCGCCTGCTTGCCGGTGAGGTCGGCGTCGAACGGGGTGAGGTCGACGACCATCAGATGGTTGTCGGTGCCGCCCGACACGAGCCGGAACCCCTCGTGCACGAGCGCCTCGGCGAGCGCTGACGCATTGGCCACCACCTGATGGGCGTAGTCGGTGAACGACGGGTGCATCGCCTCCCGGAAGGCGATCGCCTTGCCGGCGATGACGTGTTCGAGCGGACCACCCTGCCATCCGGGGAACACCGCCTTGTCGATCGCCTTGGCGTGCTCCTCCTTGCAGAGGATGCAGCCGCCGCGCGGGCCGCGCAGTGTCTTGTGGGTCGTGAACGTCACCACGTCGGCGTACGGCACCGGGTTGGGATGGGCACCGCCCGCCACGAGCCCGGCGAGGTGGGCGATGTCGAACAGCAGGAGGGCGCCGACCTCGTCGGCGATCCGGCGGAACGGTTCGGGGTCGAGCCGGCGGGGATAGGCGGTGGTGCCGGCCACGATCATCTTCGGCCGGTGCTCGAGAGCCAGGGCTCGCACGTCGTCCATGTCGATGCGGTCCTCGGCTCCGGTGCCGTACGACACGAAGTTGTACAGCAGACCACTGGCATTGACCGGCGAGCCGTGGGTGAGGTGCCCGCCGTGATCGAGGCTGAGCCCCAGCACCGTGTCTCCCGGTTCGAGCAGGGCCTGGTAGACGCACATGTTGGCGTTGGCGCCCGAGTGCGGCTGCACGTTGGCGTGGTCGGCGCCGAAGAGCGCCTTCACGCGATCGATCGCCAGCTGCTCGATGTCGTCGACGATCTCGTTGCCGCCGTAGTAGCGCTTGCCCGGGTAGCCCTCGGCGTACTTGTTGGTGAGCACCGACCCGGTGGCAGCCATCACCGCGGGCGACGTGAAGTTCTCGCTGGCGATCAGCTGGATGCCGGTCGTCTGGCGCTCGACCTCACGAACGATGAGGTCCTGCACCTCGGTGTCGGGGTCGATGTCGGAGGGAAACGGCATGGTGGGTCCTTCGGTTCGGGTGGTGGCGTGTGGGGTGGTGGCGTGTGCGGTGATGGAACCAGTCTGGTTCAGAACTCGTCCTCGAGTGCCGTGAGCTGGCCGACGCGGCGGGCGTGACGACCGCCCTCGAACTCGGTGGCGAGGAAGGTGTCGACGATCTCCTCGGCGAGACCCTCGCCCACGACGCGAGCACCGATCGACAACACGTTGGCGTCGTTGTGGGCCCGCGCCATGCGCGCCGTGTACAGGCAGTTGCACAGCGCCGCCCGCACACCACGCACCTTGTTGGCGGCGAGCTGCTCGCCCTGGCCGCTGCCGCCGAGCACGATGCCGAACTCGGCCTCACCGTCGCGCACGGTGCGACCCACGCCGGCGCAGATGGCGGGATAGTCGACGGACTCGGAGGAGACGGTGCCCTGGTCGTCGACGTCGTACCCCTGCTCGCGGAGCCGGGCCGCCAGGTGCTGCTTGAGGAGGTAGCCGGCGTGGTCGGATCCGATGGCGATACGGGTCATCGTGGAGCGAGTGTACGACGACCGGCCGCTGGGATGCAGTGACGAAACGTCCGTCACACGATGGGCACGGCACCTTCGCTTGTGGCGGCTGCTGCCGTCGTTCCTATGGTGACGCCCCGTGACCCTCGACCCCCGCACCCCCGTGATCGTCGGCGTCGGCCAGTTCCTCGACCGTGAGAGCTCCCTCGCCCGGCCCGTCGACGCCCTCGAACTGATGGAACAGGCCGTCCTCGCAGCCGCCGGTGACGCCGGTCTCGACGGACCGCCCGCAGCCGATTCGGTGCGGGTGGTCGGCCTGCTGTCGTGGCGCTACGGCAACCCGTCGCGCCTGCTCGCCGACCGGCTCGGCATCGATCCGGCCGAGGTGGCGGTCACCACGTGGGGCGGCAACAGCCCGCAGATGCTGGTGAACCGGACGTCGCTCGACATCCTGGCCGGCCACCTCGACGTGGCCGTCCTGGCGGGCGGAGAGGCGTGGCGGACCCGGATGCGGGCCCGCAGGGAGGGCGTGGAGCTCGACTGGCCACGTGCCGATCCGGCGGACGAACCGACCGTGATCGGCAACGACTTCACGATGAGCCTGCAGGAGGAGATCGATCGCGGCATCGTGATGCCGGTGCAGGTGTACCCGATGTTCGAGTCGGCGATCCGGGCCGCAGCAGGACGGACGGTCGACGACCACCGCCGGCATCTGGGGCACCTCTACGCCGGCCTGAGCGAGGTGGCCGCCGGCAATCCTCACGCCTGGTCCCGCGAGGCCAGGACGGCCGAGGAGATCACCACCGTCACCGACTCCAACCGGATGATCGGCCTCCCCTACCCGAAGCTGATGAACTCCAACAACGACGTCGACATGGCCGCGGCAGTGATCCTGTGCTCGGTGGAGGCGGCCCGCCGGCTCGGTGTGCCCGAGGACCGCTGGGTGTTCCCGCTGTCGGGTGCCGACTGCCAGGAGCACAACTTCGTGTCGCACCGCGACTCGTTCCACCGTACGCCTGCGATCGAGATCGGCGGTGCCGCCGCGCTGGAGCTGGCGGGCGTGGGCATCGACGACGTGTCGGTGATCGACCTGTACTCGTGCTTCCCGTCGGCCGTGCAGCTCGGCGGGCAGTCACTGGGCGTGGACGTCACCGCCCGGCAGTGGTCGCGCACCGGCGGGCTCACGTTCGCCGGAGGTCCGTGGAACAACTACGTGATGCACGCCATCGCCACGGTGGTGCAGGATCTTCGCGAACGCCCGGGCGAACACGGGCTGGTGTGGGCGAACGGAGGGCTCGCGACCAAGCACTCGTTCGGGGTGTATGCGACGACCCCACCCGAGCACGGCTTCCGTCACGCCGCCCCGCAGGCCGAGATCGACGCACTCCCCCGCCGTGGCCTGGCTGCGTCGGACGAGGCCGCCGGCACCGCCACAGTCGAGTCGTACACGGTGATGTTCGGACGTGACGGCGAGCCGGAGCAGGCGATCACCTCGTCGATCCTCGACGACGGTCGCCGCGCCTGGGGGACCTCTGCCGACGTCGACGTCACCACGGCGATGACCGACGGCGAGTGGGTGGGCCGCGAGATCGTCCTCGACGAGGCCGGCACCATCCACCTCCCCTGACAGTCGGAATCACCCCCAACCCCCGAAAAATGCCCGGTTCGTAGCGCGTGGCGCCACGAACGAGGCATTTTTCGGCTGCTCGGAGGGGCGGGCCGGCGACGGTCAGCCGTCGACGACGTCGTTGCCGGCGAGCGTGCCCTGGTCCGGGCAGTTGTCGGAGAGGTACTGCTCGGTCGACGGAGCCTGCGCGGCGGTGACGAGGCTCGGATCCTGCGAGATGGGCGGCACCTCGGCAGAGAAGACGGCGACCGCCGCAGTGAGCAGGGGGTCGACGTCGGCGGGCGCATCGACGGTGATGTCGGGATCGTCGAGCCCGCGCTCCGCCAGGGTGGCGAGCCAGAGGTCCCCGAGCGCATCGGTCTGATCGGCGGACATCCCGGCCTGCACCAGTTCGTCGAGGGCACGCTCCGCGCGCCGGCCGAAGGGGCCCACGAGGTCTGCCAGCAACACGTCACGTTCGGGCTCCAGCACGGCGGGCAGCGCTGTGTCCATGTCGCCCACGGCGGCCACCACGGCCGGGGCAGCGGCCACCTCGGCTCGGCGAGCCGCTGCCGGGTCGGCCGCCAGGTTGGATGCCAGCGCGAGGGCTTGGAACGTGCCGGCGAACTCGCTCCAGGCGCGGCAGAAGTCGTCGCCGCTCGCGATGCCCGGCACTCCCGTCTCGGGCACCGTGGGGATCACGGTGGTCGAGGTGGTCGCCACGAGCGTGGTCGTGGTGGTGGAGGGGGCCACGGTCGTGGTGGTGGTGGTCGCCGACGACGACGGCGAAGCCGGATCGGCGGCCGAGTCGGGCGTCGCCGTTCCCGCCGACGATCCACTCGACGTGTCGCCTCCGTCGTCGCTGCTGCAGGCAGCGCCGGTCAGCGCCGCACAGGCGAGCACGGCCGCGAGCGCGCGGCGGCCTGTTGCGGTGGCGAGGCGGTCGGCGCCGGCGGCTCGATGCGACAGGGGCACCACGACAGTGTGCACGCTCGGGTGGCAAGCTCGGCGTCATGGCCGAGCATCCTCCCCGCATCATCCTCGACTGCGATCCGGGGCACGACGACGCACTGGCGATCGTGGCAGCAGCCGCATACGGCGAACTCGTCGGCATCACCACGGTGGCGGGAAACGCCCCGATCGAGGCGACCACGCACAACGCCCGGGTGATGCGTGACCTGCTGGGCATCGGGGTGCCGATCCACGCCGGCAGCCCCCGACCACTCCTGGCGCCACCGCAGTTCGGCGCCTTCGTGCACGGAGAGAGCGGCCTCGACGGGGCCGACCTCCCCGAGCCCACCACGCCCCTCGACGGCACCGACGCCGTCTCGTTCATCATCGACACCTGCCGGTCGACGGAAGGGATCCGGCTGGTTCCGGTGGGCCCGCTCACCAACATCGCACTGGCTCTGCGGGCCGCACCCGACCTGGCGCACCGGATCTCGGGCATCTCGTTGATGGGTGGCGGCACGTTCGGCAACCGCAACACCCACGGTGAGTTCAACATCTGGGCCGATCCGGAGGCTGCTCGGGTGGTGTTCGGCTACGGCGGCCCGCTGTCGATGGCCGGCCTCGACGTCACCTACCAGTTCCAGGCGACGCCGTCGCGCATCGAGCGCATCCGCGCCGTGCCGGGCCGGCTGGCGGCCCTGTTCACCGAGCTGCTCACGTTCTTCAGCGACAACTACGTGTCACGACACGACCCCGGGGCGATCGCCGGTGCAGCGGTGCACGACCCGCTCGCCGTGTTCGCCGTGACCCATCCCGAGCACGTCTCGCGGGTGTCCCGGCACGTCGACGTGGAGACCCGGGGCGAGCTCACCCGTGGCATGACGGTGATCGACGAGCGACGTCTGCTCGGGCGTCCTGCACCGAACTGTGACGTGCTCACCGGCGTCGACGACGATGCCGTGTTCGACCTCCTCCTCGATGCCATCACCCGCTTCAGCCGCTGACCCCCATCCGGTGGTCGGCGCGCACCGCTCGTTTGCGTGACGGAAATGTCGGGAGGGGCCAAAGAAACTGCAACGCAAACGACGAACGTCCGCCCTCCTCATCCGTTTGCGTGACGGAAATGTCGGGAAGGGCCAAGAAAACTGCAACGCAAACGGTGGTGGAGGTCGGGGTCGTCGGGCCGGACCGCACGTCCGTACTGTGCGGGCATGCGTGCAGCGGTGATGCGGGACTGGCAGCTTCGGGTCGACGACATCGACATGCCCGCGCCGGGAACCGGCCAGGTGCTCACCCGGGTGCTGTCGTGCGGAATCTGCGGCAGCGACCTCCACCTGCTGGAACACGGCGAGGAGTCACGACGACTCAGCGACGAACTGGCCGCCGACGATCCCGACACCGGTCCGGGCATGACCATGTTCGATCCGGCGGGCGACACCGTGATGGGACACGAGTTCTGCTGCGAGGTCGTCGACACCGGGCCCGGCGTGGAACACCTCGCCGTCGGCGACGTGGTGGTGTCGATGCCCGTCGTGTTCGACGACACGGGCGTCCACGGCATCGGCTTCTCCAACATCTACCCCGGCGGATACGCCGACCACATGGTGCTGAACGAACTGCTGGCCACCAGAGTGCCCGACGGCCTCCCCCACCGCATGGCGGCGATGACGGAGCCGTTGGCGGTCGGCGTCCACGCCGTGGCCAAGTCGGGGATCGCCACGGGCGACTCGGCGCTCGTGATCGGGCTCGGCCCGGTCGGCCTCGCCTGCATCGCGTCGCTGAAGATGCTCGGCATCGGCCCGATCGTGGGCGCCGACTTCTCCCCCGCCCGCCGACGTCTCGCCGAGCACCTCGGCTGCGACGAGGTCGTCGACCCGGCAGTGGAGCGCCCCGTCGAGGCGTGGCGTCGCATCGGCGGAACCACCTCGCTCGTGGTCTTCGAGGCGGTCGGCGTGCCCGGCATGATCGAACACACCATGCGCATGGCCCCCAAGGGCAGTCGGATCCTGATCGTGGGCGCGTGCATGCAGGAGGACCGCATCCACCCGATGGTGGGGATCGGCAAGGAGCTGTCGTTGCAGTTCGCGCTCGGCTACGAGCCGCACGAGTTCGCGGCAGCACTCGACGCCATCTCCACCGAACGCGTCGACCTGGCGCCGCTGATCACCGGCATCGTCGACATCGACGGGATCCCCACCGCATTCGCCGATCTCGGCAACCCCGAGGCCCACGCCAAGATCCTGGTCGAACCGTCGAGCTGACCATTCGTCGGTTCCTGCGGTCGGGCCCACCTCGCGCGGTGCGACGGCCACTGCCGGGCTCCCTACAGTGGCGACGTGACCGACGATCGCGCCGACCTCGACGACCCGCCATCCGACGCCTCCGACGCTTCGGTCGGCTCGGGCTCCTCGGGCGGCTCGCCCCCGTCCGACACCCCGGCCGAGACCGGCCCACCCGACACGTTCCCACGCCAGTACGCGCGCACGCAGCGCTTCACGCTCGGCGAACCCCGCAACATCAGCGTCTCTCCCGACGGCCGCAGAGTGGTGTTCCTCCGCAGCAGCGCGGGCGACGACCCACGGAACGCACTGTGGGTGACCGACACTCGCAGCGGTGAGGAGCGCTGCGTCGCCGATCCGCGCACGTTGCTCGCCGACACCGACGACCTCGACGTGCCGGCCGAGGAACGGGCGCGTCGTGAACGGCTGCGAGAGAGCGGCGGTGGCATCACCGCCTACGCCACCGACGAGGCGACGCTGGTCGTCGCCTTCGCCATGAACGGCCGGCTGTTCGCCGGCGGTCTGCTGTCGGGCCAGGCGCGCGAAGTTCCCGTCGACGGCCCCGTGTTCGACCCCCGCCCCGATCCCCCGGCGCAGCGGATCGCCTTCGTACGCGGAGCCGACCTGTGCATCGCCGAACTCGACGGCACGACCCGGGTACTCGCCGGCACCGAGTCCGAGCACGTCAGCTGGGGCAGCGCAGACTTCGTCGCCGCCGAGGAGATGCACCGGTACCGGGGCTACTGGTGGAGCCCCGACGGCGCCACGATCGCCGCCTGCCGGGTCGACACCTCCGCCGTGCAGACATGGACCATCGCCGACCCGGCACACCCCGCCACAGGCGCCACCACCGTCCGGTACCCGGCGGCCGGTACGGCGAACGCCGACGTCACCCTGCACCTGTTGGACCTCGATGGGGGCCGTACACCGGTCGACTGGGACCGCGACTTCTTCCCCTATCTCGCTGCAGTGGAATGGTCGGACAACGGCCTCGTCCTGCTGGTGCAGTCACGCGACCAGCAGGGCACGATGGTGCTGCGCGTCGACACGGACGAGTCGGCCACCCGTGGCGAGACCACCGTGCTCACGCACGACTTCGACGACTCCTGGATCGAGTTGGTTCCCGGCACACCGACCCTGCTCGAGGACGGGCGTGTCGTCACGGCGGCCGACCGCGACGGGGTCCGCCGGCTGCTGATCGACGGCGAACCCGTCACGCCCGATGACCTGCAGGTGCGCTCGGTCGCCGGAGCGACCGGCAACCGGGTCCACTTCCACGCCAACCCGGTCGGTGACGCCACACAGATGCAGGTGTGGAGCTGGAACGACGCCGACGGCGCCGTGGCGACGACCTCGCGGCCGGGGGTCCACACCGCCGCGGCCGGTGACGACGTCTCCGTGATCCGCTCCGCGATGCTCGACGGCCCGACCGTCACCACGATCGTCGCATCCGACCGCGAGCACCGCATCACCTCCCACGCCGAGACTCCGCTCGTCGAGCCGAACGTGCAGCTGTTCACGGCCGGAGAACGCGAGCTCGCCACGGCCGTGCTGCTCCCTCGCGGCCACGACGGCTCCCCCCTGCCGGTGCTGCTCGATCCGTACGGAGGGCCGCACGCCCTACGCGTGCAGCAGGCTCGCAACGCCTTCCTCACCTCCCAGTGGTTCGCCGACCAGGGTTTCGCCGTGGTGGTCGCCGACGGGCGCGGCACCCCGGGCCGGGGCAGTGACTGGGAACGAGCCGTGCACCACGACCTCGCGACGCTTGCACTCGACGACCAGATCGACGCGCTGCATGCCGCCGCCGAGCGATTCGACGTGCTCGATCTCGATCGGGTGGCGATCCGTGGCTGGAGTTTCGGTGGGTACCTGGCGGCTCTGGCCGTGCTGCGACGTCCCGACGTGTTCCATGCGGCCATCGCCGGTGCGCCGGTCACCGAGTGGCGGCTGTACGACACCCACTACACCGAGCGCTACCTCGGGGACCCCGCCGACCGGGCCGACGACTACGACGCCAGCTCCCTGCTTCCCCGAGCCGCCGATCTCAGCCGACCGCTGTTGCTGATCCACGGCCTCGCCGACGACAACGTGGTGGCTGCGCACACACTGCAGCTCTCCTCTGCGCTGCTCGCCGCCGGACGGCCGCACGAGGTGCTGCCGCTCGTGGGAGTCACGCACATGACCCCCCAGGAAGTGGTGGCCGAGAACCTGTTGCTGCACCAGGTCGACTTCCTCCGGCGATCATTACCCGCGGCCGCCGCCGGCGTGCAAGGGTGACGGGGCGATGAACCAGCGACTGGCAGATCTGTACCGGGGGGTGGCCGTCCACGCCACCGCCGACCTCGAACACCAGGCGGCACTCGAGTTGCTCGCACTGGTGATGCTCGCCGACGACAAGATCACCGACGACGAAGTCGATCTCGTGCGAGAGATCAGCAACGAGTGGCGTGACGACGAGGCGTTCGAGGAATACCTCCGCCCGGCGATCGAGGAGGCCCGCCGAGCGATCGAACGTGAACGAGTGGTCGAGTTCCTCGACTCGATCGACGGGCGCATCAGTTCCCGTGTGCTGCGTTCGGCGCTGTTCTCGGCCGCCCGCGACGTCGCCGGTGTCGACCGGCACGTGTCGCCGGAGGAGGGCACCATCCTCGCCGACGTGGCCGTCCGGTTCGGCTGACGCGGCCGAGATGGGCTGACGCGGCCCCGGACGTCAGCGGCGCCGGCCGAGGGCGATGCGGTCGTGGCCGGCCAGGTCCGGGCGGGTCTCCACCTCGCGGTACCCGGCCGACTCGAACAACTCCCGCACGGCGGGACCCTGGTCGGCGCCGATCTCCAAAACCAGCCAACCGCCAGGGGCCAGGTGTGCCGGAGCCTCGGACACGAGGCGTCGGATGTCGTCGAGGCCGTCGGGACCTGCGAACAGCGCCGACGCCGGTTCCCACTCGAGCACCGACGGATCGAGATCGGGTGAGCCCTCGGCCACATAGGGTGGATTCGACACGATCGCGTCGAACGCCACCCCGTCCGGCAGCGCCTCGAACCACGACCCGGGTTCGGCTCGTACGTTGGCCGCCTTGCGACCGATGCCGGCAGTGTTGGCCCGCGCCAGGTCGAGGGCATCGGGGTCGGCGTCGGTGATCCACACCGTGGTGCCGGCCAGCGGCAACTCGGCGGCGAGTGACAACCCGATCGCTCCCGACCCGGTGCCGAGATCGGCGACCGTGCGGGTCGGTCCGATCCCGGCCAGCTTGTCGAGCGCGGCATCCACCACGAGCTCGGTCTCGGGCCGCGGGATCAGCGCCCGACGGTCGATCGCCAGCTCGATCCGGCGGAAGCTCCACTCCCCGAGCACGTACTGCAACGGCTCACCGCCGCGGACTCGGGCCACCATCGCGTCGAGGTGCGCCACCATGCGGACCGTGGCCGGTTCGCGCAGCCGGTCGAGGAACTCGTCGCCGGAGGTGGCTGCCGATGCAACCTCGCACAGCCAACGAGCGTGCTGACGGTCGCCGATGGCCGCCGCGGTCTGCTCCCAGAGCTCACTCCACGTCACCGTCTCGGACGAGCGGCTCATTCCCCGCTTCCCTCGGCGAGCAGCCGGGCCCGTTCGTCTGCGGCGAGCGCGTCGACCACCATCTGCAGGTCACCGGCCATGATCGCCGCCAGCCGGTACGCGGTGAACCCGATCCGATGATCGGTGACCCGGTTCTCCTTGTAGTTGTAGGTGCGGATCTTCTCGCTGCGGCCGCCGCCGCCCACCTGCGAGCGGCGCTCGGCCGACACCTCGGCGTGCCGCTCCTGCTCGGCCCGCTCGGCCAGCCGGGCCCGCAGCACCTGCATCGCCCTGGCCTTGTTCTGCAGCTGCGAGCGCTCGTCCTGCATCGCCACCACCACCCCGCTGGGACGATGGGTGATGCGCACCGCCGAGTCGGTGGTGTTCACGCTCTGACCGCCCGGGCCGCTGGCGCGGTACACGTCGACGTCGAGGTCGCGTTCGTCGATGTGCACGTCCACCTCGTCGGCTTCGGGCAGCACCGTGACCGTCGCCGAGGACGTGTGCACCCGGCCCTGACTCTCGGTGACCGGTACCCGCTGCACCCGGTGCGGGCCACCCTCGAACTTGAGGTTCCGCCACGCCGTGTCACCGCGGACTTCGAAGGTGACCTCGTTGAGGCCACCCATCTCGCTCGGCGACGACGACAGCGTCGTCACCTTCCAACCCTGCTGCTGGGCGTAGGCGAGATACATCTCGTAGAGGTCGCGGGCGAAGAGGTTGGCCTCCTCGCCTCCTTCGGCACCACGGATCTCCATGATCACCGCCTTGCCGTCGTGCGGATCGGTGGGCAGCATCAACTCGCGCAGCTCGTCCTCGATCCGCTCGAGTTCGCGTGTGGCCTCGTCGACCTCGGCGACGAGCATCGATCGCTCGGGCCCGTCGGCTCCCTCGAGCATCTCGCGGGCTGCGTCGGCGTCGGCCTGTCGGGCCCGATGACGGCGGAACGCCTCCACCACGGGGCCGAGTTCGTTGTACCGCTTCGAGAGGCGTCGTAGTTGGCCGGGGTCGGACAGCACCTCGGGGTCGGAGAGCTGCTGTTCGAGCGTCTCGTACTCGTCGAGGACGTGACGCAGGCGCTCCAACATGGCGAGTCGAGGCTACTGGCGGGCGGCGTCGCCGCTCACCATCAGTCGACGGCGACGACCTGCACGGGATCGCGCAACAGCGACGCGAGGTCGGTGGTGATCCCCACCAGATCCCGCCGCGGCACCGCCACCGTCACCGGCTTCCCGCTCGCTGCCTGCACGTCGGCCACGAACGGCACCAGGTCGACGTCGATCCCGACCGAGCACACGACCGCGATCTCCGAGCCGTCGTCGGTGACGGCCCGAGCCACGCAGGGCACCACCTCGGTGAGGTTGCGTCGCGGCACGGGCGGTTCGGCGGGCTCGAGGTCGGCCGCTCGGATCAGCGCCGGGTCCTGTTGCAGCCGCCACCGCAGCGCGCGCTCCTGGGCGAGCCGGTTGAGAGGATGTTGGGGCGCGTCGGGGGAACGCACGGCCGCCACGGACTCGACCACGGTGGCGAGGGCCTCCACCGTGGGGATGTCGCCGTGCAACAGGGCGAAGGCTTCGCGGTCGTTGGCGCCCACGCCGACCTCGAGCTGCACACCTGACGGCCGCTCGACCGGCTGTGCTGCCGTTCCGGCATCGATCGGGACGGCGCCGAGCGAGCCGCCGTCGATCGGTCCGACGTCTCCGAGTTCGGCGAACAACCCGACCGTCGGCTGGTCGACGACACGGCACACCTCGAGCCCGTGCACCTCGCCGAACACCACGCCGTGTTCGATCGCCGGGATGGCGCCCGCTTCGGCGATCACGTCGACGAGAGCGAGGTGGTCGGGATCGGGCGTCCCGGGCGCAGGCAGCGGTTCGCCGACCACCGGGAGCAGGTTGCGCCCCTGGGCGAACCAGACGTCGATCGGGTAGCGGAACCGAGCGGCCCGCCGGGCGAGGAGGCCGGTGTCGGACTCGGCGATCAGTGACAGCGACGTGGCGTCGCGACGGATGGCCCACGCCAGTGCGCCGCCGAGCGATCGATGGGCGGCACCGTCGACGAGCACCCAGGCTGCGTCGTCGACGACGAGTGCGGCCCCGGACGGGAACGGCTGTGTCTCGAGCCCGGCGCGG
>Ga0102928_1000543_pt1 | contig 24261 bp, 24 predicted proteins | sample SalPonR1_B_D1_MG_FD_78504 | JGI IMG/M metagenome (GOLD analysis project Ga0102928, IMG submission 78504) | Salt pond soil microbial communities from South San Francisco under conditions of wetland restoration - Salt Pond MetaG R1_B_D1_MG | ecosystem: Environmental > Aquatic > Marine > Intertidal...
AAACATCTATGTATCTCCTGAAGCCAAGGACCTTATCCTTGAAAAAGGATTTGATCCTAAATTTGGTGCACGCCCACTTAGAAGGGCTATCCAGCAGATGGTAGAGGACAGGCTGGCAGACATGATACTTGATGGAACCCTTAACGAGGGTATCAAGGTTAACGTTAATACCAGGGGTGAACAGCTTGATATTTCCAAAGATGGAGTTAAACCTTGATAAAAGAAACCTGGAGAACGTAACAAAATAATTAGAATGAGGTGTCATAATATGTCTTCTTTTCTGCTGAAAGGTAACGTTAGTTCACCTTTTCCCAAATGGTCGAGAATAATTATAGTTATTGTTGGACTCGCCCTCTTTGCATATAGTATAGTTACCTTTTTTTCTTCTGACATGAAAAAACTGATTTACACATTTCCTTATACCGTTATTGCACTTGGTTGCGTTTTTGTGGCAGGTTTCGAGAAAAGGACGTACCTGACTGAAGAAGGTATCACAAGAGAGTATTTTTCCTGGGGAAGCAAGGGCAGAGACCAGTACGGTTGGGATGAGATCACTGAAGTAAGATTGAAAAGGGGAAAGGATATGGACTACGCCACTTTTATAAAAGAAGGCAAAAATCTTACTATTGCTGTAGAAGGTGATAAAAGGTCAAAACTTCTTTATGCAATTAATAACTTTTTACCAGATGCTGAATTAAAGGAATTTACTTCGGAATAACTTACAAAGGAAAATTAATGAGCAGGAAATATTATTAACGGATAAAAGGACAGGGAAGATAGGGTCAAGATCTTCCCTGTCCTTTTATAATTACTGCGTAAGGAAGTGGTCTTTCAATTCCTCCTGAAGGCATGTTAATTATTCTGTTATGCCAGATCATCTCTGTAGATCCCCCTCCGTCGAGGTTGAGAGCATGTAACATACCCATGTCTATCAGGATCTGCCCTGCTTCCTTTAGGGTAACACCTCTACTGTGCCAGGGATTTCTGCCGTCAAAGACGAAAAACCAGAGGTAATATCCGTCTGAAGCTACAATAGTCCTTGGGTGGGGTTTATGTGTGAAGTTTTCCGGCAATCCTTCGTTGTTCAAGCACAATATCCCATCTTTTATCAGCATCGGACCTCCCTGTATAACATCAGTTGTATCTTTCATTTTGCTATCGGCCCAATCTATTGAGATGTCAAGCTTGTAGCCTGTTTTAAGACTGTTAAGTCTTTTTGTGGCAGATCCCCTTGAAACGAGTATAAATCCTTTTCGAGGAACAAAATGGTTTGATCGTGAGGAGTCCCTGATTTCGTATAGTTGATCCTCCTTGATTAAAAATTCTCTGGAGTCCTTGGGAATTCCTGTAGCATAGTTAACGAAATCTGGAGTGTATATTGAAGCTCCATTTGATGACGGAGGGCTGTTAAAAGTTGTGACATTTACAGGTCCCGCATCAGTTTTAACTCTACATCTGAAATTGCCGTTGCCAAAGGCAATATCTCCCTCATGATTCCAACCGAAGGCAGATCTGTAACTGAGGGGTGAGCTTGAAGGAGTTCTGTCGATGACTAAAGATCCTACAGGTCTGTTTTTGTAGTAATATCCACCGTTTATTGCCCCATAGGCCTTAGTATATTCGGATATCCATGAAAGAGGCAGCTTGTATCCACTAATGGAAGGTGCAGTAATTATCTCTGGTTGGATAGCTCTGGGATCGATACGTAAGCCGGCCCAGAAAAGAGCCCTTGAGTAAAAGGAAGAAGCAGGAACAAGACTGCAATCATACTTTCTGTTCAAAATCTGGTATTTGTTCCATGCAGATTCATAATGGTTGAAAGGGCCGGAACAAACAGCGTAAGAACATATATCCTGTTCTATATATGCTTTTTCTCCTGTTGAAATAAATCTTCTCAATTCTTTTTGAGCATTTTCAAGTGTTTCAAACTCTGCTATCCTTATAGCCCACTGTCCCGAAGGTCGTCCTATACCTTCCCGGAAGATAACTGCTTTTATGGGGTTTTCTCCCAGTTCAAGTTCCCATTGCAGGTTAGATTTACATTTGTTTATCCATTTTACAACCCTGTATAGAGACTCTTCTGAAAGGTCTTCCGTCATTGATTTCATAAGATCTCCAGGAAGTGGAGGGTCCATAATTTCAGACAGGGTTAAATAGGAATTAATGTAAAGAGGTATGTTTTCTCTTTGATAATTACGGAAATGTTTGATCAGCATTGCTTCATGTTCAAGCCCCATAGTTCTTAATGCAAAAAAAACTGTTTCAGCAACAGTAGCCTCCATGTCAGGATGGAACCTTTCTCCGGGATATATTATTCCCATTGCCCTTGCAGTTTCGATATGGCGAAAGAAGGGATGGTTTGTTGAAACATCTGAAAAATTGGAAAAATTGGCACTCACTGGAATGTTTAGAGTGTCAAGTATCTCTGATATCATTTGCCCTCTTGTTAATGCCTGAAGGGGGCATGTGTAAATCGTTAGTAAAACAGGTATGATAACGGAGATTATTACAACATGGGTTATCTTTTTCCTCATGATATATCTCCCCTTTCAAGGACATTCATAATATAACAGAAAAGAATTATAAAAGTGCATTTCCTGCAGCAATTCCCTATGTGGTGCTGTTAAGGCTTCGGTTGAAGTGATGGTATTGTGAAATATAGTGGGCAGAAGGTAATCGTTATCAGTTGCTTTCAGGATATGTGTAGTAGGTTTTTAGTGATTTTTTTGAGCGAAAAAGTTTTTGAAGGAATTTTTTGTTCGTTCTCAAATATGATACCGGTGTTGACATTAATTGTCATGGTCCGTATAATTGCTTTCGCACGGTCGCGGGGCTATAGCTCAGCTGGGAGAGCGCTTGAATGGCATTCAAGAGGTCAGGGGTTCGAATCCCCTTAGCTCCACCATTTAAATATCATACCGTCCCTTTATTCCGGGACGGTTTTTTTCTTTGAGCTTTCTGTAGGTTCATGTAAGATATTATCGGGAGAATAATTCTCCTGAAGGGGGAAAACAAATGTCTCCAAAAGGGTATCATTTCATAGTTGAAGCATCTGGTTGTGGTGAAGCTATTGGAAATGTTCAGCAAATGCAGGAAATACTTGTTGAAGCTGCAAGAAAAGCAAAAACCCAGGTCTGGTCAGTATCTTTTCACTGTTTTCCTCCAAATGGAGTTAGCGGTGTCGTCGTTATAAGTGAATCCCATCTTTCCATACACACCTGGCCAGAAGAAAGCTACATGGCACTGGACATATATACCTGTGGCGAACACAGCATGCCTGAAATTGCTGTGCAATATGTCATCGAAAAGGTGAAATCAACGCATACCCATATAACAGAAATAACCAGGGGCCTGAACGATTACGGAGAAAAGGAATTTTACCATTCTTTCATAACATGGGAAGAAAGGCGCAATAAGCACAACAGGGAAACTTACTCTTCTAAATAATTCTCAGGAAAATAGCATAAGGTCCTGCCAGAACCAGAAATGTCACTTGAAATAATCGAACAGCAGACCCATTGGATAGCCGGAGATCTGCTGTTTGTTGTATTTTGAGTAAATTCCTGTCATTCCATCCTCGAGGCCCTTAGAATGAATTCCGAATCTGATAGACTGTGATGCCTCAATAAATGCGGCAAGTTTGTCGCATGCTTCGATGATCTTTCCGTCCATTGGATCCCAGACATTGCTGTTGAAAGAATTCTGCATGCTGGTATCACTTACTATCTCAAAGCTGTCCTTGCTGTTACGGCGGATCTTGTCATCAAATTCTGACTCTGTGAAATATCTCAGCTCCTGGTGCCATGAATCTGGAACAAGGGGGAAAATGTTTTCCTCCATAGACGATCTTTCGTAGGTCTTGATCAGTTCATCCAGTCCTTCTACTGATTTTTTGACTGGAGAAATAATATCTCTTGTCAGGACCTCAGGAAGGTCGTGAAAGAGTCCTCCAAAAAAATTGTTGTATTTTCTTCTTGGGCACGCATGCAGTTCCATGGATATAAGATAGGAGAGGATAGCTACAAAAAGAAGATGACCAAGGACAGATGTCTGGGGTATTCTCGGAGTCTGAGCCCACCTTTTCTGAAATCTTAATTGACCTACCAGTGCTATGAATCCATAGATCCCTTTGTCTCTGTCGGACATGTTCATTTCCCTGAGCATTTCCCTTACGGCTCTGAGATCCTTGTGTTCTTCTATTTGGCTGTTTATCTCATTTCTTGTTCTTTCTATGCCATAGAGATTCCTGCTCCAGTCGTAAATAAAATCAAATTCCCATTTTGTAGCAAGGTAATGGGAAGCCTTAAGGATCTTTTTTTCGATAGTTTCTTCCCTTTCGGAGAAGTATCTGCTGAACCTGTCAGTAATTTCTTCCGGAAGAAGATCGAAATCTTCCATTAAATGTTTTTCCAGTACCCACTGGTTAAGTTTTTTTCTCTGTTCTTCGTGGCTCATTAATTTGTGAAAAACCGGAGGTTTGATGTCGGTTACCACAACCCTGTGGAGAAATTCGAAAATACCTCCTTCAATTAAAGAGATCCAGTCAATTTCAGTTCCTGAAAGATCTTCCTCGTATTTGGCAATTGTATAGGCGATGACGAATTTGTGAGCCTGCTTCGCCATTTCAGTAAATTGAACAGGTCTGGGATGATCGTTCCATCTTTCAATATTAGCTGCTGAAAAGATCCTTTCAATAAGTGAACGCGTGATCAATGTTATCACTCCAGTTCAAGGTTTATTTCCTGACAGTTTTTAAAATAAATGGTTTTTCATGTTCTTTATTTGAAATTATATGTTTTACATGTAATAGGTCAAAAATCTGTTCTTCAGAATATATTTAAAAATTTTTCTTTGCTATAAAAAAGAGACTGATAGATAATTAATTAAATCAAAAAATATCCAGTAATTTGTTGATTTTACTTTAAGGAGGATCTCTTATGAAAAAGGACCGCATCAATAATAAAGGAGATTTGAAAAAAGAAAATGAACAGCCAAAGGTTCATTTTTTAAAAGAAATGCCAAGAAATCTTTTCACAGGTGTACTTGTTTTTATACCTCTGATCATTGTGGTCCTTATTATACGCCTTTCTGTTGATACGGTTCTTGCTATAGGTTCCAATCTTCTTGGTATTACCAAATCTGTGGAGTTGACCTTTGTCCTTGTCCTAATGATAACACTACTGATAATATATTCCGGCTACAAGTTCAGAAAACGGGAACAGTGGTTTTTGAATTACATTGAAGGACTGATAATATCTGTTCCTTTCATAGGTTCATGGTACAAGATAATAAAGGATCTGGTTTCATCCTTCAGTGGGGCCGGGGAGTCAGAGGGTAAATATTTAGGAGTTGTTAAGGTCCCTTTTGGAAAAGGATATGTAATTGGTTTTGTAACCAAACGACAGAAGATTGCAGATGAAATCATTCTTACAGTTTTTATGCCTACGTCACCAAATCCTACTTCAGGAATAGTGTTGTTTTTCCCGGAGGATGAAACACAGTATCTTTCCATATCTGCGGAAAAAGCCTTCGCGAGGATCATTTCACTCGGTGTAAGGGAATAGGAAGATCTCTTTTTGAAAAAAAGGATTATAAATTATTTTTTCAGGATCATTGTTACACTTCTGTAACATTTATGAAATCTTCACGTTACAAAGATACTGTAACATTCTTATTGTCCACAAGGGACAAATATTTTAAGGAGGTTTTTCAGACTATGAAAAAAGTTCTATCAGTTCTTTCATTATGTCTAATGTTGACGATTTTTGCGGGTACTGCATTTGCAGGAGATTTCGTGATCAAGGGTTCCACCACTGTACTTCCTATTGCTCAGGCTGCTGCCGAGAAATACATGGAAGCAAATCCTGACAGTAAAATTACAGTTTCCGGCGGAGGAAGCGGAAATGGGATCAAGGCAATAATCGACGGTTCAACTGACATCGCAGATGCCTCACGATTTATCAAGGACAAGGAAGTCAAAGCTGCTTACGAAAATGGTGTTTATCCTGTTCCCTTTGCAGTTGCAATGGATGCTCTTCTTCCTGTAGTGCATCCTTCCAACAAGGTTACTGATCTGACACCTGAACAGCTCAGAAAGATCTACACAGGTGAGATCAAAAACTGGAGTGAAGTTGGTGGAGATTCAATGGCAATTGCTGTGGTTGGAAGAGATACAAGTTCAGGTACCTATGAGACCTGGGAAAAGAAGATAATGGGTGATGACCGAGTTACAGAGAGAGCACTTGTAGTTGCATCCAACGGGGCCATGGTGCAGACGGTAGCGAAGAACAAGCTTGCTATTGGCTACATAGGAATTGGTTATCTCGACGACTCAGTCAAAGCTGTCATGGTAGATGGTGTAATGGGTTCCAACGAGACAGCCCTTAATGGAGAGTATTCGATTTCCCGCTATCTCTTCATGTTCACCAATGGATGGCCTGAAGGCGAGACCATGAAGTTCATAAACTTTGTCCTCAGCAATGCAGGTCAGGAGATAGTTGCAAATACAGGTTATGTACCTCTTCGTTAACAGATGACATTTTTAGCTTGATCCAGGTTCAGATATATAAGAATCTTTTTTCGATAATTTAATACAGCCTGTTGTCAATACACTGAAGAATATGAGATCTTCATTTGTTAAACCTTGACACAGGCTGTTATCTCTTTAAAGGACGTGAGAAAATGGAAAAGGACAAGATCCCTGCATTTATCATTCAGACAATATCCAGTATAGGGATCGTAGTCATGATGTTCATTCTTTTCTTTCTGCTCAAAGAGGGTCTGCCTGTTCTTTCAGAGACTACTCTTGGAGATCTGCTGCTTGGAAAATACTGGTATCCGACAGAGGAGCCACCGACACTGGGCATGCTTTCCCTTATTGCTGGAACTTTAAGTGTAACCTTTCTGTCATCACTGCTTGCTCTTCCCTTCAGTCTTCTGATCGCCATCTTTATCGCTGAAGTTGCCCCTGGCTGGATGCGGGATATTATGAAACCTGTACTTGAGATACTCAGCTTCCTCCCCTCGATCATCCTGGGTTTCATCGGCATGATCCTTATTGCTCCATGGCTTCAGGAAAAGTTCATGCTGATCTCTGGTCTCAACCTTTTTAACGCTGCTCTACTTCTTGGTATAATGGTACTTCCTATAGTAAGCTCTCTGGCTGAAGAGAGCCTGTCCTCTGTTCCAAAGGAATTAAGAGATGCGGCATATGCATTGGGATCAACGAGGTGGGAAACTGTAAGCAAGGTTGTTATTCCTTATGCTCTTCCTGGAATTCTGAGTGGTACTCTTCTGGGTATAATGAGGGGACTGGGAGAGACTATGGTAGTTCTTATGGCGGCGGGAAGTGCAGCCATAATACCGGTTTCGATCTTTGATCCGGTAAGACCCCTTACTTCCACTATCGCAGCCGAGATGGGAGAGACTCCTGTTGGATCGATCCATTATCATGCCCTTTTCTTCGCTGGGCTGATACTTCTTGTTATGACTCTGGTTATTAACCTCTTGTCAATGTGGATAGAAAAGAAAGGGAGGCTGGAAAAGGCATGAGTTTTCGCAGGATACTTGATAATACTATGTCTATCCTTCTCTGGATTACTGCGTTAAGTCTGGTTTTGTTAGTGTTTGGACTGATCGCATATATTTTTTTCAGGGGATGGTCCGCCCTTTCCTGGGAATTTATTACGCAGCCGCCGAGAGACAGCATGACAAAGGGAGGTATCAGTACTCCTCTGGTTGGAACCTTTCAGCTTGTGGTGCTCTCCATGATTTTTGCCCTTCCTGTGGGTATAGCAACAGGGCTTTTTTTCGCGGAATACTCCTCTGGAGGGACTTTTACCCATCTTCTGAGACTTGCGGTCAGATGTCTTGCAGGAGTTCCATCAGTAGTTTTTGGCCTGTTTGGCCTTTCTCTTTTTGTAATTATGCTGGGACTGGGTTCCTCCTTAATATCTGCAAGCCTCACTCTTGCATGTCTCGTGCTGCCTTTGATAATTACCTCTGCAGAACAGGCCTTTCTTGCTGTTCCACAGGATTATCGGGATGGTTCATACGCTCTCGGTGCAACAAAGTGGCAGACTGTCTACAAAGTAGTTCTTCCGGCAGCGATGCCTACAGTAATAACCGGAGCCATACTTAGTATAGGAAGAGTGGCTGGAGAGACGGCTCCTATTATCTTTACAGGTGCTGCTTTCTTTACTCCGGAAATAGCCAAAAGCATTTTTGACGAAGTAATGGCCCTTCCTTATCACATACTTGTGTTGGCTACAGCCGGTACAAATATTTCTGAGACGAGACATATTCAATACGGGACAGTTCTTGTCCTTCTTGCCCTGGTCCTGGGAATAAGTTCCATAGGTATAGCTCTCAGAAATCATTACAGGAAATGTTCACGATAGCTGAACAAAAAGGAGAAAGGACTATGGAAAAAGATGTTTTAATAAAAGTGAGCAATCTTGATCTTCATTACGGAGATAACCATGTTCTGAAAGATATCCATTTAGAAATTGTAAGGAATAATGTGACAGCCCTTATCGGACCTTCCGGTTGCGGTAAAAGCAGTTTTCTTAGATGTATCAACCGAATGAACGATTTTATTCGTGGTGCTAAGGTAACAGGTGAGATCATAATTGAGGATATGAATATCTATTCCAGGTCAACTGATGTGATCTCCCTGAGAAGAGATGTGGGAATGGTCTTTCAGAAACCTAATCCTTTTCCCATGTCAATATACGATAATGTCGCATATGGTCCAAGACTTCACGGAATGAAGAACAGGACAAAACTTGACGAAATAGTTGAGAATAGTATCAAGGGAGCGGCTCTCTGGGATGAGGTAAAGGACAAGCTTAACAGTTCTGGTCTTGGATTATCCGGAGGTCAGCAACAGAGGCTTTGTATTGCTCGCGCTATAGCTACAAATCCTGATGTTGTCCTTATGGACGAGCCGACAAGTGCTCTGGATCCCCTTGCCACTGCAAAGATAGAGGAACTCATAAGACAGCTCAAGGAAGATTATACAGTTGTTATAGTGACCCATAATATGCAGCAGGCTGCTCGTATATCCGATTATACAGCCTTTTTCCTGCTTGGGGACCTTGTAGAATACGGACAAACCTCTAAAATATTTACCAGCCCGAAAGACAAACGTACCGAAGATTATATAACCGGTAGATTTGGTTAGGAGTGAACGTGTCATGAATGATATAAATCCTAGAGCGCACCTGGAAAGAAGTATTGAGGATATTAAAAGAAAGCTTATAAAACTTGGTAAGATGTCAGGTGAGTCTTTGTCCAAGTCAGTACATGCCTTGAAGAGTCAGGATGGTGAGCTAGCAGGATCAGTTATTAAAATGGATGATAGTATTGATAGTCTTCGTTATGAGATAGAGAATGACTGTCTCCATTTTATTGCGCGTTTCCAGCCTTTAGGAGAGGATCTCAGGGCGGTATCATCCTGTATGTATATGGCCAGTGACCTGGAAAGGCTAGGAGATTATGGCAACAGTATTTCAAAAACGGCGATAGAACTCTCGGATGAAGAATACATTAAACCCCTCATAGACATACCAAGAATGTTCGATATTGTAGAAGCAATGCTCGAAAAAAGCCTGGAAGCTTTTGAAAAAGACAGTAAAGATCTTGCCATAGAAGTATTTGCCCTTGATGACCAGGTTGATGATCTTGAAACACAGATATTGAGAGAACTGGTTTTCCTCATGATTGAAAAGACAAGCAGGATAGAACAGGGGTCAAAGCTTTTCCTTGTTGCTCGAAATCTTGAAAGGGCAGGAGACCATGTTACTAACATCGCCGAAAGGGTACTTTACATACTTACAGGAGAGTATGTTTCTGCATCGAAATATCGAAGGCCTGAAAAAAAGGGCAGGTCAGAGGGTTTTTAAATGGTAAGCGAAAGAATACTTGTCGTAGAGGATGAGGAATCAATATTAGATGTACTTACCCAGGCTTTAAAGCGTCAAGGTTACGAAGTTTACTCTGCCCTTGATGGTGATAAAGCTCTTGATCTTGCATCATTATTGAAACCCGACATAGTTATTCTGGATATCATGCTCCCGGAAATGGACGGATGGGAAGTATGCAGAAGGCTTAAATCCTCTCCTGAAACGCTTAAGATCCCAATAATAATGCTGACAGCAAGAAGAGAAGAAAAGGATGTTGTGGAAGGATTGAACATCGGTGCAGATGATTATGTAAAAAAACCCTTTTCTCTTGCTGAATTGCTGGCGAGGATCAAAGCTATACTCAAACGCACATCTCCCACTTACACATCTGCTGAAGTTGTGAACGGGGCCCTTAAACTATATGGAGAAGAAGGAACAGTTTATCTCAGGGAGAAGATAATAGATTTGAGTCCTACAGAGTTTCAGATCCTTGAAGCCCTTGTCATAAGAGAAAACAGAGTTGTATCAAGGGAGGAATTGCTGGCCCGGATATGGGGTCTTTACGGGGGAGATACAAGGACAGTCGACGTTCATGTTTCCAGGCTAAGGCACAAGCTTGATGACGGGGAATTGCCAAGACCTGTAATTCAGTCTCTGAGAGGCCGGGGTTACAGATTTTCCTGGGAGGAATAATTATGATTAGTCTGAAAAACAAGCTAATAACAATATTTACTCTCATAACCATTATAGCCTTTGCAAGTAGCTGGTTTTTGCTGAGCGGGATCTGGAAAGACAGGATAGTTAAGGAAGCGGGCAACAAACTTGAAAAACAGGTGACCGCCTTTGGTGATTATATAGAGGGAAGGGGGCTGGTTTCCATTGAAAGGGAGATAGAGAACTGGCGGAGCATGATAGGTGGCAGGATCACGGTCATTGAACCGGATGGAAAGGTCCTTAAGGACTCTGATGTTGATCCTTCCGGCCTAGACAACCATGCAAACCGTCCGGAGATAAGAGAAGCTTTTGACAAAGGATCCGGTGAAAGTCTGAGGTACAGCAGAAGCCTTGACACTGATCTCCTTTACTATGCGAAAAAAATTGAGACAGGTAGAGGCTCTTCTGTATTGAGAATAGCCTATCCCCTTGAAAGCCTCAGAACTTCTTATATAAAGACAAGAAATAAATTTATTGCATATTTTATATTTCTACTGTTAATTGTAATTGCCCTTGAATTCTGGATGGTAAAGCGCTTTTTTATACCACTTGACAGGATAATAGAAGTAGCCTCAACCATTTCAAGAGGGGAAGAAGGGCATTTCCCCATAATGAAGGATCGAGAGCTCCAGAGATTGTCAAATGCTCTTGACACTATGTCGGAAAACCTGAAAGCCACAGTGGAGAAGCTCAATATAGGACAGAACCTGCTGAGCAGTATTGTTACTCTCATGCCAACAGGTGCTATTCTGCTGGACAAGGAAAGAAAGATCAAGTATATCAACGAAACAGCTCTTAAACTTCTCGGGATAGAATCTGGAGTTGAAACAGGGGATTATATCGAGAGACATATTTCTTATGGAGAAATATATAAAGTGATGGAAAAAGCAGAAGAGGAAGGAACGACGGAAGAATATCTCGAAATACCTGAAAGGGACAACAGGTATCTGAGAGTTTCTGCTACAGTGTCATCTTCAGGTCTTCTTCTTGTATTGACAGACATGACAAGAGAAAAAGAGCTGGAAGAGGCCAGGAAGGACTTTGTCGCTGATGCTGGTCATGAGTTGCAGACACCACTTACTGCGATAAGAGCGGCTTCAGAATATCTTCTGGAAGATCTGGCCGATAAAAAAGATGCCATAAAAAACCTCAACATAATTATAAAACAACAGGAAAGAATAACCGGACTTGTCGATGATCTTCTGCTTCTGTCAAAAATGGAAAATCAACCTGATGAAAATGCTTTCACAGACGTGGACCTTTCTTCAATATTGAGTTCTCTCGTTGAAGAAATGAACCTTAATCCCTTAGTAAAAAATATGGAAGTTGAAACAAGTCTGGGGGACAGGGCTGAGATAACTGGAAATCCTGATGATCTGAAGAGAGCTTACAGAAATTTACTGGACAATGGGATTAAATACGTTCACAAAAAGTTCGGTTCCGAAAAGGGAGGCAGGATATCTGTAAATCTTTACAGTGAGGACAGTACATGGATAACCAGGATAGCTGATAATGGGACAGGTATTGATGATAAGGCTGTAAATACGATCTTTGAAAGGTTCCGAAGGGGAGATAAACACAGAGCAAGATATGGTTTAGCCTCAGGTGGTTATGGTCTTGGGCTGGCCATTGCAAAAAGTGTTTTTGAGAGTCATGGAGGCAGGATAGTTCTTTTAAATGGCACAGGAGGAGCAGTATTTGAGATATATCTGCCTGTTGTCGAAAAGAACATATAACATCCTGATAGGAAAAGAAGGGCCAAAGAAGACTATTATTTATTTGACTCATAAAAAAAGCGAAGGATAATAGATCCTTCGCTTTGGCCTTATCTGGTAGCCCCAACGGGATTCGAACCCGTGTCTCCACCTTGAGAGGGTGATGACCTTGACCACTAGTCGATGGGGCCTTATTTAATGGCTGGGGGACAGGGATTCGAACCCCAACTTTCTGATCCAGAGTCAGATGTCCTGCCATTAGACGATCCCCCAAGAATATACTGCAATTGCAGCATTGGGTATATTAACATTGTAAAAGCCATCCTGCAAGTCCCTGAGTCAGGAAAATTTTGACTTTTTGAGAAAAACCGGGCAGGTTGCTTATACATTGACAATCTTTATTTATGGTAGTATATATTCTTGCTATGTAACCGAATAATTCACTATGAAGAGGAAAGTATCCTGATCTATTGTTTTACAGAGACATAAACCCTTGGCTGAGAGGTTTTTGAAGGATGTTCAGGTGAAAACCACCTCTGAGTGGGTATCGAAGCCTGAAAATAGGGATAAGATACCGGGGTAAGCCCCTTACAGCTTCCATGAGAGCCTGCTTTTTCCAAAAGAACAAGCAGGAACTGGAGTGGGACCACGGTAGGATCTGTATCGTCTCCAAGTGACGGTACAGATTTTTTTATGGAGGTGTATATAATGTCCAAAGGTATTATCGAGACCTACGAAAAATATTTTCCAGTTGATACGAAGACACCGAGATTGTCTCTGAGTGAAGGTAGTACACCCCTTGTGTACCTCAAAAACCTGAGTTCCCTTTTTGGCATAGATTTGTGGGCCAAATATGAGGGGCTGAATCCGACCGGTTCCTTCAAAGATAGAGGGATGGTACTTGCTGTTTCAAAAGCTGTTGAGAAAGGAGCAAAAGCTCTCGTTTGTGCTTCCACTGGAAATACTTCCGCGTCAGCAGCGGCTTACGCTGCTCATGCTGGATTGCCCTGTTTTGTGATCCTTCCTTCGGGTTACGTTGCAGCAGGCAAGATGACCCAGGCTCTGGTCTATGGAGCAAAGGTCATCTCGGTGAGAGGGAATTTTGACAGGGCCCTGGAGCTTGCAAGAAAAGCAGCAGAGGAAAGACATTTTGCTATAGTAAATTCTGTAAATCCATACAGGTTAATAGGCCAGAGGTCCGCTTCGTGGGAGATCTGTGATGAGCTTGGACATCCTCCTGACTGGCTTGTAATTCCGGTAGGTAACGCTGGGAACATAAGTGCCTATTATGCAGGATTTGAACAATATTTGAAAAGAGGAAAGATCAACGGTCTGCCAAGAATGATGGGAATACAGGCCGAAGGAGCTGCTCCTATGGTAAGGGGACAAATGATCGATAATCCTGAAACTTTGGCCACAGCCATACGTATTGGACATCCTGTAAGTGCTTCAAGGGCTCGGAGGGCTGTAAAAAATACTGAAGGAGGTTTTTACAGTGTCACAGACCAGGAGATAATTGAGGCTCAAAGGTTCCTTGCTTCTTCTGATGGTGTCTTTGCTGAGCCTGCTTCGTGTACTACAATTGCTTTTTTGATGAAAATGTTCAGGTCCGGGGAATTGCCGAAAGATCTTAAAGTTACCTGTGTCTTAACTGGTAATGGTCTCAAGGACCCTGAAGCGCCTCTGGCCGCAATAGGATCTCCCAAAGATATCGAAGATTCCTGGCAGGCTCTTGAGGAGGTTTTATCAAATGAAATTGCCGATTAGAGTTAGAGTACCGGCTTCGAGTGCCAATCTGGGCTCAGGTTTTGACACAGTTGGTCTTGCCTTATCACTTTATAATTTCTTTGACGTTCTGGAAGAACTCCCCAAAGGGGAATATTCTGTTGACATTATCGGGGAAGGCAGCCGTGAAATTGCAAGGGATATAGAGAATCAGTTATTAAAAAGCTACGAACATGCCTGTGATCTCTGGAAGCTGCCAAAAAAAGGTTTGCACATCAGATGTTCAAATGCAGTTCCCCTTGCGCGTGGACTTGGAAGTTCATCCACAGCGATTGTAGGAGGAGTGGTAATTGCAAATTTTTTCAGGGATATTCCACTACCCAGGGAAGAATTACTTCCGATAATGGTTGAAGCAGAAGGCCATCCTGACAATGTTGTTCCCTGTTGCCTGGGAGGAATGGTTGTCAGTTGCTGGGAAAATAAGGACCTGAAATTTGTAAAGATGCCACGTTTACCCCAGGATATGGTGGCAGTTGTAGCAGTTCCGGAATTCCGGGTTAGTACTAAAGATGCAAGGGCAGCTCTTCCGCAAACTGTTTCACTACAGGATGCAGTATTTAATCTTAGTAGATCAGCTCTTCTCGCAGCATCCTGGGCGACCGGCAAATTTGATAATCTTCCCTGGGCAATGGTGGATAAGTTGCATCAACCCTTCAGATCGAAGCTTTTTCCTGGAGGAGAAGCTATACTGGATGAGGTCAAGAATATTACGGAATGTACAGGAGTTGCCATAAGTGGTTCCGGGCCAAGTGTTATCGCATTTTCCAGCGGTTCGGGAAATCCAGTGGCGGAGTTGATGTGTTCCATATTTACCCGTCACGGAGTCCGTTCTAGATTCTTTGTTCTTGACGAGGATTATCGTGGTACGGTTATTGAGAGGATCAGTGCCTGAACAGAAGTAGGAGGATAGAATTCATGAAAACCAAGCTTATATTGATCACTGCTGATCTTTTTACAAATCAGAGCGAAATAACCGTCATTATTGATAAGATCAGACAGGAAAAGCTTGAAAACGATCTGGTAATAATAACTGGAGATAGCAGGAAGACCGGTCTTCCTGTTAACAGGAACAATAAACACGGATTTTCAGGAGAGCATGGTGCGAGCGGGCATTTTTACGTTACAGCGCTTTTTTCCGAGCTGTTAAACATGGCTGGTGTTGACTCTTCAGCGTTAACAACTTCTGATATAGGTCTTACCCTTGAGGCAGGGGACCTGGATATAGAGATTGACAGAATAGAAACTGAAGGTATTCATGATCTTTTCAGCCGTAACTGTATTCCTGTAATTTGTGGTGACTTGCCTGATTCTTTAGATAGCAGCCTTGTAATTTCAGGAAAATGTGAACTCCTTGCTGTAGCGGTCTCTTCAGCCCTTGGATTTTCCAGATGTGAATTCTGGGGAAGATCGCAAGGAATATATTCTTCTAACTTGAGTGAAATGACAGGAAGAAAAAGGATTGAAAGGTTAACTTTTGATGAATGCATGGAAATGGCTACTTTGGGAGCTGTTGACTTGTTGGGAAAGGAAGTTATCCAGGTTGCAAAAAAGAGAGGCGTTGAAATCTTTTATATGTCGCCATTCGAAAAGGAGGGTACTTTAATAATGTCCGATGTGGAAAAAGTAAAATGTAATGTTAAATCTGTAGCTTATGATACGGATACAGCAAAGGTCGCTCTCCTTGGTGTGCCTGACAGGCCTGGCATTGCTGCACTTGTCTTTTCAGGTCTTGCTGAACAGGATATCAGTGCGGAAATGATAATACAGAGTGTAATGAGAGGCCAGATAAACGATATTGCCTTTCTCGTAAAAAAAGGCGATATTGAAAAGGCAATATCTGTTTGCAGAGGACTTGCAAAGGAAACGGGAGCACAGGGTGTAACCTTCGATACGGAGATAGCCAGGGTCTCTGTGGTAGGAACTGGGATTTCAAGGAAAACCCATATCCCTGCAAGAGTCTTTTCAACGCTGGCTTCCCATGATATCAACATAGAAATGATAGCTTCCACATCTATTTCAGTAGTATGTGTCGTTTCAGGATCCTCTGTGGAAGAGGCAGTTAGAGCACTTCACGAGGAATTTGTGGAATAGAAAAAAACAAGGACAGGGTAGTTGGCGAAAAATACTGGTCCATCACCTGTAAACCTTTTCCGACTTGTCCTGTTAAGGTAAAATAAATTGTATGTATTTATGCAAAGGAGATGTCTTTTTGTACAGATCTTTCTCCAGATTATGTCTTGGCTTATTTTTTCTCATTATTCTGGCAGTTACATTAAGTGCAGGAGAAATGAAGTTAAATTCGGATACCATGGAATATGATCCTGATGAAGGCAAGATATACGCATCAGGTAATGTCAAATTTTCCCGCGACCAGCTGGATGTTTTTGCCCAGGAAGCAGAGGGCAGAGTTGATGGTTCTTTTGCTATGTTCAGAGGAAATGTCAGGGGAGAAGGAGAACTGAACGGAGAAGAAGTGGATTTCACCTGTGATATTCTTGACGGCGGATTTAACGAGCCCGCTTTCTACGGTTTAAAAGGTAATGTTGATGCCAGAATAGGATCAAAACATATTATAGCTGAAATTGTTACCCTTTCAGGTTCTGAGATTGAAGCAGAAAAGATAGAACATTTCCGGGATGAAGAAAGCGGAATAACAGCATCAGGGAGGACTATGGAAGGAACACTTAAAGATGATGTTATAGAAGACATGATAATAAACGATAACGTAAGGATAATTCTTGAAGGCAATCATGGAACGGATACCATAGTTACCGGAGAAAGGGCTGTCTATTCCCGTGAAAGAGGTACCCTGGTAGTAACGGGATCTGCGAAGGCTGTTCAGAAGGATAGGACAATAACCGCTGATAGCCTCGTCGTCTTTCCTGAAACAGAAAGGATAGAGGCAAGCGGAGAACCCCGAATTATTTTCAGGGTAAAAGAGGGAGATCAGTAATGACAGGTCTTTTGATGGGTAGTAAACTCGGGAAATCTTTCAAGGGCAGAACTGTTGTTTCCGGAGTGGATCTTGACGTGAACATGGGAGAGATTGTTGGGCTTCTTGGTCCAAACGGAGCTGGAAAAACCACTACTTTCTACATGATAGTAGGATTGATCAAACCTGACACAGGAAAGATCTATCTGGACGACAAGGATATAACAGCTCTTCCTGTGTACAAAAGAGCAAGAATCGGTATAGGCTACCTTCCCCAGGAGGCCTCCGTTTTCCGTAATCTTACCGTGAAGGAAAACATTTCTTTAGTTCTCCAGGAGCTTGAATTCGGGAAATCAGAGTTATCAGAGACAAGAGACAGGATAATGAACGAACTGGGGTTGGAAGAGATATCGGACATTCCCGGCTATGCTTTGAGCGGTGGAGAAAGACGCAGGGTTGAAATTGCCCGGTGTCTTTCCATAGCTCCTGATTTTCTTCTTCTCGATGAACCCTTCAGCGGAATAGATCCTATTGCAGTTTATGATATCCAGCAGATAATACTGAGTCTAAGGGCCAAGGGTTATGGAATACTTCTAACAGATCACAATGTTCGTGATACCCTGGCGATAACGGATAGAACCTATCTGATCCACCGTGGCGAGATAGTTATGGAAGGTTCCCCGGAATCTGTCGCAGAGAGTGAAGTAGCAAGAAAGTTCTACCTGGGAGACAGATTTTCCTGGTGAATTGTAGGTATCTTGTCCCATTCTGCTGCAGCTATAAGGGCTGTTATTTTATTTACTGCTTCTCTTACAGGTCTACTCAGGTTTTCCGAGGGTTCCCTTCTTTGTGGCTGAATGCCTATTGTTATAATTCTGATGTCATTTTCGATATCCGCCAGCAGTAGTTCGAGGGGCAGTCCGTGAGTAGTGAAGGAAACGTTGGAAAATTCCCTGAGGCTCATCCTCCTGAATTCTCCGGGAGGCAGGTTCATTTCAGCCGCATCTGCAGCGACAAGCACAGAAGGAGATGTCCTTTTTAACGGAGATAGATAGTTTTCCGGTACTGTTTCGCAATTAAAGGCAGTTAACCATGGTATGTCCAGTTCTTTCAATTTTTCAGCTATTGCGGGTCCGGCGCCGTCGTCTCCAATTATGGAACTCCCGATACCCCAGAATACAGTAGTAATATTCATCGTTTAAAATCTCCTTTTTCAGGCTGGAGGCACAAATGCATAAAAGTCTTCCCCGTATGGTCCGTAATGCAATGATAATGATGATCGGAACTTTTGCAAGTAGAATATTGGGATTGGCAAGGGAAATATTGATAGCGGCTTTTTTCGGGGCATCACGTCAACTTGATGCATTTTATGTTGCCTATACATTGGCCAATCTTTCCAGGCAGCTTCTGGCAGAAGGTGCACTTTCTGCTTCTTTTGTTCCAGTGTTTACCAGGACTCTTCACAAGGACGGAAAGGACAGAGCATGTGAACTGGCAAGACAGGCCACCGCTGTGCTTTTGATAGCCGGATCAGTGGTAGTGATTGTCGGAATAATATTCTCTCCTTTTCTTGTCAGTATAATGGCACCTGGTTTCGATGCTTCAAAGCATCATCTTGCAACAGTATTTACCCGTTCCATGTTTCCTTTTTTGCTCTTTATATCCATGGCTGCACTTGCAATGGGTGTACTTAACAGCATGAACTATTATTTTATACCTTCAGTTGCACCTGCTCTCAGTAATATTCTTTTTATAATTGCAGTTGCCATTCTTACTCCTTTTATCGGAATATGGAGTCTCGTGATAGCAGTGCTGCTTGGTGGAGTGGCCCAGTTCGGTCTCCAGTGGCTGTGGACTCACAGGGTAGGGGCCTTTCTCTGGCCTGCAAAGCCTAACAAAAAGGATAAAGAGCTGGCCACAATGATGAAACTTTTCTTTCCCTATGCTGCCGGACTATCCATCAACCAGGTTAATCCCGTAATAAGCCGCATGCTTGGTTCATTTCTTGTCGATGGTGCTATCTCAGTTTTGAACTATGCAAATCGTATAATCCAGCTTCCCCTGGGGCTTTTTGTAGTTGCCATCTCACAGGCAGTATTGCCTGAGCTTTCGAGGAGTACTCTTGAAAAGGAAGATACATTTGCAGAGCTCATGGGACAATCAGTAAGATTTACATTGTTTATAGTACTTCCTGCCACTGTCGGGCTTATTCTTGTATCAAGTGAAGTGGTTAATATTCTTTTCGTAAGAGGAGCTTTCGGAGAATGGGCCTGGAAAGCTACTTCTGCATCCCTTGTAATGTATTCTGCAGGGCTTCCGGGTATGGCCTGTAACACCGTGCTTTTAAGAGGTCTTTATGCCAGGGGTATGGCCAGATCTGCATTAATTGTAACCTTAACAAGTGTAATAACAAATTTGTTGTTAAGCCTGATTTTAATGCAGTTTTTATCCTACAGGGGGCTTGCTCTTGCAAATTCAATAGCTTTCACTACTTCTGCTTTTGCAGGCTGGATAATACTTTTAAGACTGCTGGGTAGTCACTTCAGGGTCTTTTCTGCAAGCTGGGTTTTAAAGCTTTCTGTCAGTCTTTTTGTTATGGCAGCTGGCATATGGACAGTCCGTTCGATATTGCCTTTTGATCCTCTTGCTTCTCTTTACTGGAGAGTTTTATGGCTTTTGGTTACTATTGTTATCTCAGTAATTATTTATTTTGTTTCCAGCAGATATTTCCGTTTCAGTGAATGGGACTGGATCAGAAGTGCATTGAAGAGAAAGGAAAAGTAGTTTTCTCCACTGCGCTGTATGGATCAAGGAGGAGATGGTTATGTACACGAGCAGGGTTATAAAGGTAATTATCGTTTTTCTGGTGGGATCCATAATCCTTATTTCAGGATCAAATCTTTGTAAAGCTGCAACTGAACTTGAAAAGGTTCTTGAAGAAAGGTCATGCCATATGTGGATAGAAGGTCAGGTCCTTGGGGATATGATAATCGGGGCCCGAGCGCAAGTAATGGCGGTTGTCGTAGATTCAGAACTTGTAGACAGTATTAAAGATGATTCTTCTGCACCGGAATGGCTGTCTTGGCATTGCAATCATTTTGGATCTGCTCCCTCAGGGGAGGTTCTCATCATTATTCGTTACAAGACACTCAAGTACTGGGAATTTGAACCTTCGGACATTACTATAAACGGGTATATTGTAAAAGATGATGATATTATTACCCGAAAGGATTACATAGTCAGGGGGACCATTCCTCCGGATACTAAGGGTACCTTTGCCATGTATGTTCCTGTCCAGAAAGGCAATGATACTGGAAAAGGCATTTTGAATGTAGCCTGTGATGGTTACAGTTGTTCTATTAAAATGCCGGAAAGAATGAATTAAAAAATGAATAAAGATTTTATAACTCTGGGAATAGAAACAAGTTGTGATGATACCGCAGTTGCCGTACTAAAAGGGCAGAATATCGTCCTTTCTGAATTTGTATCGAGCCAGATAGAAGATCATGCAGCATTTGGAGGAGTTGTTCCTGAATTTGCTTCGAGGAAACATATGGAAGCCCTTTTGCCACTTGTACAGGCAGCCTTATCAAGAAGCGGTATCAAAGATCCCTCCAGAGAAATAGATCTGATAGCTGTAACCTGCGGTCCCGGTCTTATGGGATCATTAATGGTCGGTGTAATGACGGCAAAGGGGTTGTCCCAGTCCTGGGGAGTTCCTCTTTTGGGTGTCAATCACCTTGAAGGACATATTTTTGCCAACCTTGCGGAAGAAACCTCCCTTTTTCCTCCCTTTTTGAGCATGATAGTATCAGGAGGACATACTGAAATTATCCTTGTGAGATCATTCGGGGATTACTCATTGCTGGGTGCCACGCGCGACGATGCTGCAGGAGAAGCTTATGACAAGGTTGCAAAGCTCCTTGACCTTGGATACCCGGGAGGACCACTGGTTGATAAGTCGGCTGCTTTAGGATCCTCTGAAAAAATAGTTTTCCCAGTTCCAATGAAAACAAAAAAGGAGATAGCTTTCAGTTTCAGTGGCCTTAAAACGGCTGTTTTGTGGGAAGTTAAGAAATTCCGGGAAAATGATTTAGTTCCTCCAGTAAATGATATATGCGCTTCTTTTCAGAAAGCAGCTGTAGAATCCCTTATATGCAAACTTGATCTTGCTCATGAAATGACAGATATCGCAAAAATAACTTTATCAGGAGGTGTTGCAGCTAATTCTCAGCTGAGACGTTCTCTTGAAGAGTTCGCCCTTTCCAGAGATCTTGAAATATTTATTCCTCCAGTCGCTCGTTGTACAGACAACGCAGTTATGATAGCTGCAGCAGGATACAATTCCTATATGCGTGGAGAGAGATCTGATTTGACACTTTCTCCATCTCCATCCCTTTTAATCACATCCCAAAGAAATAATGGCTAAAAGACAGTAATAAAAAGATATGAGAAGGAAATAAATTATAATCAATGATATGTGCCGTTATTTGTTGTTGAGTAAAAAGGAAACTGCTACTAATATCAATTGCAGCACTTAGCACTCAATCTAATCGAGTGCTAACACATTCAAAAGTTTATAAATATTCATAGGAGGGATGTTTTTTATGAACCTTAAACCTTTAGGAGATCGTATAGTGGTCAAGGTAGTTACACAGGAAGAAAAGACTAAGGGCGGGATAGTTCTTCCGGATACCGCCAAGGAAAAGCCCCAGGAAGGTGAAGTAGTTGCAGTAGGGAGTGGAAAGGTCCTTGAAAACGGTCAGAAGCTTCCCCTTGAAGTCAAGGTTGGAGACAAGATAATCTTCAGCAAGTACGCAGGAACTGAAGTTAAGATCGAAGGGGAAGAGCTCATCATTTTCAGCGAAAGAGATGTACTGGCAGTAGTCCAGGGTTAATTTCACAGTAAAACAAAATTTACTAATACAGGAGGTAATTAAGTAATGCCTAAGATGTTATGTTTTGGCGAAGAAGCTCGCCGTTCAATGAAACACGGAATTGATAAAGTTGCAGATACAGTAGCAGTTACCCTTGGCCCCAAGGGAAGGAATGTCGTTCTCGAGAAAAAGTTTGGTTCACCCACCATTACTAATGACGGAGTAACAATAGCAAAAGAGATCGAGCTGGAAGATGCATACGAGAACATGGGTGCTCAGCTTATCAAGGAAGTTGCTTCAAAGACAAATGATATAGCTGGAGACGGAACTACTACGGCTACGATCCTTGGAAGACATATTATCACCCAGGGAATGAAGAATGTCGCTGCAGGTGCAAACGGCATGTTCATGCGCGCTGGTATTGAAAAGGCTATAGAGCACGTAGTAGATGAGCTCAAGAAAAATGCTATTGATATAAAGGATCGCGAGAGTATCGCCCAGGTTGCATCAATATCCGCAAATGACAGGACAGTTGGAAATCTTATTGCAGATGCAATGGACAAAGTTGGAGAAGAAGGTGTAATTACAGTAGAGGACAGCAAGACTGTAGGAACTACCCTTGAAGTTGTTGAGGGACTTCAGTTTGACAAGGGCTATCTCAGTCCCTACATGGTTACAGATACAGAGAGAATGGAAACAGTATTTGAGGATGCATATATTCTTATCCACGACGGGAAGGTCAGTAACATCAAGGACCTCCTGCCCCTTCTTGAAAAAGTTGTGCAGACAGGCAAACCACTTCTCATAATCGCTGAGGATGTCGAAGGCGAAGCACTTGCTACACTCGTTGTGAATAAAATCAGAGGAGTTATGCAGGTCGCTGCTGTAAAGGCACCCGGATTTGGAGAGAGAAGAAAAGCAATGCTTCAGGATATTGCTATAGTAACTGGTGGCGAAGTGATCACCGAAGAGCTCGGCAAAAAGCTTGAAAGTGCCGATGTTGACATGCTTGGCAGAGCCAAGAAAGTCAGAATAACCAAGGAAGACACTACTATCGTCGAAGGTTTAGGTGACTCTGAGCAGATAAAGAACAGGGCAGCTCAGATCAAGACCGAACTGGAAAATTCATCTTCCGACTATGACAAGGAGAAACTCCAGGAAAGACTTGCAAAGCTTGTCGGCGGAGTTGCTGTAATCCAGGTTGGTTCAGCTACTGAAACCGAACAGAAAGAACTCAAACATCGTATTGAAGATGCTCTTAATGCAACCCGTGCAGCAGTTGAAGAGGGAATTGTAGCAGGCGGTGGTGTGGCTCTTGTAAACGCGATCCCTGCCCTTGAGAAATTTGTTACAACCCTTGAAGGTGATGAAAGAACAGGTGCAGATATCGTATTGAAATCACTTTCAGCACCTCTTCACCTCATTTCCCAGAATGCTGGATTCCAGGGCGATGTTATAGTAGAAAAGGTCATGAACCTTGGAAGTGGCGAAGGACTTCATGCAGCTACTGGTGAATATGTAAACATGATCAAAGCTGGTATCATTGACCCCGTCAAAGTTACAAGAAGTGCTCTTCAGAACGCTGGTTCCATAGCAGCGATGGTCCTCACCACTGAGACTCTTGTGGCAGACAAGCCGGAAGAAAATAAAGACCAGGCCATGCCAGGCATGGGTGGCATGGGTGGCATGGGTGGAATGGGTGGCATGGAGGGTATGTACTAATACTTCCTTTGTCACATGTAAGAATAGTATTAAACAAAGAACAGTTAAAAGCTCTCCCGGAATTTCGGGAGAGCTTTTATGATGTGTGCCCGGCAGGGCACACCGACTTGGAGGTGTGAGTCCTCTACAGGCCCGACAGGGGGAACTGTTAGCCGGACGGCAAGGGCTGCCGCCGTGAGGCGGGGTCTGAAGGAAGCCGCAGGCAAAGCGCTGCCTCGACGAACAGAAACCGCATAGGAGGCATGTATATCGGGTGAGGAGGCATTTATCTCTAAAGCCCAGTACCTGTACGGAGGATATGTATGTATATGCGGCGGGGATAAGCGTGAAGGTCGGAGTGTCTTACCCGGGGAGATCTCATGTCCTGCTTTTAAGCTACCGGTGTCAAGAGGCAACGGGAAGGGACATGAGAAGTCAGCCGAGGTCATAGTAGCCTGAGTCGACCAAAGGTGAAGGACCGAACTTTATGTTGAGGAAGGAATGTTTCATGGTGTGAGCAGGACGTAAGACAGAAAGCGGTAGCTACCGCGCCCAGGAGGAGAGTACCGGACGGAATCCGGGAGGGCATTCATGTGGTGTCAAGTCCTGTCCATGTGTGGAACGTAATTCCG
>Ga0102928_1000546_pt1 | contig 24225 bp, 15 predicted proteins | sample SalPonR1_B_D1_MG_FD_78504 | JGI IMG/M metagenome (GOLD analysis project Ga0102928, IMG submission 78504) | Salt pond soil microbial communities from South San Francisco under conditions of wetland restoration - Salt Pond MetaG R1_B_D1_MG | ecosystem: Environmental > Aquatic > Marine > Intertidal...
ACTTTTTTTATTGCAGTTTTTGGAATAATAATAATTGTTTTAAATACCGGTAGACTAAGAAAATCCTTTTTATTAAGCCTTTTTTTATCTATATTATATACTTATCTATGTTTTTTTATTTCTTTAGCTATACTTTCACCAATAATTTATATTTTAAAAATATTTTTTGATATTAATTTAAAAATGGACATTGGTTTTATTAGTTTAAATATAAACAAGTGCTTTTTTTTATTATCCTTCGGTGTTATTTCTCCCCTACTTACCTATTTTTTTTACAGTTTATTATTTACATTTAATAGAGATAGATTTTTCTATGTCATAGCCATTTTGACTATGGTGATTTTGACTATTATCGGCTTATTCACAGATGTTTATAATACGACTAATTATTCTATACCAATAATATGGCAACCTATAATGTTATTTGCATTACAATTAATTTTATATAGAGATAAGATTAAATTGTAATTAGCCGTGAAATCAAGCACTAAAATACCTCGATTAGTTTAGACCGTTATGAGTTGATTCTTAGTTGATTTTTTAAGCTGCATTTATAATATATCCCAACAAAATCAAACCATTTGCTACCCAAAAAACAACTTCCCAATAGCCAAAATCATCACCACAATCAAGACATAATACGCCACTTGGTCTGCTTTTTTATAGCGGCTGGCAAATCTGGCGGTGAGAAAACCGCCAAGAGTTTGGCCAATAGCCATGATGCCGCCGAGTTTCCAGTCTATCATGCCCTGATAATGGAATATGGCGATGAGTAACAAGGTATACACCGCAATGACAAAGCCTTTAATCGCATTACTTTCGATAATGTTTACACGCATACCTAAAACCATGATGATTAAAAAGAAAACACCCATACCCATCTGAATAAACCCGCCGTAAAACCCAAGTGCTAATAACAATGGTACATAAACATACCACGGTGGATTAAAATTATCATCTGTTGCCCTCAACCAGCGTTTGGGTTTTATGAGCACTGCTAAGAACATAAATACCATCATAAATTTAAACACCGCTTTAAACTGTTCATTACTCACACTGATTGCCAAAATGCCTCCGGCTATGGCACCAATTATAATCGGAATAATGTACTTTTTATGTTTATTCGGTTTAAGTTGACCTCCTTTTTGAAAAACCAAAGACGCAATAGCCGATTGCGTATAAATCCCGATCCTGTTGGTACCATTGGCGACGTTGGGCGGTAAACCGAGAATTTCAGTAAGAATCGTTAGCGTAATAGCGCTGCCGTTTCCGGCAAGCGTATTGATTCCTCCGGCAATTAAAGTTCCTACAAAAGCGATAGTATAGCTTTCTATTTCAGTCATCAAAAATTATTGAAATGCGAATTTACTAACTTTAGATTGTAAACTTCGCTTTCATTAGTAAGGTTTCAAATAACATCTATTGCCAAAACCTGAGAATTTATCAATAGCTTTCATCTCTGCAAACTATTAATAGTCTAAAATAAAAGATCAAAATTATTGTACCTTAGCGTTAAATTCACGTCGAAGATTATGCCAAACAAAACTGCCTACACCCAACTAATTAAGACTGAAGCCAAGCGATTAGGGTTTATGTCCTGCGGCATGAGTAAAGCTGAATTTCTGGAAGAAGAAGCGCCGCGATTAGAAAAATGGTTGAACGAAAATATGCACGGCGAGATGCGCTATATGGAAAATCATTTTGATAAACGCCTAGACCCTACTAAATTAGTGCCCGGAGCAAAGTCTGTGATTTCGTTACTGTATAATTACTTTCCATCAGAACAACAACGTGAAGATTCTTATAAGATCAGCAAATACGCCTACGGTCAGGATTACCATTTTGTCATCAAACGAAAACTGAAATCCTTATTACAATACATTCAAGAAGAAATTGGCGAAGTGCACGGCAGAGCCTTTGTAGATTCTGCTCCGGTTTTAGATAAGGCCTGGGCCGTGCGAAGCGGTTTGGGCTGGATGGGCAAACACTCCAACGTTTTGACCAAACAAACCGGTTCGTTTTACTTTATCGCCGAACTCATTGTCGATTTAGATCTGGAATATGATACTCCGGTCACCGACCATTGCGGGAGTTGTACGGCGTGTATCGATGCCTGCCCGACTCAGGCAATTGTCGACCCTTATGTCGTTGATGGCAGTAAATGTATTTCTTATTTCACTATAGAATTGAAAGATGAATTGCCCAAAAGCTATGATGGTAAATTTGATGACTGGATGTTTGGCTGCGACGTTTGTCAGGATGTTTGTCCCTGGAATAAATTCAGTAAATCGCACAATGAACCCTTATTCAATCCTGACGACAGGCTTTTGAATTACGATAAAAAGGACTGGCAAGAGATCACTAAAGACGTTTTTCAGGAAATTTTCAGGAAATCGGCGGTGAAGCGAACAAAGTTTGAGGGTTTGAAACGGAATATTAAATTTATCGAAAAGAGTGAAAAAGGCTTAACATGAAATCATTCAACTTATTTATAAAAGCAAAGACAACATTTATGACCCTATCAAAACATGAAATATTTTTTAATTCTAAGTTTTTTAATACTTGACTAAAAAAATATTCGTTGAAGATTAAACTCTATTAATTTTTATGATGAAATATTTACAAAATCTATTTTTAGTTTTCTTGCTATTATTAGTGGCCTCTTCCTGTAGTGATGACGATGACAGCATGGTCAATGCAAATCCAATTGTTGGCAATTGGGAAATATTAGAAATTAATTTTAATCTTCAGGAGGACGGCGTTGTCACATTTGATCAGGCTTTTTCTACAGATGTGTGTAATGCACCGCTTATTTTTGCTTTTGAATCTGATAATGACTTCAATATCACCAATGCTAGTCTTGAATTAGATTTTGGCTTTGATGGAAATCCAAGTTTGATTTGCTCGATGGGCAATGGTACACTACCTGGCTCATGGGAACAAACCTCTGGAAACAATTACATGATTACCAGTGAAGGTGAACCCAGTGAGGCTCAAATTCTACTTTCAAACAATAGTAATACTATTGAAGTCATTGTAATAAACGAATATTTTGATCAAGTTGACGATACTTTAAGAACAGACACCCTTACTTTTAGAGGGACCAGGAATTAAATTATAATCAACGGCGTATTGATAATCCTATACTTAATTATTAAAGGCTTTTAATTTGGCTTTATCGCATATACACAAATAAAGTCTTCAATTTCAAAGAAATGCAGCATATAATCTTTGGTGGTGCCCTTGTAGGTCACATTAGCATATGTGGTTGAGGCTTCAAAATCAAAATCGTGCACGTAGATGTCGTGAAGAAACAACAAACCTTGTTTACCAAAGAGCTTGTACAAAGATTCTTTAGACCCCCAAACGATAGTCAGTTTTTTGATCAGATCTTCACCGTTACCAAGAGATTGATATTCTTTTAGAGGTGTAAATTTTGGGGCGATGTCCTTTATTTTTCCACGTTGTTTTTCCACATCTACACCCACTGGCCTATCGCTGACAATGACGGCAGTAAAATGGAAAGAATGGCTGATGGATATATATTTTCCGTCTTTCAAATGGGGCTTCCCTTTGTCATCATACTCCAAATCAAAATCGGTATACCCAAATAATTTCAACATATGTCTTATACTCAAGAAAGCTTTTCTGTGCAACACAGATTTCATCCCATCGTAGCGTTCCTGGCAGTAGGTTGAAAATGTTATGCCCTTTTCAAGACTTTCAATATCTTCATCTACTCGCCATAACCTAAGGCATGAGGTTTCATCTATTGTTATTGTTTTGTAAAGCGGCATAAGATTTTAAGTATATTACCTATTTTTGCACAAAATTTAAACAAATATACAAGATGAGTTCAAAAACAACGACTTACGTGCCTTACAAAGTTAAAGATATTTCACTGGCCGAATGGGGGCGACGCGAAATTGAGTTAGCAGAAGCTGAAATGCCGGGTCTTATGGCACTTCGAGAAGAATATGGTGCCAAAAAACCTTTAAAAGGTGCAAGAATAGCGGGTTGCCTGCACATGACTATTCAAACCGCTGTGCTTATTGAAACCCTTGTAGAACTCGGTGCAGAAGTCACCTGGAGCTCTTGTAATATTTTTTCTACACAAGACCATGCCGCTGCTGCTATGGCTGATGCAGGCATCGCTGTTTATGCGTGGAAGGGCATGACCGAAGAAGAATTCAACTGGTGTATTGAACAAACTTTGTTTTTTGGTAAAGAGCAGAAACCTCTCAATTTAATTTTAGACGATGGTGGCGATTTAACCAATATGGTTTTAGATGAATATCCTGAGTTAGCAGAGGGCATTAAAGGCCTTTCTGAAGAAACGACAACGGGTGTTCACCGTCTCTACGAAAGAATGAAAAACGGAACTTTACCCATGCCGGCCATCAATGTGAATGACAGTGTAACCAAATCTAAATTTGATAACAAATACGGCTGTAGAGAATCTGCAGTGGACGCCATAAGACGTGCTACCGACACGATGTTAGCCGGAAAGCAGGTTGTGGTTTGTGGTTACGGGGATGTTGGTAAAGGTACGGCTGCCTCATTTAAAGGAGCAAACGCCGTTGTCACGATTACTGAAATCGATCCGATTTGTGCGCTACAGGCCGCCATGGATGGTTTTGAAGTGAAACGCCTGGAAACTGTTTTACACAAAGCAGACATTGTAATTACCACCACAGGAAATAAAGATATCGTGAGAGGTGAGCACTTTAAAGCCATGAAAGACAAAACCATTGTTTGTAACATCGGGCATTTCGATAACGAAATTGACGTCGCCTGGTTAAAACAAAATAGCGATGGTCCTAAAGTAGAAATTAAGCCACAAGTAGATAAATACACTATTGACGGAAAGGATATTGTGTTATTAGCTGAAGGGCGTTTAGTAAATCTTGGTTGCGCCACCGGTCATCCTAGTTTTGTGATGAGTAATTCGTTTACTAACCAAACTTTAGCTCAAATGGAGCTTTGGGAAAACGAAGACCAATACAAAAATGAGGTTTATATGCTGCCTAAACATCTTGATGAGAAAGTGGCTGAACTTCACCTGAGCAGAATTGGGGCAGAATTGACCAAACTTAAAAAAGACCAGGCAGATTATATTGGCGTAGAAGTCAAAGGGCCTTTTAAACCGGAATATTATAGGTATTAAATAGTAATTAGCTATTAGATATTAGCCTTTAGCTGTTACTTTTATAATAACATTTAGACCTCACAGTTTTGTGTTCACTAAGCGGAGTCGAAGTGAAATCTGTGAGGTTTTTTTAGTTAAAGGTGATAAATTTTTTAATGAAAACACTGATGAGCCATTTATAAACTATTTATAAATAGTCTAATTATAAATTATTGATTAACAGTTAATTATGATTTTTTTATATTAAATTAAAGTACATTTGAATAAATAACTAAAATTAATATTATGTCTATACGAAGAGCTAATAATTGTAATAATTGCGAAAACCTACAATCTAATGGGTATTGTTCAGTACATGAAGTTGAAGTTAGTGCGAGTTATGTCTGCGATAGTTTTGAAATGAAAACTGAACTTAAAAATGAAGAAGATTGTACATCCTGTGCAAGATTTAAAACTGAAAATTGTGCAAATCCAGAAAAAGCTGCACCTGGCATGATGTGTAAACATTGGGCGCCTCAAAGTGCAGCATAGTTAATGTAAAAGGCGGTTTCAAAAATTGACTTGCATATTATGGCAAATATTCTGATATGCATCAGACTTGTTGTGCTTATCATTTTTGATTAAGTTTTACTTTATTTTTAGCATTAAATAGTAATTAGTTATTAGCCATTAGCTGTTACTTTTATAATAATATTTAGACCTTACAGTTTTATGTTCACTAAGCGGAGTCGAAGTGAAATCTGTGAGGTTTTTTCATTTTATAATATTTTACCAATCATGTAACTTTATTATTTTTGAAAGATGCAAATCTCAAAAACACCTCTTCTTCTCCTCAAAAAACACTTCGGTTACGATGCTTTTCGTCCTAATCAGGAACCAGTAATAAATAGTATTCTTGGTGGCAAAGATGTTTTAGCCATCATGCCAACAGGAGGTGGAAAATCCATTTGTTTTCAGCTTCCTGCTCTTATTAAAAACGGAACAGCAGTTGTTATCTCACCACTTATTGCCTTAATGAAAGACCAAGTTGATGCTCTAATCGCCAATGGAATTTCGGCCAGTTATTATAACAGTTCACAGCCGAGTGAAGAACAGAATCAAGTACTTCAGAATCTTCATCAGGACAAGCTTAAACTGCTCTATGTCGCTCCGGAGAGTCTTTCTCTGCTTCGACCTCACCTCAATGACAAAAATGTAAGCCTGTTTGCGATAGATGAAGCCCATTGTATTTCGGCCTGGGGCCATGATTTTAGACCGGCCTACAAACAGCTTGGAGAACTCAAACAAAAATTTCCACAAGTTCCTGTCGCCGCGTTTACTGCCACAGCAGATGTGGCTACACAAGATGATATTTTAACTCAGCTAAATATCCCAAAAGCTGAGAAATTTGTGAGTTCTTTCGATCGGAAAAACCTCTACCTTGAAGTGAGACCAGGGATAAAAAGAATACAACAAATACTTCAATTCTTGAATAATCGAAAAGAAGAAAGCGGTATTATCTATTGCCTGAGCAGAAAGAGTACCGAAACTCTAGCCGACAGATTAAACACAAACGGTTTTGAAGCCAAGGCTTATCACGCTGGTTTAGATGCAGAAACTCGGAGTGAAATCCAAAACGATTTTGTTAGCGATAAAACACCTATTATTGTTGCAACAATCGCCTTTGGCATGGGAATAGACAAAAGCAATGTGCGTTGGATTATTCACTATAATTTGCCCAAAAATATCGAAAGCTATTATCAGGAAATTGGCCGAAGCGGACGGGATGGTCTGCCGGCACAAACCTTATTATTTTACAGTTATGCAGATGTCATTCAACTGCAACGGTTTATAGAAAATTCTGCCAACCGTGAAGTGCAAGAAGCCAAACTTGAGCGAATGCAACAATTTGCGGAAGCTTTGAGCTGCAGGCGTATTGCACTATTGAATTACTTTGGAGAGCATATTGCGGAAGATTGCAATAATTGCGATAATTGTAAAACACCTCCGCAATTTTTTGATGGCACTATCTTGACTCAAAAAGTGTGCTCTGCTATCTACAGACTTGGTCAAAAAGAACCTTTAAATATAGTCGTTGATGTGCTTAGAGGCTCTAGAAACGCTCAAGTTTACGACAAAGGCTATCAAAACATAAAAACCTATGGCGCAGCAAGAGATTTGTCTTGGCTAGACTTACAGCAATACGTCATACAAATGATTAATCAGGGGATTTTAAGCATTAGATTTCATGAAAACGGGCGATTACAACTAACACCACTGGCAAAGAAAATACTGTTTAAAGGCAAAAAAGTAAAACTAGCCCGACCTCAACTCAAACCTAAAACCCCAAAAATAGACGATACAGGCGTTGTTGAGAAAACAGGATTATTTGAAGAGCTAAGGCAATTGAGAAAAGAAATTGCTGAAAAAGAAAAGGTGCCGCCTTATATTGTTTTTAGTGATGCCAGTTTAAAAGACATGGAAAGACAGTTACCTAAAGATGGAAAAGATTTCTTACAAGTAAGTGGTGTTGGTGAAGCTAAAAACAAAAAATATGGTCAACGGTTTTTGGCGCTTATCAAAACTTATCAGAATTCTCAAAGTCAAAAACCTAAAACGAAAACATCAAAGTCTTCCACCCAACTCCAAACCTTTGCTTTATATGAAGACGGCTTATCTGTTGAAGACATAGCAAAAGAAAGAGATCTTAAAGAAACCACGATTTACGGCCATTTGCTTAAACTGCGTCAATTAGGTAAACCAATTGATTTGTGGCAATATATCGACAAAACTGAAGTTGAAAGCATTTTAAAAGCCCAAAAAGAATTAAACTTAGAAGAAGAAGCGCTCAAACCCTATTACGAGTATTTTGAAGAAAAAATGCCGTATTGGAAGATTAAAATGGGATTGTATTTATCTGAAAACAAGTGATTTATTCGAGAATGTGACAATGTGTTATTGTGAAAATGTAATAATTTAGCAATGGAACAATTATGTCTAGGGAAACAATAGTAACGACACTATCAATTGCAACTATTGAATCCATAGGATCAATTTGAAGATTTAGAAATTTAAATCTGGAACCTGAAACCTGAAACCTGAAACCTGAAACCTGGAACCTGAAACCTGAAACCTGAAACCTGGAACCTGAAACCTGAAACCTGAAACCTGAAACCTGGAACCTGAAACCTGAAACCTGAAACCTGAAACCTGGAACCTGGAACCTGAAACCTGGAACCTGAAACCTGGAATTTAATAAACCAGAAACTTGCAACTTTTCAACGTACAACTTTCAAACTTGAAACTTTCAAACTCATAAACCATTTCAGTTATATGACCTCGTCAAATGTGAGAATTAAACTCAAAACTTAAGTCCGCTTGTGTTTTTGCAGATAAGATTGTTTTTCCCACAGATGTTTTAGCTCTACTGAATTCTGGTGGCGGAAGCTTGAGTTCCTCTGATTTGTGATTATAGTATACTCTCCTTGAAGGATGTGAGGGATACACCCCGTGATATATTTTAAGCTGTAATGGTCTTTCTATGATTTTGCAAAGCAGATTTACAGCATCAGATTGTTCAATAAGGTTTACGGGGGCATCGGGGTTTGGGATGTCTTTTTTGCCACTCAGGTAATGTATAGGATGTCTACCACCTGTTTTAATTAAGCCGCCATATCTGAGTATTACACTTTTCACTTGGCCTTGAGCAGCTATTATATCCTCCAAATCTATGAGGCACTGCCCCCTTTTGGAGGTGTTATTTGGTCTGGAGTCTTCATTGTAAGTTACATTAATGCCATCTTCAAAAACACCTGTAGAACTCACATAAATCAGTTTTTTAAGGCCTGAAAAATCATAGTTTTTAAAGACCATTTCAAAGGCTTCCGCTAATTGATTTCCATTTTGCCGAATTTTTGGAGGTATAGTAATGATGAGTCCCTGTAGTCCTGAGAGAAAAGTTTCTAGGTCAGGTATTGGCCTTTGAGGTTTTAAATGTATTACAAAAGGCTTAACCCCTATGTCTATTAGTGCTTGTGAACCACCACTTGATGTTGTAGAGCCTTTAACTTTGTAGCCTTTTTCAATTAAAACTTTAGCTACAGCTTTGCCCAGCCAACCACAACCTAAAATTCCTATTTCTGATTTTTGTTTCAAAATTATTTAAATAAAATACTTTGCTTTATAATAATCGCGTCGTTTACTACAAAAGGTTTTGGAATCATAAAGGGTGAGCGTTTAGGCACTTTCAATTTACTGTTTTGCATTAAATCAAATCGGGTTTCATAAATTTGAAACTCGGGCAATGGCAACTTACCAACAAATTCAATGTTGATATCTTCTTGGTTTACCACGTGATAGGTAAGTAGTCTTGAGCTGTAGCGTTTTTTGAATACATGATAAGCTTTGGTTGTTGTGTAGATACTGTCGGCCTGTTGTTGATTTACCTTAAATTCATCAAAATCATAGGCTTTATCTGCATGTATTTCAATACGTTTGATTTTTTGTTGTGGAGAAATTTTAAGATTAACCTTTAGCCTATCGTTATCTAAAGAGTCGATACTAATACCGAAGTAAGAAGGTTCAAAATTTACAAGTTGGGCTTCAGCAGATTTGGTAAATGAGTTGGAGTATTTGCTTTGAAAAGCGGCGTTTTCTAAAGAAACGCTGTCCTTAAAAAATGGCTTGTTCCATTCATCTAAGTGTTTGTCATAGGTGTTCCAATAGGCTTGTTCTGATACATGGTCCAGGAAATAAACTAAACTATTGGGCTTAGGCTTGTCCTTAGAAAATTCTGAGTTAACATGACTCACTATGAGGTAGGCTATGCCCAATAAAAGCAATAGGCTTGACAGAGCCCTTTGAAAAGGCAGATACCCCATAAACCCATTCATTAAGCTAAATAATAAAGCACACAAGACTGTTGAGATTACAATCATGTTTAAGCCAAGACCTACTGGAAAAAACTGTATGAGTGGTATAATGAGACCAATAGCAGGTGTATACATCAACCAAACTAAAAACAAATTTGGAATCTCTCTAAAGGTTGATAGTGCAAACACAAGGATTGTAAAACCTAAGGGAAAAATGAAATAAGCCGCACCAGGCAGATAAATATTTATAAAGGCACAAATGATAAACCAAATGATAATTGGCGCAACCAATGAATTATGTGGATTTAGTTTTCTGCGAAACCTGGCGTATACAGCAAAAGAAAAACTTAAACTTAGACACACAAAAGCAAAAATGTAATTGTGCCCGTTATAGGGAAAGCCTTGAAGAATTTCTTCGTATTGGGGATAAATTGAAAGAACAGCTTTCCATCCAAAATAACCTAAAAGAAAAGAAAAAAGTAAGCTCATAAGAAGAGGTAAAAATCCGGTAAATACCTCTTGACGAGATAAAGATTTAGACTTAAATCCTAAATAGAGCAGAAACACGAAAAGAATGACACAGGCTGCATACATCACCCAAATCCAATTAAAAGGATAATAAAACAGTCCAAACTCAGGTAAATCAAAATATACCATGTCTGATTCAGCTTCAAGTTTGTCGTCAAGAGAGGTTTTACTGAAATGCTGCAATAGGTTATAAGCATAATCCCCCTGATGGGTAAGCGATTTTTTGTCAAGGCGCTCCGGGGTGTCTAAGGCCGTATGATAATCATAATGATCGTCTATAAACGCAAAAAAGAAGCTGGGTGTATCTGCATTTTCACGAAAGACAGTAGAATCTGTATCATTTGGTAAAAGTTTATATACACTGTACATCAAAGATGTTCCTAACGGGTTTTGAACCTTGCTTTCTGCAAAGGCTTTAATAAGTTTGGCATTCCCGTGATTTGTCTCCACAATCATATTGCTTGGACCTCCGCTGCCACGAGATTCAAAATTTAATACAAGACCAAGGTTTTTGGCCCATGGATGCTTATCTACAAAAAGCTGAGCACCTAATAAACCTAATTCTTCGGCGTCTGTAAAACAAATAATAATATCATGTTCCGGTTGTATTCTTGCAGCTTTGTAAGCCCTTAAGGTTTCTAATATCGCTGCAACTCCACTCGCAGCATCGCTTGCCCCTGGTGAGGAGTGCGGATCTGAATCGTAATGAGAAAGAAGTAAAAGTGACTTTGCTTGCTGGTTTTTACCTTCTATTTTGGTAATAATGTTTTGTGGAATGGTAAATTCTCCGTAAGGCGAAAGGGTATAATCTTGTTGGGTGTGTACTTTTAAATTGAGTTCTTCTAACTGCCCTATAATATAATTACGCACTTGGCTGTGCTCTACAGTTCCTGTATAATGCGGGCTTTTACTTATGGCTTTGACATGCTCAAATGCACGATCTGTAGAAAATTCGGTCTCTTTAGCATTATAATCTGTACGATATTGAGGTGAAAAATCATAAAATACATACCAAATACTTAATATAAATACTATTAAAGCTATGATTGAATAAAGCTTATCTCTAATCATTACTGTCCCGTTTAACGATGGCAAAATACTTATCGCCTAATGGTAAATAGCCCTGATCATAAATAAAGTAATACACTTTACCAGACTTTGTTTTATATATACTCGTAAAATAATTGAAATTAAATCCTTTTCTCAACAAGTTATCTTTAGTGGTTTTAGTTTTTTGATTTGGGTTTATTTTTTCTAATATCCTGTAGTTTTTACGGAGCAAATTGTTAGTATTCCTGATTATATTTTTACTGGTACGATTCTTTTTATTGTTATAAGCATTACGACAGTAGTCACTACAGAATTTTTTGTCTATTCTGCCCATAAGTTTCATTCCGCATTCCAAACACTTTCTTTTCATAAGGCTAACAATTGAGAATTGACTATATTCAATTGAACGCAAATAAGATAATCAATAAAAACCCAATTGTAAATTTAACAAAAAAACCCCAACTATTGAGCTGGGGTATGTAATAAAGTATTCAATGACTATTCTACGATAATAAATTTTGAGCGTCTATTCTCTTCGTGCTGTTCTTCAGTACACCCCTGAGCACAATCGTTTATAGGATTAGATTCCCCCATGCCTTCTGCCGTTAACCTGGACGCATCTATACCTTTATCAACTAAATATTGCATAGTACTTTTTGCTCTGGCTTCAGAAAGTGTTTTGTTGTAAGATTCCGGTCCTCTTCTATCAGTGTAACTTTCAATTTTAATTTCTATATCTGGATATTTTTTTAAGGTTTCTGCTATTTTATCAAGTTCGAAAGCTGCATCTGCTCTTATATCAGATTTATCAAATTCAAAAAATACATTGGGTAATGAGACTTCACGTTCAACAATAAGTTTTTCAACAGGCTTCAATTTCAGTTCAATCATCATACTTTCACCTTTAGCCATGACAGTTTCTGCATCGCTTTCAAAATCAACTAGATTACCTTGTATATCGTACTCTATGTCACTGACCACAATTTGTTGACTCAACCCACTGTCATCGGTTTTAAGTGTGGCTATTTGATTGTCTTCATCGTCATAAATGATCACATCTGCGTTTTCAAGTGGTCCATTGGTATCCATATTCAAAACAGTAACCATTAGCCTTGTTTCATCAAGTGGTTTGATAAGTTCTGCTTTGTATATATTATCGTCTAAAGCATTGTCTCCTCGGTTACTGGATACGTATCCTCTATCTACTTCATTAAAGTAGGTAAAGGCAAAGTCATCTTTAGAGCTGTTGATAGGTGCGCCAAGGTTTTTAGGGGCAGCCATGCTTCCTGAATTGTTCCTGGAGTAGTAAACATCTAAGCCACCAAGACCTAAATGTCCGTTTGAGGAGAAAAACAAATTGCCCTCTGCATCTACAAATGGAAAACTTTCGCGACCTTCTGTGTTGATTTTCGAGCCTAAATTTTGAGGTTCTCCAAATGTCCCGTCATCATTGATGCTTACCATGTATAAGTCGGAGGCTCCATAGCCGCCATCCATATCACTAGAAAAATATAAGGTAGAATTATCGGAGCTTAAAGCTGGATGGCTTACTTCATACTCTGAACTATTGAATGGTAAGGCCTCAATATCCTGCCATTCGCCATTGACTAATTTGGCCTTATAAATTTTTAATTTACTTCTCCCCTCTTCACTTGTTTCGTAATCTCCGTCTTCAAAATTGTTTCTTGAGAAATAAAGGGTTTGGCCATCATTAGTAATCGCAATTGTGCCTTCATTGAATTTAGAATTGATATCGCCTTCTACGAGTTCTTCATTCTTAAACGTTCCAGCTACATTTTCAGCTCTGTAAATATCTGTTGTAGGCTGTTCATTCCACCCATAGGTTCTTCGGCTTTGGTTACGAGAACTCGTAAAGTACAAATAGGTATCGTTTTCATATCCTGCAAAATCTGAATATTCTGAGTTTAATGCCATGGGTTCTATCTCGTAGTTCGGGTTCATGTTCATAAGGTCATCTGCAAAATCTGGATTATTTAAAAAAGCCTGTGCTCTAGAATCGTTTGGGGCGTAATTAGCAAAATCCTGATAAGCCTGATTAGCTGCATCGTAATCTTCATTAGACATTAATATTTGAGCATAATTAAAATAGTCTTCTTTAGATGCATCATCTGCCATATCAAGGTATTGTTTGTAATATGTTGCAGATTTTTCAGTATTTGATATGTTATAATTGGCTATAGCTAATTGTCTAAAGACATAGGCATTAGCTTTACCTTTTGAAATTAACTTTTCATAATCTTTTATAGCATCTACAAACTCTAATCTGTCAAAATGCTTATCTGCCCTTTTGGTGTCGTTGTTCTGACCGTTCATGCTTTGAAATGAAATGGCCAAAATAAGTATTAGTTGAATTATATTTTTCATGATATGTTACTAGTTTTTATATTAGAAATAACGAGGTGATGAGAATGTTTTCTTGTTAAAGAATATATCAAATATGATAAAAGCTTCATAAGAATCTGTATCCAGAGCACTAGACACACTATCGTATGCAAAACCTACTTGTAACCAGTCTGTTGGTCTAAAACCTACCAGACCGCTAAAAGAATCTTCAGTACGATAGGATGCGCCTATTTCAAATTTCTCATAAAATAAAAAGTTGGTATTGATATCAAATGTCGCTTCGGTATTAAAATCCGTTTTGATCATAGTTGATGGCTTAAACTTGATATTTTCTGTTAAGTCAAATACATAACCGGCCGTAGCAAATAAGTGCTGCGTTTCTGATCCAAAGGACCTGTCGTCGACATCAAGGTGATCTGAATTTAAAAAGTTAGGCATTGACACCCCAATATAGTACTTGTCTGAGTAGAAAAAGAAGCCTGCACCAATATTGGCAAAGGTCTCATTAATATTAGAACTAAAAGCTATATCATTATCGTCCTGCAGGGTTAAATCTATGAGACCAACATCAAAAAATGTTGCACCGGCCTTTATTCCAAAGGCAAGTTTATGCTTTGGCCCAAAATCTATGGTATAAGAAATATCTGCATAAAGATTGTTTTCCTCTACCGGGCCTATTTGATCTGATATAGCACTTAGGCCTATGCCTAAACCATTATCTAAAGGCGTATGGGCTGCAAAGGTAAAGGTTTGTGGCCCGCCATTTATATCTGTGTATTGATCTCTGTAAAGTAAACCTACTGATAAACTTTCTTTTGAACCCGCATAGGCCGGGTTTACCACATTCATATTATACATGTATTGTGTGTATTGTGGGTCTTGTTGAGCTATGGCGTCTGGAATGACTAATATCCCTATTAAACTAGTTATGATTAATATTTTTCTCATAATATATACATTAAATTTTTTTGGTTGATTATTGTTCTGCATTGACATAAACCCATCCTTTGATGACTCTGTCGTAACGTTCGTCTGAATTTTCTAAATTGAGGACGTAAAAATAAGTCCCTGTAGAAAGCTCATCTCCATTTTCATCCTGACCGCAGAAGCTGTCTACATAATTGGTTTCTTCAAAAACTTTTCTTCCATATCTATTAAATACTTGAAACTTTTCTATACCTAACTGATCATCTAACCATGCTAAATCCATACAATCATTTTTTCCATCGGTATTTACGTTAGGAGAAATTCCCTGAGTTATTACACAATTATCGACATTATAACCGGATACGGTTGCTGTTGCACTACTTATACAGCCCTGATTATTAACGGTCAGCACATAATCGCCTTCCTGGGTGGCATTTACAGTAGGACTGTTATCTCCTATGGGTTGGCCGTCAAGTGTCCATGAATAGACCAGATCTGGATTGGTTATGGATAACCCTGGCTCCAGAACAACCTCATCATCAGGACATTTAACAATGTCTTCTAGCGTTATTCCTACGGTTTCAACAATGTTTACAGTGACACTAGCGGTTTCTACGCAACCATTTACATCAACCTCAACAGAATATGTTCCTGTTTCAGAAACGCTGAGCGTTTCTTCCGTAGAACCATCACTCCAGGTATAAAGTGTTTGGTTTTGCTGCACAGACGACAATCCAGTTACAACCGGTTCAAGGGTTATGGTTTCAGGATTACCTTCACCGGTGCAAAGGTTTTGGTCATCTCCTAAATCTACACTAAAGTCTACAAGCTCAACTGTAATTTGTGCTATAGCAGTACATCCATTGTTGTCTACTGTAACTTCATATACGCCTCCATCGGTAATATCTAAAGTGGCACCTGAAGCATTTGGTATCTCATCACCATCTTTAGTCCAGCTGTAATTGGCTTCTAACAACTCATTCAGATTCATTGGTGTGGCGTCTAATGTGTTGGTTTCTCCATCACAAATTACGTCTGCGCCTGCTATATCTACCATAGGCGTGTTGAAGAATGAAAAGGTTTCTGTGACAGACTCTTCACAACCATTGAATAATGTTGTTAAAGTTACTTCTTGTCCTTGAGTAATGTCAAGCGTTGGCGTTGTAAAAACACCATCAGCGGTCGTCCACTCATATGTGACGTCATTGTCTATCTCCTCTTGCGTTAATCCTGTAAATGCAGGAGTAAGTGTTACAGCTTCACCTTGACCAATACATGGGTCGGGTACTGCAGGTAAGCTAACTTGATAATCGATAATATTGACCGTAAAACTGTTTGTTGCATCATCACAAGCGTTGGCGTTTACGACTAAGTCGTATTGGCCGCCTTCTGTAACGGTTAGAGTAGGGTTGGTTTCGCCGGTAAGCTCAACACCATCCTGAGACCATTGGTAACTTAAGCTTGTGTAAACAGAAGCGTTTGTAGGTGTACCGTCCAGGACAACAGATTCTCCCGCACATAAACTGATGGGTTCTGAAGGGTCGAAAGCAGGTTCCGGAAAAAATTCTACAGTCACTTGGTTAGAAACGCCAAAACATGCTGTTCCGCCAGAACCAACCTGTATACCAACTTCATAAACACCAGATTCTGTTACCTCCAGGGTTTGTCCGTTTTCATTTGGTATAATGGTACCATCTTGTGCCCAAAAATACTCGATATTAGTTGCTGAGAATCCAGCATCTAATGTAACAGAATCGCCTTCACAAGCGGCATTACCATTGGCAATAGTAATATCCGGACCTAAATCTATTCCACCCAAGTCAAAAGACTCAGACTCGATAAATACAGCTGAGTTAAAAATGGTATCGCCCCTATCGGCGATAACTAATTTTATGTTGTAGGTTTGTCCGGGAATCACATCAGCTACAGCTGTAAGTGGTACAGTTTGTCCTCCATACATTGTAGAACCATTGTCTGCATTTACATCATCAAATAATTGCGGCACAGCAAATTCTCCTAATGATCCCGGAGGGCAATCAGGATCTAAATGGATATTTGTCGGGCTAACAGGTATTGTAGTTCCTGGTATGACGGCTATATTTTGCCCCCCTAAATCTAATGAAACATCAGGTGTGTTAGGATTGGCATCATGATTATAATCATTAACATTAGAAATACCCGGACCGCTAATAATAAATGCAAAAGTATCTGCGAAGTTACAAACAAAGGTTGGGTACTCATCTGAGGCAAACATATAATTAAAACTAATTTGATCTACAAAAGGAATGAAATCAAATTCAATTACTGTGGCATTATTGGTATTGTTGGGTTCCTGAATAAGTGCATCTAAATCTGTATCTCCAAGCCAGGGTGGATTCCCTCCATTTTGATTTGGCGCTCCGGTAGGTATCATATCTATCCCGTTTGTGGCAAGAATAATTCCACCGTCGAAAGGAAAAGCCTGAGGAGTGGTTGTAGAATCGAAAGCGCCGTAACTATCAAATCCTAATCCTGCCACATCACTATTCATAGGGGAAACCACATTATTTACTTCTGCACATTCTCCGAGAATCAGCACATCGTCTACAAGCTGTTGTACTGTGAGGGTGTTGTCTACTGTAATCTGGCTTTGGGCTGAAAAAATACCCAAACCAAACAATAATAAAAGTAATATTCTCTTCATAATAGTTTGAATTTTTGTTTATTGATATTAATTATTGTTCTCTATTTATATATATCCAACCTTTATGAACTTGTCCATAAATGTCGTCTTCGTTTTCAAATTTTATCACATAAAAATAAGTTCCTGTTTCCAGCATATTTCCATTATCTGATTGTCCTATAAATTCATCTCGGTAATTAGCTTTTTCGTAAACCTTTTGCCCGTACCTGTTAAACAGTTCAAAGGAAACAATACCCGATCGGTCATCTAAAAATCTTAGGTCTAGATTGTCATTATCACCATCATCGTTTGGTGAAAGCCCTTGCGATATGACACAATTATCCACATCATACAAATTAAACGATAATTGGTCAGACACAAAACATTCTGAGCCAATAGTCACTTCTACCCTTACATCTTGATCAGTTTCAGAACTTGTTATCTCATAATTCGTCAATGTAGGAGAATTATCGCCTTCCGGTTCATCGTTTACAAACCATTGAAAATCTGCCTCAATTTGTTCTGCATTTTGAAGGCTGGCGTTAAATGTCACTGTTTCATCAATACAAAATAAATTATCAACATCATTTGATGTGATGGCAACACTTATATCGTCCCTTAAACTTATAGTAATATCATCTGTAGTACTACAGTTTGGATCATCAAAAAACACATTTACCTGATAGGTTCCAAAACCAAAATCATTAGGATTTAAAAGTGCTGTATTTTGATTCAGGTCTGTCCCGTCAAGTGTCCAAACATAAGTTACATTTTCTTGATTGAAGTTCGATGGTGTGGCATCTAGTGTAAATTCTGTTAAATCACAGGTTTGAGAATCCGGTCCTAAAGCAATAATAGGAGATTCGTTAAAAATATATTCTACTGAAGCCATAACCGGGCAATTATCGATGGTTACAGTAACTTCATAAATGCCAGATTCACTAACGGTTATAGATTGTGAGCTTTCTCCGGTATTCCATAAATATGTGGCATTAGATGGGTCATCTACATTAATTGAAGCTGTTATAGTTTGTGGTTCAGCATCGCATAATTGTTGATTATCTCCTAAATCTACACTAAAGTCTGTAACATTAACAAATACTGAAGCTGTTGTTGAGCATTCAAAATCAGTACCTTCTGGAGTTGAAGTTGTAGTGGTCACAGCAACAGAATAATTTCCCTCAGAGCCAACAGTTAAAGTTGGATTTGTTTCTCCATTCAAAATTCCACTGTCATCAGACCATTGATAAGAAACACTTGTAAAAGCAGAAGCATTGGCAACACTGGCATCTAAAGTAGAGGTTTGGTCTTCACAAAGATTTAGATCGGCTCCTAAATCGAATTGTGGTTCTTCTGCAAAAGTGTAAACCACACTTTCTGTTACAGGACAACCATCTATAGTTACAGTTACTTCATATGTTCCACTGGTATCTACTTGTATAGATGGTGTATTTTCTCCATTGCTCCATTGGTAAGTTGCATTGGTTGCATCTGCCCCATTAACAGTAGCAGTAATAGTTTCCAACTGGGTAGAACAAAAATTAAGGCTATCACCTAAATCTACTGAAAAATCTGATAAGGAGACTTGTACATCATATTGATTTGTACAAACCAAATCGTTCCCGTCTGTATCGGTGTTCAAGTTGGTTGTTGTAATAATAACACTATAATTACCTGGTTGCGTAGCGTTATGAGTGTCGCCTGGGGCTCCTGAAATAGAATTGCCTTCAAACAACCATTCATGCTCAATAATGTCATATTCAGAATCATTTAACACGGATGCATCAAGGGTAACTTGCGTACTGCCGCATAAAGAAATTTCTTGGGGCAAATTGTGCTCAGGCTGCGGTGTTAAAGTGACATCAAACTCCTCTGTACTCACTTCTGAACCGTTTAAAGTTAATACTTGGTATAAACCAGAATCAGAGACCGTTGTAGATACTTGGTCTTCCCCTAAGATTGGATCAAAGTCCTGTAAAGTTTCATCAAAAACCAACCATTGGTATTGATCTGCTGTAGTATCTGTGGCGGTTAGGGTAATATCCTCGCCTTCGCAGCCTACAACTTGATTTTGGAGTACAATATCACAGTCTGTAGAACCACTACCGGGACTTTCGGAATTGGTTTGACCCAAACTAATGAATCCTGGTGAACCGTTGAAATTCGTAATTAAGACAATATAAATCTCGCCGCTTTGGGCATTGGTAATACTGAAATTTTCTACTGGTGCAGCAGAATAGCTGCAGCCTACTTGTGTGTTTTGGGATAAATCGTTGCAAGCGTCTTGTGTATTGGTAAATGGTCCCCAAGCAATAAAGTCAACATCTAAGGGCTGTCCAACAGGATTACCATTTGCGTCAAATTGAGTGTTTTGAACAATTTCAAAGTCAAGATCGCCCGCATCTTCAATTTGTAAAAAGAACCAGGTTGGGTTGGGTTGGGTAAATAAACAATCATAATCTATGCCTTCTGGTGCAGGTGTGCCGTCTGATACATTTTCAAATATTAAGGCTTCTCCAGGTGCAGGAGCACAAAAGGGATCAGCTCCAAAACAGCCACAGCTCATTAAGGTTTGACTAGGACTGGTCAAGGTACAATTTGGATCATCTATATTTTCGACTGTAAAAATAACTTCAGTACCCAATGGATATGGGCCAAAGCTGAGTGTTGTAGGAACACTAACGTTTTGCAGTGGATCTCCCTGATTGTTGGTAATATCTAAAGATGTCGCTGAGCCAATATCAATAACATCTACCTCAACATTAAATTCTTCATTGCCATTCTCACAGTCTCCAACTAAAAAATATTCAACTTCTGGATTTATACAGGTCGCACAAGAAACTGTTATGTCTATAGGATCAATATTTCCAGAGCCCTGACAATCTATAGAACCATCCGGAGTAACCTGAACTGTAATGGTGTCTCCTGAAGACTGAAAATCTAAGCCACTCAAGTCGCCGCCGTTACCATACCCATTAAATAATTCTGTGCCATCTGTATCTAAAACTATAAATTCGTCAAAAAAGCTTTCTACACTTCCTGAATTTACTACTAAGTTTAAGGGTGTTCCATCGTTACTAACAAAAATAAATTCTTCATTTACGCCCGAGTCATAACAGAAATTGATGTCTACTGGCCCAGCTGTACAATCTACAAGTGTGGTTGTACAAATATCTTGAGTAAACTCAGAAGAAATAACCTGACAATTTACATCCTGATTATTTGAAACAGTCAATTCAACTATTGTTCCATTAGGATATGGACCAAAGCTCACTAGACCTGTTGAAGATACGGTTTGTGCCGCACTACCCTGATTGTCTGTAATATCTAAATCGGTAGCTGATCCTAAATCTGTAATAGTGGCCTCTACAAAAAACTGTGGAGCATTAATACAATCGTCTACCAACTCAAAATTAACCTGTGGATTGGTACATGTCGCACAGGATACACTAAGATCGATGGGGTTTATAGTCCCCGAGCCCTGGCAATCTACAGAGATATCCGGTGTTAGCTGAACAGTGATAGTATCGCCGGAAGACTGAAATGTTAAACCACTTAAATCACCATTGTTACCGTAGCCGTTAAATAGCTCTGTTCCATCAGAATCTATTACGATAAATTCGTCAAAGTTGTTTTCTACGTTTCCTGAATTTACAGTTAAATTTAACGAAGAACCGTCGCTGCTAATATATGTGAATTCTTCCTGTACTCCGGAATCATAACAAAAGTTGGTGTTGACCGGCCCTAAAGTACAATCAACCACATTTGTAGTACAGGCATCCTGCGTAAAACCTGAAGACGTGATCTGGCAGTTAGCATCCTGATTGTTTGATACAGTAAGTTCTACCAAAGTTCCATTAGGGTATGGACCAAAGCTTAGCACTCCTGTGGCAGATACGGTTTGAGCCGGACTACCTTGGTTGTCTGTAACGTCTAAATCGGTTGCAGAACCTAGGTCTAATACATTGGCTTCTACAAAAAATTGTGGGGCGTTTAAGCAATCATCGACCAATTCAAAATCGACTTGAGGATTGATACACGTCGCGCAAGAAACCGAAAGGTCTATTGGATCAATACTTCCAGAACCCTGACAGTCTATGGAGCCGTCGGGAGTCACTTGAACTGTAATAGTATCTCCGGAAGACTGGAAAAACAAACCACTTAAATCACCTCCGTTGCCATAACCATTGTATAACTCTGTACCATCAGTATCTAAAACGATAAATTCATCCCAGCCTTGTTCAACGTTACCGGAATTCACCGTTAGATTGAGAGAATTACCATCATTACTAACATAAATATATTCCTCCAGAACACCAGAATCGTAACAGAAATTGGTATTAACAGGACCTTCTGTACAATCTACAAGGTTTGAAGTGCAATTATCTTGTGAAAAAATTGATGATGTAATTATACAATTAACATCCTGATTGTTTGAAACTGTTAATTCAACCGAAGTACCATTAGGATAGGGGCCAAAACTGACTATTCCTGTGTTTGAAACAGTTTGTACAGGATTACCTTGGTTGTCTGTAATATCTAAATCGGTTGCAGAGCCTAAATCTAAAATATCAGCTTCTACAAAAAATTGTGGGGCGTTTAAGCAATCATCGACCAATTCAAAATCGACTTGAGGGTTGGTACAAGTCGCACAAGAGACTGTTAAATCTATGGGGTTTATACTTCCTGAGCCCTGACAATCAATAGAACCGTCAGGAGTTACTTGAACTGTAATACTATCTCCTGTTGACAAGAAAGTTAAACCACTTAAATCGCCTCCGTTGCCATAACCATTGTATAACTCTGTGCCATCAGTATCTAAAACGATGAATTCATCCCAGCCTTGTTCAACGATACCGGAATTCACCGTTAGATTGAGAGAATTACCATCATTACTAACATAAATATATTCCTCCAGAACACCAGAATCGTAACAGAAATTTGTATTAACAGGTCCTACCGAACAATCTACATTAATCTGGGATTGAGCAGAATAAGATACTAGAATAGAAAAAATTATAAGAGTAATTATTTTATTCATTTATTTAATTTTATGGATGTGAATATAAATAAAATGTTATTGATACGTTAAATATATACACATAAAATTGATTTCAAATTTAATAAATACAAAAAACAGTTCGATCAGTTATACAAAATTATGTTGTACTAAACATTTTCAAAACAGTCTTTTTTTGCCTTTAGACGGGGCTTTGGAAATATTTCTATGGATAAATTATAGAAAAAACATATCTAATGAAACTATCGTATTATCAATCATAAACTTCAAAATTTTTAGAAAATAGACTTAAGCAGTTTTTAACATAAATACCTCTTGTGTTTTATTCAGTTACAAAACATTCAAGTTTTCAGCGTCTCGATGAATGCATGTGGCATAAAATACATATACAAAACCCTTAAGTGTTCTAAAGATTTCTATTAGTAATACATTCAAGTATTAAAATTTTAATAGATCAATAATTGGTAAAATAAAAAAGCCGTCGCGATAAGTAGACAGCTTTTTTGGACTAGTTTCATTATTTTTAATTCTTCACAAACTTACTGCTTTTAGTACCTTTATCTGTTTCGATAACCAAAAGATATGTCCCGGTGGAAAGAAAATCTACATTAATAGAATGATCTGGGTTTAGGTGAGATTCAAACTTTTTTCCGTTTAAATCGTAAATACTCACCCCATGAATATTGTGATTATCAATTGTATTTATAGTAATGATATCTGTTGTCGGGTTGGGGTATACATCAATACTTGGGCTGTTAAATTCTTCAGCTCGCATCGTAGGAATTGTAAAATTGATATTATCAGCATAAATTCCTGTTTGATTGAAGGACGAAAACAAAAGCATTTGGTCAATGTTTGTACCATTGACTAGATTTCCCGTATATACCACTGTATTGTCAATAGAGTACTCAATAGTACCATTGACAAAATCGTGTTCAACTTTGAGTTCAAACCATACATCTGTGGTGTAGGATCCGGCAGTTACAAATTGTAGGTCCGGCACAGCATCTACAACTAAAATATCACCGTCAAAAAATACAACTCTAGAAGTTAATGCGTTAGAAGCTACACTTTGAAGAATAACATCAAACTCTGAGGGATTGGGTCCTGATTCTACAAATAAATCGATAGTAAATGTGACATCATTAAAATTTATTGCTGGACTTACCGCACCGGTAATACCATTGTTTGGCAGAGGACCATTGGGATCGTCTTCTAAATAAAGGGCATTGGTTCCATCTGTAGACTGAGTATCTACAATATTTACAAAGGGACTGTAGGTTTGATTAGTTACCCAACCGTTCTGGCCATTAATTTCGCCTAATGTAAACCCTTCGGTTGACTCAAAAGATATACTTAAATCTTGAGCATTTGTTTTTAATGAACTAATGGCAATACTAATTAAAAATAAGAAAGTAATTTTTTTCATGATCAAAAGATTTAATATTAATAATATGTAAACATAAAAAAATAGACCTAAATTAAAGCTTTAAAGTGAAAAACTCTTTACTTTTTAATCTGCGGTATAGTAAGACATAAAAGCCATCTGATTAGATGGCTTTTTAAATACGCTGAAATAACAGCTTTTATTTCTTCATAATTTTAAACGTTTTGGTTGCGCCCTTAATCTGAACTTTAGCTAGATATACACCACTGCTCAAGGCAGAGAGGTTAA
>Ga0102928_1000553_pt1 | contig 24095 bp, 19 predicted proteins | sample SalPonR1_B_D1_MG_FD_78504 | JGI IMG/M metagenome (GOLD analysis project Ga0102928, IMG submission 78504) | Salt pond soil microbial communities from South San Francisco under conditions of wetland restoration - Salt Pond MetaG R1_B_D1_MG | ecosystem: Environmental > Aquatic > Marine > Intertidal...
AGTTGTTTATAAAAGGAAATATTAAACAAAATAGCAGCTATACTGTAAATAATATAAGGCATAAAGACCTTCTAAACAAAGCCGCATCGTCTATAAGCGATGGAATAGAACAGATAGAAAATTTTGTGCCATTAGAAATCGTGGAGATAGATATAAATAATAGTTATAGGGAGTTGGGAGAGATAATTGGAGAAACAGTGGATGATGAAATCATCGACAGGGTTTTTTCAAAATTCTGTTTAGGTAAATAATATGGAATTAAAAAAATGTAAAGAAAATAAAATATTCATGGGCGATTATGATATTATAGTTGTCGGTGCAGGACATGCGGGTTGTGAAGCAGGGTTAATAGCAGGAAGAATGGGAATGAAAACTCTTCTGTTTTCAATTAATTTAGAAGCAGTTGCTATGATGCCTTGTAATCCTTCAATTGGAGGTACGGGCAAAGGCCATTTGGTTAGAGAAATTGATGCATTAGGCGGAGAAATGGGTAAAAATATTGATAAGACCTTTATTCAAAGTAAGATGTTAAATGTATCTAAAGGTCCTGCGGTGCATTCTTTAAGAGCTCAGGCAGATAAGAATCAATATCATTTGGAGATGAAAAAGGTAATTGAAGAACAAGAGAATATTGAACTTAAACAAGCGGAAATAGTAGATTTAATTATAGATGAAAATAGGGTTAAAGGTGTTATTACAAGAACCGAAACATATTTTACATCGAAGTCTGTTATAATATCTACGGGAACATTTTTAGGAGGAAAGATATTTATAGGCAATAGTTTCTATGAAGGGGGACCTAATGGCTTAACGCCAAGCATGGTACTTGCTAAGAACTTACGAGAAGAAGGAATTGGATTAAGAAGGTTTAAAACGGGTACTCCTTGTAGAGCTCTTTCAAAGTCATTAAATTATGATAAAATGAAAAGACAAGACGGAGACGATGAAATAATTCCATTTTCATTTATGAATGAAAAGCTCCATATGCAACAAGTTCCTTGTTGGTTATCTTATACAAATGATGATACCCATGAGGTAATAATGAAAAATATTACTAAATCGGCGCTTTTCACTGGTAATATAGAAGGTGTTGGTCCTAGGTATTGTCCATCAATAGAAGATAAAGTTAATCGATTTAGGGATAAAGAAAGACATCAATTGTTTGTGGAACCCGAAGGTCTTGATACTGATGAAATGTATATTCAGGGTATGTCTTCGAGTTTACCGGAAGATGTGCAAAAAAGTTTTTATAAAACTATCCCAGGGTTAGAAAATATTGAAATCGTAAGACCAGCATACGCCATTGAATATGATTGCATCGATCCATTAGATTTAAAGGTTAGTTTAGAAAATAAAAGAATAGATAATCTGTATTGTGCAGGTCAATTTAATGGTAGTTCTGGGTACGAGGAAGCGGCAGCACAGGGGCTAATAGCTGGAATTAATGCTGTAAGAAAACTAAAAAATGAAGAACCTTTGGTTTTGGGCAGAAGTGAAGCATATATAGGGGTATTAATCGATGATCTTGTGACGAAAGGAACCAATGAGCCATATAGAATAATGACGTCTAGGGCAGAATATCGATTACTTTTAAGACAAGATAATGCTGATACTAGACTAACAGAAAAAGGTTATAAATATGGAAGTGTTTCTGAAGAAAGATATAAAAAGTATCTTAAAAAAAAGGATAGGATAGATAAAGAAAGAAACAGACTTGATAATACGTATATTAAACCAGAAGAAGCAAATGAATTTCTTAAAAAAATTGGAAGTTCGCCTATAAAGAATAGGATATCTTTAACCGAATTATTAAAAAGACCTGAGGTAACATATGAGGAATTGGAAAAAATAGATTTTGGAGAACGACCGGAACTTGCTTATCATGAGATAACTCAATTAAAAGTACAAATCAAATATGAGGGATATATACAAAAACAACTGCTGCAGGTGGAAAAGCAAAGGAAGATGGAAAACAAGAAGTTAAATACAAGCATTAAATATCTTGGAATCAAAGGCTTGAGAATAGAGGCAGCCCAGAAACTTGAAAAGGTAAAACCTGTGACATTGGGGCAAGCTTCTAGAATATCTGGAGTATCACCTGCGGACGTAGGTGTTCTAATGGTGTATTTAGAGAAGGAAAAAAGAAATGGAAAAAAGTAATCAACTAATTGAATTAGCAAAATCCATTGAATTAGAGATAGAAGAAAAAGATGCAAAAAAAATTATAGAGTATATGATGGCAATCTTAGAGAAAAATAGAAACGTGAATCTGACGGCAATCAAAAATGAGGATGAATTTTTGAAAAAGCAGATAATTGATTCGCTAATGCTTTTAACGCAAAAGGATGTTAAGCAAGCAAAAAGCATAATAGATGTGGGTACAGGCGCCGGATTTCCAGGAATTCCTTTAGCAATTGCCATGCCCAACACGGAATTTTTGCTTATTGATTCTTTAAAAAAAAGATTGATAATAATCGAAGAGTTGTGTGAAAAATTTGATATTAGTAATGTCAAGATAGTTCATGCAAGGGCAGAAATGCTAGGAAAAACTGTAGAGCATAGAGAGCAGTATGATTTGTGTGTTTCAAAGGCTGTTGCTACGTTAAATGTACTTGTTGAATATTGCATTCCCTTTGTAAAATTAGGCGGCTCGCTGTACGCATACAAGGGAGGAAATGTAGCGGATGAATTAAAAAACTCACCAACAGCAGTTAAAAAGCTTGGAGGAAGCAAACCTTTTATAATAAATTCTAAATATAGTGGTATAAGTGGACTTGAAAACCATAACATTCTAAAGATAAAAAAAATAAAGAAAACGCCATTGATTTATCCTAGAAAAGAAGGGGTTCCGGCCAAAGAACCTTTATAGATGTTTCACGTGAAACATCTTCAATTGATTTTACATTATGTTTCACGTGAAACACAAAAAATGGATGGAATAATATTGTAAAATAGTATATAATGATAGTTATTAAACTGGGGAGGCTAACATAAGAAATGGGAAAAATAATTGCTATATTCAACCAAAAAGGTGGCGTAGGGAAAACCACCACCAATATAAACCTAAGTGCATGTTTAGCATTGAAGGGGAAGAAAATATTAGTAGTAGATATAGATCCTCAGGGTAACACTACAAGCGGTCTAGGTATAATAAAAAAAGAGCTTCAAAATACTACTTACGAAATTGTTATCCAAAATGACTTTGATACGACAAAAACAATAATGAAAACCAAAATAAAAGGCCTTGATATTATTCCTGCGAGCGTGGATTTGGCTGGAGCAGAAATTGAGCTAGTGAATATCGAAGGTAGAGAAAGACGTTTAAAAAAAGCTCTAGATAAAGTTCGGGATAAATATGACTATATATTCATCGATTGCCCTCCTTCTTTGGGACTATTAACAATAAATTCATTATCAGCAGTAGATAGCGTTTTGATTCCTATACAATGTGAGTTTTACGCGTTGGAAGGGGTAAGCCAATTGTTAAGCACAATTGACTTAGTAAAAAAGAAGATGAACAGAGACCTTGAAATCGAAGGAGTTATACTGAGCATGTTTGATGGAAGAACAAATCTTTCTATGCAAGTAGTACAAGAAGTCAAGAAATATTTTGGAAACAAAGTTTATACCAATGTGATTCCTCGGAATGTAAGGCTAGCAGAAGCTCCAAGCTATGGAATGGCAATAACTGATTATGATCCGAAATCTTCAGGTGCAAAAGCCTATATGGAATTTGCAGACGAATTTTTAGAAGCGGAGGCATATAATGACAACTAAAAAGAGTGGTTTAGGAAGGGGACTAGATGCCCTATTTGCAGATTCAGCACCAATAGAAGAGGAAACGGAGACACATAAAAATATAGATATGGAAAATGATTCAGATCGAATTTGCTATATAGATATTAATGAAATAAGGGCAAATGCTTCCCAACCAAGAAAATATTTTGATGAAGATAAATTAAAAGAGTTAGCTTTATCCATAAAAGAAAATGGGGTTATTCAGCCGTTAGTAATTAGACATACAATAAATGGTTATGAAATAGTAGCAGGGGAAAGACGTTGGAGAGCTTCAAGAAAAGCGGGTATAGAAAAAATCCCTTGTATAATTAGAGATTTTGATGATAAGCAAAATATGCTAGTTGCAATAATAGAAAACATGCAAAGGGAGGATTTAAATCCCATCGAAGAAGCATTAGGTCTTAAACAAATGCTTGATATGCACGGGCTAACGCAAGAAGAAATATCAATAAGCGTTGGTAAAAGTAGACCATACATAGCTAACTCTCTAAGACTTTTAAGATTGCCTAAAGAAATTCAAGATAATATAGCTATGAATAATTTATCTGCTGCCCATGGGAGAACAATAGCAGGTTTAACAGATGAAAAAAAGCAAATTGCTTTATGTAATAAAGTTATTGACGAGGGCTTATCTGTTAGAGCAACAGAAAAGTTTTTATCAGAAAAGAAACCTAAAAAGAAAAATAAAGCCGAAGAAAAAAGTTCAGAGATTTTATCTGTTGAAGACGAATTAAAAACTTTATTTGGCACAAAAGTGTATATTAATGATAAAAGCAACAAGGGCAAAATTGAACTGCATTATTACAGCATAGAAGAATTAAACAGATTAATTGATGCTTTAAGAAAAGTAAAAGAAGATAGAAGAGGATAGTATGGAAAATAATTGTGAAGTTACTAGCATGATAAAAAATATACCTTTGCCTTGTTTTGTAGTTGATGAAAACGGAATCATAATAGAAGCCAATGAAAAAATTGCAGAAGTTTTTGCATATGACGATTTGGACGGTGCAAAAATATTTGCGTTAACAGGAGTTAAGCGTGCAGAGCTGGTTGAGAGTATACAAGGAAAAAGAGAAACAAATATAGAGCGAAATAATAAAATGTTCAATTTAATTTCCGAAATGGATGAAAAAGGAAACCTTTATGTATATTTTATGGACATAACAAAAAGAGAAGAATATAAATCCAGATATAAAAACAAAAAACCCGCAATTTTAATTATAGGTATAGATAATTATGATGAACTTATAGCCAGTGCTAGTTCTGATAATAAAATGCTAGTACCAATAGAAGTTGATAAATTAATTAGAAAGTGGGCATCTAAATATGATGCTTCAATTAACCGAGTTGGTGAAGATGAGTACATAATGTTTGTTTATAGAGAAAATGCAGAAGACATTATTGAAAGTAAATTTGAAATACTTGACGGAGTAAGAAAGATTGAATCTATGATTGATTTTCCAGTAAGTTTAAGTATTGGTATGGGTCTTTCTGGCGATTCTCCATCAGAAACAGAGGAATACGCTCAAGCAGCCATAGATTTGGCTATGGGTAGAGGAGGAGATCAGGCTGTAGTTAAAAATGGAAATAGAATGCATTACTATGGAGGAAAGCTTCAAACCGTAGAAAAAAGTAACAAAGGAAAATCCAGAATAATAGGTCACGCATTAAAACAACTAATATTGGAATCATCTAAGGTAATAATAATGGGACATAAATGGCCAGACATGGATTGTTTTGGCGCTTCAATAGGAGCTTATAGAATATGTGAATCCTGCAACAAGGAAACCTATATAGTTATTGAAGAATATAATGAAGCCTTGCAACTTATATACAATCATGCGAAGGAAACAGGCAAGTATAAAGTAATAAGCAACGAAAAGGCAATTGAATTATGTAATGAAGATGCTTTATTAATTATAGTGGATACTCATAGACCAGGTCTGTTAGAATGTGAAGAATTGTTAAATTGTACTAATAGAGTGGCAATTATTGATCACCACAGAAAAGCAGAAGATGCGATAGAAGACACGACACTATCATATATTGAGTCTTACGCGTCATCAGCAAGTGAGTTAATTACGGAAATTATCCAGTATTCCTTAACCAAAAAGGACATCGATAAGTTTGAAGCAGAAGCTCTCTTGGCAGGAATAACTGTAGACACTAACAGTTTTGCTACCAAAACAGGAGTTAGAACCTTTGAAGCGGCAGCATGGCTACGTAGAGCAGGAGCAGATACAGCAGAAGTCAAAAGGTTCTTTCAAATAGAGGCAACTTCTTTTCAAGCGAGGGCAGAAGCAATAGCAAATGCTGAATATTTAGATCACGGAATTGCTGTAGCTTTATCAAAAGGATATTCAACCGAAGCACAAATAATCAATTCGCAAGTAGCAGAGCAATTGCTTACGGTAAAAGGAATAAAAGCTTCATTTGCTATGGGAAAAAACGATAGAAATGTCACTGTTGTAAGCGCTAGGTCACTGGGTGATATAAACGTACAAATAATAATGGAGGAATTCAATGGAGGAGGTCATCTTACAGCAGCAGGTGCTCAAGTAGAAATGACACCAGAAGAGTTCTATAGTAAGTTAAAAGAAATATTGCCAAAGTATTTAGTGCAGCAACGAATTAAGGAGAATTAATAAAATGTTAGTAATATTAAAAAAGGACGTTAAAGGAACAGGCATAGCAGGAGATGTTGTAAAAGTAAGTGATGGGTACGCTCGAAATATGCTAATACCAAAAGGAATGGCTGTTTTAGCTACGGATAAAAACATTAGAACCATAGAAAAACAAAAAGCTGTTTTAGAAGAAAAAAAGAAACAAGAGAAAGAAAAAGCTGAAGAAAAAGCTGAAGAATTAGAAGGAAAAAAGATTGTACTAAATACAAAGACTGGCGAAAATGGAAAGCTATTTGGTTCAATTACAAATAAGGATATATCCAATGCAATAAAAGAAAGCGAAGGCATTGAAATAGACAAGAAAAAGATACTACTAAAAAATCCAATCAAACAAATTGGGGAATTTGAAGTAGAAGTAAAAATATATCCAGAAGTTGTTGCAAAGTTAATAGTTATTGTTAATGCAAAATAATCAAGGAGTCGGTTATGGTAGAGAAGGTACCTCCACATGATATAGAAGCAGAAAAGTCAGTAATAGGAGCGTTGCTTTTAAGCAGCGATGCGTTAAGTGAAGTTATTGATGCTTTAAAGCCTGAACATTTCTATAAAAAAGAACATCAAGAAATATTCTCCGCTGTAACATCCCTTTTTTATAAAAGTTCTAACGTTGATATGCTTACCGTTTGTGATGAACTTAAGCAAAGGAAAGCATTAGAAATAGTTGGTGGAAGAGCATATATTGCCATGCTGACAGAAGGTGTTCCTGTTGTTTCAAATGCTAAAGATTATGCAAAAATAATCTCAGAAAAAGCAGGGCTCAGAAAATTGATTAAAGCTGCAAATGATATAGAAGAAAAATCTTATGAAGGACAAGAAAAAACTGAAGAAATTCTTGACTTTGCTGAAAATAGCGTTTTTTCGATTGCTCAGGATAGTCAAGTTAAAAATTATGAAAATATCAGTGACGTTGTTGTAAGAAACATTTCCAAGATTGAAGAAGCTCAAAAAATGGACGGAGATGTAACGGGAATACCTACTGGATTCAGAGAATTAGATAAATTACTTTCAGGATTTCATCCTTCGGACTTGATTATAGTGGCAGCAAGGCCAGGAATGGGTAAAACAGCATTTGCATTAAATATTGCAGAACAAACTGCAGAAAGAGGCAAATCAGTATTAATATTTAGTTTGGAAATGTCAAATGAACAGCTTGGGCAAAGAATGTTAGCTATGCATTCAAGAGTAGACATGGAAAAAATCAAAAAAGGTCAAATTGAAGAAAACGATTGGGATAAAATAGCAGAAACCAATGATAGTTTTGCAAAAATGAAGGTTTCTATTGACGATTCTCCCGGAGTCAGTATATTAGAAATTAAAAACAAATGTAGAAGACTTAAAGCTGAAAAAGGTTTGGATTTAGTAATAATTGATTACTTACAATTAATGAGCTTAAAAGGTAGAGTAGAAAACAGGCAACAAGAGATAAGTTCTTTATCTAGAAGTATAAAACTTTTGGCTAAAGAAATGAATTGCGCTGTTATGTTATTGTCGCAATTATCTAGAGCGCCAGAGCAACGTACAGACCATAGACCTCTATTATCTGATTTAAGAGAGTCTGGGTCAATAGAGCAAGACGCAGATATAGTTATGTTCCTATACAGAGAAGACTACTATAATAAACTTGCGGAAGCGGAAACAGATACAATGAAAAAAGGCATATGCGATGTAATAATTGCTAAGCATAGAAACGGACCAACAGATACTGTGGAATTGACATGGTTAGACAAATATACTAGATTTGGTGATAAAGAAAGAAATGTGTTTTAGGTAAAATATGAAATTTCAAAAAGAAAGAATAAAAGATCTATATCTTTTAGATACTAGAGTAGAAAATATATTTATCAATGAATATCTTCCTGTTGCACCAGGGGATTATGTTAAGGTATGCTTATACATTCTTATGTATGCAGAACATCAAATACCTATAAACATAGGAATGATTTCAAGAGAATTAAAAATAAATGAAAAAGATGTTGATGATGCTTTAGCCTATTGGGAAGCAGAAGATATAATAAAAAGAAACAAAGCTGACGAAAAAGAAAATATTGTGGTAACGTTTATCAGCCAAAAAAATAAATTATATGGTATGAAAGAATCATTTAATGAAAAAGAAGAAGTAGATGATGACCTGGTAAGTTTAGAAAATAAAGAAATAAGTGAAATTTATTCATTGGCAGAGGAAACAGTAGGAAGAACAATTAGCCCTAGAGAAATGGAAAGTATTAAAGATGCTATAAAGGTTTATGGAATAAATCCAGATGTACTTTCATATAGTTTCAAATATTGTTCAGAAAAGGATAAACTTAATATAAATTATATAATTACCGTGGCTAAAAGTTGGGCAGAAAAAGACTGCGTAGATGTTTTGCAAGTTAAGAAGTTGCTAAACACTGAAAGTAAAGAAAATTTCAGATATAATAAGATATTCAAAAGACTTGGTTTCAACAGAACGCCGGGCCCTGCAGATGTTGCTATAATGAAAAAATGGTTTGATGAATTGGGCTATACCTTAGATAAAGTGCTAGATGCATGCGATAAAACAGGTGGAATCAGAAATCCGAATTTGAACTATGTAAACAAAATTCTTATGAATTGGAGAGAAGAGTCTAAGCAAAAGGGTGTAGATATAAATAGTAATTTATCCGAGTTAATTAGTGATGAAGACTTGGAAAAGTACTTAAAAGAACTTAGATACAAAGAAGAAGAAGAAAGCAGAGAGAAATTAAACGAAATTTATGGTAAAATTCCTGAAGTTCTGGAAATAGACAAAGCCATAGATATTATAGAAAATGAATTCCCTAAAACAGTTTTAATGGGGGTTAAAGGAAAAGAAAAAAGAGAAAAACTAAAAAGCGAAATAGTTGAATTAAATTTTGAAAGAGCGGAAATTCTAGAAAATAAGGGATATCCTGCAGATTATACAGATATTAAATATTTGTGCAGTAAATGTAAAGACAAAGGATATCTCGAAAATGGAGGTAAATGCAGTTGTATTGGATCAAGAAGAGAAGAGGCAAAGATGTGGATACAGAAGAACAAAATTCCGCTGTAAAAAAGAAAAAGAAAACAAAAGAAGCTAAAGAGAAACCAGCTAAAGAAAAAAAAGGTATCAATTTAGGGTTTAGGAAAAGCAAAGATAAAAAGAAAAAAAAGTTATTTAAGAGCAAAGAAGAACGGTTAGAGCTAAAAAAACAAAGAAAAGCTAAACGTAAAAGCAAAAATAAAAAATTAGTGAATAAAATCCTTACTTCAGCTGCAAACATGATTTCTTTGCATGATAAAGCACAAGATTTTTGCCTTATATTGATAAGAAAAATTGCGGTAGCTATCGTAAGTCAGCACCATAGAAATGTTAAAAATTTAACTGTGCATAGAAAAGAGCTTATATCAACTAGTATTGGTCTTGCTGTAGTGTTATTTGTTATGTTTTCAGTATTCAATAATAATATGATTTATAGTTATTCGTATAACGGAAGATCATTAGGTTATGTGGAAAGAGAAGATGACGTACTTAAAATACTTGAATTAGCGGGGGAATCACTATCAGAACAGACAAGTTCTAATGTTGAAATTGTTCCATATGAAAATGTAACATTCAAAACTGTTTCCGCAGCAAATAAAGATGTAGATGATATAGATACGGTTTTAAAAAGATTAACATACATGACAGACTTAGAGGTTAAAGCATATGGTATATATTCTGGCGAAGAGTTGTTGGTAATAGTAGAAAGTCAAGATAAAGGCCTTACGACGCTATCAAAGGTTAAAGAATACTATATGCCTAAAGATGATAACGTTGAATATTTGAGTGCCGAATTTAAGGAAGAGATTGAGTTTAAAGAAATAGATACCACACTTGTTAATGTAAACACTCCCTCAGTAGCTGCAGAAAAGTTAGTGAATGGAGAACAAACAGTTATAAATCATGTTGTAAAGCCTTCAGAAACTTATGAAGAAATAGCATCAATATACGGGATAAGTGTGAATGAATTACTGGCTCAAAATTCAGGGGTAAATCAAGACACGGCAACTGAAGGAGAAACCTTATTTGTTGTTTCTGTAGCTCCGGTATTAACATTAGTAACTGTAGAGGAAAGAGTTTCTGCCGAAGAAATAGGATATGAAACAAAAGAAAAAGAGTCAGGTTACTATTATGAAGGTGAAGAGATTGTAAGTGTAAGAGGATCTAAAGGAAAAGCTATTACAGAAGCGAGAATAACGAGAGAAAACGGAAAAGAAACGGAACAAGAGATAATAAGGCAAGAAGTTCTTGAAGAACCTACAACTGAAATCATCCTTATCGGTACGAAACCAGTTCCCCCTAAGCAAGGGACAGGTGAATATACCTCTCCCGTTAAGAGTGGAATACTCACATCGGGATATGGAATGAGATGGGGAAGAATGCATTATGGAATCGATTTAGCAGCACCTGTAGGAACACCGCTACATGCTGCGGATGGAGGAACTGTAACATTTGCAGGATATAAAGGAGCTTATGGTTATTGTATTATAATTGACCATGGTGCTAATAATGAAACGCTTTATGGACATTGTAATTCCTTGGCAGTATCAGTTGGTGATAAGGTATTTAAGGATCAAGTAATAGGCACAGTAGGTAATTCAGGAAGAAGCACAGGTCCTCATTGTCACTTCGAAGTACATATTAACGGATCGACAGTTAATCCACAATTATACTTATAAAATAATGAGCCGAATATAAAATTTCGGCTCATAGTATTAATTCATAAAGGAAATATATGAATAAGAAAAAAGCAAAAAATAATTGGTTTAAAACAATCATAACGGTAATTGCTGTAATTCTTTGTATAACCATAGGGTATTCTATAAAGACCATTGTTTCATTGCATATAGAAAACGAAGAATTAAAAGAAGAAAAACAAGAACTAATTGACGAAAGAGATAAACTTAAGTTGGAACTAGAAAATGTAAACACTGCAGAATTTATAGAAGAGCAAGCTAGGCTTCAATTAAAGCTTATTAAACCAGATGAAATTCTGTTTGTGTTGCCTGAGGAAGTAGATGAAGAAAATTAAAGTTGAAGAAGCGATTATAGTTGAAGGAAGAGATGATACCCAAGCCATTAATAATGCTTTAGATTGTATGACTATCGAGACCCATGGATTTGGTATTACAAAAAATACTTGGAAGCTCATAGATAGAGCATATAAAGAAAAAGGTATAATAGTGTTCACAGACCCAGATTTTTCAGGCAGGGAAATAAGGAAAAGAATTACAAAGGCGTTTCCCAAAGCAAAACAAGCATATTTACCTTTAAAAGAAAGTATTAAAAATGGTGACATTGGCATAGAAAATGCTAAACCTGAAGCTATAATAAAAGCAATAGAAAAGGTTCACTATGCTGTAAAAAATAGCGAAACAGATATTGATATGAGCTATATATATTCCAAAGGGCTAATAAGTAAGGAGAATTCTTCTGAGCTCAGAGAGAAAGTATGTGACATATTAGGCATTGGATACTGTAATGGCAAAACTTTTTTGAAGAGGCTTAAAGCTTTTAACATTAGCAAAAATGAAGTAGAAGAAGCATTAAGGAAAATAAAGAATGAAAATATATGAAAAGCTTTATTCACCTAAAACTATAAATACGATTAAAAAAGATTATGGTTTTAGCATAAAAAAGAATTTAGGGCAGAACTTTTTAACTGACATTAACGTTATTGACGAGATCATTAAAGGTAGCTTAATAACTGATAATAGCTTAGTGGTGGAAATTGGTCCGGGCATAGGTGTTTTAACAAATGAAGTATCAAAAATAGCCAAGAAAGTAATAGCTATAGAAATAGACAAAAAATTGATTCCTATACTTAATGACATTTTTGAAGATTTAGATAACGTTGAAGTTATTAATGATGATATATTAAAAACAAATATAAATTACATTATAAATAAGCAAGAAGGAATTACCAACGTAAGAATAATTGGTAATTTACCATACTACATTACGACCCCTATTATAATGAAACTTTTAGAGGACAAAGTGGGAGCAGATAGTATAACAGTCATGATGCAAAAAGAAGTTGCCTCTAGAATAGCTGCAAATCCAGGTGATAAGGATTGTGGCGCTATAACTTATGCAGTTAATTATTACAGTTCGGTTTCTAAAATATGTAATGTATCTAAAAACGTTTTTTATCCCATGCCCAATGTTGATTCTACGGTTCTCAGAATGGATATCCACAAAGAAAAGAAATATAACGTAAAATATGAAGAAATGTTTTTTAAATGTATTAAAGCAGGTTTTGGACAAAGAAGAAAAACACTTTTAAATTCTCTTAGTAGCTTAAGAGAATTCAGTAAGGATGATATAAAAAAAGCGTTAGAAGAAACGGATGTAGACTTTAATAGAAGAGCAGAAACCTTAAGCATAGAAGAGTTTAGCAAAATATCTAATGTTTTAGGAATGAAAGGAAAACTGAGTTGAATTGGTTAAGAAAGATTAATATTTTTAAAAAAGAAATTAAAAAATTTGAAGCTAGCGAAAATTATATTAAATATTTAGGTAAACTAGTAATAATTGCAATACTTTTAAATTTATTTATAGAGACATTTGCAAGACAGTCTAGGGGAATGACTCAAGGTCTTATGTATATGGTTACAAATCCTTTGGTATTCATTTGCAATACCTTAATTATTATTTCGGTGCTTTCAATATCGATATTGGTACATAAAAGGAATTTCCTCCTAATTTTACTTAGTACCCTTTGGGTAGCCCTAGGTATTGTTAACGGAGTAATTTTAGCAAAAAGAATGACCCCTTTTACATTATATGATATGCAAAATGCAAAAGATGGATTTTCAATATTAGAAAGTTACATGTCCCATAATCAAATAATATTATTAATAGTAGCTGCAGTGATATTACTTTTACTAACAATAGTTTTGTTTATAAAAGGAAGCATGTGGGTTAATATAAACTATAAGCATGCGATAGGAGCAATACTCCTTATAATTTTAATAACTTTGGGAACAACGTTTGCGTTAATCAAAGTTGGCCTATTAAGCACATTCTTTGGTAATTTAAATTATGCGTATAATGATTATGGCGTTCCCTATTGCTTCATCAACACTTCTTTAAATAAAGGAATATCAAAACCCTTAGGTTACTCAAATGAAATGATAGATGGAATCATAACCAATGGCGATGAAAATAAAAAAAATGAAATACTAACCCCCGAAGACATAGATGTTGATATGCCAAATGTTGTAATTGTTCAATTGGAATCATTTGTTGATCCGTCGTGGTACAATCATATTGAGCTTTCCAATGACCCTATTCCTACATTTACAGAATTATCAGAAAATTATACATCAGGATCCTTCACGGTTCCAGCTTGCGGTGCAGGCACAGCAAATACAGAATTTGAAGTACTTACGGGATTAAGTGCAAAATTCTTTGGTCCTGGAGAATATCCATACAAGGGAGAACTTAGGAATAAAACTTTGGAAAGTTTAGCATATGTATTTAAGAATTGCGGTTATGGCACACATGCTTTACATAATCACAGAGCAGTTTTCTATAACAGAAACGAAGTATACGGTAATCTAGGGTTTGATACGTTCACGCCAGTGGAATATATGAATGGAATAACAAAAACCCCGAATAACTGGGCAAAGGATGAAGTTTTAACTGGTGAAATTATGGATGTTATCACTATGTCACAAGAAAAAGATTTCATCTTCACTGTATCAGTTGAAGGGCATGGTAGTTATCCAAGTGAACAAGTTTTTGAAAAACCATATACTACAGTTACTGCGGACGATGACTATACTAAATGGCGATATGAGTATTATGTAAATGAAATGCATGAAATGGATAAATTCATTAAAGAACTGGTTGAGGAACTTGAAAATAATGGTGAAGATACAGTACTACTTATATATGGTGACCACATTCCTGCTTTGGACATACTAGAAGATCAATACGGTGATGGAGATTTATACAAGACCCAGTATGTTATTTGGGACAATATGAATTTAGCAGAAAATGACGAAGATATATATGCGTATGAAGCAGGAGCAAAACTCTTGAATTTAATTAAATTAGATAAAGGAACCGTTTTTAATTATCAAAAAGCAGTACCCAATGATTCGATCGAATTTCTTACTGGCTTAAAAGCATTGGGATATGATATGTTATACGGAAAGAATTACTGCTTGGACGAAAAAGTTTACGAGGCAGCAGATATAAGTTTAGGAACTAAAGAAATTAAAATTAACGAAGTTAACAAAATTGGTAGTAAATACTATATTATGGGTGAAAATTTCACAGAACACAGTAGAATAACTTTGAATGGGCACGTTTTAAAAACAATATACTTGAGTCCAACACTAATAGGCCTAAATGAAAACGTGGACCCAAAAGACATAAAAAACATGAGAGTAAGTCAGATAGATACCAAAAGTAAAGAAATATTAGCTACTTGTGAAGATTAAGGATTTGCCATGGAAACTTTAGAAACAAAAAGATTAATATTGAGAGCTTGGAATATAGATGATGCAAAAGCTTTATACGAGTATGCAAAGCATCCAGATGTTGGCCCACATGCGGGATGGAAACCCCATGAAAGTGTAGAAGAGTCTTCTAAAATATTAAAAGAGATATTACTACCTGCGGAAGCATGGGCTGTAATATATAAAGAAACTGATGAAATAATTGGTAATATCGCTTTAGAAACTGATAGGATAAGACCAGGGGTACTTAGTAAAGAACTTGGATATGGTTTAAAGCATGAATGGTGGGGTAAAGGTATTATTACAGAGGCATCAAAAGAAGTTATAAGGTTCGGATTTGAAGATTTGAACTTAGAGATTATTGCTATACATACTTCGGAAGTGAACAAAAGATCTCAAAGGGTTATAGAAAAATGTGGTTTCAATTATGAAGGTTTAATTAGATGTGCTACAAGAACACATAAGGGAGAATTAAGAAATTCCTATGTTTATTCCATTACAAAAGAAGAATGGATAAAAATAAATAGCAAAGAATAATTTAATCTTTGCCAGAATTTAAATAATCTCGCAATAGGTTCAAATCTAGTTTAACCAGTTTGCATTTTCCAATTTCTGTAGGTACTATGATGTTAATCTTATCTCTGTTTATACGTTTCGACATTATTGCGTAATTATATAGATCCTCAACTGAGTAATTGATCTCAGTATTAAATCCTAAGTCATTTAGTAGCAAATTTAATTCTTCAGAGATATCGTTATCAGTCAAATTCATGTTATAGGCTGCTTTTGCTTCGAAAACCATGCCTGCTGCTATTGCATGTCCATGAGAAATACTATAGCCGCTAAGCTTTTCAATTGCATGACCTATAAGATGACCAAAGCTTAGAAGTTGCCTTAAACTTTCTTCGTACTGGTCTGCTTCTACAATGGACTTTTTAATTGAAACGCAACGTTCAATAACATAATTATAGGAATTACTTTTAATTGGAGATAACAAATTTTTATCAGTTACCACAGCGTTTTTAACAGCTTCTGCAATTCCATCCATTCGTTTAACGGTTGGTAAAGTATTAAATACCATAGGGTCGCATAATACTATTAAAGGATTCCAAAAGCTACCAACAAGATTTTTACCCCTTAGTAAGTTAATGCCGGTTTTTCCGCCTACGGAAGAATCTAAAGAGGCAAGGTAAGAAGTTGGAATTTGCACATATTTGATTCCTCTCATATAAGAGGAAGCAACAAAACCTGCTAAATCACCGACAACACCACCCCCTAGAGCGATTATACAGTCAAATTTTGTGAGACCTTCATCTCCAATGGCTTCAATTATATTAGCGTAATTAGCTAGGCTTTTTGAGTGTTCTCCAGGAGGAAATACTACCTTAGAAGTTATATAACCGGCGTTTTCCAGATTAGATTTTACCTTACTCGCATAAAGGGAATTTACTGTACTATCAGTGATAATACAAAGCTTACAGGGTTTTAAATACTCCAATAAGTATTTGCCCAATGAATTAAGTAAATTTTCTTCAATAATTACATCATAAGATGGATTTGTATTTATAGATATTTTAGTCATCTTTAAATCTCCTAACTAATAAATATTAACATAAATAACTTAAAATAACAATGAAGAGGCGTTAAATGATAAAACAAAGTGTTAAAAAGCCATTTACCATATTTGTAGCAATGGCAGTAATAATTATACTAGGACTAGTGTCATATATAAGAATGGTTCCGGATTTATTTCCTGAAATGGATTTGCCATATGTTGTGGTTTTAACACCATATCCAGGTTCTACACCGGAAAAAGTAGAAAGTGAAATTAATAAACCTTTGGAACGATCTTTTATGATGCTGGAAAATATAGAAAATGTGCAATCCACAGCAAATTCGAGCTATTCAGTAGTTACTCTTGAATTTAATGAAGAAGCTGATATAAATGATGTGGTTGTAGATATACTCCAAGATATTAATATGCACGAAGGATCTTGGGACGAAATGATTGGTACTTCTACTATAATGAAGTTAAATCCTAGCATGATTCCGGTCAGCGTTATGGCCGTTGAATATGAGGGCTACGAGATAAGTGAACTATCGAATTTTCTTGAAGAAGAACTTTTAGATGAACTGGAAGGTGTCACTGGAGTGGCTTCAGTTGATGCAAACGGAATATTGAAAGAAAGAATAATGGTATCAATTAATCAAGCGAAAATTGATAACCTAAATAATAAGATACTTGATGAACTAGATACAACTTTAGCAAATTCAAAAAATGAGCTCATAAGCCAAAAGAATGCATTAAATGAAGGATTAGTAAAAACCAAAGATGGTTTGGAAGAAATCGATAGTGGCCTTGATCAAGTTAATCAAGGATTGATAGGTATACAAGTTAGCAAAAGTCTTATTGATGGATTGGAAAATGTAGAAGATAGTGATGAATTAGATGATTTTATTGAAGAAAATGAAGTTGAACTTCCAATAGACGAGAATACTTTAACTCAATATACTACATTTAAAGAAAATTTAGACAGCCAAGAAAAAGAATTGCTTGAAACAAAGGAAACTCTTGAAAATTCAAAATCAGAGCTATTATCCACACAAGATACCATGATTGAAGCACAAGGACAACTAAGCGAAGCTTTAATTTCAATTGATGAACAAGCTAAAGAAGCTAGAAATCAAGCGGACATATCGGACAAGATAACCATAGATACGGTAGTGAATCTATTGAAAGCACAAAATTTTGACATGCCAGCTGGTTATGTAGGAGAAACTGATGATAGATTATTAATTAGCGTAGGTGATAAAGTAACCTCTCTTGATGCACTTAACAATCTTCTGTTAATGAATGTGGAGTTAGGAGATATTGAGGATATTAGATTAAAAGATGTGGCAGATGTATCTTTTGAAGACAACTCCAATTCAATATATGCTAATTTAAATGGAAACTCTAGTGTTATGCTAATGCTGTCAAAGCAGTCTAATTACGCAACTGCTTTGGTTTCTGGAAACATAAATAACAAAATTAACGAGCTTGAAAATCGTTATGAGGGCTTAAATCTAGTCCCATTAATGGATCAAGGTGAGTACATAAATGTAATGATAGCATCAATCTTAAAGAGTTTAATTTTTGGGGCCTTGTTTGCAATAATAATACTGTTTATATTTTTAAAAGATTTTAAACCTACTATTATTACCATAGCTAGTATACCGATATCCTTACTCTTTGCCATATTTTTAATGTATATGTTTGGGGTAAGTATAAACTTGATATCTATATCAGGTTTAGCGGTAGCCGTTGGTATGATTGTTGATAACTCGGTTGTTGTTATTGAGAATATTTATAGACTGAGAATGGATGGTTTCTCTGTAATAAAGGCATGTTATGCAGGTGCAAAGCAAGTTGCAGGAGCTATAACTGCATCTACATTGACAACTGTTTCAGTTTTTATACCGATTATCTTCATTCAAGGATTAACAAAGCAACTGTTTTCAGATATGGCTATAACGGTAGCAGTATCGTTGATTGCCAGCTTGATTGTTGGATTAACCTTAGTGCCTGCTATGTCATCAAAATTGCTAGTTAATACTATACCTAAGGAACCCAAAATAAACAAGCTTGCAACTAAATACAAGGAGACTCTAAGTTGGGCTCTTCATCATAAAGTATCGGTGTTAACAGGAGTAATATTGTTACTTGTTATAACTGGATCGACATTGATTTCAAAAGGTTTTATCTTTATGCCTGAAATGAATTCACCACAGGTAAATGTGGAAGTGGACTTTGCAGAGGATACAACATATGAAGTCATGAGCAAAAATGCAGATGAAATAGTTGGTGAAATATCTCAAATAGAAGGCGTAAGTGACGTTGGAACAATGATGGGAAACAACATGAGTGGTATGGAAATGGACGCTACTGACTATACTAATATAACCATGTATGTATTACTTGATATTGACAGTAATGTAAAAAGCAATGATGTTGAAAAAGCAATTGGCGAAATAAAAGTTCCCAAAGGAACCTCAATAAGTGCTGAAGGATCAGATGCATCTGATTTTACAGCTGCAATGGGAGGAGAGGGAGTTTCAATTGACGTAAAGGGAACAGATTTGTATGAATTACAAGAGGCTGCGTTAAGTATTAGTGAAAAACTTGAAACTGTAGAAGGAATAGAAACTGTAAATAACGGTTTAGATGATTCTGAACCAGAGCTACATTTTGTTGTTAATAAGAATGAAGCTATGAAAGATAACTTAATGATAGCATCAATATATGGAGCGATTAGTGAGAAATTAAACAACGAAAAATCAGCAACAGATATTTATATAGATGATAAGAACTATGAAGTAGTTGTATCTGCTAAGGAAAACAAAAATATTACGAGGGAAGAATTGGAAAACTTGACAATCAACGATACAAGTATGACAGGTGAAGACATAAGCGTTAATCTAGCAGATATAACAGAAACTATAGAAAGAAATACTTTAAGTGAGATTAATAGAAAGAATCAAAATAGAATTATAACGGTTGGTGGAACCTTAGAAGAAGGTTACAATATAACGTTAACAACGTCAAATGCAGAAAAAGCCATCGGGGAACTAGAATTACCGGAAGGTATAACTGTTGAATTTCATGGAGAAAATGAAACCGTTATGGACGGAATGAATAAATTAACTATAATGCTTTTACTTGGAGTTGTCTTTATATATTTGATTATGGTTGCACAATTCCAATCCTTAAAGTCTCCTTTTATTATAATGTTTACCATACCATTAGCAATGACAGGAGGTTTTCTAGCTTTGCTTGTTACTAATAGTTATCTTAGTGTGGTTGCTATGATAGGAATGGTAATGCTTGTAGGAATAATAGTTAATAATGGAATTGTACTTGTGGATTATACCAATCAGTTAAGAGCTAGAGGTAGAAAGAAGAAAGATGCTTTAACAGAAGCAGGAATTACAAGAATGAGACCTATACTTATGACAAGCTTGACAACTGTCTGTGGACTTATAGTAATGGCGTTAGGGAGAGAAATGGGAACAGAAATGATGCAGCCTTTGGCCATCGTTTGCATAGGTGGACTTATTTATGCTACGCTAATGACACTATACATAGTACCGTGTATATATGATTTATTACATGGAGAAGAATATAAAATTGTTAGGGAAGAAGAATTAGACGTTAGTGATATAATAGTCTAGGGTGATATATGAATTTAACAAAAGAAAACATGAAAAAGATTTTATTTTTAATAACATTTGCAGCAATCCTTGTATTGGTGGCGTTTAAGTTAGATACGATTTTCTCTGCCTTAGGGGGTATTATAAGTATTTTTAGTCCATTTATACTAGGTGGATCCATAGCATTTGTAATCAATGTCCCCATGACAGCAATAGAGAGAAAGCTTTTCCCCGATGAAAAATTAACTACCCAAAAAAAGAAATCAAGGGCAAGAATTATCAGCCTAGTTATATCAACGTTGATAATATTTGCTTTTATAATTTTAGTTATATTATGGGTGGTACCTGAACTTGGTGTTTCATTGTACAATTTTGCAGTTTCTTTACAATATGTTGTACCAGATTTCACGGATTGGCTTAATAATATTTCAGCGGGAAATGAAAATATTAATGATTTCATTAGTAATGTAACTTCTAATTTTGATGAAATATCAGATAATATAATTACATTTTTACAAGAAGGTGCTGTGGAACTTTTGTCTTCAGGAGTAACTATAGTCTCAACAATTGCAGGAGCAATTTTTAGCACTATTATTGGAATCGTTTTTGCCTGCTATATACTAGCACAAAAGGAAAATTTAAACAGGCAATTCAAAAAAGTTACGAAAGCCATATTTAATGAAAAAGTAAATGGCATATCGTTAAAAATCTTTAAGATGATTTATGATTCTTTTTATAACTTCTTAAGTGGTCAATGTATTGAAGGCTTAATCACAGGGGCTATGTTTTTCATAGTGCTTACAATTTTCAATTATCCATATGCCGAAGTGATCGCAGTAGTCGTTGGAGTTTCAACATTAATTCCGATATTTGGAGCTATTATAGGAACGATAATAGGAGCAATATTTGTTCTTACAGTAGAACCTATAAGAGTAATATCATATTTAATAATTTCAATAATATTACAGCAGATAGAAGGGAATGTTATTTATCCTCATATTGTTGGCAATAGATTGGGATTACCCTCTGTTTGGGTGCTAGTTGCCGTTACGGTGGGAGGTAGTTTGTTTGGTGTGGCTGGAATGATATTGTTTATACCTATAACATCAGTGTTTTATCAACTGTTTAGGGAATGGGTAAATAATAGAGTTAAACAGAAAGGAGAGGCTTTGCCTGAATAATTATGACAGAAGAAATAATAAAGGAAAAAACTCAAAATCAAGAAGAGAGACCGGAAGTAGAAGGTATATTGGATATAGCAGATGGAGGGTTCGGGTTTTTGAGATTTAATAATTACCTAACATCTCAAAAAGATGTTTATGTATCCCCTGCTCAGATAAGAAGGTTTAGGCTAAAAACAGGAGACAAAGTAAAAGGCGTATCCAGGCTTCCCAAAGAGTCGGAGAGATTTGGAGCCCTTTTGTATGTACTTTCGGTTAACGGGGAAGATCCAGAAGTTTCCAAAAAAAGGGCAAACTTCGATGATTTAACCCCAATATTCCCAAAGGAAAAATTGTCTTTGGAAGAATCAAGCATAGAACTTTCAACAAGAATAATCGATTTAGTTGCGCCAATAGGCAAAGGGCAAAGAGGCTTAATTGTGGCGCCTCCAAAAGCGGGTAAGACAGTTTTGCTTAAAAAAATTGCACATAGCATGGAAAGACAGTATCCAGAGATTGAAATAATAGTACTTTTGGTAGATGAAAGACCAGAAGAAGTTACTGATATGAAAAGGTCATTGGAAAGAGGTGAAGTAATTTACTCAACTTTTGACGAAGTACCAGCACACCATGTTAAAGTCGCTGAAATGGTTTTAAATAGGGCAAAAAGATTGGCTGAGCATGGTTCAGACGTAGTCATCTTGTTAGATAGTATTACCAGGTTAGCTAGAGCATATAACATGGTAGTACCGTCGTCTGGGAGAACACTTTCAGGTGGGCTTGATCCTGGAGCTTTGCATCCGCCTAAAAAATTCTTTGGTGCTGCAAGAAATATCGAGGAAGGTGGAAGTATTACAATACTAGCCACGGCATTAGTTGATACAGGCAGCAAAATGGATGATGTAATTTACGAAGAGTTTAAAGGCACTGGAAATATGGAACTTCATTTGGATAGAAAACTTAGTGAAAGAAGAATCTTCCCGGCCATTGAATTGAACAAATCGGGCACAAGGAGAGAAGATTTGCTTTTAAGTAAAGATGAATTTTCAGCAATGTGGAAAATAAGAAGAGCGTTGTCCAACGGTAGCGTACAAGAAATTACAGAAACAATAATTGATAATATTTCTCATACAAAAAATAATAAGGATTTTGTCAAGATTATTCAAAAGACAAAACTTGGGGAATAAAGAGGTGATTAATGGATTTAAAAAAAGTTTTTTTAAAAGACTCCTGTCCAAGTAAAATAGGGGGGCAAGCAATTATGGAAGGTGTTATGATGAAAAGTTCAGATAGAACTGCCATAGCAATCAGACTTCCTGATAATAGAATATATTTAAAAACTGAGAAAAACAAAAAACTAGGGAAACTTTCAAAGGTGCCAATTTTGAGAGGAGTAGTTGTATTTATTAATTCTTTAGTTACAGGAACAAAGACTTTAATGAAATCAGCAGAAATCCTGGAAAATTATACCGAAGAGGTTGAAGAAAATACAGCATTTGAAAGATGGCTTGAGAAGAGTTTTGGTAAAGAACACTCTTGGAATATATTAATAACAATAACTGTTATAATTTCTCTTTTATTTACGATAGGAGTCTTCATTTTATTTCCCACGGCAGCTGTAAATTGGGTTGGAATATTTACAGATTCTTCCACGCTATTAAATTTGATAGAAGGAATATTTAGAATTGTGCTATTTGTAGTGTATATACTTCTCATATCAAAAATGGAGGATATAAAAAGGGTTTTCCAATACCATGGGGCAGAGCATAAAACTATTCATTGTCTTGAAAATGAACTAGAATTGACGCCAGAAAATGCAAAACAATTTTACACATTACACCCAAGATGTGGAACCAGTTTTTTAATGTTTGTAATGGTTATTAGCCTTATTATATTTTCACTATTGGGATGGCCTGATTTGTTACTTAGAATACTATCAAGAATAGTGTTAATTCCTATAGTTGCAGGATTAAGCTATGAGCTTTTAAAGTGGGCAGGAAGAAGCGATAATGTCCTAGTCAGAATACTTAGTATGCCTGGTCTTTATTTGCAAAAATTAACCACAAAAGAGCCTGAAAAAAATCAGTTAGAAGTGGCTATTGTATCTGTAAAAGCCGTACTTGTCGATGAAAGCTATCCATGTGTAGAAGGAATAGTGGATTTAAATGCCAATATTATACAAGACGAGGGAAAGTCAGATGACGATAAGAGAACTGATTAACTTAGGTGTTTTAAAGTTGAACAGCTGTAATATTAAAAATTCTAAAAATGAGGCAAGATTACTAATGTGCCATATTTTAAAATTTACATACAGCGACCTATTTTTGAAAATGGAAAATAATATTGATGAAGATTATATTAAAAACTATTTGAGCTTAATAAGCAAAAGATGTGAAGGTGTACCATTACAGCAAATAACAAAAATACAAGAATTTATGGGACTAAAATTGAAAGTGAATAGTAAAGTTCTTATTCCTAGAAGAGAAACTGAAGAGCTAGTAGAGCAGGTCCTAAAGAGAATTAAAAATAATTTCAAAGTACTTGATTTATGTGCAGGTAGCGGTGCCATAGGAATAGCGATTGCAAGACTTTCCAATGCAAGTGTAATATGCGTTGATATTAGCAAAGAAGCCCTATTGGTAGCAGAAGAAAATACAATAATTAACGGTGTTTCAGAAAAAGTTAGATTGCTTCAAAGTGATATGTTCGAAAATATTAATGAAGAATTTGATATTATAGTATCAAACCCGCCCTATATAAAAACCCATGA
>Ga0102928_1000560_pt1 | contig 23938 bp, 22 predicted proteins | sample SalPonR1_B_D1_MG_FD_78504 | JGI IMG/M metagenome (GOLD analysis project Ga0102928, IMG submission 78504) | Salt pond soil microbial communities from South San Francisco under conditions of wetland restoration - Salt Pond MetaG R1_B_D1_MG | ecosystem: Environmental > Aquatic > Marine > Intertidal...
AGATGTCCGTCAGCGACCGTGAAGCGTTCCTCGCAGGTCTCCACGTCGGCGTGCTCGCCATCGAGCGTCGCGACGGGCCTCCGCTCGCCGTGCCGGTCTGGTACTCCTACGAGCCCGGCGGCGACGTCCACGTACTCACGAGTGCATCTTCGCTCAAGGGACGGCTCGCCGCCGCCGCCGGCCGGGCGTCGCTGTGTGCGCAGCAGGAGGAGCTGCCCTACAAGTACGTCACCATCGACGGCCCGGTGGAGATCGATGCTCTCGATCCCGACGACCGCGCGCCGATCGAGGCCATGGCGATCCGCTACCTCGGCGACGAGATGGGCCGCGGCTACGCCGCGCAGGCCGAGGCCGACGACGAGATCCGTCTCCGGATCCGACCCGAGCGTTGGTACACCGTCGACTACGGCACATGACGCCTCCCGAAGCACGGCGAGTCGACGCCGTCGTCATCGGTGCCGGGCCCGGCGGTCTGTACGCCGCGTCACTGCTGCACCGGGCAGGCCGAGACGTGGTCGTGCTCGAAGCCCGCGACCGCGTCGGCGGACGGCTGCTGTCGGTCGAGGCGGGTGCAGGTCGTCTCGACCTCGGTGCCAGCTGGTACTGGCCGGGGGAGCAGCGCGTCGACGCCGTGGTCAGGATGCTCGGTCTCGGCACCTTCGCCCAGCACCTCGACGGCGACATGGTCTACCAACCGCTCGGTGACGTCCAGCGCATCAGCGGCAACCAGCTCGACGTGCCGTCGTCACGATTCGAGCGGGGCGCGCAGGCGGTGGCCACCGGACTGGCGGCCGGATTCCCCGAGGGCACCGTCCGGCTGGCGGACGCAGCGCGCACGATCACGCCGATCGCCGACGGCGTCGAGGTCGATGCCGAACACTCGCGTTGGACGGCTTCTCAGGTCGTGGTCGGCGTCGCCCCGGCCACGGCGGTCCGGGCGATCCGGATCGACGACCTGGAGCCGTCGATCCGTGAGCTGGCAGCGGCGACTCCGGTGTGGATGGGTGGAACCGTCAAGGTGGTCGCACACTACGACCGACCGTTCTGGCGTGACGTCGGCCTCGCCGGCTCCGCCTTCAGCCACGTCGGTCCGCTGCGCGAGATCCACGACATGAGCGGCCCTGGCGGTCATCCCGCAGCGCTGTTCGGATTCGCGCAACCAGCCCCTGGCATGCCCCCACCTTCCCGGGACCGGACGCTCGACCAGTTGGGCGCGCTGTTCGGCGATCTCGCCGCCGAGCCACGACAGCTCTGGATCCACGACTGGCGGGCCGAGGCGACCATCGCCCACCCGGATGCACTCGGACTCACCGACTATCGCACCTACGGCCACGAGCGCTACCAACACCCCGCGCTCGAGGGTCGCCTCCACTGGGCGTCCACCGAGACCGCCCCCGTCGCTCCGGGTCACATCGAAGGAGCACTCGCCGCCGCCGAGCGAGCCGTGGCGGCCATCGTCGGGAGCGGCGCGACGACCAGCGGGTGACTCCTCCCGAATGCGAGAGCCCATCGCGTGAACGAATGGCCGCCAGGGGCACGCATCCGTTCACGCGTTGAGTGCTGAGCATGCCGGCAGGGCACTTCGCCACTTCCGCGGCGACGTCACCGTCCGTAACGTCGAACCCGGCAACCGGTTGCGCCCGGCGATCCTGCACTGTCTGCTCGACCGAACCGGACGCGTGCGAAGGAGAAGGACATGAGCAAGGTCAAAGTCGGCGTCGCCGGCTACGGGGTCATCGGCAACCGTCTCGCCGCCGGAGTGGTCGCCCAGGAGGACATGGAGCTGGTCGGCGTGGCCGACGTGGCCCCGACCCTCGCCGTGCGAGCACTGAAGGAGCGGGGCATGCCGTTCCCGCTGTTCGCCGCCGTGCCCGGAAGCGAGCAGACGCTCGGCGAGGCCGGCATCCCGGTCAGCGGATCGTTCGACGACCTGCTCGGCGAGGTCGACATCATGCTCGACTCGGCGCCGGGCGGGATCGGCGCCAAGAACAAGGAGCGCTACCTCGAACACGGCGTGAAGGCCGTCTTCCAGGGCGGCGAGGCGTCGTCGGTGGCCGACGTCTTCTTCCACGGCACCGTCAACTACGAGCAGGGGCTCGGCGTCGACTACCTCAAGTTGACCTCGTGCAACACCACCGGTCTGATCCGGGCCGTGGACGCCATCCACCGGGCCGTCGGGGTGACCAAGACGTTCATCACGATCGTGCGCCGCGTCGCCGATCCGGGCGACACCCACCGTGGCCTCACCAACGTCCTGCAGGTCGACCCGGTCCCCAACCATCAGGCCGTCGACCTGATGCACATCATGCCCGAGATCGATGCGACCGGCATGCTGATCCACACGCCGGTGACCCACGGCCACATCATCACCGTGTCGGTGACGCCGAAGGAGAAGATGTCGGTCGAGTCGGCGATCGAGGCGTTCCGGGCCTACCCGCGGATCATGGTGGTGCGGATCGACGAGGGATTCGACTCCAACACCTCGCTGTTCCAGTGGGCCCGCTACATGGAGTACCCGCGGGCCGACATGTACGAGATCGGCCTCTGGGAGGAGATGGTCGGGCTGTCGGGCGACGACATCGTCTTCGCCATCAACATCCCGCAGGAGTCCGTGACGATCCCCGAGACGATCGACGCGATCAGGGCGGCGACGAAGATGCAGCCGACGGGCGCCGAGGCGGTCGCCGCGACCGACGGCCATCTGAAGATCCCGTGAGCATCCCGTCGATCGGCGACGTCGACGTCGCCGGGAAGCGGGTCCTCGTGCGGGTCGACATCAACTCGCCCATCGACCCGGACACCAAGCGCATCGTCGACGAGGCCCGGATCGCCAAGGCCGTTCCGACCATCCGGGATCTCGCCGAGCGGTCGGCGAGGGTCGTGATCCTGGCGCACCAGGGCGATGCGCTCGACTACCACAACCTGATCCCCACCGAGGAGCACGCGGACAGGCTCGCGGCGCGGCTCGGCCGGCCCGTGCAGTGGATCGACGACGTCGCCGGTCCGGAGGCCCGGCGGCGCATCACGGCCCTGGGCGACGGCGAGGTCCTGCTGCTCGACAACATCCGCATCCACGGCGAGGAACTCACCACGTTCGCGCGCGACGTCCAGCTCACAGCCGAGCAGATGGCCGACACGTACCTCGTGCGCCACCTGGCGCCGCTCGTCGACCTGTACGTCAACGACGCCTTCGCCACCGCTCACCGTCCGGCGCCGTCGATGGTCGCGTTCCAGCGGCTGCTGCCCTCGGCGGCCGGGCTGCAGTTGACCGCCGAGCTCGCCGGTCTCGCCGCCATCGTCGACTCGCCGGCGCGTCCGTCCGTGTTCCTGCTCGGCGGCCTGAAGGTGTCCGACGGCTTCTCGATGATGGGCAGGGTGCTCGGCGACGGCACGGCCGATCGGGTGCTCACGGCCGGCGTGCTGGGCGAGATCTTCCTGATGGCCGACGGGGTCGCACTCGGATCGCCGACGGAACGATTCGTCCACGACCACAACCTGGACGGGTACGTCGACGATGCCCGAGCGCTCCTGGCCGACCACCGCGAGCGGATCGTGCTGCCGGTCGACATCGCCGTGCTCGACGGGGGCGACCGGCGCGAGGTCGATGTCGACGACCTGCCGGTGGACGAGCTCTGCGTCGACATCGGCGAGAAGACGATCACGATCTACGAGAAGGTGATCGCCGCCGCCGGCACGATCTTCGCCAACGGGCCCGCCGGAGCCTACGAGCAACCCGGTGCGGATGTCGGAACCCGTCGACTCTGGGCCGCCGTGGCGAACGCTCCCGGCGTCAGCGCCATCGGCGGCGGCGACACCGTGGCGAGCGCCCGCCGTTTCGTCGACCTCGACGAGATCACGTTCGTCAGCACCGGCGGCGGCGCACTGATCCGCTACGTGAGCGGGCAGCCCCTGCCGCTGCTCGAGGCCTTCGGCGTCTCAGGGGCTCGATGACCCGTCGACCGCCCGTGCGATCCGGTCGACGATCTCGTCGAGGATCTCCTCCGAGGTCGCCACGTTGAGCCGCGCGTAGCCGGCTCCGCCGGGCCCGAACTGCGGTCCGCTCGACAGTGCGACACCCGCCCGGTCGAGCAGTGCAGCCGCCGGATCGTCGCCGAGTCCGGCGTCGCGGAAGTCGAGCCAGCACAGGTAGGTCGCCTCCGGCGGGTCGAACCGGACCGACGGGGCGTCGATGGCCAGACGTCGTGCGAGCTGCTCGCAGCGGGCGGCGATCGTACGCCGGGCGGCGGCGAGCCAGTCGTCGCATTCGCTCCACGCGGCGACCGTGCCGACGATCCCGAGCGAACTCGGCGCGCCCTGCAGGTGCTTCGGCATCGACGCGAGCGCCTCGAGCAGCGGCGCATGGTCGATGTGGGCGACGGCGGTCCGCAGGCCCGCGAGATTGAACGACTTGCTCGCCGAACCGAGCGTCACCAAACGGCCGTCGAACCGTTCGTCGCCGATCGGCAACGGCCGGTGGACCGCACCCGGATGGACCAGGTCGCCCCAGATCTCGTCGGAGATCACGAGCAGATCGTGATGATCGGCGACCTCGGCCACGGCGGCCACCTCGCCGGCATCGAAGACCCGGCCGGTCGGGTTGTGCGGCTGGCAGAACAGGATGACCCGGGTGGTGTCGTCGATCGCCTCCGAGAGCCGTTCGCCGGAGATCCGCCAGCCGTTCGGGTCGAGCGGCACGTCGATCCGGCGCCGACCGCTGTCGGCGATCGCATCGAGGAACGGGGAGTAGATCGGCGTGAACACGACCACGCCGTCGCCGCGGTCGGTCGTGTTCCACAGTGCCGCTTCGAGCGCGTGCAGCGTGCTCGTGAAGGCCCGGACCCTCGTCGCATCCGGCCGCCAGTGGTGTTGCCGCTCCTGCCAGGAGACCCAGGGCTCCACCACGTCGTCGGCGAAGGGTCCGTACCCGAGGTCGCCGCGCTCGATGTGGCCCCGGACGGCGTCGAGCACGGCCGGCGGCGGGTCGAAGTCCATGTCGGCAACCCACGCGGGGACGACGTCAGGCCCGTATCTGTTCCACTTGACGCCGACACGCGCCCGACAGCGCTGTTCGTCCGCGGTCAGCAATCCGTCCGGACCGATCACGACCTCACGGTAGTGCCCCGACGACGGAGCGCCCATCGGCACGGTCCACGGCGCACCGGTCGGATTTCCTACACTGATCGGTGACAGGCCGAGACTCGACTCGGCTTCGCTGGGGGAACGGAGTGGCCATGAGCGCGACCGACGACATGCACGCCAAGATGAAGTTGGCGACCAGTGCGGAGATCTGGGCGCCTGGGGGCCCGGTCACCGACTGGACCACCGACTACGACATCCGCGACGACGACTACACCGTCGACCCGGTGCCCATCTGGGCCGAGATGCGCGAGAAGTGCCCGATCGCCCACACCGACCGGCTCGGCGGCTCGTGGAACCCCACCCGGTTCGACGACGTTCGTGCCCTGGCGAAGATGATCCCCGAGCTGAGCTCGCGCCAGGTGCTCGTGATGCCGCCCGCTCCGAACGCCCCCGAGATGTCGCGCTACGAGCAGATGATCGCTGCTGCGCCCATCACCGCCGACCCACCGATCCACACGTGGACGCGACGGATGCTGTTGCCCGCGTTCGCGCCGCGGGCCGTCGCGGCATACGAGGAGCACACCGAGCAGCTGTGCCACTCGCTCATCGACGCGTTCATCGAAGCGGGCGAGTGCGACGCCGCGGTCCAGTACTCCCAGCAGATCCCGCCACGGGTCATCGCCCATCTCATCGGTGTCGACCCGGAGATGGCCGACCAGTTCGTCGAATGGGTCAACTTCGTGCTCGGCGATGGCCTCCACCACCCGGAGAAGCGACTCCAGGCGCGCAACGAGATGCTGGCGTTCATCGGCGCGGAGGTGGCGAAGCGGCAGCACGATCCCCAGGAGGACCTGCTCACCGAGCTGCTGTTCATGGAGCTCGACATGCCCGAGGCGCAGATCACCCCCGAGGTCGTGGTCGGGATCACCAATCTGTTGATCGTCGCCGGAATCGACACCACGTGGAGCTCGATCGGGTCGGCACTCTGGCACCTCGGGACGCATCCCGACGACCGCCGCCGGCTCATCGAGGAGCCGGAGATCCTGCCGATCGCCGTGGAGGAGTTCCTCCGCTACTACGCCCCGGTGACGATGGCCCGGATCGCCGAGACCGACATCGACTACAACGGCGTCCACATCGACCGCGGCGACAAGGTGCTGATGAACTTCCCGGCGGCCTGCCACGACCCCGAGCAGTTCGAGAACCCCGACGAGTTCGTGATCGACCGCATCCAGAACCGCCACATCGCATTCGGCTCGGGCATCCACCGGTGCGCCGGCTCGAACCTCGCCCGGCTCGAGATGACCGTCGCCATCCGGGCGTGGCTGGAGCGCATCCCCGAGTTCCACGTGAGCGACCGGGAGCCGACGAAGTGGGCGGGCGGTCAGGTTCGTGGCCCGCGTGTGCTGCCCGTGTCGTTCCCGCCGGGTTCCGGGCGCTGACCCCAGCGCTCGAGGATGCATCGCCGTCTCCCGTCGGGCTCGGACATCAGGCGGCGGCGACGAGCATCCCGATCGCTGCGGCATCGTCGTCGGTGATCGAGCCGATCCCGGCGCCGATCCCGTAGGCGACCGCGGCGGCGATCGCCCCGATCGCGAGCATCTCGGCGCCGGCGCGCCACCACGACCGCTCACTGAACACGGAGCGGAGCGAGCCGACCCCGAACAGGGTGAGTGCGCTGAGGACGACCGTGGCCGGGAAACGCCACCGGTCGTCGACCGGGAGCACGTAGGCGACGAGGGCGACCGAGCCGGCGCTGATGAACGCGAAGAACGTCGCCAACCCCCGTCGTGCCGCCGTGCCGGGATCCGCACGGCCCTCACCGCCCTCGCGACTCGACCGTTCGGAGAGATAGTTGCTCGTCCCCATCGAGAAACCGTCGGCCAGCAGGCTGGCGAAGCCGAGCGCGAGGATCACACGGTCGGACAGAGCGGCGCCGATCACCCCCGAGACGATGGCGAACGTGGTGACGATCCCGTCGTTCGCCCCGTACACGAGGTCGGGCAAATAACGGCCCAGCCGGGAACGCATCTCCATGTGGCTGTTCTACCCCCAGGGGCCGGCGTCCATGCGAGGGCCGTGTCCACAGGGGCGTTCCCGCTACGTTGTCGACATGTCCGCCAGCGTTCTCCTTCGCCACACCGCCCTCGCCGGGGGAGTGTTGCTCCTGTCGGCTGCGGCGTCGGCCTGCGGTGGCGGTGACGACGGCGACGCCGGCGCCGCCACGCCGGCACGGACGGTCGAGATCGACGCCAACGAGTACGCCTTCTTCGGGGACCCCGGCACCATCGTCGCGGGCGACACGATCGAGTTCGTCGTGTCCAACACCGGGGTGCTCGACCACTCGATGCAGGTGCTCACCGGCGAGGGTCGGGTGCTCGGGCAGACCGACCGCATCCTGGCCGGTGACAGCGACACCGTGGAGATCACCTTCGCCGACGCCGGGCCCTACCGATTGATCTGCGACATCGACGACCACCTGTCGCGCGGCCAGACCGCTGGGCTCACCGTCGTCGAGAGCTGAACGACGGCGTCAGAGCTCCCGACGCTCGAACCTGACCGCGGCGACGGCCAGCAGCGCCGGCGTGACGACGGCCGTGACGACCAGCGAGCGGGCGAACTCGCCCACGGACGCACCGTCCACCATCGCCGCGAGACCGGCGACGAGTTCACTCGGCAACCACGGCTGGATCGGCTCCAGCAGCCCGATGATCGGCAGTGCGAGAAGCACGCCGAGAGCGCCGAACACGGTCGTCGCCTGTCCACGAGTGAAACCCGCCACGGCGGCGACCACGGCCACGGCGAACGCCAGGTAGCACGCTCCGAGGAGGGTGCCCACGACCACACGCCAGAGGGGCAGCGATCCGATGAGTGCCTCCGCCAGCAGCGACACCACCACCGTGCCGGCCACCATCGCCGCACACGCAGCAGCGACGGTCACCGTGTAGGGAGCGACCAGGAGCCGTGCGGGACGAGTGACCTTGGTGCGCAGGAAGGCGGCCTGTTCGGGCTTGGCGTCGATCGTCAGCGAGGAGGCGGCGACCACCACCACGGCGAGCACGCCGATCTGGCTCGTGTTGCTGACGAACTGGACGATCGCATCGACGGGCTGCGGTTCGGACGCCGTGAACTCCACGCCCTCGCCGAAGCGCTCCATGATCTCGTTGAAGTACCGGGCGGTGAGAGCGCTCAGCACGGCGAGTGCCGTGTAGACGCCGAAGAGGATCATCCACCGGTGGGTGCGCACGAGCCGCAGCACCTCCATCCGCCACAGCGTCATCGTCCGGCGGTGCGCGACCGTCTCCGCACTCACGACGTGAGCTCCAGGAAGGCGGTTTCCAGGTCGGTGGCCGGATTGAACGAGATCAATCGCGCTCCGTGCTCGGCGAGCACGGCGGCGATCCGGCGCTCGGCTTCGGGAGGGTCGGACACCACCAGCTGGATCCGCCCGGGTGCGTGCTCGGTGGCCTCCACCGTCCAGTCGCACCGGCGGAGGTGCTCGAGGATCGGCCCGGCCGGCGGCTCGACGTGGATGGCGTAGGTGGCGCTGGTGCGCGCCAACAGGTCGGTGAGGGGACCCTGGAACTGCAGGCGGCCCCGGTCGATCACGCCGACGACGTCGGCGACCTGCTGGACGTCGGAGAGGATGTGCGTCGACAGGATGACCGTCTTGGTGTGCGCCAGCCGCCCGACGAGGTCGAGCACCTCCCGGCGTCCCGCCGGATCGAGCGCCGACGACGGCTCGTCGAGCAACAAGATGTCGGGGTCGCCCACCAGGCAGCCGGCGAGCCCCAGCCGCTGGAGCATCCCCCGCGAGAATCCGCCGACCCGCCGATCGGCGGCATGTTCCAGACCGACCTCGACCAGGACCTCGTCCACGCGGGTACTCGACAGCTCCGGTGCCGTCAGGTGGCGGGCCAGATCGACCGCTTCCCTGGCGGTCAGCCACGGCTCGAACTGGGGCGTGTCGACCAGCACCCCCATCGACGTGCGTGGCACGGCGATCTCGACGCGGCCACGGGTCGGTCGCCGCAGGCCGGCGAGGATCGACAGCATGGTGGTCTTGCCGGCGCCGTTGGGCCCGATCAGCCCGTAGGTGACCCCGCGGGGGACGACGAGCTCCACGTCGTCGAGGGCCGCCGTGTCGCCGTAGATCTTGCTCAACCCGTGCGTCGCCACGACCACGTCCGTGGAGTCGATCGGTCGACGAGGCGACCGGGCGGGGAGGTCGGGGCCGCCCTCGATCACGGGAGGTCGTGTGCTCGTGACGGCGGCTCGGTCGGGGTCCGTACCGTCGGCCGCTGCATCGTCGGCCGCTCTCCGGCCCACCACGAAGTAGGCGATGGCGCCGAGCGGGAAGTTGCCGAGCACGATGATCAGGGCCCACCCCCACTTCGGCAGGTGCTTCACGTCGTGGCGGTACAGGTCGAACAGGACGAACGCCATCACCACCAGGGCCAGCGCGCCCAGTGCGATCAGCACTCCCGGCACCGACTGGCCGCCGAGTTCGATCACGCCAGCCGACCCGGGTGGCTCGACGGCGGGGGAGTGGCGAAGAAGGTCACAAGCTGCAGGGATCCTCGATCGTCAACGGTACCGGGCACGCCCCCTGGTGGCTGCAACAATCGGTCCCCGTGTGGAGTCTCCGGGGAGCGCCCCGTCCCGTCGTCGCCGGCGTCTGCCTCCTCGCATCGGCCCTGGCCGCCGGTTGCGGAGGCGGCGACGACGCCGCAGCCCCCCTCGTCGTCGTCCCGAACGAGGTGCTCGCCGACGTCGTGCAGCGCGTCAGCTGTGTGGAGGAGGTCGAGGTCGTCGTCGGTGACGACGAGTCGACGTCGGTGCCGATCCTCGTGCTGACACTCGATGGGTCGCCGGACACGGACGACGGCGGTGTCGTGCTGTCGGTGCCGGCGGTGACCACCACGATCGGCTCGCCGGGTGAGCCCGACCCGTGGATCTGGCTCGACCCGATCCGGGTGGCCGAACTCGCTCAGGCGGTGTCGGGAGCGCTGGCATCCTCGGGCCGGTTCGATCCCGCCCTGCTGGACCGGTGCATCGCCCGCATGGACGCCCAGATGGAGCAACTCGACGGCGAACTGTTCGCGGCGACGCAGGAGATCAGCGACGCGGATCGGGTCATCGACGTGTCGCTGCCGGGCACCGTGTACTTCGCGAGCCGCTACGGGTTCTTCGTCGACGACACCGATGCGGCCGTCGAGGCGGGTCGGATGATCTCCGCCGACGGCCTCGACGGGGCTGCGTCGTACGACGACATGATGCGGCTCAACACCGAGCGACTCGTCGAGATGCTCCGGTCACCCTGACCCGCATCCGGAGAAGCTCAGCGGCCCATCCAGCCGCCGTCGACGGTGACCACGCTGCCGTGCACGTAGTCGGCTGCGGGCGACGACAGGAAGACGGCGGTGCCGGCGATCTGATCCGGCGTCCCCCAGTCGCCGGCCGGGATCCTCGAGCGGATCGCCTCCGAGCGCTCGGCGTCGTCCTGGAGCTCCCGGGTGTTGTCGGTCCGCACGTATCCGGGTGCGATCGCATTCACGTTCACGCCGAGGCCGGCCCATTCGTTGGCGAGCGCCTTGGTGAGCCCGATGACGGCGCTCTTGGTGGCGGCGTAGCCCGGCACCGTCACGCCGCCCTGGAACCCGAGGATCGACGCCACGAACACCACCTTGCCGTGACCCCGGGTGATCATCCGCGTGCCGAGTTCACGGGTGAGGACGAACGGGGCGGTGAGGTTGATCTCGAGCACGGCGTCCCAGTCGGCGTCGCTGTGCTCGGTCGCCGGCGCCCGCCGGATGATGCCGGCGTTGTTGACCAGGATGTCGACTCGATGCCCCTGGTCGTCGAGCCAGTCGACCAGCGCATGGGTCTGCGCCCGGTCGCCGAAGTCGCAGGCCCTCCCGGTGAACCGCCGTCCGCTGCCCTCGACGAGGTCGCGGATCCGTGACTCCCGTGAGGTCTGGTGTGCCGAGACGCCGATGATGTCGGCGCCGGCACCGGCGAGCCCGCGTGCGACGGCCATCCCGAGACCGCGCGTCGCTCCCGTGACGAGCGCGGTCTGTCCGCTGAGGTCGAACTGCTCGTCCACGGCGTCGGACCCCGGTCGGCGGAGTGGGACCTACTGGATGACCCAGCCGCCGTCGATGTGGATCATCTGGCCGGTCATGTAGTCGCTGTCGTCGCTGACGAGGAAGGCTGCGGTCCCCTTGATGTCGTCGGGGTACGACACCCGCTTGAGCGCCAGGATCTCCGCGAGGTCCTCGAAGGCCTGCCCCTCCTTCTCCTTGAAGCCGATCTCCACGAGGTCCTTGTCGAGCTGCTCCCACAGCGGTGTCTTGACGACGCCGGGGGCGTAGCCGTTGACCGTGATGTTGTGCTCGGCGAGCGCGACCGCACCACAGTGGGTCAGGGCGAGGCAACCGTACTTCGACGTGCAGTACACGGTGACGTCGACGAGCGGCTTGCGTGAGGCGACCGATCCGACGCAGACCATCTTGTACGGATGCTCCTGGGGGCCCTGCTCGATCATCTGCCGGGCGGTCTCCTGCATGCCCAGCCACATCCCCTTGGTGTTCACGTCCATGATGAAATCCCAGTTGTCCTCGTCGATGTCCATGAAGAAGCGGGGCTTGTTGAGGCCGGCGTTGAAGAGGCCGACGTTGATCATGCCGAAGGCCTCGACGGTCGCTGCGACCGCCGCGGCGTTGTCGTCGCGCTTGGTCACGTCCATCTGCACCGCGATCGCCGAGCCGTTGCCCTGCTCGTTGATGCGGTCGGCGACACCCTGGGCCTCGTCGACGTCGAGGTCGCCGAGACAGACGTTGGCGCCCTGTGCGGCGAAGTGCTCGGCGTTGGTCGCACCCATGCCGCGCGCGGCGCCGGTGATGAGGATGTTCTTGCCTGCGAGTCGTGTGGTGTCCATGAGTGTGCCCCCGTGTTCGTTGTTCGTGGTTCGCTGACGAGTCGTCACCAATCGGTGGCGACGTATTTCATTTCGATGTAGTCGAGCAGCCCTTCGTGGCCGCCTTCGCGTCCGATGCCGCTCTGCTTCACGCCGCCGAACGGTGCGGCGGGATCGGAGACGAGACCGCGGTTGAGCCCCACCATCCCGGCCTCGAGCCGCTCGGTGACACGCAGCCCGGCCGAGAGGTCGGAGGTGTAGACGTAGGCCACCAACCCGTACTCGGTGTCGTTGGCCAAGCGGACGGCCTCGTCCTCGTCGTCGAAGACGACGATCGGGGCGACGGGGCCGAAGATCTCCTGGCGAAGGATCTCCGAGCCGGGGGCCACGTCGGTGAGGACCGTCGCCGGGTAGAAGTGGCCGGGCCCGTCGAGGGGGGTGCCACCCGTCACGGCGGTCGCACCCGCGCCGACGGCGCTGTCGACCAGCGCCTTCACGTCGTTCAGGGCCGTGTCGCTGACGAGCGGGCCGAGTTCGGCGTCCGGATCCATGCCGTCGGCGACCTTCAGCGCTTCCATGCGCTCGACGAGCCGGGCGGTGAACGCCTCGGCGATGCCGCGCTGCACGTAGAACCGGTTGGCAGCCGTACAGGCCTCACCACCGTTGCGCATCTTGGCGACCATGGCGCCGTCGATCGCTGCGTCGAGGTCGGCGTCGTCGAAGACGAGGAACGGGGCGTTGCCGCCGAGCTCCATCGACGTGTTGACCACGTTGTCGGCCGCCTCACGCAGCAGGATCCTGCCCACCTCGGTCGATCCGGTGAACGAGAGCTTGCGGACGCGGGGGTCGTGCAGCATGGCGCTGACGATCGCTCCGGCACGCTGCGACGGCACGACGTTGACGACTCCCGGGGGCACGCCGGCGTCTTCGAGGATCTGTGCCACCAGCAGCGCCGTCAGGGGAGTCTCGGACGCAGGCTTGAGGATCACCGTGCAGCCCGCTGCCAGGGCCGGCGCGATCTTGCGTGTCGCCATGGCGGCCGGGAAGTTCCAGGGGGTGACCAGCACGGCGACGCCGACCGGTTGGTGCAACACCAGGATCTTCTTGTCACCGGCGGGCGCTGTGCTGACCGTGCCGATCGAACGGACCGCCTCTTCGGCGAACCAGCGGAAGAACTCGGCGGCGTACGCGGTCTCGCCGGCGGCGTCGGCGAACGCCTTGCCGTTCTCGCGCACGATGAGCTCGGCGATCTCGGCCTGGCGCTCGGTCATGATCTCCCATGCGCGGCGCAGGATCTCGGCGCGCTGGCGCGGTGCCGTGGCACCCCAGGGTCCGAGGGCCTCGTGTGCCGCCGACACCGCCGTGATGCCGTCGTCGACCGTTCCGGCGGCGACCGAAGCGATCGTGTCGGCGGTGGCGGGGTCGTGCACGTCGAAGCGTCCGCCGTCGGACGCCGGGCGCCATGTGCCGCCGACATAGAGGTCGGTCGGCACCCTGTCGAGGATGTCGCTGTGGTTCGGGCTCATGAGTTGGCCGACTTCCTGATCGTGTCGACGATGCGCTCGACCGATGGGATCGTCGCATCCTCGAGGTTGGCTGCCGAAGGAAGGGGGACGTGCGGTGTGGTGATCCGCTCGATCGGGCCGTCGAGGTTCCAGAAGGCCTCCTCGGCGACGATCGACGCGACCTCGGCGCCCCACCCGCACAGACGGGGGTTCTCCTCGACGGTGTACAGACGGCTCGTCTTGGCGACCGAGTCCAGGATGCACCGGGTGTCGAGCGGTACGAGCGACCGGATGTCGATGACCTCGGCGTCGATGCCCTCGGCGGCGAGCTGCTCGGCCGCCTCGAGTGCCCGCGGCACCATCAGGGCGAGGGCGGCGATCGTGACGTCGGAACCCTGGCGGACGATCTTGGCGGTGCCGAGTTCGTCGACGATGTCACCGGCGCGGTCGGGAACGTCGAACTTCATCGGATAGATCGACTTGTGCTCGAAGAACAACACCGGATCCGGGTCGCGCACCGCAGCGGCCAGCAGGCCGATGGCGTCTTCGGCGGTGGACGGTGCCACCACCTTGATGCCGGGGATCATCATCGCCCAGTTCTCGACGCTCTGGGAGTGCTGCGCCCCGAATCGTGAGCCGCCGCCGTTGGCCGTGCGGATGACGAGCGGGAACGACATCTGGCCGTCGGTCATGTACCGGCTCTTGGCGATCTCGTTGGCCACGATGTCCCAGCACACGGCGAGGAAGTCGCTGAACATGATCTCGGCGATCGGTCGCAGGCCGGTCATGGCCGCACCCATCGCTGCGCCCAGGATGGCCTGCTCGGAGATCGGCGCATCACGGACCCGCTTGGGTCCGAACTTCTCGAGCAGGCCGGGCGTCGCCTTGAACACGCCGCCGGCACCGGCCACGTCCTCGCCGAGGAACACGACGTCGGGATCGTGGGCGAGCTCCTGGGCGAGGCCCAGGCCGATCGCGTCGCGATAGGTCAGTTCCGCCATGCCCAGCCCCCATCTGCCCAGACGTCGGTGTAGATCGAGGCGAGATCGGGGAGCGCCCCGTCGGTGGCCTCGTCGGTGGCGGTCTGGACCGCAGCCGACACCTGTTGTGAGATCGACGTGAGCTGCTCCTCGCCGATGCCGAGTTTGAGCAGCCGTTGGTGATACATCGGTATCGGATCGCGCTCGAGCCAGGCGTCGATCTCCTCCTTGGGGCGGTACGTCCCGGGATCGGCTCGGCTGTGGCCGTGGTGGCGATAGGTCTGCGCCTCGATCAGTGACGGCCCGTGGCCGGCCCGGGCCTTGTCGAGTGCGGCGCATGCCGCCATGTAGACGGCGTCGGTGTCGTTGCCGTCGACGACGACCGGCTCGAGGCCGTAGGCGGCGGCACGGTCGGCCGCCGGGTGGGGGACCGGGGTGACGTCGTGGATCGAGGTGTACTCCATGTACAGGTTGTTCTCGCACACGAACACCGTGGGGAGGTTCCAGACCTTGGCGAAGTTCACCGCTTCGTGGAAGGCGCCGATGTTGGTGGTGCCGTCACCGAAGAAGGCGACCGCCACCTGGCCGGTGTCGTGGAACTGCGACGTCCAGGCGGCCCCGTTGGCCACGCACAGGTGGGCGCCGATGATCGCGTAGCTTCCCATCACGCCGTGTTCGACGCTGGTGAGGTGCATCGACCCACCCTTGCCGCTCATCAGCCCGTTCTCCCGGCCCAGCAGTTCGGCCATGATCGGCGTGAGCGGTACACCCCGGGCAATCGTGTGCGCATGCCCGCGGTAGGTGGCGAACGTCCAGTCGTCGTGTCGCATCGCGGCACCGAACCCGGCGGCGATGGCCTCCTGTCCGAGCGACAGGTGGCTCGTGCCCTTCACCAGCCCCTTGAGGAACAGGTCGTAGGCGCGCTTCTCGAAGAGGCGCACCTGTTGCTGGATCTCGAACATGCGGACCCGGACCTCGGTGGGGATCGGCAGGTCGGCGTTCGCTTCGTTCACCGGGGGAGGGAGCACCGGGCGGTGGTTCCCGTACTCCTCGTAGGACGGCATCGTTGTCATGGCGACGGCTCTCTCAGTACTGGTTGGCGACGAAGAGTTCTTCGGCCGGGAACAGGGTGATGACGTCACATCCGTCGGCCGTGACCACGACCTCCTCCTCGATGCGAGCGGCGGACACGCCGTCGCTCGCAGGGCAGTAGGTCTCGATGGCGAACACCATGTTCTCCTTGATCTCCATCGGGTGATCGAGCGAGTTGACGCGGCTCACGATCGGCCGCTCGTGCAGGCCGAGCCCGAGGCCGTGGCAGAACTGCAGCCCGAACGCCTCGAACTCGTTCTCGAAGCCGAACTCGGTGCACTTGGGGAAGCCGGCGGCCACGTCGGCGGTGCTCACACCCGGCTTGATCATGCCGATGGCGGCGTCGATCCATTCGCGCGCCTTGGTGTAGGCGTCGTGCTGCGACGACGTGGCGCGGCCGACGTTGAGCGTGCGGTAGTAGCAGGTGCGATACCCGTTGAAGGACTGGATGATGTCGAAGAAGGCCTGGTCACCGGGTCGCAGGATGCGGTCGGAGAAGTTGTGCGGGTGGGGGCTGCACCGCTCGCCCGACACGGCGTTGATCGCCTCGACGTCGTCGGATCCCATGTCGTAGAGCTTCTTGTTGACCAGCGCCACGATCTCGTTCTCGCGGATGCCCGGCTTGAGGACCTCGGAGATCAGCTGGTAGGCGCCGTCGACCATGGCGCAGGCCGTGGTGAGGAGCATGATCTCGTCCGGCGACTTGATCTCGCGGGCGTCGAGCATGATCTGTTGGCCGTCGATCACGGTGATGCCCTCCTCCTGGAGGGCGAACAGCATCGGCGGCTCGACGATGTCGACCCCGAGCGGCATGTCGGCAACGCCCTGCTCGCGCAACAGCATGGCGATCTCGCTGGCCGTTCGCTGGAACAGGTTGTTGTCGGGCGGAATCGCACCGCGCAGACCGTTGAGCCCGGCCCGGCAGTTCTCGGGCTTCAGCCACGGTGCGTGGAGACGGTGATGCTTGGCCGCAGAGCCGAAGTCCCACACCATGGGGTCGCCCTCGCGGGCGAGCAGGGAGTAGCGCGTCATCTTGTCGCGCGCCCACTCACCGATCTGGGTGCTGGTGGTGTAGCGGATGTTGTTGGTGTCGAAGCACAGCAGGGCGCCCGCTGGGGAGGCGTCGAGAGCGGCGCGCACCCGTGCGAGGCGGTACTCGCGCAGCCTCGGGAAGTTCACCCGCTCCTCGAAATCAACGGCCATGCCACCCGGTGACGGGGTGACGGCAATTGCGAACTCTGCCATGTCAGCGCACTCTCCTGCGGTCGTCGAACCTCATCAGCCGTCTCGTGGAGCCGGCCGTAACGTTCGCGAACGGTAGATGATGCTGCAAACGATTGCAAGACATTGCGACGGTGCTCCACAGGAAAGATCGGCATCGGACCAGCTCCTGAACGAAGTTTTCGGTTTGGACTTGCAATCGATTGCAGCCGTGCGTAGTGTGCGACCCACGTCGAGGGCGCCGAACGCCCGATGGGGGGATCTGTGGCGACATGAGTGGGGAACTCACAACCGAACGCACACCGCACACCGTCGTCGCGCCCATCATCGAGGCCCACGACATCGTCAAGCGGTTCGGCGGCGTCGCCGCCGTCGACGGAGTGAGCATCGCCGTGCCCCCCGGGGAGGTCCACGGCCTCGTCGGCGAGAACGGTGCCGGCAAGTCCACGCTGATGCGGGTCCTCGCCGGCATCCTCACTCCCGACAACGGCTCGGTGCTGGTCGATGGTGAGCAGCTCGAGGCGGGAAGCGCCCGGTCGGCGCTCGAGGCCGGGATCTCGCTCGTCCATCAGGAGCTGAGCCTCGTCCCCGAGATGACCGTCGCCGAGAACATCAACCTCGGGTTCACGCCGACGCGAGCCGGCTTCACCAACAGGCGCGAGCAGCGACGCATCGCCGCCGAGGCGCTCGACGAGATCAACGTCTCCGTCGACCTCGACGAGCCGATCGCTCGGCTGTCGGTGGCGCTGCGTCAGTTCGTCGAGATCGCACGCGCCGTCGCACGCAAGCCACGGATCCTGATCCTCGACGAGCCCACCGCCACCCTCACGCCCGCCGAGACCGACTACCTGCTCGACATGCTCCAGCGCCTGGCGGAACGGGGATTGGCCATCATCTACATCTCGCACCGCATCCCGGAGATCTTCCGGATCTGCGACCGTGTCACCGTTCTCCGTGACGGCAAGCACGTCGAGACCGTCGACATCGCCGAGATCCGCCCGAACGAGCTCGTCAGCAAGATGGTCGGTCGCGACCTCGAACAAGACCTGCAGAGCCATCGTGAGCCGACGGCCCCGGGCGAGGTGGTGCTCAGCGCCTCCGGTATCCGCGCCCACGGAGTCAACGGCATCGACCTCACGGTGCGAGCCGGCGAGATCGTCGGCCTGGGCGGCCTCGTGGGCGCAGGTCGGACCGAACTCGTGCGTGCGATGATCGGTGCCGACGTCCGGTCGGCCGGCGACGTGACGGTCGCGGTCGACGGGTCGGTCCGACGGATCAACAGCTACCAGTCGGCGGTCGCGAGTGGCGTCGCCTACATCCCGGAGGAGCGACGTACCGACGGGCTGGCGCTCACGATGTCCGTGTCGGACAACATCGCGCTCCCGAACCGCCGACGGCTGTCGCGCAACGGTGTCCTGCTGTTCGGGAGGATCGCCGAGTTCGCGAAGCGCCTCGCCCACGACGTGGGGCTCCGACCGCCGGAGATCAGGCGTGCGGCAGGCGACTTCAGCGGCGGCAACCAGCAGAAGGTCGTCCTGGCCAAGTGGCTCGGTCGAGAGCCCGACCTGATCATCCTCGACGAGCCCACCCGTGGCGTCGACGTCGGCGCAAAGGTCGAGATCCACCGACTCGTCAAGCAACTGGCGGAGAACGGCGCCGCCGTACTGGTGGTGAGTTCCGACCTCCCCGAACTGCTCGAGCTGTCCGACGTGATCCACGTCGTTCGAGACGGCCGCATCGTCGGCACGCTGTCGGGCATCGACGCCGACGAGCAATCCGTGATGTCCCTCGCCTCCGGCGAAGCGTCGGGGAGTGCGGCATGACCGTCGAGAGCACCGTCGAGGTGGGCGAAACGCCCGAACCCGCCGACCCGGAAGTGGGTGTCGAGCAGCAGGACTTCAACGCCCTCGAATGGGTATCCCAGCAGGGGGTCTTCGTCTTCACGGCGTTGTTGCTGATCTTCGCCGGCATCTTCATCGACGGCTTCGCCAGCGTGGACAACATCACCGATGTGTTCAACCGGGCCGCCCCGATCGGGATCGTGGCCGTCGGCATGACGTTCGTGGTGATCAGCGCCAACTATCTCGACCTCTCCGTGGTCGCCCAGGTGGCCACCTCGGCGGTGTTGCTGATCGCCGTCAGCAACTCCTACAACATGCTCCTCGGCATGGCCCTGGGCTTGTTGGTCGCCATCGTGTACGGCATCGTCAACGGCGTGGCCGTGGGCGTCTTTCGCGCCAACGCAGTGATCGTCACCCTCTCGACCACCTTCGTCGGACTCGGTCTCCTCCGGTGGGCGAGCGGGGGCAGCATCTACTTCGGTGACCCCGACGGTGTCATCGCCACGTTCGGCAGCACCGAGATCGGCCCGTTCCCGCTCGCGATGCTGGTGCTGATCCTGGTCACACTGGCCATGCACTTCGTGCTGACCAACACGACGTTCGGATTCCTGGTCAAGTCCTTCGGCTCCAACCGGCACGCGACGCGTCTGGCCGGTGTCAACACTCCGCTCGTCGTGATCGGGGCCTTCACGGTCTGCGCCTTCGGCGCCATGCTCGGCGGCTGGGTGCTGGCCGCCTTCTCCAACACCGCGGTCTCGTCCATGTCCGCCGGCTTCGACTTCGAGGCGCTGGCCGCCATCATCGTGGGCGGCACCAGCGTGTTCGGCGGCAAGGGCAGCGTGCTTCGCACCCTGCTCGGCGTCGTGTTCGTGAGCGCGCTCACCAACATCATGGTCCTGTCCGGATACGGCTTCGGCTACCAGCAGATGGCGATCGGTGCACTGATCGTGCTCGCCGTGTCGGTCGACGCCCTCGCTCGAAAGGTGGGCAGGTCATGACGCAGACCGCAACCCTCGACCTCGGCAACGGGGAGTCCGACCTGATCGGTCGGATCAAGACGACGTTCGCTCGGCGGACCGAGGGCCGAGCCGTCGTCCTGCTCATCATCGTGTCGATCTGGGCCCTGATCTGGGAGTCGACGGTGTTCACCGCCTACGAGGTGACCCTCGGGCGGCTCGCCCTGATCGGCCTGACGGCGGTCGGGTTGACCGCCGTGATCCTGATGGGCGAGCTCGACCTCAGCATCGCCAGCATCCTGGCGGTGTCGGGCGTGGTGATGGCCAGCTTCGACAATGTGTTCCTCGGGATCGCCGTTTCGCTGACCATCGGTCTCGTCATCGGTGCCGTCAACGCCTTCTTCGTCGTGGTGGTGGGCATCAACTCCTTCATCGCCACGCTCGGGATGCTGTTCTTCCTGCGAGGCATGGCGTTCGTCATCTCCGACGAGGAACCCGTCGTGATGGCGAACAAGGATTTCGCGCTCGACTTCGGCAAGCCGCTCATCGGCGAGTTCACGCCTCGGGTGCTCATCTTCGTCCTCGCGTTCATCGCCATGCACGTCTTCCTCACCCGCGTCCGCGTGGGACGGGAGTTCTACGCGGTGGGCGGCAACCGGGAAGCGGCACGCGATGCGGGCATCCCCGTGCGCCGGCGGGTGTTCACCGGCTTCATGATCTCGGGATTCGTCGCGGCCGCCGCCGGCATCATCGTCACCCTCCAGCTCACCGCAGCCGATCCGACCGCAGGGGGCAACGCGCTGCTCACCAGCTTCGCGGCCGCGATCGTCGGAGGCATCCTCCTCAACGGTGGACGGGGCTCGGTCCTCGGGACGCTGCTCGGCGCTGCGTCGCTCGCCATCCTCCAGGTCGGGATGACGTTCAACGGCGTCGAGTCCGACGTCCAGAACATCATCATCGGGCTCGTGCTCTTCTTCGCCGTGATCACCGACCCCAACAGCATTCGTGCGGTACTCGGAAGTGCTCGAACGTTCTTCCGCGGCCGCTCGGCACCCGATCCTGCGGATTGACGAACCGTCCCGGATCCGCACCGGACGCTCGTCGTCCGGCGCACATCAGTCACATCAGCTAGGCAACACACCACAACAGCAGGGGAGAACCATGAGAAACCCACGAACCACCACCCGACACAGGAGTCGCGCCGCGATCGGCCTGCTCGCCGCCGGCGCACTGATCTTCGCTGCCTGTGGCAGCGACGACGACGACGCTGCGGACGAGGCACCGGCAGAGGAAGCTCCGGCAGAGGACGACGCTCCGGCCGAGACCGACGCTCCGGCCGACGACGAAGCGGCGGCCGGTGACTCGTTCGAGGTGTTCGCACTGCTGCCGCAGGGCAACGACCAGCCGTACGGCACCACCTACCTGCCCCCGTTCGAGGCCAAGGCCGCCGAACTCGGCTTGAACCTCAACATCGTCAACTCCGGCTACGACGGCGAACAGCAGGCGAGTGACTGCGAGGTCGCAGTTGCGGCCCAGCCGGACCTGATCATCCTGTGGCCGGCGGTCGGCGACCAGGTGCGTCCGTGTCTCGAGGCGGCCAACGACGCCGGCATCCCGGTGACGGTGACCAACTCGGACCTCATCCCCGAGGACCAGGAGCTCTCCGAGGCGTACTCGGGTCCCGACACCTACGGTCAGGGCGTGTCCTCGGCCGAGATGTTCTGCGAGTTCGCCGGCGGCGACGATGTCGGCATCCTCATGGTCAACGGCGCACCGGGCAACTCCACGGCCATCGACCGTGAAGCCGGCTTCGAGGACACGATCAACGAGCAGTGCCCGAACGTCGAGATCCTGCAACGCGAGACCGGCAACTGGAACAAGGACGACTCACAGCTCGCCGCGTCGGAGATGATCACCGCTGTCGGTGCCGAGAACATCGGTGGCGTGTACGCCGCCGACGACACCATGGTCGCCGGCGTCATCGACGCCCTGAAGGCCCGTGACATCGACCCGGCCGAGCTGATCATCACCTCCATCGGCAACACCTTCCTCGGCAACCCGCTGGTGTTGTCCGGCGAAGTCGACGGCACCGTCTTCCAGTCGTCGTCGTGGGACGGCGAGAACGCTGCGGTCACGGCCCACGAGGTGCTCACCGGTGACACCAGCGAGCGCATCGTGAAGTTCATGCCCTCGGTGAAGGTCACCGAGGAGAACGCCGACGATCCGTCGGTGGCCCCCGAGTGGTGACCCGGAACCACTGATCGACCTTCGGGGCCCGGGTGGTGTCAGCTGCCACCCGGGCCCCGATTCGTCGATTGTCCGGTCCCGACCACCCTGCTGCGTCATCGTGTCCGACGTTCAGCAACGGGTGTGGAACGCCCGACGGAGGTGGGTATGGCGAACGTCACCCTGAAAGACGTGGCCGAGCGAGCAGGAGTCGACGTGTCGACGGCATCGCGCGCACTCAGCCCCGAGAAGAGCTCGGTGGTGGCTCCGGCCACACGTCGCACTGTCGTCGAGGCGGCCCAGGCGCTGGGTTACCGGACCAACCTGCAGGCCTCCGCACTCCGGCGGGGTCGCGCGGGGATCGTCGGCGTCATCGTCGCCGACATCAGCAACCCCTTCATCGGCCCCGTGATCCGCGGTGTCGCACATGCCCTCGGGGGGAGAGGGATGCTCCCGATCATGACGGAGACGCGCGACTCCTCCGACGAGTTCGCCCAGATCTGCGACAAGTTGCTCGCCCAGCGCGTCGACGGGATCATCGTCACGGCAGCCCGGTACGGCGACCGCGCTCTTCTCCGGCGGGTCGCCGCCGAAGTGCCGACGGTGCTCGCCGTGCGAGAGCTGCCCGGCAGCGGCATTCCGTCGATCTCCCACGACGACGTCACCGGTGGCCGTCTGGCCGCGGAACACCTGCTGTCGCTCGGCCACTGCCACGTCGCCCAGCTGATGGGTCCGCAGGACATCTGGTCGTTCGAGGGCCGCGCTCACGGCTTCCGCGACGCCGTCGTCGCGGCCGGAGCGACCTGCACCGACGTCCGGACCCTGTCGCGGCTTCCGACGGCTCAGGCCGGCCGGGAGGTGGTCGACGACCTGCTCGCCCGCCCGGGCGACCGACCCACGGCGATCTTCGCCCACAACGACAGCATCGCCATCGGCGCGCTCGGTGTGCTGCGCGAGCAGGGCATCGAGTGCCCGGACGACATCTCGCTGATCGGCTACAACGACGTGCCACTCACCGCTCACATCCATCCGCCGTTGACGACGATCCGGCTGCCCGGATACGAACTCGGGCGGCTCGCCGCCGAGCTCGTCGTCACGCCGGCCCGAGATGCCGAGGCCACGGCCGGCAAGGTCCAGCTGGCTCCGGAACTCGTCGTGCGGGCGTCCACGGCACCGCCTGACCCGAAAGGGAGTTGACATGGGAACCATGACGGGACGCACGTGCGTCGTCACCGGAGCAGCACGCGGCATCGGCCGTGCCATCGGCGAGGCGCTCCTCGACGAGGGCGCCGACGTGTGCTTCGCCGACCTCGACGGGGCCGCAGCCGACGAGGTCGCAGCCGCCAACCACGAGCGCGCCGCCGCCGCCGGCGGCGGGGTGATGTCGGCACCCGTCGACGTGACGAACCGGGAGCAGGTTCGACGCATGATCGCGGCGACCGTCGAGCAGTTCGGAAAGTTGGACGTCATGTTCAACAACGCCGGTGTGAACAAGCCGATGAACTTCCTCGAGGTGACCGAGGAGAACTGGGAGTTCATCATGCGCGTCAACGGCCTCGGCGTGCTGATCGGAATGCAGGAAGCGGCCAAACAGATGATCGACCAGGGCACGGGCGGCAAGATCGTCAACACCGCGTCGATCGCGTCACGGCAGGGGTTCGACAACGTCGTTCCCTACTGCGCGTCCAAGTTCGCCGTCGTCTCGATGACCCAGTCCGCAGCACGCGATCTGGCCAAGCACGACATCACGGTCACCGGATTCGCGCCCGGCGTGGTGCACACCGAGATGTGGGACACCCTCGACCAGGAGCTGATGGAGCTCGGCGCGTCCGAACGTCCGGGTCAGGCCATGGAGGAGTTCGCGGCCGACATCTTGAAGGGTCGGGTCGCGACACCCGCGGACATCACCGGTACCACCACGTTCCTCGCCTCCCCAGCGAGCGACTACATGACGGGCCAGATCGTCATGATCGACGGCGGCATGACGCTGGTATGAATCGCGTCGGATTCGCCGGCCTCGGCCGCATGGGGGCGCTGATGGCGGCCAACCTGGCCGACGCAGGGTTGGAGCCCGCCCTGTGGAACCGCAGCGCCACCAGGGCCGACGAGCTGGCGCACG
>Ga0102928_1000566_pt1 | contig 23856 bp, 19 predicted proteins | sample SalPonR1_B_D1_MG_FD_78504 | JGI IMG/M metagenome (GOLD analysis project Ga0102928, IMG submission 78504) | Salt pond soil microbial communities from South San Francisco under conditions of wetland restoration - Salt Pond MetaG R1_B_D1_MG | ecosystem: Environmental > Aquatic > Marine > Intertidal...
ACGCGGCGGCCCGAGGCCTTGAGCGCGGCGACCGTTTCGGCCGCGCCCTCGCGCAATGTGTCGGTGAAGCGGATCGCGCGCGGCGGCTCGCCGCCCAGACTGAGGAAAGTCGCCGTGACGTCGGGGGCCTCCGCGCCGACCCAGGCCGCGCGGCCAAGGCGCACCGGCTTGCCGCGCCAAATTCCTTCGACGCCGTATCCCGGCACCTCCGTCGCGCCCTCGATGCGGGCAGCGCGCAGGCCGCGCGCGCGCAGGGCCCCGGACAGCGCCTCGGCCAGCGGGTGCGAGGACGCCTCGGCCAGAGCCAGCGCAACGCCCATCGCCTCGTCGGGATGGCTGTCGAGGCCCACGGGTTCCGGCGCGCCGGTGGTCAGCGTACCGGTCTTGTCGAAAACGACCGTGTCGGCCTCCGACATCCGCTCCAGCGCGGTGCCGTCCTTGATCAGGAGCCCCTTGCGGAACAAACGCCCAGAGGCCGCCGTCGTCACCGCGGGCACGGCAAGGCCCAGCGCGCAGGGGCAGGTGATGATCAGCACCGCCGCCGCGATGTTGAGCGAGATGCGCAGATCCTGCGTGTAGATCCACCAACCGACCGCCGCGACAACGGCAAGGATATGGACGCCCGGCGCGTAGAGCTTGGCGGCCTGATCGGCAAGCGAGTTGTAATTCGCGCGCCCGGATTCCGCCACGGCCACCAGGTCGGCGATCCGGTGCAGCGACGTGTCCCGCCCCGCCGCGCGCACCTCCACCATCAGCGGCCCGGTCAGGTTGACCTCGCCCGCGCTGACCTCAGTGCCGGGACCGGCATAGACCGGAAGGCTTTCGCCCGTCATCAGCGACCGGTCGAGCTCGGACTGGCCCTCGGTCACGATGCCGTCCACGGGAATGCGTCCCCCGGGCTTGACCCGGACGATATCGCCCACGGCAAGCTCGGCCGCCGGGACGGTCTCCTCGCCCACCGTCGTCACGCGAAGGGCCCGCGGCACCTCCAGAGCGGCCAGTTCCTGCGCCGCCGACCGCGCCGAGGCGCGGGTGCGATGGTCGAGATACCGCCCGCCCAGCAGGAAGAAGCACAGCATGATCGCGGCGTCGAAATAGGCGTGATGCCCCGACATCATCGTCTCGTAGAGCGACGTGCCCACCGCCAGCACGATGGCCAGCGTGATCGGCACGTCCATGTTGAGCCGCCCGCCCCTCAGCGCGCCCCAGGCCGAGACGTAGAAGGGCCGGCCCGAGAATACGACCGCCGGGATCGCGATGGCCGCGCTGATCCAGTGCATCATGTCGCGGGTGACGCCCTCAGCCCCGGCCCAGACGGCCACGGACAGAAGCATCACGTTCATCATCGCGAAGAACGCCACGGCCAGACGCATCAGCAGGTCGCGCCCCTGCCGGTCGGCCTCGGTCGTGGCAAGGACGCCCGGGTCGAGTTCGTGCGCCTCGTAGCCGGCGCGCTCCAGAAGCTGCGTGAGGTCTTGAGCCGTGACATCCGGTGCAGCCTCGACGGCGGCGCGCCGCAGCGTCAGGTTCACCCGCGCCGAACGCACGCCGGGAAACGCCTTCAGCGCCTTCTCGACGCCCGAGATGCAGCCCGCGCAATGGATACCGGGCAGCGACAGCATCAGGGTCGCGTCCTTCGGCAACTCGGCCAGATGCTCGGCCGCCGGTGCGACGTTGCAGGCCGCGCAGGCGCCGGGCTTGGCGTGTTCGAAGGTGGCGGTCATGCGCGCGCCATCGGGACCCTAGCCCCGAAGCTCGAAGGTGATGTTGCGCCGGTACTCGGTGCCGTCGCGCGCCATGCCGGTCAGTCGCAGGCGCCAGCGCCCCTCGCTGACCGAGACCGGCGCGGTGAGCGTGCCATTCGGCCCGCGTGTGAGCACGAGCTGCTGATCCTCGAGCCGGCTTGTGGGACGGGTCAGAAGCGCATCAAGCTCCGCCGGGTAGACCGGGCGCCCGTAATCGTCGACCAGCGTCAGGACAAGCGTGTCGCCGTCCAGCCCCACGGACGCGTCCCAGCCCAGCGCCTCCTGCGCGTCGCGGCGGATGTCGAAGGTCTGGCTGTCGGCATAGCTCGACGAGACTTCCATACCGGGGAAAGTGGAAATGGCATTGTAGGCCATGAACAGGTTCACCCCGATGATGGTGCCGAACATGGCCACGAAAATCGCGAGAACCTTCTTGCCGGTCAGTTCGCGCCCCCCTTTGGGCGACTCCGCTTCGCTGCTCATTCCAGATCCCTCCCGAAGAATGTGGTGTCCTGATGGGTGCGCGTCGTGGTGCTCAGGTCCTCGACCCAGAACCTGAAGTTCGTGAGGTTGTTGACGGCCGGCTCGCTGCCCGGGGGCGCGATCACGTAGACCCGCTGCAGATGCGTGCTGTCGGCGGGCACGTTGACGATATTGCCCTCCTGTCCCTCAAGCTCGACCTCGAAGGGCTGGTCCGAGGCCAGCGTGATCTCGAAATCGGTCGGCTGGTGGGTCATGTTGCGGATCCGCACGTCATAGGTGTTGCGGATCGACCCATCCGACAGCGTCACGAATTGCGGGTTGCGCACCGGTGCGACGGTCATGTCGATATCCGACCGCACGAACAGCGCCACCACGAGGCCCACGCCAACCGCGGACCAGAGCGCGGTGTAGATGATCGTGCGCAGACGGAAGACATGCTTCCAGACCGGCTTTTTCGGGTTGCCGGCGCGTTCGTTCGCCTCGTCGGTCAGCGCCATGTAGTCGATCAGGCCACGCGGCTTGCCGATCTTGTCCATGATCTCGTCGCAGGCATCGATGCACAGCGCGCAGGTGATGCATTCCAGCTGCTGGCCGTCGCGGATGTCGATGCCCACGGGGCACACGTTCACGCAAGCCATGCAGTCGATGCAATCGCCAAGCTCATCCGTGCCAGTGCGGCTCGCCGACGTGTCACCCGGTTCAAGGCCGTCGGCGCGCGATCCCGCAGCATAGCTGGTGGCGATGGCGTTTTCGGCCTTTTCGCGGCGGCGCTTGCCTTTTCCGCGCGGCTCTCCGCGCCACTCGCGATAGGCCACGGTGATCGTGTCCTCGTCCATCATGGCCGCCTGGATGCGCGGCCAGGGGCAGGCATAGATACAGATCTGCTCGCGCATGAAGCCGCCGAAGACAAAGGTCGTGGCGGTGAGAATTCCAACCGTCACATAGGCGACCAGGGCGGCCTGACCGGTCACCAGATCAACCAGAAGCGTGGGCGCGTCGGCAAAGTAGAAGACCCAGGCGCCGCCGGTGGCCAGCGCGATCACGAACCATGCAAGGTATTTCGTGACCCTCAACCGGACTTTCTTGAAATCCCAGTCCGCGCGCCACAGGCGCAGGCGCGCGTTACGGTCGCCCTCGATCCAGCGCTCCACGGTGAAGAAGAGGTCTGTCCAGACGGTCTGCGGGCAGGTATAGCCGCACCAGACCCGGCCCAGCGCCGAGGTGAAGAGGAAAAGCCCGAGCCCGGCCATGATCAGAAGGCCCGCGACGAAATAGAACTCATGCGGCCAGATCTCGATCCAGAAGAAGAAGAAGCGCCGGTTCGCGAGGTCCAGAAGCACCGCCTGGTCGGGCAGGTTCGGGCCACGGTCCCAGCGGATCCAGGGCGTCACGTAGTAGATACCCAAGGTCACGATCATGATGATCCACTTGAGGTTCCGGAACGTGCCGCTGACCCGCTTGGGGAAAACGGGCTCGCGTGAAACGTAGAGCTTCTGCGGCTCTTCGGTCGTGCTCATCGTGGAATCACCCTTGGGTTGAATAGTGTCCGTTCTGCGCAGGGTCGGTTGTAGGATGCGCGTCCCGCCAGTCTCTTTGACGTGGATCAACCGGGGCGCCCGCACAATTGGCTGCGACAATTAATCCGGAACGAAAACCGCCCCGCCTCGGCGTCGAGGCAGGGCGGAGAATGAATGGCACCGGTCCCGTAGGAAACGCGCGAACAGGACCGGGACCGGTGCCAGTCCGGCGACCGGGAGGGGCCGCCGGAACCTTGGGACGGGGGCTACTGGCCGCCGCCCAGACTGTGAACGTAGACGGAGACCGCGCGGACCTCCGGCTCGGAAAGACGCCCCGCCTCGGAGGCCTCAGCCGACCACGGCGGCATCACGCCGAAGCGGGAGTAGCGCACGGTGTGTTCGATGGCGTCTTCCGACCCGCCATAAAGCCAGATCGCATCCGTCAGGTTGGGCGCGCCGAGGAACTGATCGCCTGTGCCGTCATCCATGTGGCACGACGCGCAGTTGTCGTAGAAGACCTGCCCGCCGAGCTCGACCACGGACCCGTCATGGTCCTGGCCCGAGATGTTGCGGACGTACTGCACGACCGCCGTTATCTCTTCGTCGGTCAGGATGTCGTCGAACGCCGTCATCTCCGAGTAGCGGGAGTTCATGTCATCCTCGTTCCGGATGCCATGGCTGATCGTAAGATGAATATCCTCGATCGTGCCGCCCCAGAGCCAGTCGTCGTCGAGCAGGTTCGGGTAACCCGAGGCCTGAACCCCGGCCGCGCCCGACCCGTGGCATTGCGAGCACCAGGTCGCGAAGGTCGCAGCCCCACCCTGGATCGCGTAGTTGTAGAGATCCGGGTTGTCGTTGGGATTGATCGCGGCCAGTTCGACCTCGGCGATGCGCGTCCGGATATCGGCGTTCATCTCCTCGAAACTCTGGATGTCCTCGGCCACGTTGGCCCGCGTCGAGAAGCCCAGCAGGCCGGGCGTGGCGCCGTTGACCAGCGGCCATGCGGGATAGAGTACCGTATATCCGATACCCCAGATGATCGTGGCGTAGAAGGTCCACAGCCACCAGCGCGGCAGCGGGTTGTTGAACTCCTTGATCCCGTCCCAGACATGTCCTGTCGTTTCGGGGTCACCCTTCATGAGTTGCTGCTCGTCAGGATGCTTATTCTTGTCGTCGCTCATTGCCGCGCCTCCTCGAACTGGCGGGTCTGGGCCGTCTCCTCGTCGGAGGCCGGCCGATCGTCGTAACGAAACGGGATATTCGCGGTGTCGCGGTGGATCTTGCGGCTGCCGGGTCGCAGCGTGAACAGGATCACCCCGAGGAAACTGAGCAGGAGGAACATCATCCCCCAGCTGCCCGCGAAGACCCGCATGATGGTGTAGGTGTCTTCCATCGTCGAGGTCCTCCCTTACCGGCTCACCAAGGCTTCTTCTTCGGAGAAGGTCGAGAAATCGACCAGCGTTCCGAGCATCTGGAGATAGGCGATGATCGCGTCCATTTCCGTCACTTGCGGGTTCCCGTCGAAATCGCGCTGCTGCGCGCCGGGGTAGCGTTCGACAATGCCGCCGTCGCCGAAATCGGTCGCCTGCTGGACGAAGTCGAAGCGGGCATTCTCGATCATCTCGTCGGTATAGGGCACGCCGACCATCCGGTGCGTGCTCATCAGGTCGGTGATGTATTCCCCGTCAAGCTCGCGGTCGGCGAAATACGCGTAGGAGGGCATCACCGATTCCGGCACCACCGACTGCGGGTCGATGAAGTGGTCGTAGTGCCATTCATCCGAGTAACGGCCGCCGACGCGGGCGAGGTCGGGCCCCGTCCGCTTGGAGCCCCACTGGAACGGATGGTCGTACTGGCTCTCGGCCGCGAGGGAGTAGTGCCCGTAGCGCTCCACCTCGTCCCGCATGGGCCGGATCATCTGGGAGTGGCAGACATAGCAGCCCTCCCGGATGTAGATCTCGCGGCCGGCGAGTTCGAGCGGAGAGTAGGGGCGCATGCCCTCCACGTCCTCGATCGTGTTCTCCAGGTAGAAGAGCGGCGCGATCTCCACGATACCCCCCACCGTGACGACCAGAAAGCTGAGCGCCAGAAGGAGGGTCGCGTTCGTCTCGATCTTCTTGTGACCTTCGAAATTAGCCATCTCTCAAACCCTCCTTATTCTGCGGGTGCCGCGATGGGGGCATCCTTGCGGATTTCGCCCCTCTTCACGGTCATCCAGAGGTTCCAGCACATGATCAGCGCGCCGGTGAGGAACATCACACCGCCCAGACCTCGGACCACGTACATCGGGAATTTCGCGGCGACGGTGTCGGCGAAGGAGTTCACGAGGAACCCTTGCGCATCCACTTCCCGCCACATCAGGCCTTCCATGATACCGGTGACCCACATCGACGCGGCATAGAGCACGATGCCGATGGTGGCGAGCCAGTAGTGCCAGGACACGGCCTTGAGGCTGTAGAGACGCTGACGGTTCCACAGTTTCGGGAAGAGGTAATAGAGCATCCCGAATGTGATCATGCCGTTCCAGCCCAGCGCACCGGAATGCACGTGACCGATGGTCCAGTCCGTGTAGTGCGACAGCGAGTTGACCGCGCGGATCGACATCATCGGGCCTTCGAAGGTGGACATGCCGTAGAAGGCGACGGAGGTCACCATCATCCGCAGGACCGGGTCGGTCCTGAGTTTGTCCCACGCCCCCGACAGCGTCATCAGGCCGTTGATCATGCCGCCCCAGGACGGCATCCAGAGGATGATCGAGAACACCATGCCCAGCGTCGACGCCCAGTCGGGCAGCGCGGTGTAGTGCAGGTGGTGCGGACCCGCCCAGATATACAGGAAGATCAGCGCCCAGAAGTGGATGATCGACAGCTTGTAGCTGTAGACCGGCCGCTCGGCCTGCTTGGGGATGAAGTAGTACATCATGCCCAGGAAGCCCGCCGTCAGGAAGAAGCCACGGCGTTGTGGCCATACCACCACTGGGTCATGGCGCTCTGGACACCGGACATCACATGGACCGAACGCGATCCGAAGATCGAAACCGGGATCGTGAGGTTGTTGACCACATGCAGCATCGCCACGGTGACGATGAAGCTCAGCAGGAACCAGTTGGCGACGTAGATATGCGGCTCCTTGCGCTTCAGGAGCGTGCCGACGAAGACCGCGAGGAACGCGACCCAGACGATCGTCAGCCACAGGTCGGTGTGCCACTCGGGCTCGGCGTATTCCATGCTCTGCGTCGCGCCGAGCAGGTAGCCCGTGGCCGCCATGACGATGAAGAGCTGGTAGCCCCAGAAGACGAACCACGTGAGATTGCCGCCCCAAAGCCGCGCGGCGGAGGTCCGCTGCACGATGTAGAAGGAGGCCGCCAGAAGCGCGTTGCCGCCGAAGGCGAAAATCACCGCCGAAGTGTGAAGGGGACGAAGACGCCCGAAGTTCAGATAGCCCTGCGCCCAATCGAAGTTGAGCGCCGGAAACGCCAGCTGGAAGGCGATGTAGACGCCGACCAGAAAACCCACGACACCCCAGAAAGCCGTGGCGATCGCGGCGGCGCGAACGGGGCCGTCCATGTATTCATGTGTCGGCACCGGCGCTGCCGGTTCGCCCATGTGCCGGAGCGTGTACAGAAAAAGGCCGCCCGCCACTGCCATGAACAACAGCATGTGGACCAGGTATGCCGCGTCCCGAGCGTAGTTGGCGGCGATAGCGGCACACACAACGACGAGGCCCAGGATCACGAGCTTAAGGTAATCAAGCATTGATCGTCCCTTCGCGATGCTCCGGTTCAGGTGGACCCGATGCGACTCGGGCACAGCCTTCCGGAACTGTTCCATCTGATCCCCACATCGCGGATGAAACGGACCGAAGCCTTGATCCATGTCAAAACCTCAGGTTCAGCGCTTGACGCAGGTCAAGGTGCCGCAGTGGACGGGCGCCTATCAGGAAAACCGAAGACAACGAGGAGGTTTCGATGGCCTACAAGAGCATTCTAACCATCCTGACGGAGACCGATGACCTCGACCCCGTCCTGGATTCCGCGATCAGCATGGCACAAGACGCCCGGGCGCATCTCGACGTCCTGTGCCTCGGCATCGATCGCACGCAGACCGGCTACTATTTCGCCGGGGCGACGGCGATGATGTACGAGGAAACGCTCGCCCAGGCGCAGGACGAGGCCACGCGCCTCGAAAAGGCCGTGCGGGACCGGCTCGACCGCGCCGACCTGAGTTGGGGCGTCGATGCGATGGTCACCCAGTCGGCCAGCGTCACGACGGTCGTAGCCCGCCACGCCCGGTATGCCGACCTTGTCATCCTGCCCAAACCCTATGGCGAGGACCTGCCCGCCGATGCCCCGGTCATCGTCGAGGCCGCCATGTTCCAAGGCAACGCGCCGGTCATCGTGCTGGCCGGGGATGCGGCACATGCGCTCCATGCGAAGAGGATCGTCATCGCCTGGAATGAATCCTCCGAAGCGATGACCGCCGTGCGCCGCGCCTTACCGCTTCTGGTGAAGGCCGATCAGGTCAGCATCTGCATGGTCGCGCCCGAGCGTCACGGCGCGCAGACGGCCGATCCCGGCGCGGAACTGTCCAAGATGCTCAGCCGCCACGGCGCCAATGTCGAGATCTGCCTGCTGCCCCAGACCCTGCCCCGGGTCAGCGAGGTCATCGCCCGCCACGTGGAAGACAGCGACGCCGACCTGCTCGTCATGGGCGCCTATGGCCATTCGCGCTTCCGCGAGGCAATTCTCGGCGGGGCCACGCGGAACATGCTGGAACATGCGACGGTGCCTGTTCTGATGGCGCATTGAGGCGTCGAGGGTAGGGAGCGGGCTCGGCGATACGCATCGCCGGGCCCCGCATCCTGTTCCAAGGTTGTGAAGTGCCGGCATGCAGGGCTGGAAAGCAGCGTGGTCGGAGGGCTGTTGAAAGCCTATGAGCGAACGTCAGCTCAGGATGCCGCCGTCGCTGTCATCGCCGGTTTCGTCGAGCAGCAGGTCGAAGTCCGGGATCACGATGTGGCGCTTGCCTTCCAGACGGATGACACCGTCCCGCTTCAGCCCCGACATCTGCCGGCTCACTGTCTCCAGCGTCAGGCCCAGATAGTCCGCCATAGCCTCCCGGGTGAGCGGCAGATCGAACGCCACCTCGCCCATGCCGCCGTAACCGCTGAAGGTGGCGTCGCGCCGCGCGATGATCGACAGGAAACTCGCGATCTTCTCGCGCGCCGTCTTCCGCCCGAGCAGCAGCATCCACTCCCGCGCGGCGTCCAGTTCGTCCAACGTCATCTCGAGGAGCCGATGCGCAATGTGCGGCGTTTCGTCCATCATCCCGAGGAACGGCGTCCGGCGGAAACAGCACAGCTGCAGATCCGTTGTGGCGATCACGTCGTAGGGCGCCGATTCGCGATTGGGCCGCCCGAGGAAATCCGACGGAAGCAGGAGGCCGACCATCTGGCGGCGGCCATCCTCCATCGTCTGCGTGAGGGACGCGACACCGCGCACGACCGAGGCCACGAAGTCCATGGAGTCGCCCGCCCAGACGATGGTCTGCCCAGCTTCGTAACTCCTGTAATATTTGATAGCCTCAAGCTTTTCGAGCTCGTTCGTCTCGCACTTCGCGCAGACCGCGCGGTGGCGGATCGGGCAGTCGGAGCATTGTGCCTGGGGGAATGCGAGCTGCTTGCTGGGCATCAATTGTCCTCCGGTCAGAGCCACAATGCTCACTTGATCCACATCAATGTGAGGGTACTCTTTCTACCTCTAGTAGTATCCGAATGGAGCATCTTTCGCAACTTCGCCGCTTCGGCCTTTTCGACGCCAAGGTGCCTCGGTATACGAGCTATCCGCCGGCGACAAAGTTCTCGAATGACGTCACCGCAGACGTATTCCGATCCTGGGTTCAGCAGATCCCCGAGGGGTCCGCCATCTCGGTTTATGCGCATGTCCCGTTCTGTCGGCGGCTGTGCTGGTTCTGCGCCTGCCGAACGCAGGGCACGCGCACCGACGCACCGGTCATCGCCTATGTGGAGACGCTCCGGCAGGAGGTCGCGAACCTGAAGGCCATCCTGCCCGCAGGCGTGCGGATCGCGCGACTGCACTGGGGCGGCGGTACGCCGACGCTTCTGCAGCCCGGCATGATGCGGGAACTCGCCGACACGATCACCGACGCGATGCCGCTGGCCGACGGCGCGGAGTTCTCGGTCGAGATCGATCCCAACGAGATCGACGAGCCGCGCATGACCGCGCTTGCCGAGGCGGGCATGAACCGCGCCTCGATCGGGGTTCAGGATTTCGACGACGACATCCAGCAGGCCATCGGCCGCATCCAGGGCTACGAGGTGACGCGCAACACCGTCGAAGCGCTCAGGGCACATGGAATCCAATCGCTGAACGCGGATATCCTCTATGGGCTGCCGCACCAGAACCAGGCACGCATCGCCGAAAGCGTCCAGATGCTTCTGTCGCTGTCTCCCGACCGTGTCGCGCTTTACGGCTATGCCCATGTACCGTGGATGGCCAAGCGTCAGGCGATGATCCCGACGGACGCGCTGCCCACGCCGGAGGAGAGGCTGCACCTCTACAACACGGCGCGGCGGCTGTTCTTGTGGGACGGTTATGACGAGATCGGCATCGACCATTTCGCGCGGCCGACGGATTCGATGGCCGTCGCCGCCCGCACCGGGCATCTGCGGCGGAATTTCCAGGGCTATACGGACGACACCTGCGACGTGTTGATCGGTCTCGGCGCCTCGGCGATCTCGAAGTTCCCGCAAGGGTACGCGCAGAACGCCAGCGCAACGGCCCAGTACCAGGCATCGGTGCGCGACGGGCAGATGGCCACGGGCCGCGGCCATGCCTTCAAGGGCGACGACAAGTGGCGCGGCCGGATGATCGAGATGCTGCTGTGCACCTTCTCGATCGACGGCGCAGAGATCCGCAGAGAGTTCGGCGTCGATGCAAAGACGCTGTCGCAGCTGTTTGACGCGGCGGCCGAGGCCTATCCGGAGATGACGCGCGTGACCGATGAAGGTTTCGAGATCCTCGAGAAAGGCCGCCCGCTGGCGCGAATGATCGCCCGGATCTTCGACGGCTACGAGATGCGCGCCGAAGGCCATTCCGCCGCGTTCTGACGCGCCACACCTTCCCGTTTCAAGCAATGAGACCCGCGCGGGCCTGCGTTACGCGGCAGTGCCCGCCGTGTTCCCGAAAGCCGCACGCATCAATTCCCGCGTGTAATCATGCTTGGGGTTGCGGAACAGCGCCTCGGCGGAACCCGTCTCGACCACGTCGCCCTGCTTCATCACGATGACCTTGTGGCTCAGCGCGCGCACGACCTTCAGATCGTGACTGATGAACAGGTAGGCCAGACCGTGATCCGCCTGCAGGCGCCTCAGAAGCTCCACGATCTGGACCTGCACCGTCATGTCGAGCGCGCTCGTGGGCTCGTCGAGCACGACCAGACGCGGGCGCAGGATCATGGCGCGCGCAATCGCGATGCGCTGCCGCTGGCCGCCGGAAAACTCGTGCGGATAGCGGTCCATCATCGACGGGTGCAGCCCGACCTCCTGCAGGATCTCGGCCACGCGCATGCGCCGTTCGCCCCGCGCGATGCCATGCACTGCAAGACCTTCGGACACGATCTGCTCGATGGTCATGCGGGGACTGAGGCTGCCATAAGGGTCCTGGAACACCACCTGCATCTCGCGGCGGGTGTCCTTCAGCTCACGCGATTTCAGCCCTTGGATGTCACGGCCCATGAACACCACGGGCCCGTCCGACGAGATCAGCCGCAGCACGGCCAGCGCCAGTGTCGTCTTGCCCGATCCGCTTTCGCCGACGATGCCCAGCGTCTCGCCCTCGCGCACGTTCACCGTGGCAGCGTTGACCGCTTTCACATGGCCGACCGTCCGGCGCAGAAAGCCGCGCTGGATCGGAAACCAGACGCGCAGCGCGTCGGTGGACACGATCTCGGCCGCACCCTCGGGCACCGGTTCCGGCCCGCCCGTCGCCTCCGCGGCCAGCAGCTTGCGGGTGTAGGGGTGGCGCGGATCCTCGAAGATCTCGGACGTCTTGCCCTGTTCCACGATCAGCCCGTCCTTCATCACGCAGACCCGGTCGGCGATACGCCGCACGATGGTCAGGTCATGGGTGATGAACAGAAGGCTCATGCCCAGATCGCGCTTCAACTCGGCCAGAAGCTCGAGAATCTGCGCCTGGATCGTGACGTCGAGCGCCGTGGTCGGTTCGTCCGCGATCAGGAGCTTGGGGTTGTTGGCCAGCGCCATGGCGATCATCACACGCTGCCGCTGACCGCCGGACAACTGATGCGGATAGGCGTCGAGCCTGCTTTCGGGGTCGCGGATGCCGACGCGGTTCAGAAGCTCGATGATCCGCGCGCGCGCCTTCGCCCCGCCGAGCCCCTGGTGCAACGCGAGGCTTTCGGCGATCTGCTTTTCCAGAGTATGGAGCGGGTTGAGCGAGGTCATCGGCTCCTGGAAGATGAAACTGATGTCATTGCCGCGCACGGCGCGCAGTTCGGCCTCCGAAGCCCCGATCATCTCGGCCCCGTCATAGGCGATCGATCCGCCCACTTCAGCGACGTCCGGCAGAAGTGACACGGTCGACAGCGCCGTGACCGACTTGCCCGAGCCGCTTTCACCCACCAGCGCGACGGTCTCGCCGTGGTCCACGGTGAAGGTCACGCCGCTCACGGCCTCGTTCGCGCCGAAGCGTACGGTCAGGTTTCGCACGTCGAGGATCGGCCGGGTCATGTCACACGCTTTTCTTGCAGCATGGCGCCAGCGTCCTCGGCCTCCGCCGCGGTACCGTCGCCGTCATCGCCCCCGCCCTGGTCGGAGAAGGTCTTGCGCGGATCGAAGGCGTCGCGGATGCCCTCGAAGACGAAGACCAGTAGCGACAGCATGATCGCGAAGGTGAAGAAGGCAGTGAAGCCCAGCCACGGCGCGTTGAGGTTGTTCTTGGCCTGAAGCGTCATCTCGCCCAATGACGGCGCCGATGAGGGCAGGCCGAAGCCGAGGAAGTCGAGCGAGGCCAGAGCCCCGATCGTGCCCGTCACGATGAAGGGCAGGAAGGTCAGCGTCGCGACCATCGCGTTGGGCAGCACGTGGCGGAACATGATGGTCAGATTCCCCACGCCCAGCGCGCGGGCGGCGCGGACATATTCATAATTGCGCGCCCGCAGGAATTCCGCGCGCACGACGCCAACGAGGCCGGTCCAGCCGAACAGCACCATCAGGAACACGAGCAGCCAGAAGTTCATCGTGAAAATGGCCGATATGATGATGATGATGTAAAGGCTGGGCGTGGAATTCCAGATCTCGATGATGCGCTGAAAGATCAGGTCGAGAACGCCGCCGTAATAGCCCTGCGCCGCACCGGCCGCGATGCCGATGACAGAAGTCAGGAAGGTCACGACAAGCGCGAAACTGACCGACAGACGGAAGCCGTAGATCACCCGCGCCAGCACGTCGCGCGCGGTGTCGTCCGTTCCCAGCAGATGATCCGCATCCGGCGGAGACGGCGCGGAACGACCGAGGTCGTTGACGGTGTTGTAGCTGTAAGGGATCAGCGGCCAGATCAGCCAGCCCTGCTCGACCTCCGAGCCGGCGAAGGTGCCGGTTTCCTCGACCTCGGAGATGACGGCTTCGGGATCGTCCCAGCAATCCTCCAGCCCGCCCGATATGATCAGGCATTGCACCTCGATGTCGCGATAGACCGCCTCGGTCCTGAAATCGCCGCCGAATGCCGTCTCGGGATAGAAGTTGAAGATCGGGGTGTAATAGCCGCCTTGATATTGCACCAGCAGCGGCTTGTCGTTGGCGATGAGCTCTGCAAACAGGCTCAGCCCGTAGAGCAGCAGGAAAACCCAGAGCGACCAGTAGGCGCGGCGGTTGGCCTTGAAATTCTCCCACCGGCGGCGATTCAGCGGCGACAGCCATCCGCGCCGGGGCGGCGGTGCCAGAACCGGCGGGGTCGGGCGCAGCAACGGCTCGGGATCGATGCGGGGCCGCGCGGGGTGCGCTTCGTCATCGGGGTCCAGGTCGGGGCGGTCTCTCCAGGCCATCGCCTCAGGTCTCCCGCGTCTCGAAATCGATGCGCGGATCGATCCACACATACATCAGGTCCGAGACGATGTTCACCAGAAGGCCGATCAGGCCGAACACGAACAGCGTGCCGAAAATCACCGGGTAATCCCGCGCCACCGCCGCCTCGAAGGCCAGCCTACCCAGACCGTCGAGCGAGAAGATCGTCTCGATGATCAGGCTGCCGCCAAAAAAGACACCCACGAAGACGGCCGGGAAGCCCGCGATCACGATCAACATCGCGTTGCGGAAGACGTGACCGTAGAGCACCCGGTTTTCCGTCAGCCCCTTGGCCTTGGCGGTCATCACGTATTGCTTCTTGATCTCGTCGAGAAAGCTGTTCTTCGTCAGAAGCGTCAGCGTCGCGAAGGCCGAGATGGTGGAGGCCAGCACCGGCAGGGTGATGTGCCAGAAATAGTCGGCGACCTTGCCCAGCGCGCTCAGCTCGTCCCAGTTGTCCGAGGTCAGCCCCCTGAGCGGGAAGATCTGGAAATATGACCCGCCCGCGAACAGGACCAGCAAAAGGATCGCGAACAGGAAGCCCGGGATCGCATAGGCCACGATGATGATGCCCGAGGTGAACGTGTCGAACCGCGTCCCGTCGCGGACCGCCTTGCGGATGCCCAGAGGGATCGACACGAGATAGGCGATCACCGTCGACCACAGGCCCAGCGTGATCGACACCGGCAGTTTCTCGATCACGAGATCGATGACCGAGATTGACCGGAAATAGCTCTCTCCGAAGTCGAAGCGCATGTAGTCCCACATCATCAGGCCGAAGCGCTCGATGCCGGGGATATCCTCGGCCACGCATTCTTCGGACTCCAGATCAGGTTCGCCCTCATAGCCCTCGGCACAGACGATGCGGGCGAAGTTGAACTGCACGCGCAACTCGTCGAGGAACTGCGGCGGCAGGCCCCGCGCGCCCTGATAGCTGTCGTCGATCTCGGACGCGGTCTCGGTCTCGGCTCCACCGCCCGAGATGCCGGCGAAGACATCGCCTTCCCCCTCGAGCTGGGCCAGCACCTGTTCGACAGGCCCGCCCGGCACGAACTGGGTCAGCGCGAAATTCACGACCATGATCCCGAACAGTGTCGGGATCATGAGCGCGATGCGTCTGAGGATATAGGCGCCCATCGGGGGTCAGAGAACGCCCTGGTCGCGGAGCGCCTGTTCCGCCTCCGGATCGACCCACCAGAAATCGAGGAACCCGATGCCGTAGGGCGGAAGCTCCTCGGGATAGCGGTAGTGGTTGTAATAGGCGACCCAGGCGCTGTCGTTGTACCATTGCGGCACGCGAATGCGATAGGCCCTCAGCACCCGGTCGAGCGCGCGGGTGGCCACCTCCATCTCCTCGCGGGTTTCGGCGCGGATCACGACCTCCAGAAGCTCGTCGATCACCGGATCGGCAAGGCCCGCCACGTTGAACAGCGACTCGTCGGCGCCCAGCGTACCGAAGTACTGGCGCAGGCTGTTGCCCGGCTCATAGGTCATCGGGAAGTGGTCGGTCAGCATGTCGAAATCGGCGTCGCGCTGGCGCTGGCTCATTTGTGCGCCGTCGACGCGGTTCATGCGCGCGTCGATGCCGATGGCGCGCAGGTTTTCCACGTATGGATTGATGATGCGGTCGAAGAGCGGACCGGCATTGAGGAACTCGACCTGAAGCGTCTCGCCCGCCGCGTTGCGCAGCATCCCGTCATCGCCGGGGGTCCAGCCGGCCTCTTCCAGAAGGGCCGTGGCGCGGCGCGCCTGGCGGCGGTCGAAGGTGCGGTCGGGATCCGAGGCCGGCGTCGAGAATGGCGGTTCGGTGAAAATTTCGTCGGGGATCTGACCGCGGAACGGCTCAAGCACCGCAAGCTCTTCGGGCGGAGCGATACCTTCAGCCTCCAGATGGGTGTTTTCCCAGAAACTGTCGATATGGGTGTAGAGCCCGTAGAAAAGCGTCTGGTTCGTCCATTCGAAGTTGAACATCAACGCGATGGCTTCGCGGACGCGCGGGTCCTCGAATTTCTCGCGCCGCAGGTTGAACACGAAGGACTGGCCAGAGGCGATCAGGCCCTGCGGGATCTCCTCGCGGATGACGATGCCCTGTTCGAGCCGCGGGAAGTCGTAGTTGTTGGCCCAGTTCTGCGACGAGTTTTCCTGCCGAAACAGGTAGTTGCCCGCCGTGAACCCTTCGAAGGCGGCGATCGCGTCGGCGTAGTACTCGACCCGGATGGAATCGAAATTGTGCCGCCCCTGGTTGATGGGCAGATCATTGCCCCAGTAGTCGGGATTGCGCACGAAGACCGTTGAACGGCCGGGATCGATCTCTCCCACGATATAGGGTCCGGACCCGGTCAGCGGCTCGAGCCGGCTTTCATCGAAACCGCGCCCGCTGGCGGCATGGCTCGCCTCGCTGAAGACAGGCAGGCCGCCCGCCGTCCCGATGCGCCCGCGCACCTGGCTGTCGGGATTGAAATCGAACCGGATGCGGCGGTCGTCCAGGACCACGGCGCCGTCGATGGTATTGGGCAGGTTGGCGCGGAACGACGGCAGGCCCTCGTCGCGCAGGATCTCGTAGGAAAACAGTACGTCCTGCGCCGTGACCGGCGTCCCATCCGAGAATGTCGCCTCGTCCCTCAGGGTGAAAATCACGTATGACTTGTCCTCGGGATAGGCGATTGTCTCGCACAGGAGGCAATAGGATTGCCCGATCGTGTCGAGCGTGCCCTCCAGCATGCTTTCGAAGAAGATCGATGACAGCACGGCCGGATTGCCCTGGTTCGTGTAGGGATGAAGCGAGTCGAAGGATCCCCCCGCGCTCGACCAGCTGAGCGACATTTCCCCGCCCTTGGGCGCGTCCGGGTTCACGTAGGCAAGGTGCCCGAAATCCGCCGGATAGGTCAGATCCTCGAGGCTGAACGTCGCGATGGCATGGGTCACGATCAGGTCGTCTTCCTGCGCCGGCGCGGGCATCGCGCCAAGCGCCCAGACGAGGGCGGCCGCGGCAAGCGGCAGAGAGCCGGTCCGGGCGTTATGCGAGACGCCCGCACGCGCGCGCAGTTCTGCGCGGGAAACCGGTACGGAATGGACGTCGAAGGCGGGTCGGAAGGCGGGTCGGTGGCGGTGATCTGGCATCAAGGTCTCCAAGCGCGTCCGGGTCATTTTCCAACAGATGTGGGCCGGATCACGTTAGAGACCAGTCCCACCAAGGTTCAAGTTGAGATTCCGTGATTGCGGGTGAGGGCGGGTCTATGCCGCAAGAACGCTAAAGGCCGCCCGGGTGGGGCGGCCTTCGATGTGGCGATACGGACCGGACCCGGCTTATTGCTGCGTGGCCAGATATGCGATCAGGTTGGCGCGGTCTTCGACATCGGACATGCCGTTATAGGACATCGACGTGCCCGGCGCGTAGCCGCGGGGGTTTTCGATGAACGCGGACAGGTTCTCCGGCGTCCAGTCACCCTCCAGCGACATCAACGCGTCGGAATAGCTGAAGCCATCCGCGGAATGCTTAGGCCGGCCCACGACACCGTGAAGGTAGGGGCCGACGCCGTTCTGGCCTGGGTTGAGCGCATGGCAGGCCTGACACTGGCGCCAGAGCCGTTCGCCCGCGCCTGGATCGGCCTCGGCGTAAACATCGGCAAAGGCGACTTCGACGACCTCCTCCTCCGGCTCGTCGTCGGCCTCGGCGGTCTCGTCGATGATGACATAGCCGCGAACGTGATCCTCACCATGGCGATCGACGTTGTAGAGGCCCTCGGCCGCCCAACCGCCCAGCAGAAGGATCAGCAGCGCGCCGCACAGCGACCCGAAAGCTTTGGTGATGGTCATCGTATCAAACATGGCTTATCCGCTCGTATCTCGATTCCGCGGGTATGTAGGGTGTTTCCACCGGGAGAGGCAAGGTGTAGGGAGCGCGACCAAACGCCCACTCACCCCGAGGTGGAGAGATGACCCAGCGTATCGCCTTTCAGGGAGAGCCCGGCGCCTATTCGCATCAGGCCTGCCACACTGCGCGCCCGCATCTCGAGGCCCTGCCCTGCCCCACCTTCGAGGCCGTGATCGAGGCGGTCTCCAGCGGCGCGGCCGAACAGGCGATGCTGCCGGTGGAAAACACCACCTACGGGCGCGTGGCCGACATTCACCGGCTGTTGCCCGCGTCGGGTCTGCACATCATCGACGAGGCCTTCGTGCGCGTGCACATCAACCTTCTCGGCGTGCCCGGATCGACGATCGCCGATGTCGGTGAGGCATGGTCCCACCTCGTCCTGCTGCCGCAATGCGCGCGTTTCCTGCGCGAAAACGGCATCACCGGCCGGGTCAGCCCGGACAATGCGCGGGCTGCGCGCGACGTGGCCGACTGGGGCGACCCGTCCAAGGCCGCGCTCGCCTCGGAACTCGCGGGCGAGATCTACGGCCTCGACGTGCTGGCGCGCCATATCGAGGATCACGACACCAACACCACGCGCTTTCTCATCATGGCGCGCGACCCCGACATGACCCGCCGTGCCGATCACATGATGACGACATTCGTCTTCCGCGTCCGCAACATCCCCGCCGCGCTCTACAAGGCGATGGGCGGCTTCGCCACGAACGGCGTGAACATGACCAAGCTGGAAAGCTACATGATCGACGGCTCGTTCACCGCGACGCAGTTCTACGCCGATATCGAGGGCCATCCCGACGACCGCAACGTGCAGCTGGCGCTGGAGGAACTGGAGTATTTCACCAGCTACCTGAAGGTCTTGGGGACGTATCCGGCGGACCAGGCGCGCGATTGACACCCGGACCGGCCGACGGGGCAAAAAAACGCTGCGCGCGGCATTTTCCTGGGGCAATGTGGCCGCAGGAAAGGGACAGCATGGCCGGCGACAGCATGATCTCCTGCGATATCGACCTCGCTGAGGACGGTCGGCACACCGGGTTCCTTCGCGTTCCGCATTCAACCCATGTCAGCGCCTATGGCTGGATCGGACTGCCCATCGTCTCGATCCGGAACGGCGAAGGGCCGGTGATCCTGCTGACCGCCGGGGTTCACGGCGACGAATACGAGGGGCAGGTCGCCCTTGCGACTCTCACGAGGGAACTGGCGCCGGAGGCGATCCGGGGGCAGGTCATCCTGCTTCCGATGACCAACGCCCCGGCGGCGCGCGCCGGGCTTCGGACCTCGCCCATCGATGGCGGGAACCTCAACCGTCTTTTCCCCGGCAATCCGCGCGGCACGCCCAGCGAGATGATCGCCCACTACCTCGAGACGGTTCTGATCCCGCGCGCCGACGTCATGGTCGACCTGCATTCGGGGGGATCGTCGCTCTGGTATCCGCCGACGCTCCTGCGCGGACGGGGCGCCGACGCGGCCGAGGCGGCGCGGCTGCGGCTGCTGCAGGACGCGTTCGACCTTCCCTATGCCTGGGTCTTCACCGGGGGCGGCGGGCGCGGATCGACCGCGCGTACGGCCATGGGGGCTGCGAACCGGAACGGCGTGTCCTGCGTAATGGCCGAGCTTGGTGGCGGTGGCGTCATCGACAGGGATATCCTCGCGCTCACGCTGCGCGGCCTGCGCCGGGTGCTTCACGCGCTCGGCATGCTTCCGGGCCACACGCCCGACCCGGCCAATGGAACGCGCGAGCTTCACGCCGAGGGGTCGGTCCATGCCCGGGATGCAGGGCTGTTCGAGCCTTTCGTGGAGATCGGCGAAACCGTGCGCCCCGGCCAATCGCTGGGCCTCGTGCATGACCGCGACCACCCGGATCGCCCGCCGTTGGACGTGATCTCGCCTTTCGCGGGGATCCTGCTGGCGAAACGGGCAATGGGCGTCGTGGAGATCGGCGACGCGGTCGGACAGGTCGCGCGCGACGCCGACGCACCATGAACCCGCTTCGCGGCATCGCCCTCAAGATCGCGTCAGTCTGCGTCTTCGTGGCGATGGTCTCGCTCATCAAGGCGACCTCCGACATCGTGCCCCCGGGACAGGCGGTGTTCTTCCGCTCGTTCTTCGCGGTGCCGGTCATCGTGGCGTGGCTGGCGCTGCGCCATGAACTGCATGTGGGGCTCAAGACGAAGTCCCCGATGTCCCATGTCTGGCGTGGCCTCGTCGGGACCAGCGCCATGGGGCTCAGCTTCACCGGACTCGGCCTTCTGCCACTGCCCGAGGTCACGGCCATCGGCTATGCCGCGCCGATCCTCGTGGTGATCTTCGCCGCGATGTTCCTTGGCGAACAGGTGCGGCTCTTCCGGCTGACGATGGTGGCGCTCGGCCTTGCAGGCGTGCTCGTCGTCCTGTCGCCCCGCCTCGCCGTCGATCCTGAGACCGCCGGCACCGGCGAGACGCTGGGCGCGGTGGTGGTGCTGCTGGCGGCCGTCTGCGCGGCGCTCGCACAGGTCTTCGTGCGCAAGATGGTGCAGACCGAAAGCACGGCGGCCATCGTGTTCTACTTCTCGCTGACGGCAAGCGCGCTGTCTCTCCTGACGCTGCCATGGGGCTGGGCTGTGCCACCGCCCTGGACCCTCGCGCTTCTGGTCCTTGCAGGACTTCTGGGCGGGATCGGGCAGATCCTGCTGACGTCATCCTATCGCTTCGCGGACGCCTCGTTGATCGCGCCGTTCGAATATGCCTCGATGCTGCTTGCCATCGGCGTGGGCTATTTCGTGTTCGCCGAAGTGCCGACCGGCACGATGCTGACCGGCGCCGGGATGATCGTGAGCGCGGGCGTTCTGATCATCTGGAGGGAGCGTCAGCTGGGACTTGAACGTGCCCGCCAGCGCAAGGCCGGTTCCGGCCACCACTAGCCTCTATCGGACGCTACGCCCCGGACCGCGCCCGCCAGTCCGCCTCGACGGCCTGACCCTGACGCACAACCGCGCCCTCGAGCCGATGGATCACCCGGCGACGCGCGACCTTGAGCGTCTGCAGCAACAGCCGTGCCGAGAGCGTCGAGGCCTTGAGTTCGAGCATGACCGAGACGCGCGTCACCGTGGCCGACAACGGGACGAAGGCGACCTCGTATTGACACCACATGCCGCCGATCCGGCTTTCCACCACGAACCGCTCCTCGGGGTCCAGCGCGGCGATACGCCCCTCGATCGGGCGCATCTTGCCCCGCACCGCGACCGAACCGCGCCATGCGACGCCCAGCGCCGCCTCCTTCCAGTCACCGACCCGGGCAAGATCGGCATCCCGTGCCCGGATGTCGGCCTCGATCGCGGCGAAGTCGGTGAAACCGCCCCAGACCCAGTCCACCGGGGCTTCGATGTCGTCCGCAACTCTGAACTTCAAACCGGCCACCCCTTGTCCAACCCGGTCTCGTTTCACTTTGGTGGGGGCAAAGCGGCCTCCGGGTCAAGTCGGTCGGCCAGCCATTCCCTGAGCAGGAAGTGGGCTATCGCCCCCTGCCGGGCACCCGCAATATCGGGATGCCGGCCCATGAAGACCTCCAGCATCTCGGACCGGCCAACCCAACGGGCGTCCTCGAGTTCCTCAGGATCGACGGTAATCGCGGTCGTCTCGGCGATCCCGTGGCAACCCAGCATCAGCGACGCCGGAAACGGCCAGGGCTGGCTGGCGAGATAGCGCACGGCGCCGACCCTGACCCCGCTTTCCTCCAGCACCTCGCGGCGCACGGCGTCCTCCACGGTCTCGCCGGGTTCGACGAAACCGGCGAGGAGGGAATACATCCGCTCGGGCCAGCCGGGGGACCGGCCGACCAGAACCCGGTCGCCTCGGGTGATCAGCATGATGACCACCGGGTCGGTGCGCGGGAAATGCCCGGCGCCGCAGGTCTCGCAGCGGCGCTGCCATCCCGCCTGAACCGGGAGGCTGACACCGCCGCAGCGGGCGCAGTGGCGGTGCGTCGCATGCCATTGCAAGAGCCCCCGCGCCGTCGCCGCCAACTCGGCATCCCGGGGCGACAGGGCGGCCATGATCCCCCGAAGCTCGGCGAAACCTGCGCCGCTCCCGGTCTCGGCGGGATGCCTCTGCACGCTGCGATCGATGAAGGCACCAACCTGCGCCTCATCCACGTCGTCAGGCACCCAGCCCGACACGTCGACGGCGAAAAGAAGCGCTCCCCCGGCATCGCGGCCGAGCAGAACAGGTGCCTCCTCCGCCTCGGCAAGGACGGTGTGCGACGCGTCTCGGAACGCCAGCGCGACATGTCCGTCTTCCGGGGAACCGGTGATCAGCGGTTTGCCGCGCCAGACGGGCAGCACGCCGGCCCCAGCGGCGAGCGCCTCCCGCAGGAGCGCGTCCTTCCCGCGCAACTCCGCCGCTCGGTCAAGCCCCGAGCCCCCGAACACCACGGTTTGCGCCCGCTGCATGTCTTCTTGCTCCCCTGTCCCAGTACTGTCCCAGCACTGACCCACCACTGCCGATGACTATGGCGCATCGGCCACAGATTGCGACCCGGAGGCCGATTTTTTTCGAAAATCTCGAAAAATTCGACTGTTACTGTCGGATTTTCTCGCGTTTTCTTGCCTGCAACAATCGACCGGAACAAATGTCTGTCTGTCGCGAATTTTCCAAGGATCTGGGGCCGTTGCCCCGGGATGCGTCACTGGTGCACCTGCGTGTGCTGGCGACAGCGGATCTGCACGCGACGCTGATGCCCTTCGATTACTTCTCCGACAGTGCCGATGACCGGGTTGGACTGGTTCGCATCGCGGGGCTCGTGGAGGCGGCCAGGGCCGACACGCCCAACTGCCTTCTCTTCGACAATGGCGACACCTTTCAGGGCGGCGCCCTCGGCGATCTCGCGGCGGAACAGGCGGCAAGGGGCAACGGGCCGCATCCCATGATCCTTGCCATGAACGCGCTCGGCTACGACGCAGCCACGCTGGGCAATCACGATTTCGACTACGGGATCGACCTGCTGCGCGGGATTTTCGCGGACGCGGGCTTTCCCGTGGTGCTGGCCAATGCCCAGTATCCGGGGAATGGCGAGCCGTTCCGACCACGGCACGTGATGCTCGAACGCGACGTTCAGGACCTCGATGGCGCATGGCACATTCTTCGGATCGGGGTGACGGGCACCGTGCCGCCGCAAGTCTCGCGGTGGAACCGCTTTATCCTCAACGGCGATCTGACCTTCGGCGATGCGGTCGAGGCGGCCGCCCGCGAGGCGACAATCCTGAAGGCCGCCGGCGCGGACATCGTGGTGGTCCTTGCCCATTCCGGACTGGGCCACTGCGACACCACCCCCACGGAGGCCGGGAACGGGGCGGACATCGCGGCGGAAAACGTCGCGCGCACGATCGCAGCCCTGGCGGAGGTGGATGTCGTGATCGCCGGCCATACCCACGACGTCTATCCGCCGGCAGGCGAATGCGCGATCGTCCCGCCCAGTGTCCCGATCGTCCAACCGGGGAGTATCGGGTCGCACTTGGGCTGTATCGACCTTGCTCTCGTCAAGCAAACGGACGGCGACGGCTGGACCATGCTGAAGGCCGACGCCGAGGCATTGCCGCTCGACGGCGCGGCGCGTGACATGAGCGCGCAAGCACTGCGCGCGTTCATCCGCGCGCGGCCGGGCCTTCGGAAGACCATCGGCGCAAGGCATCGCGCAACCCGCGCCGAGACCGCCCGCCAGATCGGCGAAAGCGCGGTGCCCCTGCGCACGTTCTTCAGCGCCATCGCGCCCTGTGCCGCAACGCAGCTGATGTCCGATGCGCAGCGCGCCGCCGCACGAGAGGCGCTCGCGGATCACACAGGCCTGAGGGATCTTCCGCTGGTCTGCGCGGTCTCGCCCATGCGCGGCGGAGGCCGGGCCGCGCCGGACCAGTTTACCGACATTCCCGCCGGCCCCATCCTGCTGCGTCACATCTCGGACCTCTATTGTTACCCCAACAGCCTTTCAATCCTGCGCCTGCGCGGACGTGACATCCCGCACTGGCTGGAACGCTCCGCCTCGATCTTCCACCAGATCGATCCCGACGACCCCTCGCCACAGCCGATGATCGACCATGATTTCGCCGGGTACAATTTCGACCGGCTCGACGGGCTGATCTACGAGATCGACGTGAGCGTCCCT
>Ga0102928_1000572_pt1 | contig 23808 bp, 23 predicted proteins | sample SalPonR1_B_D1_MG_FD_78504 | JGI IMG/M metagenome (GOLD analysis project Ga0102928, IMG submission 78504) | Salt pond soil microbial communities from South San Francisco under conditions of wetland restoration - Salt Pond MetaG R1_B_D1_MG | ecosystem: Environmental > Aquatic > Marine > Intertidal...
CTGGAACCACCTGATCCCATCCCGAACTCAGAAGTGAAACAGACCAGCGCCGATGGTAGTGTGGCGTTGCCCATGTGAGAGTAGGTCATCGTCAGGCGCCTAATACCAAAAACCCCAGCATCCTCGATGCTGGGGTTTTTTATTGCCTGAAACTAAAGCGGCTCAATCAAGGTAACCAGATCTCGAACACGCCGCCACCGAAGCTTCCACCATTGTGAAGCTTTATAGACCCACTTCGATCTCCCTCGCTGTGCAGTTTGGCCACGGAGGAGGCGAAAAACAGGCCAAGGCTGGTACTGCCACTTTTGAAATCAAGGGATTTGAAGTTCAGGGTTCCTGTGTGCTGCATACTCTCCGGATAGCCTTTCCCGTCGTCCTCAACACCAATCACCAGATAACCATCTCTTTCACCAGCAGTAAGCAGGATTTTGCTTCGCGTGTAGCGAATAGCGTTGTTAATGGTGTTGTTTAACACGCCGGTCAGAAGATCCTCGTCGAAAAAGCCGTTTATGTCTTCAGCTTCCACCGAAACCTCAATGCCAAGCCCCTGAAGCAGAGGCGTATGCCTCGCCAGGTGCTCGGTCAGGAAGTCCGGTACGAAGTGCTCCTCAATGTGTGCGGAAAGGTTGTTTTCGCCAAGACGATAGATGCCAAGTAGCTGAACCAGGTCGTTATGCATCCGTTCGGCTTCATACTGCAAGGTGTTGAAGCGCGAGGACTCCCCCAGGCTTTCCTCGTGCTCGCTGCGAAGTTCGTCGAGGGAATTCAGGAGCATGCCAAGCGAGTTCTTCATATCGTGAACGGCTGAGGCAAGCACCATCGAGAAGTCTATATTCTGGTCATTCATTCCATCAGCCCCTTCAGCTTACGTTGCAAGGCGATATAACGCCGATGTTGGCGGTGTTGTTCAGGCAGGCCGGTTAACCGGGCCAGGCAGGACTGACAGCGTCTGAGGAGATCAGAGTCCGGATTGTTGCCATATTCCTTCATCAGAACCTGAACCAGGTTAAGGTTCAGGGATGCGTGGTCAGGGACGATCTCCAGCGCTTTTGAAAAGATTTCAGCAGCTTCCTGCAGGTTCCCGGACTCGAACGATCTGATACCATCCCGGTTCAGGGTTCGAGCCTTGATTTTCTGGCGGAAGCCGACCGGCTCATCCAGAAGACTTTCAATCTTTTGAAGGATGTCAGGATCATCGCTGAAGCGTTCAGACATTTCCCCTAACAGCTGTTTGGCCTCGGTTTCCTGGCCCATGCGGAACAGGGTTTTCGCGTAATCCAGCCCTGTTTGTGCGTTCAGGGTTGCGGTGTCCTGAAGTTCCGGCCTGATGCTTTCGAGAACCTTGGCGGCCTGTCGGTCCTGTCCCTGCCCAGCGTAGACCCGGCACTGGACTATCCGGCTACGCAGCCCGATGTCTTCTTCGCCATCAAACCGCTTTTCCATTTTCTTGAGCACGGCGAGTGCTTCTTTGGCTCTTGCCGCACCCTCCTCTTCCAGATCGCCCTCACTCAGATCCGACAGTGTCTGGCCGAGTGCAAGATAGTGTTCGGAATTGTCGTGAATGGAGTGGGTGCCCAGCTCTACAGTTCGGCGCCACGCATCGGATGCCGTGTCCATGTCCTGGTTCGAGCCGGCAAGCTCTGCCAGGTGTTTTTGCCTGAGCAGGGCATTGGGAGAGTGCTCTGCAGCTTTTTCAAGAACCTGCTGCGCCTGCGTCGGACGGCCTTGCCGTTCCAGGCCTTCTGCAAGCAGATCATACGCCTCCATATAGTCAGGATGCTTTGCAAGCAGGTCCCTGAGGCCATCTACGGCCTCGTCCAGGCTGCGTTTGGCAAGCAGGACCTTACAACGTCCGAGCTTCGCCCAGGAGAGCTCACGCTGCGCGAGGACGTCATCGTAAATCTTCAGTGCATGAGCCAGGTCGCCGAGCTGGAAATACAGGTCACCCAGGGTTTTCATCAACCAGGTTTTATAACGTGGCTGCCGGGGCAGAGCCTGAAGGCACAGGGAAATGGCTTCCGGGTAGTTCTCCCGGTCGATTTCCCGATTAATGGGCATGAGGACATTGCGCTGGCTGATCAGGGCTCCCAGGCGTTTTTCAAGCATGGCTCGGTTGATCGGCTTGGTGAGGTACGCATCCGGCTGATATTCCCTCGCGCCCATGACCATTTCCTTGGACGTTTCGGCTGTCACCATCAGGAAAAGCGAGGAACGTTTGAGGAGCTTTTTGTGCCGAAGCTCCTCAAGTATGTGCTGGCCGTTCTTGCCTTCGCCAAGGTTAAAATCGCACAACACCACGTCGACGTGATTGTAGGTACAGTACTGAATTGCCTGATTGGCATTGGAGACCAGCTCGATATTATCGGCACCGCAGCTACGCAGCATCTGGCGCATTGATAACCGGAAGTTCTCGAAATCATCGATTACCAGATAGGTGAGCTTTCCGAAAGGATTAAAGTCAGCTTTGGAATCGGTCATGAGCGCTTCTGTTTGAGTAACTTGTTAACCAATGCCCGAAGTGCGGCCGGTTTAACCGGTTTGTAGAGAATCTGATAACCGCGGTCGATGGCATCTTCCCGCACTTCGGGTGCCATATAGCCGGTGATGAGTATGCCTGGAATATCTTCGCTCAAGGCATCACGGATGCTATCCATGGCGTCGAGGCCGTTCTTGTTATCATCAAGCTGATAATCGGCAAGTATAATATTCGGCTTATGGCCTTCCAGTTTTTCCATGGCATCTTCCAGGCTTTCGGCCGCAGTTACGTCACACTTCCAGTTGCCCAACAATGCCACCATACCTTGAAGAATAGCGGGATCGTTGTCGATGCAGAGGAAGTGCAGGCCGCCTAGATTCGATACTCTCCTGGAGCTCGATGTAGCTTTGGCAACAGCGGTCTCACTCTGTTCAGGTGCGGCGGTCGGAACGGTGATACCGAATACACTGCCGCGGCCCTGCACTGAATGGACGCTGACAGGATGGTTTAGCATGCCACTTATACGGTCGACGATGGCGAGACCAAGCCCGAGGCCTTTTTTGTCCCTGCCATGCTGAAACCGACGAAACTCCTCGAAAATGTGGGCCAACTGGTCCTCGGGGATGCCCGGGCCGGTGTCCCAGACTTCTATGCGGATATAGCCCTTCAGTCGTCGGCAGCCCAGGAGAATCTTGCCTTCCGGGGTGTAACGTATGGCATTGGACAGGAAGTTCTGGACCACCCGGCGCAGAAGTTTGGCATCCGAGCGGATCCAGACCGTGCTGGGCACAACGTGCAGCTCCAGGTTCTGGTCTTTTGCGATCGCGGAGAAATCAGTCGCCAGGTGACGCATGATCTCGTTGACCGGGAATACCCCGATGTCCGGTTCCAGCGCGCCGGCGTCCAGCTTTGAAATGTCGAGCAGGGTACTGATGATCTCTTCGGCAGCGCCCAGAGAGCTGTCAATGTGATCCACCAGATCCTTCATTTCGCCGTCATCGGCCTTACCCGCGAGGGCGGAAGTGAACAGTCTCGCGGCGTTCAGCGGCTGCAGCAGGTCATGACTGGCTGATGCCAGGAAGCGGGTTTTGCTCTGGTTGGCCTGCTCCGCTACGGATTTGGCTTTCAGCATCTGCTCGTTGATGACCTGAAGTTCCTGGGTACGCTCTTTTACCCGCTGTTCCAGGTAGATGTTGGTTTCCTTGAGGGCCTGCTCGGTCCGCCGCATGGCGGTGATATCCTGGAAGGTGGTCACATAACCACCCCCGGGTATCGGGCTGCCATCGACGCGCAGCACGGTCCCGTCGGGCCGTTGGCGCTCATAGGACATCGGCTGGCCCTCCCGCATGCTGGAGCAGCGGTCGGCGACGATCTCATCTATCCTGCGGGCTGAGAGATTGGCGTTGGTGAGGTTGTAGCGCATCAGGTCCTCGACCGGGCGCCCGACCCTGACAAACCCCTTGGGGTAGGTGAACAGCTCCAGGTAGCGGTGGTTCCAGACCACCAGCTGCTGCTGATGGTTTACCACAGACACGCCCAGGCTTATGTTCTCTATGGCCGACTGAAGCAGCTCACGGCTGAATGTCATGGCCTGGGACGCTTCGTCGACAATGCTGACCACATCCTCGATCTGCATATCCCGGCCGGTAAGGGTGGATTCCAGCACTACACGGGCGGTGGAAGCACCGATTACCGAGGCGAGCTGTCGCTCGATGTACTTCATGAGATGCGCGGACGCCGGCCGGTGAGGATAAAGCCGAATGGCATTGCGACGCTCGTAGTTCCGGAAGATGGTCTCTGAACGCTCTTCCCCCATGAATCGGTCTGTCAGTGCCTGCAGGTCGGACGTCAGGATTTCGCCCTGCCAGCTCTGGTGCTGAGCGGTTTCTGCTTTTGGCTGAGGATCATGGAAGAAGGAGGCAATCTGGATTTTTTCGCGGACACGCTGACGGGTCAACATAGAGAGCACGATGTAGACAATCGTGTTGATCCCCAGGCTCCAGATAATGCCATGGCTGGTCTGGTCCAGCTCCGATCCGAACAGCGCGGTGGGGCGGGTCCAGTTCAGTCCCCAGATCCCGTGCTCAATCAGCGTATCGGTGACCCAGCCGGTGGTGGCGAGTGCCGGTAGGAGCAGGGTGTAGCACCACATCATGAAGCCAAGGCCCAGACCCCAGACCGCGCCCATATAATTGCCCCGGCGCCAGATAATGCCGCCGACCAGGGCCGGGCCGAACTGTGCTGCCGCGGCGAAGGAGAGCAGTCCGAAGGCTGTCAGGCTGTAATCTTCACCGGCCATCCGGTAAAAGCCATAGGCGGTGAGCAGCACCACGAAGATGGCGACCCGTCGAATACTCAGTAGCAGGTAGCTCAGGTCCGTGCGCCGGTTCATGCGCGGCCGGAAAAACTTCAGCAGGGCCGGCATGATTATCTCATTGCTCACCATGGTGGCTATGGCCACGGAGCAGACAATAACCATGGCGGCTGCGGCTGAGCCTCCCCCAAGGAAGGCCAGGATGGCCAGCCATTCCTCGCCGGCCATGATCGGCAGCTGAAGTATAAGGACGTCGGGATTTCCAGCTGAGGCCTCGGGCGAGAGCATGCCGGCTGCGGCAATGGGAAGCACAAATGCGCTGGCTACGATCAGGTAGATAGGCATGGCCCATCGGGCAATCTCGAAGTCCCGATGATCGGTATTTTCGACCACCATGACATGAAACTGCCGGGGCAGGCAGATGATGGCGAGCATCGCAATGAGTGTCTGGGTGATAAATGCAGGTGCCTCAATACCATCGGTGGTCAGGGTGCCGATCAGATCAGCCTCCTTCGCACGGTCAAACAGGTCTCCGAACCCGCCGTACAGACCGAAACCAACGAAAAGGCCAACGGCCACGAAGGCCACGAGTTTGATCAGTGATTCAAAGGCAACGGCCTGAATCATACCCCGATGATGCTCGGTCGATTCCAGATGTCGGGTGCCAAACAGAACGGTGAATACCGCCAGGGCAAGAGTGATGTACCAGGCGGAATCATTCCAGGCTGCCGTGCTCAGTTCCTCATAGCCGGTGCCGGTTTCCGAAAGCACGTTGAAACCCATGGCAATGGCTTTCAGCTGCAGGGCTATGTAGGGGACACTGCCGATCAGGGCAAAAGTTGCAATCATTGCAGCCAGTAGCTGGGATTTGCCGTACCGGGAGGCGACGAAATCGGCAATGGAAGTACTGTTATTGCGCTTGCTGATATAGATGATCCGGCGCAGCAAGGGCGCGCCGAAAACAAACACCAGAAGGGACCAAGGTAAATGGGGAGAAACCCGAGCCCCTCCTGGGTGGCGCGGCCAACGGCGCCATAGAAGGTCCAGGAGGTAAAGTAGACTGCCAGAGACAGTGCGTATATGTGCGTGCGTGCCAGGCGCCTGCGGTAGAGGCCGGGGTGTTTGTCACCGGCCCAGGCGATCACGAACAGGATAGAAATGTAGGTGATGGAAATGAGGACCAGCAGCCAGGCACTAATCATGGTTACGCATTCCCGACAGTATCAGCAGGTTGAAGCATCACGCTAACGAGGCATCACTCGGCGCAGACGGTTTTATACAGAGGGTCGCCGGGCGCCAGCAGTTTCAGGTTATCCACTCGGGGGTTTCCGTCTGATCCTAGAGGCACCAGCTCCCGGGTCGCACAGTTAATTATGTGAACACGATGGGAAACGGCGTCCGTCATTTTTTGTTCGAAGCGATACAGGGTAAACCGGACGATATCTTCGCTGTTGGTGTCACGGCTGATGCTCTTGGTGTCGACTGTAGAAAATGCAGTGACGTAGGGGAGCACGAAGGTCCAGGGCCGCCAAAGGATGCCGTCGGACTCGGTGCTCACAACAACCGCTTCTTCTGGCAGGCGGGCCTCTTTCTGGTCGAACCAGGTGTATTCCATGTAAATCAGATAGCCGAGCATTCCCGCGCCCGCAAAAACCGGGATGATCCACTTCGGGGCTTTATTTCGGGTGGCGGCACGAATACCGAGGGCGATACCGGCAGCACCGAGGCCGCAAACTACAGTGGCGACAAATGTCCAGAACATAAATTGACTTCCTCAAAAAAGAACGGGCTCCCTCATTGAGGAAGCCCGTTCAGTATCAACCTGTCAGTTCATGGAACGAATCAGGTTGAGATGTTGCTTAGTGGCTTTGAGCCTGACCGGAACCACGTGGGTAACGGACGCTTTCAACCAGTTCCTGAATCTCAACGGGCGGTTCTTCAGTTGCGTTGGATACAATGAAGGCTACCGCAAAGTTGACGATTGCACCAACCGCGCCGATAGACAGCGGGGAGATGCCCAGCACCCAGTTCTCTGGAGTGTCTGCCAGGTTGTTGGTGCCCGGAATGAACAACCAGCCCTTGTACACGAAGATGTACGCCAGGGTAAAGGCCAGACCGGTCAACATGCCAGCGATCGCGCCCTTGTTGTTAACACGCTTGGAGAAGATACCCATCATCAGCGCTGGGAACAGGGATGCAGCGGCGATACCGAATGCCAGTGCAACAACCTGTGCCGCGAAGCCGGGAGGGTTCGCACCAAGCCATGTGGCGACAACAATGGCGACTGCCATGGAGATCCGGGCTGCCAGCAGCTCACCTTTTTCCGAGATGGCCGGATTGATGGAGCCCTTGATCAAATCGTGACTGACCGCCGAGGATATCGCGAGCAACAGACCGGCCGCCGTGGACAGTGCTGCTGCCAGACCACCCGCTGCGATCAGACCAATGACCCAGCCAGGGAGGTTGGCGATTTCCGGGTTGGCCAGTACCAGGATATCCCTGTTAACGACCAGTTCGTTACCCTCCCAGCCGCGGGCTTCAGCCGTAGGCGCGAAGGCTTCGCTGTCGTTGTACAGCTGGATACGACCGTCTTCGTTCTTGTCGGTGAACTGGATAAGACCAGTCACTTCCCACTCTTTGATCCAGTTCGGACGCTCGTCATACTGGATCGGCTCCGCTGCGGTGCCGTCCGGATAGATGGTGGTCATCAGGTTCAGGCGAGCCATGGAAGCAACAGCCGGTGCAGTCAGGTACAGCAGGGCGATGAAGACCAGGGCCCAGCCGGCAGACCAGCGTGCGTCAGCCACCTTGGGTACGGTAAAGAAGCGGATGATAACGTGGGGCAGACCTGCAGTACCGATCATCAGCGACAGGGTGAACAGAACCATGTTCAGTTTGTTGTCGATGTCGGCGGTGTATTCGTTAAAGCCGAGGTCGGTGATAACCTGGTTCAGCTTGCTGAGGATCGGCATGCCGGAATCCACATGAGTCGAGAACAGACCCAGACCTGGAATCGGATTACCGGTCAGCTGCAGGGAGATGAACACCGCAGGAATGGTGTAGGCAACGATCAGTACGCAGTACTGGGCCACCTGGGTGTAGGTAATGCCCTTCATGCCACCCATAACCGCGTAGATGAATACAACAACGGCTGCGATCATCAGACCGACGGTAGAATCAACTTCCAGGAAGCGGGAGAAGGCAACACCGGCGCCAGCCATCTGGCCGATAACGTAGGTTACAGACGCTACGATCAGGCAGACAACCGCCACCAGGCGGGCATTTTTGCTGTAAAAACGGTCGCCGATGAACTCTGGCACCGTGAACTTGCCGAACTTCCGCAGGTACGGGGCCAGCAGCATGGCCAGCAGAACGTAACCGCCAGTCCAGCCCATAAGGAAGGTGGAGTTGGCGTAGCCACCGGCAGCAATCAGGCCTGCCATGGAAATAAACGATGCCGCGGACATCCAGTCGGCGCCGATTGCTGCGCCGTTGGTGATCGGGTGAACACCGCCACCAGCAACGTAGAAGTCACTCGTACTTCCGGCCTTGGCCCAGATAGCAATTGCGATGTAGAGGAGGAATGAGCCCCCTACGAACATGATGTTAATGGCAAATTGGCTCATTGGTTCTTACTCCTCGTGCACGCCGAATTTTTCATCGATCTTGTTCATGCGCCACGCGTAGTGGAAAATCAGCGCGATGAACGTAAGGATGGAACCTTGCTGGGCGAACCAGAAGCCCAGATCAGTACCACCGATCGGTATACCCGCAAGCATCGGACGGAGCAGAATTGCAAAGCCGTAAGATACCAGGGCCCAGACAATCAGGCTCCCGAATATCAGGCGCAGATTCGCCTTCCAGTACGCTTCAGCATCGTAGCTATGACCTGCTGACATAGGATCACTCCTGTTTTGTTGTTGTGGAGGTTGGGTGGGTTTTTGGTGAGGCACTTCTAATAGAGAATTTATTATTCATATAAGTACTTCTCCGACTAGTTGTCCCTACTGACTTTACTGGTCAAGCGATTTATAGATATTGGCAAAAGGTCTAATTCTCAGTAATTTGGCGTGACGTTGGTCAAAATCTGAGCGTTGGCCGTCGGTTTCGATTCACAAGCGATGCATGTTTTGTAGCCGTCGGTGGTAATGAAGCTTGTCGTACAACCCCTTCAGGGTTTTTACCCCTTCCGTCCGCGCCTTGTTAAGGGCTATCAGGGTGAGCTCGGCTGTGGCGAGAGCATCGGAGGCGGCGTGATGTCTTTCACTGACTTCAAGGCCAAAAAAATCCGCCCAGTTGTCGAGTCCTTTGCCGCCAGTTTTCGTGTTGGGGAATAGCGCAGGCATCAGGTCTGCAACATCCATCCAGACGTGGGGCTGGGTATACCCCAGCTGTGCTTTCAGGGTCTTTTCCAGAAATTTCTGGTCGAACGCCGAGTGGTAGGCGAGGATCGGGTCGCCGTTCATCCACTCCAGAAGATAAAGTAGCGCGTCCTCGATCTCGTGCCCCTGGGTCAGCGCTTCGGGCCCGATTCCGTGAATGAGCACGGTTTCCCGGATGTCCAGCTCTGGTCGCCTCAGGATCAGGTCGAACTGGTCACCCAGGTGGATGACGCCGCCCCGGATGGCAACGGCACCGATGGCGATGACCTCATCCTTTGCCGCATTCAGCCCGGTGGTTTCCAGATCAAGCACAATCAGGCGGCAATCGGTAAGCAGCTGTTCACCCGGCGTTTTCGGGTTGGGCAGATTTCCGGGGTCGTGGCTGCCAATCTTGCCCCCCCGGCGTTGCTCAATCCATTGTTTGATCTGTTCCAGCATGTCGCGTTGCCTGAGGGTCAGAGTTGGTAGGTGACTTCGAGTTTCTGTTGCAACCGCTGGGCCTGCCGGAAGGATTCCCGCAGGATTCGACGGTCGAGCGGATTCAGGTCGTCGGGATCGATGTAGTTGGTCAGTTCCTCTTCCTTTGCCAGCATTTCCTGATGTGCCCTCATCCGGATTGCCTGGATCAGGCTGTAGGCCTCTTTCCAGGCGTTGGCATCCTTGGGATCAAAGACGCCTTTTTTGGCCAGCTCGTCCATGCGCTCCAGGGTGTTTGCCGTCTCAACGCCGTTCGCCAGGGCAAACACCCGCACTGCCTCTACGAACGGCGCCAGCCCCTGACGCTTGAGGTCCAATGAGTGTTTGTTGCCCTCGGAGATATAGCGGAAGTTTCGGAACATGGTCAGCGGCGGCTTGCGCTGGAAGGCATTGCCGGCGAGCATTTTCTGGAACAGCGCGTTTTTTCGAATCCGCGTCAGCACTTTATCCAGAAGGTCGTTCAGGGGTTCTGTAGGGCCGTAAATGGACCGCATATCCAGAAAGATCGAGGAATACACCAGATTCTGGGGCGTAGACGCGTCAATGAACCGGATAAACCAGTCATCCCACTCCCTGTCGCTCAGGCAGAGTTTCGGGTTGCTGGCCATGATGTTGCCTTTGCACAGGGTAAAGCCGCATTCAGCCAGTTCGTCGTTAACCGTCCGGGCAAAGGGCAGCAGCTTCTCGCGGACCTGTTCTTCGGTCATGCCTTCGGGAGTCTGGAACAGGATGCCATTGTCCTGGTCGGTCAGGAGGGTCTGCTCTTGACGGCCTTCACTGCCGAAAGTCAGCCAGGTAAAGGGAACGCCGGGGTCGTTCTTCTTGATATTGAGCTCCAGAACACGGCGGACGGTCACATCATTGAGTGTGGTGATGATCTTGACCACTTGTCCGGAATCAGCGCCATGGGCGAGCATTGCATCCACCAGGCGAGAGACATCCGTTCGCAGGCTCACCAGAGTGCGCAAGTGGGTAGCGGTGCCGATAGTGCGGGCCAGGTTGACCAGATCCACCCGTTGCAGGGAGAAAAGGTCGCGCTCCGAGACGACGCCAATCAGCTTGCGCTCATCGTCGATGACGCACAGATGGGCAAAATGGTGCTCGGCCATCAGCATGGCAGCTTCGAAAGCATCGGCATGGGAAGGCAGGCAGCAGGGATCCTTGGTCATTACCTGTTGTATTGGCGTGTCCAGCGGGCCGGTGCCCTCGGCGATCATGGTCCGAAGGTCCCGCAGCGTGAAAATGCCGGTCGGGATACGGTTTTCATCGGTAACGATAATGCTGCCGACGTTGTTCTCGTGCATGCGGGCCACGGCCTTGCGCACGGGAAGATCGGGTGAGCACACGATCGGATTGCGCAGGGCATAACGTTCCAGCGGGGTGTCCAGGGAGGTACTGGACCCCATTGAGGCCATGGCATTTGACTGGATACGTCGGTTCACCTGGTCGAGCAGGCTGCTGACGCCTCGCAGGCAGAAATCCCGAAAAGGTTCACTTTCCGAGAACAGGGTAACAAATGCCGACTGCCCGATACTGAGGCAGAAGGTATCGCCGGATGCCCGATGCAGGGTTCTGGTTGGCCGCTCGCCGATCATGGCGGCGAGAGGAAAGCATTCACCCTGGCTGATCTCGAAGGTTGTATCGGTGCGGTCTTCCTTGTCGTTGTGGCGCTCGCCACGAATCCGCCCCTGTTTCACCACGTAGAATCGTTTAACAACGTCCTGGTCTGGAGACAGGACAACATCGCCATCGGCGTAGAACTGAATGGAGGCATTCTCGGCGAAATGCGCCAAATGGGTGTCATCCATGCTGGAGAACGGCGCGTGTTCCCGTAGAAACGTCATGATTGCCCGGATGTTCTGGGGGCGGTCATTTTCCTGGTTCGCTGAGGCCATGTCCGTCGTCACTCGCTGGTTATTATTGTCCGTCTGAAGTGTAGTGTAGCCAAAGCATCCGTCGCCCTACGATTTTGGTCGCAGTAAGTCTGACATAGATCAGTTTTCTTTAAGGCCGGTTACCCGGGTGGTAAAGTCGTTATCTTAAACAGGACATTTACTGTAATGCCATGACGACTAAAGAAGAGCGCCTCAGCTTCCTAGAGGAAATGAAAGACGTCCGGCGTATCCGTAAGCCCAACCGGGCCGAGGTAGCAACGCCCCGCGAACTGACTCCAGGCCACCTGGAGCGTCAGAGGGCGGCTGTTGAAAAGCCGTTGCGGGATACCAACCCACTGACTTCCGACATGGTGGAGCCGCTCACAGCCCACGATATATTGAGCTGGCAACGCCCGGGCATTCAGCACGGTGTGTTTCGCAAGCTCAGGCTTGGCCAGTATCCTATCGAGGCACGCCTTGACCTGCACCGGATGACTGTTGAGCAGTCCCGCCGTGAAGTCTTCAGATTTATTGGCGATTGTGTGCGCTATGGCCTGCGTTCGGTGATCATTCTTCATGGCAAGGGCGAACGCAATCCCGACGGTATTGCCCAGCTTAAAAGCTACCTCGCCAAATGGCTTCCCGAGCTGGACGATGTCCTGGCGTTCCATTCGGCCCAGAAACACCATGGTGGTACCGGTGCGGTTTATGTCATGGTGCGAAAGAGTGACCGGGACAAGCAGCATAATCGTGAACTCCACGGAAGCCGTTAGCGGCTCCAATCCCAGACATCCTTTAGCAAGAGCCGCCATGGCGGCTGAACGGAGGTTATCGTCGTGAAAAAAACTGTATTGGTTGTATTCGCCGTACTGGCATTGGCGGGTTGTAAGGATCGAGTGATCTGGAACGATAACGGCAAGATAGAAGAAGCCACAACGGATCGGGAGGTCTGGAACTCTAACGGCAAGATGGAGTCCGGCGAGCGCAAGATCTGGGTGAACAAGGATGGCGAAGAAGTCGTCAAATAAAGTCTGAGCATCTGCCGCAGGCGCGGCCACAACAATAAAACCCGGCCACAAGGCCGGATATATAGCAGGGGAGAGTGGGGATGGCCGTGAGCCTGACAGTTAACGGCGATGAACGGTCGCTGAACATTGAGGGGGATACGCCGCTTCTGTGGGTGTTGCGTGATGAGCTGGGACTCAAGGGGACCAAATTTGGTTGCGGTGCGGGTCTGTGTGGCGCCTGCACGGTGCACCTGAACGGTCAGCCTGTGCGTTCCTGTTCTACACCGGTTGAAATGGCTGCCGACGGCCAGGTGGTCACGATCGAAGGATTGAATGACGGTCGTCGGCTTCATGCCCTGCAGGAAGCCTGGATTGAACACGGCGTTCCGCAGTGCGGCTACTGCCAGTCCGGCCAGATCATGAGTGCGGCCCACTTGCTGGCTAATAATCCGGCCCCGTCTCGGGAAGAGATTGTCGCAGCCATGACAGGCAACCTGTGCCGGTGCGGCACCTACTCGCGGATTATTGCCGCCGTGGAATCGGTGGCTGGCGCCGAGTCGTCAGGCAGCTCACAGGGACGAGAGGCGTAACATGGCCATGAACCGACGGAATTTCCTCAAGGTTAGTGCCGGTGCCTCTGGCAGTCTGATGGTTTCAATGACGCTGCCGGGCTGTGCCGGAATCCAGACCGGCTACGAGCCGGATACAGGTGAGTGGCGGCCCGATGCCTGGCTCGAACTGACCACCGATGACGAGGTCTTCTTCACCCTGGCCCGGGTAGAAATGGGGCAGGGCACCTACACCGGATTGACGACGCTCATCGCGGAAGAGCTGGAAATGCCGCCTGAGCGGATCACGCCCCGCTTTGCGCCGGTGGCGCCCGAGTATCGAAATCCCCTTTACAAACTTCAGCTCACCGGCGGCAGTACCAGTGTTGCAACCAGCTGGGAGCCCCTCCGAATGGCCGGCGCAGAAGCCCGCCAGATGCTGGTTATGGCCGCAGCCCGGGTCTGGAGCGTCAAAGCAACCGAGTGCCGGGCCAGTGAAGGACGGGTGGTGCACCCGAACGGTATCGATTCCATGGCCTATGGCAAGCTGGTGCAGCTGGCTGCCAAAGAGGTGGTGCGGGGTGATATTGCCCTCAAGCCACGGAGTGAATGGAAGTATATCGGTAAGCAACGGGGCAAACTGGATGCCCGTGCCAAGTCCACGGGCGCCGCGGTTTACGGAATTGATGTCGACCTTCCGGACATGGTGTACGGCGTTGTTTCACGGTCCCCCCGTCGCGGAGGCCGGGTTCGGGACTTCAACGCGGATCAGGTCCGGGCAATGACGGGTGTGCTTGACGTATTCGAGATCGAGCGCGGCGTTGCCGTGGTCGCAGACAAGTACTGGCGAGCCCGGAAGGCCCAGGACGCGCTCCAGATAGACTGGGATTTCTCGGATGCCGTGTCTTTGTCCACGGACGATGTGTTTGAGTCCTATCGCTCCGCAGCTGATGACGATCCCGGAGAGTCCGAGCGCAGTGAAGGCAGTTTTGCCAGCGCCATGGAGGCGGGGGACAGGGTAATAGAAGCGGAGTACGCCCAGCCCTACCTTGCCCACGCGACGTTGGAGCCCATGAACGCCACGGCCTGGTACCGGGGAGACCGGATGGAAGTCTGGGCGCCCACCCAGGCGCCGGATCTTGGTCGGATCGCGGCAGCCAGGGCGACCGATCTCGGGCCTGATGATATCACCATCAATACCACCTTCCTCGGTGGCGGTTTTGGTCGTCGTCTGACCCAGGATTATATAGAAGAAGCTGCGGCGGTGGCCTATCGCACCGGGCGGCCGGTAAAGGTCATCTGGTCCCGGGAAGAAGATACCCGCCACGACCTCTTTCGTCCGGCAATGCTGCACCGTATGAAAGCCAGCCTGTCTGGTGATGAACTGACAGGCTGGCATCACCAGATTGTTGGTCCGCAGATTCTTGACTGGTATGTCCGCAACGCTGCGCCGGCACAGTATCCGTGGGCACCGAAATTCATGTACGACACTCTGGGTACGGTCGGGCTGATGGCCGAAGGCATTGCCACACCCAAAGATATCTCTGCGATCGAAGGCGCCATCGAGTATCCCTACCAGGTGGCCAACATTGATATCCGCCATACCCATGCCGATCCCGGTATTCCCATTACCTGGTGGCGTTCCGTGGGCTATTCCCACAACGGGTTTGCGGTTGAAACCTTCATGGACGAACTTGCCCATGAAGCCGGAGAAGATCCCTTCCAGTTTCGCCGTCGGTTGATTTCCCACGAGCCACGGCATCTCGAAGTGCTTGAACGGGCTGCCCGGCTCGCCGATTGGCAATCGCCTGTGCCGGATGGACGGGCCCGGGGGCTCGCTTTGTTCCGGAGTTTTGGCACCTACGTGGCGCAGGTGGTCGAAGCCGGAATCGAGAATGGTGCCGTTCGGGTTTACAGGGTCACCTGTTCGGTGGACTGTGGCCAGGTGGTGAATCCGCGGATCGTGGAGGACCAGATCGAGGGCGGCATTCTCTTCGGGCTGACCGCAGCACTCTACGGTGAGATTACCCTGCGGGACGGCGAGGTCCAGCAGAGCAACTTCCACGATTATCCGTTGATGAGACAATACGAACGACCTGACGTGCTGGTGGATATTGTTGATAGCAGCGAGGCGCCGACCGGCGTCGGTGAGCCGGGCGTGCCTCCGGTAATTCCGGCCCTGGGTAATGCTCTGTTCGCTCTGAACGGCAAGCGCCAGCGAAGCCTGCCGTTGAAAGCCAATGCCTGAGTCACACGTTGCCCATTCGGTTGTTACCGGCCGCCAGACAGTCATAGACAGGATGTCTGACTGGCTGCAGGCGGGGCAGAGGGCCTGGCTGTGCACCATCGTCGAGACCTGGGGTTCCTCGCCACGCCCGGTCGGCTCGTGGCTGGCGATTGCTGAATCCGGTCACTGGAGCGGTTCGGTATCCGGCGGCTGCCTGGAAGAGGATCTTCTGCGTCGCACAGCGGAAGACGGGCCAGATCATCCTGTCTTTGTCGATTACGGAATTACCGATGATGACCGGGACCATTTCCAACTGCCCTGCGGTGGCCGGATCCGGCTTCTTGTCGAACCCCTGCAAGGCCAGCCCGGGCGTGATCACGTCCAGGCGCTGGCGGGTGCTTTGCGCGATCGCGAGCCTGTGGTTCGTCGCGTACCCATGGAAGGTGTTGCGGCCCTGGAGCATGCCGTGGCCATGACCGGCAAGTCGGTTCGCTTCGACGGCGAGCAGCTTATCCACGCCCTTCAGCCCGAATGCCGGTTGTTGTTGATTGGCGCTGGCGAGGTTGCCCGTTACGTTTTCGAGTTCGCGACGGCGGCAGAATTTGCCGTAACTCTCTGCGAACCCAGGGAGACATTTGCCGCCGGCTGGAGTTTTGACCAGATTCCGCTGGACAGGCGTCTGCCCGATGATCTGATATCGGCCCAGTTTGGCGACGCCTGGTCCGGTATTCTGGCCCTCGCCCATGATCCGCGCATCGACGATATGGGGCTGCTGGCGGCCCTTCATTCCGATGCCTTTTACATTGGCGCCATGGGGTCCCGCAAAACCTCGGAAGCCCGGCGGGAAAGGCTCGCCTCTCTGGGGCTCGAAAAGCCGGCACTGGAACGACTGCGCGCACCCATTGGCGTTGATATTCCGAGCAAGACGCCGGCAGAAATTGCCATCTCCATTGTCGCCGATCTGATTGCTGCACGGCACCATTTGCGGGGCGCTGCTTCGTCCCTATAATGGCGGCCATGGGAGTGTTGTAAGCATTCCGAAACCCGGGAGAGAGCTCGTGTTTGATGTAACCCGATACGCAGTCGCTGCGGAAGCGATTGTTCAGGCCGGCCGCTTCCTTTACCAGCAGGGGTGGTCACCGGCAACCAGCAGCAACTATTCGGCCCGTGTAGACGCGGAGCACATTGCCATAACGGTTTCCGGCCGCCACAAGGGCCAGTTGGGTGCCGGCGATGTTATGGTGGTGGATCTGTCTGGTCGCCCGGTTCAGAGTGACTGTCGCTCTTCCGCAGAGACCCGGTTGCATACGGTGTTGTACGAGGTGTTTCCGGGGGTTGGCGCGGTGCTTCACACTCACTCGGTGAAGGCAACGGTTCTCAGTCGCCTGCTGGAACCCGGCCAGCCGCTGTCGCTGGAGGGCTACGAATTGCAAAAGGCGTTTACCGGTGTCGACACCCACGAATCGGTTCTGACCGTTCCGGTGTTCGACAACACCCAGGATATCGATGCGCTGGCGGAGCAGACCCGGGCGTGGTTCCAGGAACACCCCGAGCAGCCCGGTTATCTGATTCGTGGCCATGGCCTGTACACCTGGGGCAAAACCATGGCCGATTGCCTGCGCCATGTCGAGGCTTTTGAATTCCTGTTTGAATGTGAGCTTGAAACCATGAGGGTCCGCCCATGACTACCCTGAGTATTTTTGACCAGAGCCAGCCCGAAAGGGCAAGCAAGGTTACCGAGAACCCCGCGGAGATTCGTGACATCTTGGCCCGCCAGGGTGTGCGCTTTGAGCAGTGGCCAACCAGGGATTTGCCGGCTGATGCATCCCAGGAAGACATTCTCCAGGCATACGGCGACGAGGTTGCAAAGCTCAAGGAAGAATGCGGCTTTCAGACCGCCGATGTGATTAGCCTGAACCCGGATAATCCGCAGAAAGAGGCGTTCCGCCAGAAATTCCTCGATGAGCACACCCACAGCGAGGATGAGGTCCGTTTCTTTGTTCGTGGCCAGGGCCTGTTCTACCTGCACTTCGGCAACGAGGTGTTTGCTGTGCTCTGCCAGAAGAACGATCTGATCAGCGTGCCCGATGGCACACGACACTGGTTCGACATGGGGCCAGAACCGGAATTCACCTGTATTCGCCTGTTCACCAACCCTGAGGGCTGGGTCGCCGATTTTACCGGTGAAGACATCGCCAGCAGCCTGCCCCGTTACGAGGCGCTGGCAGGAGCAGCGGAATGATCCGGGTTGTGCTGACGGACATTGAAGGGACCACCAGCTCGATCTCGTTTGTGCACGACGTCCTGTTTCCCTACGCCAGCGAACACCTGCCGGGGTTTGTCCGCGACCAGCATCAGGACAATCTCGCGGTTTCCGAGCAACTGGATGCAGTGGCTGAGGCGTCAGGTGTTGCTCGTGAGGATATTGAGGGCCTGATCGAGGTGCTGAAGACCTGGATCAGTGAAGATCGCAAGGAAACCTCCCTGAAGGCGCTTCAGGGCATGGTCTGGGAGCAGGGATACCAGCAGGGAGAGCTGAAGGGCCATATCTACGCCGATGCCGCCGATTACCTGCAGCGCTGGCATGATCGGGGGCTGCGTTTGTTCGTATACTCATCAGGGTCGGTCAAGGCCCAGAAGCTGATTTTCGGTTTCACCACGGAAGGCGACTTTACGCCATTCTTCTCCGGCTACTTCGATACCCGTATCGGTGGCAAGAAAGAGGCGGCCGCATACCGCAATATTCTGTCGGAGCTGGGCGTGGAGGCGGCCACGGTGTTGTTCCTGTCAGATGTGGAAGCCGAACTTGAGGCAGCCGAGGAATCCGGTATGCAAACCGCCTGGCTTGTTCGCGAGGGGGATCTGCCGGAAACCGAACGTTTTGTTGCCCGTGATTTTGCGGAGGTTGATGCGCTGCTGCAAAAGCGCTAGGCCCAGGGCTTTGTAACGCCATCGCAGGAGGAATTAATGCCCGGAACCGGATTGTGCAGAATCGTTGCGCCGGTTCTCGTCTTGCTTCTTGCCGGTTGCGACCCTTTCTCTGACGCCCGCCCCATGATGGATGAATACGTGGAGCGGGTGGCCCGGGTACTTGAGACCGATCCCGAGTTTTCCGACATCCCTGCCGCGAGCCAGCTCCCCCGCCGCCGCGACCGGGTGTTGACCATGCCCGAGCTGGACATGGGGATGCTCGACTTTCTCTCGCTTTATGGTTGTGAACTCCAGTACGTGGTTGGGGAGAAAGCCTCGGTGATGGGGCGGGTTATGCAGCCCCTGAACCGTCTGCGCTATGAAATCCGGTTTATCGAAGCGGCGAGGGACTGTCTTCCGGACATAGAGGATGAAGAATTCGCCGAAGAGCTTACCGGCGCCATCGACAGCAAGCTTGAATCCCTGCCTATTGCCATCTGGAATGCCACCTGGGGTGTCGAAGAGATCGAGAAGCTGTTCACCCTCGCCAAAGGCTATTATCCGGTCGCGCCTGAGGGCAATCCCGTGTCGGATCTGGCCCTTGATATTGAAAGTCTGAATGCAGCAGTTGCCCGTTTGTACTCTGAGGATCTGGCGGTTTCCCTCGATTTTGCCGGCGACGTTCATCAGCGCTGGCAGGCGGAATACCGCGCCGGCCAGTTGATCAACAGCGCACTTGTTTTGACCGCACGGCTGCAGGACGGGACGAAACTGCTCAGGCAGAGAATCGACGGCCGCCCTCTATGTCTCGATGGCAAGCCCAATAACCAGTCGGATATTGTGCAGAACATGTTCTTCAGCGTGTATATCGAAAAGATCCAGCCCTACATGAGCTCCGTGACCCAGGGGCGGGTTGCGCTCATTGAGCCATTCGAGCGGCTGGCAGCGGTGCAGCAGGAGGTCATGCCCGAGAGTTTCACCGGCTGGTATGAGCGGCATCTCTCACAGGACGCCGAGGCCAGCCTGTGGCGGAAGCTTGATGTGGCCATGATGGCGCACACCAGAGCCTGGCAGGATTTACTGGGCCAGTGCGGATTGCGCCCGGGAGCCTGACCCTGATTCAGCGCTGGCTTTCCGGCGTCACCCTCAGAATTTCTTCCACCGTTGTCTGGCCGGCGGCCACTTTCTGTGCACCACTCAGGCGCAGTGATTTCATGCCTTCCTTGTAGGCATCCAACCTTAGCTGCTCCAGCTCGCAATGATCGGTGATCTGTTTAAGCAATGTGCCTGACAGCGTCATGATTTCATAAACCCCTGCGCGGCCAAGATACCCTGTGTTCCGGCATTCCAGGCAACCCACGGGCTGGTAGAACTGCTTGGGAACCGGCGCTTTCCAGGGCCGGGTGAGGGTCTGCCAGGCCTGTTCGTCAGCAGGGCCGGGCGCCTTGCAATGGGGGCACAGAGTTCGGGCAAGCCGTTGTGCCATCACGCCCAGTACCGTGGCCCGAATCAGGTAAGGTGGAATGCCCAGCTCCATCATCCGGGTAATCGCGCTCGGGGCGTCGTTGGTGTGCAGGGTCGAAAGCACCAGATGGCCAGTGAGGGCGGCCTGAACCGCCATTTCTGCCGTTTCCAGATCGCGGATCTCACCGATCATGATGATATCCGGATCCTGTCGCAGCAGGGCCCGCACACCGGCCGCAAAGGTCAGGTCGATGTTGGTCTGAACCTGCATCTGGTTGAACGCCGGCTCCACCATTTCGATGGGGTCCTCGATGGTGCAGACGTTGAGCTCGGGTGAGGCAATCTGTTTCAGGGTCGAATACAGGGTCGTGGTTTTGCCGGACCCGGTCGGGCCGGTTACCAGGACAATACCGTGTGGACGGGACGTGATTTCCTGCCAACGCTGGCGGTCTTCCTTGCCGAATCCCAGTTGCTCGTAGGACTTCAGCAGCACGTCCGGATCAAAAATCCGCATGACCATCTTTTCGCCAAAGGCAGTCGGCATGGTGGCCAGACGAAGTTCCACCTCCCGGTTATCGGGCTTGCGGGTCTTGATACGACCGTCCTGAGGGCGGCGTTTCTCTGCCACATTGAGGCGGCCAAGGATTTTCAGCCGACTGGTAACCGCCACGCCCACGTGTTCCGGGAATTCGTAGACATTGTGAAGCACGCCGTCGATCCGGAACCGCACCTGGGTGACCGTTCGGCGGGGCTCAATGTGGATGTCCGAGGCGCGCTGGTCGAAGGCGTACTGCAGAAGCCAGTCGACGATCTTGACGACGTGCTGGTCATTGGCGTCCGGGTGTTCGCTGGCGCCAAGATCCAGTAATTGCTCGAAATTCTGGTTGCCGGCCGCACCCGGTCCCTGGCCGCCACTGGCCTTGCTGACGGAATTGGCCAGTTGGTAGAACTCGACGGTGTACCGGCGGATATCCTCGGGATTGGCAACAACGCGACGGATATCCTTGCGGACGGCCTGTTGAAGGTTTTGCACCCACTCGCTCTTGAACGGCTCACTGCTGGCGACCATCACCTCTTCTGTGCCGATCTCTACCGCCAGAATGCCGTGGCGTTGGGCAAAGGCGTAAGACATCACCCGGGCAATGGCGGGCGTGTCAATCTTCAATGGGTCAATGTGGTAGTAAGGCTGCCCGGCCCAATCGGCCAGCCAGTGGGTCAGCCGATCCAGGTCGAGGGTGCGGCCGCTTTTCTGGCTGGTAAGCGCGGCAATGGCCACCAGTTCCAATGGATGGCGTTTGCCCTTCTGTCCTTCACCGGTGGCCGCGCCGAGATTGGCCGAGAGCACCCGTTCGGCGTCTTCCTGGCTGATTTCTCCGCTGGTCACAAGCGCGGTGCAAACATCTCTCAGGGTCAGGGTACTTCTGGGCGGCGCGGGTGGCCGCTGCACGGTTCCGGAGTTGCTTGCTTCAGCCATAAAAGGTCAGGTCCAGGTATTCAGGGTGTATTTCCATCCGCCACTGGCCGGTTCACTTTAAGGTGAATCATGGCAACAGTGAACAACAGGAAGGTCAGTACCGTCAGAATGACCGGTCCGGGGGCGCCTTCACTCAACCAGGCGGAAACCACGGCCTGGGTGAAATAGAAGATCACCACGAACGACATCCAGATATAGCCCCGATTGTGACCCTGAAAGACGATGACCGCAAAGGGCAGAAGCGGAACCAGTTTAACAGCCAGCATTAACGCTATTGAGACGCCCTCGACGGGGGCCGGGTAGAACGTCGTGATCAGCAGGGTGGCAAGCACGCCGATATACAGGGCGATCGTTGCCCGCACTGTGATGCGGGCCTTTGGGTTTTTCAGCATAGTGTGTTCCGGGATAGATAAGTGTTAAGCAAAGTACGTCTGGTACCCTGGCCTGTATCAGTCGGCGAGCTTCAGGGCGAGCCGGGCCAGGCGTTCACCGAAGGCCTGGCATAAAGCCTTCTCGTGATTGCTCAGTGCCTGTTGTTCACCGGTTCCTGCCCAATGGGTTGGGCCATAGGGTGTGCCACCGGTTTCCGTCTCCCCCAGGCTTTTCTCGGAGTAGGGCAGGCCGCAGACCACCATGCCATGATGCAGAAGCGGCACCATCATGGTCATCAGTGTGGTTTCCTGTCCGCCATGAAGGCTGCCGGTCGACGTGAATGCACCGGCTGGCCTGCCCTCAAGGGTGCCGGCCAGCCAGAGATCGCCCGTGCTGTCGAGGAAGTGCTTCAGAGGCGCCGCCATGTTGCCAAAGCGCGTGGGGCTGCCAATGGCCAGTCCGGCACAGTTTGCGAGATCGGATTTGCTGGCATAGGGGGCGCCGGAGTCCGGCACTGCGGACAGTGACGCTTCCGTGTCCGGGGAAACCGGCGGTACTGATCTTAGCCTGGCTTCAATGCCTCCAACACGGGCCACGCCACGGCCGATCTGGCTGGCCAGCTCCGCAGTCTGGCCGGTGCGGCTGTAAAAAAGCACGAGAACATACGGCAATTGCTCGGACATGGTCAGCGAACCTTCTGATCTGAGTCGGGGAAGTTGTGTGGGCTCACAGAATCGAAAGAACGTTTTCCGGTGGACGACCAAGGGCTGCCTTGCCGTTGGCGATCACGATGGGTCGTTCAATCAGTTTCGGCGTCGCTACCATGGCTGCGATAAGTTGTTCATCGCTGAGGTCGGGGTTGTTCAGACTCTGTTCCTTATACTCTTTTTCTTTCGTGCGCATCAGTTCTCGGGGACGCAGATTCAGGGCATTCAGAATATCCTTTAGCTCCTGCTCTGTCGGTGGTGTTTCCAGGTAGCGTATAATCTCTGGCTCAACTCCCCGTTCGGTAAGCAGTTCAAGGGTTTGGCGGGATTTCGAGCAGCGCGGGTTGTGGAAAATCCGGGTTGGTTCTGTCATCTTCGTGCCTGATTGTCTGAATGGAGTCCACGATTTCTTCGGCCGGTAGTCTAACAGGAGGTTTTCCAGTGCAGTACCCTGATCGTTTTCGTGCTCGCTCCCACTTCGGGCTGCTCGCTCTTATGCTGCTTGTTTTGACCATGACCGGCTGTGAAAAAATTGAACTCGAGCGCGCCGAGGGCACAAAACTGAACTGGGATACCCTGCGAGGCCAATGGGTGCTGGTTAATTACTGGGCGGAATGGTGTAAACCGTGCCTTGAAGAAATTCCCGAGCTCAATGAGCTGGACAAGGCGCCCGACATCACCGTACTCGGCGTTAACTTTGACGGTGTGCAGGGTGATGATCTGGTAGAACTGGGCGAGCGGATGGGCATTGAATTCACCATGCTGGCGGATGACCCCGGGCCCGGGTTCGGTTGGAAATTGCCGGTCGCGCTGCCGGCCACGTTCCTGATCAACCCTGAAGGCGATACGGTTGAAACCCGTTTCGGCCCCCAGACCGAAGAAGAACTCCGGGCCGTGATCGGCGGCTGAGGTCGCTGCCCTAACTGAATTTCAAAGCAGGAATAACCTGACGTTATGTCGCAGACTTTTGTACACCTCCGTGTCCACTCTGAATACTCCATGGTGGATGGCCTGGTCAGGGTTAAACCGCTGATCAACCGCGTTGCCGAGCTGGGCATGCCGGCTGTTGGCCTGACTGAGCAATCCAACATGTGCTCGCTGGTACGTTTCTACAAAGCGGCCATGGGCGCGGGTGTAAAACCGATTATTGGCGCGGATCTGTGGCTGGAGAACCCCGACGAACCAGAGAACCCGTTCCGGCTGACGCTGCTGGCGCGCGATAACGATGGTTATCTCAACCTCACTGAAATCATTTCCCTGGGTTACACCGAGGGCCAGCGTTTCGGTAAGCCGATCATTCAGCGCAAGTGGCTGGAGGCCAGGGCGAACGGTCTGATTGCGCTCTCCGGCTCCAGGATGGGCGATGTGGGCAAGGCTTTGATGGCGGGCAAGCCGGAACTGGCCCGCGAGCGCGCCCATTACTGGATGGATCTGTACCCTGACAGCTATTACCTCGAACTGCAGCGCACCGGTCGTCCCGGTGACGAAGATTGCCTGCACCTGAATGTTGAGCTGGCCGGGGCGCTCGGGCTTCCGGTGGTGGCCACCAATGATGTTCACTTCCTTGAGGCGGAAG
>Ga0102928_1000573_pt1 | contig 23806 bp, 26 predicted proteins | sample SalPonR1_B_D1_MG_FD_78504 | JGI IMG/M metagenome (GOLD analysis project Ga0102928, IMG submission 78504) | Salt pond soil microbial communities from South San Francisco under conditions of wetland restoration - Salt Pond MetaG R1_B_D1_MG | ecosystem: Environmental > Aquatic > Marine > Intertidal...
AGAAGTTCATGAAAATTATTTCACTGGCACCCGAAGTACTTTAAGGACCAGAGGCCGGTTATGAAAAAGATCAAACGAGATGACGAAGTCATCGTCACAACGGGTAAAGACCAGGGTAAACGTGGTAAGGTCCTGAAAGTTCAGGACGATGGTCGCGTGCTTGTTTCCGGGATCAATATGATCAAGAAACACACGAAACCGAATCCGATGGTCGGCACCCAGGGTGGCATTGTCGAAAAAGAAGCACCTATCCAGGCTTCCAACGTGGCTATTTTTAATCCGCAGACCGGCAAGGCCGATCGCGTAGGCTTCCAGACCAGGGAAGACGGCGCCAAAGTGCGGATTTTCAAGTCCACGAAAGAAGCTGTCGATAGCCAGTAAGCGGTGGTGGTTACGATGCTTAACATGAAAGAGCAGTACAGTCAGGAAGTGGTACCCGCCCTGCAGAAAGAGTTCAGCTACAAGAACATCATGCAGGTACCGCGTATCGAGAAGATCACCCTTAACATGGGTGTCGGCGAAGCCGTTGGCGATAAAAAGCTGATCGAGAACGCTGTTGCAGATCTGGAAAGGCTGGCCGGCCAGAAAGCCGTAGTCACCCTTGCCCGCAAGTCTGTAGCCGGTTTCAAGATCCGCGAAGGTTGGCCGATCGGTTGCAAGGTTACTCTGCGTGGTGAGCGCATGTGGGACTTTTTTGATCGTCTGGTGCACATTGCGGTTCCCCGCATTCGTGACTTCCGCGGTCTCAATCCCAAATCCTTCGACGGTCGCGGTAACTACAGCATGGGAGTGCGTGAGCAGATCATTTTCCCCGAGATCGAGTACGACAGAGTCGACAAGATCCGTGGTCTGGACATCACCATTACCACGACTGCCGGTACCGACGATGAAGGTCGCGAACTGTTGAAAGCGTTCGGCTTTCCGTTCAAGAAATAAGGAACGAGTGTAATGGCTAAGGTTTCCATGAAGAACCGTGAGTTCAAGCGCGAAGCGACCGTTGCGAAATTTGCAGCCAAGCGTGCTGAGCTCAAGGCGATTATCAAAAATCCGAATACCAGCGACGATGACCGTTGGGATGCACAGGTGAAGCTGCAGAAGCTGCCCCGTAATGCAAGCCCGTCGCGTCTTCGTAATCGTTGCCAGGTTACCGGTCGTCCTCATGGCGTTCTGCGCAAGTTCAAGCTTTCACGGATTAAATTACGTGAAGCAGGAATGCGTGGCGACGTTCCGGGTCTGACCAAAGCAAGCTGGTAAGACAGGTATCGGGCCGCAAGGCCGGGTGCCCGTTGGTAAGCGGTGCGGCGCACCGCTGCACAACTAAAAAGAGCAGGAGTCTCATACTGATGAGTATGCAAGATACGCTTGCGGATATGTTTACGCGTATTCGTAATGCCCAGATGGCACAGAAGGTCGATGTGGCCATGCCATCTTCAAAAATGAAGATCTCCGTAGCCCAGGTCCTGAAGGACGAGGGTTATGTAGCAGATTTTTCCGTTTCAGCTGATGCCAAGCCCCAGTTGACGATCAGCCTCAAGTATTTCGGTGGCAAGCCGGTGATTGAGGAGATCAAGCGGGCAAGTCGGCCGAGCCTGCGCCAGTACAGAGGTGCAGAGAAGCTGCCGAAGGTGTCCGGCGGTCTGGGAGTCGCGATCATTTCCACGTCCAAGGGCGTAATGACCGATCGCGCCGCACGTGCTGCCGGCGTGGGTGGCGAAGTCATCTGCACCGTATTTTAGGAGAACATTATGTCCAGGGTTGCCAATAATCCTGTCGTTCTGCCTTCCGGTGTTGAGGTCAAGCTGAACGGACAGGAAATCAATGTGAAGGGCTCCAAGGGAGCGCTCCAGATTACAATCCATCAGGTGGTTGAAGTGAAGCAGGAAGAAAACGTTCTGCGCTTTGCCGCCCGTGATGGCGCCAAACAGTCCCGCGCTCTTGCTGGTACGACCCGGGCACTGGTTAACAATATGGTGACCGGTGTATCGACTGGCTTCGAGCGCAAGCTCCAGTTGACGGGCGTTGGTTACCGTGCCCAGGCGCAGGGTAAGAAGCTCAATCTGACACTGGGTTTTTCTCACCCGGTCGAATATGAGCTGCCCGAGGGGATTACCGCAGAGACGCCGTCCAACACGGAAGTCGTCATTCGCGGTATCGACAAGCAACAGGTTGGCCAGGTCGCTGCTGAAGTTCGCTCGTTCCGTCCGCCCGAACCCTATAAGGGTAAAGGTGTTCGTTATGCGGATGAGCAGGTCAGACGCAAAGAAGCCAAGAAGAAATAAGGCGGGACTATGAGCGCGAATAACGAAAGATTGCGTCGCGCACGTAAAGTGCGCATGAAGATCCGTAGGCTGGGTACTGACCGTCTGTGCGTACACCGCACGCCGCGTCATATGTACGCCCAGGTTACGTCTGCAGACGGCAGCAAAGTCATTGCTGCTGCCTCCACGTTGGATAAGGACCTGCGCCAGGGTGCAACCGGTAACGTGGAAGCCGCAAAAAAGGTCGGCCAGCTGATTGCTGAGCGTGCCAAAGCGGCAGGAGTGGAGCAGGTCGCATTCGACCGTTCCGGTTACCGTTATCACGGTCGTGTTCAGGCTCTGGCCGACGCAGCCCGTGAAGCTGGCTTGCAATTCTAAGAGGTGGAGAAGATGAGCGTTAACGAACAGAAAGCGCCTGAGCTCCAGGAAAAGCTGGTCCAGGTCAATCGCGTTGCCAAGGTGGTCAAGGGTGGTCGTATTTTTGCATTCACCGCTCTGACAGTCGTCGGTGATGGCAAGGGTCGCGTTGGTTTCGGCCGTGGCAAGGCGCGTGAAGTGCCGGTTGCGATTCAGAAGGCAATGGAAGCCGCGCGTAAGAACATGGTTGACATTCCGCTGGACGGAAACACACTGCAGTACGCGGTAAAGGCTCAGCATGGAGGCTCGAAGGTCTACATGCAGCCTGCATCTGAAGGTACCGGTATCATTGCCGGTGGCGCCATGCGCGCCGTGCTGGAAGTTGCCGGGGTGCAGAACGTGCTGTCCAAGTGTTACGGGTCAACCAACCCGGTGAACGTGGTACGTTCCACCATCAAGGGTCTCCAGGCAACGCAGGCGCCTGAAGATATTGCAGCCAAGCGCGGTAAATCCGTGGAAGAGATTCTGGGTTGAAGTCATGGCGAACGCAAAAATGATTAAAGTAACTCTGACCCGCAGCCCGATCGGCTGCCAGCCCAAGCACAAATTGTGTGTGAAGGGCCTGGGTCTTCGCAAAATCGGTCATACCGTGGAACTGGAGGACACTCCTTCCATCCGTGGCATGATCAACCGGGTTAACTACCTGGTTCAGGTAGAGGAGAACTAGGATGCGTCTGAACGAACTTAGTCCGGAACCTGGTTCACGCCCGGCCGCAAGGCGCGTCGGTCGTGGTATTGGTAGCGGTCTTGGCAAAACCGGCGGTCGTGGTCACAAGGGTCTGAAGGCCCGGTCGGGTGGCAGTGTGGCGCCAGGTTTTGAAGGCGGTCAGCAGCCCCTGGCCCGGCGTCTGCCGAAATTCGGTTTTACATCGCGCCAACAGCGTTATGTCGCCGAGATCCGTCTCAACGAACTGGCGAAAGTCGACGGTGATATTGCCGACCTTGAAGCCCTGAAAAAAGCAGACATTGTTCGCGACGAGATTCGTGAAGCAAAGGTCATTCTGTCCGGCGAACTGAGCCGGGCAGTGACTGTCAAGGGTCTGAAAGTGACCAGAGGCGCACGCGAGGCTATCACTGCCGCGGGCGGTAAAGTCGAAGACTAGAGTAAGTCGAGGACTAAATGGCCAAGACAGCATCAACGCCCCCGGGCGGGGGAAAAGGACTGGCAGAGCTGCGTTCGCGGCTGTGGTTTGTCTTCCTGGCACTGTTGGTGTACCGGATCGGTGCGCATATTCCGGTCCCGGGTATCAATCCTGACCGCCTGGCAGCGCTGTTCGAGCAGAACCAGGGCACAATCCTGAGCATGTTCAACATGTTTTCCGGTGGTGCGCTTGAGCGCATGAGTATCTTTGCGCTGGGGATCATGCCGTACATCTCGGCCTCAATCATCATGCAGCTCATGACGGCGGTGAATCCAACGCTTGAGCAATTGAAGAAAGAGGGCGAGGCCGGGCGCAGGAAAATCAGCCAGTACACGCGATACGGCACCGTTCTTCTTGCCCTTGTGCAGGGTACGGGTATCTCCGTGGGGCTCGCCTCACAGGGCGTTACGTTCAATGACACCTTTGCCTTCCACTTCGTGGCAGTGGTCTCATTCGTCAGTGGTGCTGTGTTCATGATGTGGCTGGGTGAGCAGATCACCGAGCGCGGCGTCGGCAATGGCATCTCGCTGTTGATTTTCGCCGGTATCGTGGCGGGCTTGCCCGGCGCCATAGGCCAGACCCTGGTGCAGGCGCGAAATGGTGAAATGAGCCTGTTGCTGGTGCTGGGTATTGGCATACTGGCGGTGGCAGTCATTGGCTTCGTGGTATTCATGGAGCGTGGCCAGCGCCGACTCACGATCAATTACGCTAAAAGGCAGCAGGGTCGCCGGGTGTTTGCGCAGCAGTCCAGCCACCTGCCACTGAAAGTGAATATGGCCGGGGTCATCCCGCCTATTTTTGCCTCATCGATTCTGCTGTTCCCGGCGTCACTGGGTCAGTGGTTCGGTCAGGGCGAAGGTATGGAGTGGCTGAGCGATGTGTCGCAGGCCCTGGCTCCGAGTCAGCCGCTGTACATCATTCTGTTTGCTGCAGCAGTGGTATTCTTCTGCTTCTTCTATACAGCCCTGATGTATAACCCGAAGGAAGTGGCGGATAATCTCAAGCGCTCAGGCGCCTTTATACCGGGCATTCGACCGGGCGATCAGACCGCCAAATACATCGATGGCGTGCTGACCCGCCTGACCCTGTTCGGGGCAATGTACATCGCAGCAGTATCCCTGTTTCCACAATTTCTGATGGTTGCAGGAAATGTGCCCTTCTATCTGGGCGGCACGTCACTGCTGATTGTTGTAGTCGTGGTGATGGATTTCATGGCTCAGGTGCAGTCTCACCTGATGTCTCATCAATATGATTCGTTGATGAAGAAGTCCAATCTCAAGGGCTATGGTCGGAACTGACAACAGTTCCCCTTGAAAACTGGAGTCGACAATGAAAGTACGCGCTTCGGTAAAGAAAATTTGCCGTAACTGCAAAGTAATTCGTCGCAATGGCTCGGTAAGAGTCATTTGCTCGGAGCCTCGCCACAAGCAGCGCCAGGGTTGATCCGTAGGGATTCAGAACTGACATTGCAAAAAGGGGTACGAATAATAGCGCTTGACCTCGCATGGGGTCAGGCGCTATTATTTCGCGCCCTTTTACAGTGGCGGAAAATTCACACAGCAAAGCTTTGAACGCGGAGTAATTTGGATGGCACGTATAGCCGGTGTCAATATACCCGATCACAAACATGCTGTTATCTCTCTGACTTACATTTTTGGAGTCGGAAAGACATCAGCCCAGAAGGTTTGCGAAGCAACCGGCGTCAAGCCGGACGTCAAGGTCAAAGACCTTTCCGACGAGCAGCTCGAATCACTTCGTACCGAAGTGGGAAAGCTGGCCGTCGAAGGCGATCTGCGTCGTGAACTTCAGATGAACATCAAGCGTTTGAAGGATCTCGGATGTCATCGTGGTCTGCGTCATCGTCATGGACTGCCGGTCCGTGGCCAGCGCACAAAGACAAACGCACGCACCCGTAAAGGTCCTCGCAAACCGATTCGTAAGTAACAGGTAGGCAAACATGGCAAAGCCAGGTACACGTACCCGTAAAAAGGTGAAAAAAACGGTTGTTGATGGCGTCGCGCACATTCACGCGTCCTTCAACAACACGATCGTGACCATTTCCGACCGTCAGGGCAATGTATTGTCCTGGGCCACTTCCGGTGGTTCCGGTTTTCGCGGGTCACGCAAGAGCACACCTTTTGCTGCGCAGGTAGCAGCTGAAAGAGCCGGTAATGCGGCTGCTGAATACGGCCTTAAAAACCTGGACGTAGAGGTTAAAGGTCCGGGCCCCGGACGTGAATCCGCTGTGCGCGCGCTGAATGGCTGCGGGTACAAGATCACGAACATCACCGACGTGACACCGATTCCCCATAACGGTTGTCGTCCGCCCAAAAAGCGCCGCGTCTAACACAGGAGACAGTGAAATATGGCTCGTTATATAGGCCCGAAGTGCAAGCTGTCTCGTCGTGAAGGGACAGATCTTTTTCTGAAGAGCGGTGTTCGCGCGCTTGATTCAAAGTGCAACATCGAGACTCCGCCGGGTATGCACGGCGCGCGTCGCGGTCGTCTGTCCGAATATGGCGTACAGCTTCGTGAAAAACAGAAAGTCCGTCGTATGTACGGCGTACTGGAAAAGCAGTTCCGCAACTATTACAAAGAGGCCGCTCGTGGCAAAGGTGCAACCGGTGAAAACCTGCTGCAGCTGCTGGAAGGCCGTCTTGATAACGTTGTATATCGCATGGGGTTTGGTTCAACCCGTGCCGAGTCCCGTCAGCTCGTTTCGCACAAGTCGATTCTGGTAAACGATAAGGTTGTCAATATTGCATCCTATCAGGTCAGGCCAGGTGACATTGTAAGCGTACGTGAGAAGGCCAGAAACCAGCTCCGCGTGAAAGGCGCCCTGGATCTGTCTTCGAGCCGCTCACCGGTGAGCTGGGTAGAGGTCGACGCCAGCAAGATGTCCGGCGTTTACAGCTCGGTGCCAGAGCGCACAGAGCTGCCGGCCGACATCAATGAGAACCTCATCGTCGAGCTTTACTCCAAGTAAAGCCTGATTTGCAACGTAAGTAGCAACGATAGCAATTAGGGGCGTCTATGCAGCGTTCAGTACATGAGTTATTGACACCTCGTACCATTGACGTGAAAGAGTCAAGTGCCATGCGTGCCAAGGTGACGCTGGAGCCTCTCGAGAGAGGCTTCGGCCATACCCTGGGAAGCGCACTGCGCCGTATTCTTTTGTCTTCAATGCCGGGTTGTGCGATCACCGAAGCACAGATTGACGGTGTTCTGCACGAATACAGCGCTATTGAGGGTGTCCAGGAGGACGTCATCGAGATTCTGCTGAATCTCAAAGGTGTCGCCATCAAGATGGGCAGCCGTGATGAAGTTGAGGTCAAGCTCGACAAGAAGGGCCCGGGTGTTGTCACCGCTGGCGACATTACGCTGGATCACGATGTTGAGGTAACCAACCCGGAACACGTCATCTGCCATCTGAGTGCCAAGGGCGAGTTGAACATGCGTCTGAAGGTCGCTCGTGGTCGCGGCTATGAGCCTGCAGACCAGCGTGGTCTGGATGAGGATGAAACCCGCGCCATTGGACGCCTGCAACTGGATGCGACTTTCAGTCCGGTCCGTCGGGTTGCCTATGCCGTGGAAAGTGCACGGGTAGAGCAGCGCACGGACCTCGACAAGCTGGTTATTGATCTGGAAACCAATGGCACGATCGATCCGGAAGAAGCTATTCGCCGGGCGGCTACCATTCTCCAGCAGCAACTGGCCGTTTTTGTTGATTTCGATCACGAGAAAGAGCCGGAGCGCGTTGAGGAAGAGGAAGAAATCGATCCGATTCTGCTGCGTCCGGTAGATGATCTGGAATTGACAGTCCGTTCAGCAAATTGCCTGAAGGCTGAGAACATTTACTACATCGGCGATCTGATTCAGCGCACAGAAGTTGAGCTGCTGAAGACGCCTAACCTTGGTAAGAAGTCGCTGACCGAGATCAAGGACGTGCTGGCTTCACGCGGTTTGTCCCTGGGTATGCGTCTTGATAACTGGCCACCGGCCAGCCTTCGTGGCGACGACCGGGTACTGGGCGGTTAATCGCCGATTGGTTTAAGGTAAGGAATTAGAGCAATGCGTCATCGTAAGAGTGGTCGTAAGTTCAGCAGGACCAGTGCGCATCGTAAAGCCATGTTCCGTAACATGACTTCGTCACTGGTTGAACATGAGCTGATCAAAACTACTTTGCCCAAGGCGAAAGAGCTTCGCCGGGTTGCAGAGCCTTTGATCACGCTTTCCAAGAATGATTCGGTTGCAAATCGTCGACTGGCGTTCTCACGCCTGCGTGACGATGCTGCTGTCGCCAAGCTGTTTAATGAGCTTGGTCCACGGTTCAGTGAGCGGCCGGGTGGATATCTCCGTATCCTGAAGTGCGGTTTCCGTGCCGGTGACAACGCGCCAATGGCGTACGTCGAGGTGATCGGCCGTCCGCTGGATGTGGAAATTGAAGAAGTCGAGGAAGGCGAAGAGTAAATTTCGCCGGAATCAAAAAAACCGGAGGTTGAGGCCTCCGGTTTTTTTGTGCCTGCGGCTTTATTTTATCAGCAGCGGCTTCAGATAACGGCCGGTATGGGAATCGCTGTTTTGCGCTATGTCTTCCGGTGTTCCCTCTGCAATGATCCTGCCCCCGCCTGAGCCGCCTTCAGGGCCGAGATCCACGATCCAGTCAGCGGTTTTTATGACATCCAGGTTGTGTTCGATCACAATCACGGTATTGCCATGGTCACGCAGTCGTTGCAAGACGTTCAGTAATTGCTGTATGTCGTAGAAATGAAGGCCGGTCGTTGGTTCATCCAGAATGTAGAGGGTCTTGCCGGTGTCCCGTTTTGACAGCTCCTTGGCGAGCTTAACCCGCTGGGCTTCGCCGCCGGACAGGGTGACCGCGCTCTGCCCCAGGCGAATATAGGAAAGTCCCACATCCATCAGGGTCTGTAATTTTCTCGCCAGAAACGGCACCGGATCGAAAAACTCACGCGCCTCTTCAACGGTCATTTCCAGTACCTCGTGAATGTTCCTGCCCTTGTACCGGACCTCAAGGGTTTCACGGTTATACCGTCTGGCCTTGCAGACGTCACAGGGCACGTACACGTCCGGCAGAAAGTGCATTTCCACCTTGATCATGCCGTCACCCTGACAGGCTTCGCAGCGCCCGCCCTTGACGTTAAACGAAAAACGCCCCGGCTTATAACCACGGGATCGCGCCTCCTGGGTACCGGCGAAAAGCTCACGGATCGGTGTGAACAGGCCGGTGTAGGTCGCGGGATTCGATCTTGGGGTGCGACCAATCGGGCTCTGATCGATGTCGATCACCTTGTCCAGATGTTCCAGCCCCCGCAGCGACTCATAGGGTGCGTGGCTGAGACTGGTTGCCTTGTTCAGGCGGGCTGCACATACAGGATAGAGCGTGGCATTGATCAGGGTTGATTTACCGGAACCGGAAACGCCGGTCACACAGGTCATGACACCCAGCGGCAGGGTGAGCGAAACAGCCTGCAGGTTGTTACCGGTAGCGCCTGTCATTACCAGCTGTTTGCCGTTGCCTTTTTCGCGCCGGGCGGCGATGGCAATTTCCTTGCGACCACTCAGATACTGGCCGGTCAGCGAATTCTCGTTTGCAATGATGTCTGCCGGGGCTCCCTGGGCGATAATATGGCCACCGTGCACACCGGCCCCCGGTCCGATATCGATGACATGGTCGGCGGCACGAATGGCGTCTTCATCATGTTCAACCACGATGACAGTATTGCCCAGATCACGAAGATGGGTGAGCGTTGCCAGCAGTCTGTCGTTGTCACGCTGGTGCAGGCCGATGGAGGGCTCATCCAGGATATACATCACCCCGACCAGTCCGGCGCCGATCTGGCTGGCCAGCCGGATACGCTGGGCCTCTCCGCCGGACAGGGTGTCAGCGCTTCGTTCCAGGGTCAGGTACTCAAGACCGACGTTGACCAGAAACTGCAGCCGCAGCCGTACCTCTTTCAGGATCTTTTCCGCGATTTCGCCCTTGCGCCCCGGCAATGCCAGTGACTGAAAGTAGTCATGGGCTTCGCCAACCGGCAGATGGGTTACATCGGATATGTTGTTCTGCTCGATAAATACATGGCGGGCACTCTGGCGCAGACGTGAGCCATGACAGGTTTTACACCATTGCTGGCTGAGGTGGCGGGCCAGTTCTTCCCGCATGCTCTGGGAGTCGGTTTCCCGATACCGGCGCTCAAGGTTTGGCAGTATGCCCTCAAACGGGTGAGCCTTTTCCATGATATGGCCGCGGGAATTGACGTATCGAAAAGGCACCTGCTCATCCGTGCCGTGAAGCAGGATCTCGCGAAAATCCCCGGGGAGGTCAGCCCAGGGAGTGTCCATGTCAATATTGAAGTGGTCAGCCACGCTCGCCAGCATCTGGAAATAATAAACGGCGCGCCGGTCCCAGCCCTTGATCGCGCCCTCTGCCAGGGTCGCTTCCGGGTGCTGGACAATTTTCTCCGGGTCGAAAAACTGCTTCACGCCCAGACCGTCGCAGGTAGGGCAGGCACCGGCGGGGCTGTTGAATGAAAACAGCTTGGGCTCAAGCTCACTGAGCGCATAGCCGCACTGGGTGCAGGCGTAGCGGGCGGAAAAGATTTGCTCCTCGCCCTCGCCGGTGTTGCTATCCATGGGCGCAACCAGAGCAATGCCCTCAGCAAGGCCGAGCGAGGTTTCAAAGCTTTCCGCCAGTCGTTGCTCAAGGCCGGCTTTGACCTTGAAGCGGTCGACAACCACATCAATCTGGTGCTTGCGTTTTTTGTCCAGGACCGGCACATCGTCAATGTCGTACACCTTGCCGTCGACCCTCAGGCGGATAAAGCCCTGGCTTTTCATAGTGTCGATCACCTGCTGATGCTCGCCTTTACGGTCCCGGATGACGGGCGCCAGAATCATCAGTTTGCTGCCTTCGGGCATGGCCAGAACCTGATCCACCATCTGGCTGACGGTCTGGGCCTCCAGTGGCTGGCCATGGTCCGGGCATCTCGGTTCGCCGGCTCTTGCGAACAGAAGTCTCAGGTAGTCGTAAATCTCAGTAATGGTGCCCACGGTGGAGCGGGGATTGTGGGACGTGCTTTTCTGTTCGATGGAAATGGCCGGTGACAGGCCTTCGATATGGTCGACGTCCGGCTTTTCCATCATCGACAGGAACTGCCTTGCGTAAGTCGACAGTGACTCAACGTATCGCCGCTGGCCCTCGGCATAGAGTGTATCAAACGCCAGGGACGACTTTCCGGATCCGGACAGCCCGGTAACCACGATCAGCCTGTCTCTCGGCATATCCAGGTCAATGTTCTTCAGGTTGTGGGTTCGGGCCCCTCTGATCTGGATATGATCCATAACTCTCCTCGGTTGAAAAAAACAACAAGTATACCGTGTTTGAGCCGCTCGCGGCTAAAGCCCGGGCAGCGCAGGCAATGGCGGAACTGCCCCGCAGGCGATGCTTCTGATATAATCTGGCGCGAAATAACGCACCTGTAACTCCCATAACTTTCAGGAAGGCAAGCCATGAATGCTCTGGAAAGGCGCGCGGTAGCAGCACTGGCATCGGTCTACGCCATGCGTATGCTCGGCCTTTTCATGGTATTACCGGTTTTTGTCCTGCTCGGTGACGACCTCGAAGGTGCAACACCGGCGCTGATTGGCCTGGCCATCGGCATTTACGGGCTGGGGCAGGCGCTGCTCCAGATTCCTTTTGGCATGCTGTCGGACCGGTTTGGCCGTAAACGCATGATCTACATCGGCCTTGTGCTGTTTGCGATGGGCAGCCTGCTGGCTGCATCTGCGGAATCCATATACGTTGTAATTGCGGGTCGGATTCTTCAGGGGGCAGGAGCCATTGCAAGTGTGTTGATGGCATTGCTCAGCGATCTGACCCGGGAGGAAGAACGCACCAAGGCAATGGCCACGGTGGGAGTTTCGATAGGACTCTCGTTTTCGTTGTCTCTGGTTGCCGGCCCCATACTCGGCGCAGTATTCGGTCTGGCGGGTATATTCTATGTCACGGCCGGACTGGCACTCGTTGCTATGGTCATCGTTGCCTGGCTGGTGCCCACCCCCCATCAGCAGACCCTGAGCGCGGACAGTCAGCCGGCGCGGAAGATGCTGGTGAAAGTGCTCGCTGACCGGCGTCTTCTCAGGCTTGATTTTGGTATTTTCGCATTGCACCTGGTCCTGACCGCCGTCTTCCTGATATTCCCCACCCTGCTGCAGGACCAGTTCGGGCTGCCCTCGGCTTCCCACTGGTGGTTTTATCTTACGGTCATGGTGACCTCGTTCTTTGCAATGATTCCGTTCATTATCATCGGCGAGAAAAAACGCCGGATGAAACCGGTTCTGTGTGGGGCCATTGTGATGCTTACACTGAGCACCGCCGCCATCGGCTATATTCCTCCGGCGTTGACCATGGCCTGGGCGGTTCTGTTTTTCTTTTTCATGGCCTTCAACCTGCTTGAGGCCAGCCTGCCTTCCCTGGTGAGCAAGGAGTCACCGGCCGCCGCCAAGGGTACGGCGATGGGGGTTTATTCCACATCACAGTTTTCCGGCGCCTTTCTGGGCGGCGCGCTGGGAGGTATTATGTTGCAGCAAGCCGGATTGCAGGGCGTTATCTGGCTGATGGTGGGCGTGCTTCTGCTGTGGCTGCTGGTGGCTCTGAGCATGCCGGCCCCGGGTTACACCACAAGTTTCGTGGTACAGTTACGGCACGAAGCCCGGGCCCGGTTCGGTGAAATTGATCAAAGCCTGCGGCAACTGCCCGGCGTGCAGGATGTTGTTATTGTTGAAGAGGCGGATACCGCCTACCTGAAAGTGGACCGGCGTCAGTTTGATGCAATGCAGCTTGCGGACTTTTCGTTCGTAAGGCCGGTAAACGAAACCTGAACTGGAGTGGCTGGAAGGGAAACGGGCCACTGTTGATGCACAATAAGGAGCAGACCATGGCAAGAGGCGTAAACAAGGTTATTCTGATCGGTAACCTGGGGCAGGATCCTGACACTCGTTACACTCCCAACGGAAACGCAGTAGTCAATCTTAACCTGGCCACTGATGAAAGCTACAAGGATCGGCAGACCGGTCAACTGGTCCCCAAGACCGAATGGCACCGCATTGTGATGTTTGGCAAGCTTGCCGAAATTGCAGGTCAGTACCTGCGCAAAGGCTCAAAAGTCTATATCGAAGGCAAGCTGCAGACGCGCAAATGGCAGAACAAGGAAGGCCAGGACGTTTACACCACCGAAGTAGTGGTGGATATCAACGGCCAGATGCAGATGCTCGACAGTCGCGGCGGTGACGGTGGTGGTGCGAGCCAGGGTGCTCCCGCGGGACGTCCTCAGCAGTCGAACCCGGCGCCCGCGCAGAATCAGCAGCCGCAACAGCCGTCCCAGGGCAGCATGCCCGAACCGATTGATGATTTTGACGACGATATTCCGTTTTAGGCTGACCAGGCAGCAGGATACGTGAGCCGTTAAACCTGCTGCCGGACACCAGAACTCAGCAAGGGAGAGCATGCGGTGTGACTGATCCGACGGACACCGGCAGGCAGCTGAACGACGGCGGGCCAGATACCCATGGCGCCGTCCCGGTTTCCCTCCCACCAATAAAAACGGACACGGCTGCGGTACTGGGGCTGATCCGTGCACCTTTCCTGTTATTGGCACCGATCTGTGTCGCGCTGGGTTGGGCAAGCGCCGATCTCGCTGGCGGAGCTTTGCAACCCTATACTCTGATGCTGGTGCTGATCGGTGCCTTGAGTGCCCATGTCGCCGTAAATGCGCTGAATGAATTCGATGATTTCAAAAGCGGTCTTGATTTTCACACGCCCCGGACCGCATTCAGTGGCGGCAGCGGAACACTTCCCGCCAGACCCGAACTTGCCCCCTGGGCCCGCCGGATCGGCCTGGGCGCTCTGCTGATAACAATTGTGTCAGGGCTGCTGTTGACTCCGAAAGCCGGTTACGGGCTGATACCACTCGGGGCGCTGGGAGTGTTAATTATCTATACCTATACCAGGTGGATTAACCGGTACCCGTGGCTGTGTCTGATCGCACCCGGTTTGGGGTTTGGAGTGCTGTTCATAGTCGGAACTCATCTGGTGCTGCAGGGACGCATCGACACCATTGCCTGGCTGATATCTCTGATACCCTTCCTGCTGGTCAATAACCTGCTCTTACTGAATCAGCTTCCCGATGTGGAAGCCGACCGCAAAGTCGGTCGTATTACATTTCCGATTGCCTACGGCCTGAAACCAACTCTTATTGTCTATCTGTTGTCCGGATTGCTGGTCTACGGCTGGATCATCGCGGGCTGGCTTAGGGGATGGTGGCCGCCAGGCACACTCATTGCCCTGATGACTTTACCGCTGCTGTTTGTAATCACACGGGGAGTGAATGCCCGCCCCTCCGTGATTGAACGGTATCTGGGCATGAACGTGGTTGTGGTGCTGGTGACGCCACTTCTGTTCGTCGTCGGGATGTTGGCCTGAAGCAAATGCCCAGCAGCAACTACGCTGACACCCAGGGCAATGATCTGACGGCTATAACAGGAACAGAGGTTGAGATACCGTTTTTAATTGATATGGGTCAAAGGCAATCCCGGATTTACAGGCTTACAATTGAAACACTCGGGGCAGGCGAGTAGCTTGAGAATACGCCGGAATCTGGCAAAATTCCCTGTGATCGAATCCAGGCACGCAGTAACGACGGAAAACTAGAAGGAGCTTCCGATGCGCTCAACCATTTCTCTTATCCTTGCGACCCTGGCTACTCTCGCGATGAGCACCGGCGTTTTCGCCCAGGCTCCATCAGCGGCTGAAGACTGTGCAAGTTGTCATAATAAAAGTGGTGTAAGCGACGACGAAAACATTCCGATTATCGCCGGTGCTTCTGCCTTCTTTCTTGAAAATCAGCTGCTGATGTATCAGGAGAGTGCTCGACCCTGCGCCAAGAAGGAATTCAGTGAGAGCGAGCACGAAGGCATTGCCGAGGACCACTGTGAGCTTTCGAAGCAGCTGAGCGAGGACGAGATTATCGAACTCGCGGCTTACTTTGCTGATCAGCCTTTCCAGAGTGCAGATCAGACATTCGATGAAAATCTCGCAAAGGTGGGTGCCCAGATCCAGGAACAACGGTGCGCAAAATGCCATTCCGATGGCGGTAGCCTGGCCCTGGATGACGCCGGCATTCTGGCGGGTCAATGGAAAGCCTATCTGGTCAGTACGCTCAACGATTACAAAAACGGTGAGCGCTGGCAGCCAGAAAAGATGGGTCCTGCCATTGAAGCCCTGAGTGAACAGGATATCAAGGCCCTGGCTGAATTCTACGCCAGAGAGGGGATGAAATAGAGCGTCAGGGGTTAATGCCGGATGCCAGTGAAGTAACACCAGTTTGAGGGAGCGAAACGATGGCGGGGGAAAAAGATTCGGATCAGGAAAAAAAGGGCTGGTGGCGACGTCTCTGGCAGTGGCCGAAAACGAAATACCTGCTCTTTATTCCTGCGGGTGGCTTCGTGATGCTGGTTGCCGGAGTGATTCTGCTTGGCAGCTTCAATTACACCATGGAGGCAACAAACTCCGTTGCGTTTTGCACCTCGTGTCATGAGATGCAGGCGTTTGTGTATCCCGAATACGAACAAAGCAGCCATTTTGCCAACCAGAGCGGGGTTCGCGCTGGTTGTTCTGACTGCCATGTGCCCAAGGACTGGTGGGGCAAGGTCGTCCGCAAGACCCAGGCGGCGCTTGTTGAAGTTCCCTCCTGGCTTACCGGGAAAATCGACACGGCAGAAAAGTTCGAAGCTCATCGCAGGCAGATGGCAGAATCCGTATGGGCAAAAATGCGTGCAAACAACTCCGCTAACTGCCGTAGTTGTCACAGCTACGATGCCATGGTTCTGAGCATGCAGGACCGCTATGCCAAGCGCAGGCACTCGAAGGAATACCGTGAAGCGACTGATAAAACCTGCATCGACTGTCATCAGGGCATAACCCATAAGTTACCCGAACCCGAAGCAGTAGAGTAAGCGTTTCACAATACCGGGGCAGGGCCAGGGCCTCTGTCAGCAGGGACTTCAGTCCTCCTTGCTTTCAGGATGGTCCATGCCCAGCTCATTGATTTTGCGGGTCAGCGTGTTTCTGCCCCATCCCAGAAGCACAGAGGCATCGCGGCGGCGGCCGCCGGTGTGCTTCAGTGCCGTCTCTATCATGATACGCTCAAACTCCGGCACGGCGGTGTCCAGAATTCCCTTTTGCCCCCTTTTCAGTTCCTGTTCCGACCAGTTGCGCAGGCCATCCTGCCAGGTCTGGCCTGTGGCCGGTCCCGATGCCTGTTGCATCAGTTCCGGGGGCAGATCATTGATGTGAATTTCACGGCCACTGGCCATCACCGTCAGCCAGCGGCAGGTATTTTCCAACTGGCGGACATTGCCGGGCCAGGGCAGGGTGGTCAGGTATTCTTCGGCTTCCGGTCGCAGTATCTTGGTTTCGACGGCCAGTTCCCTGGCGGCGCTCTTCAGAAAATGCTGCATCAGACGCGGTATGTCTTCCTGACGTTCTGCCAGTTTTGGCAGATGCACGCGAATCACGTTCAGGCGGTGGAACAGATCTTCCCGAAAGGCGCCGGCCTGCACCAGTTTTTCCAGGTCCTGATGGGTTGCAGCGATAATGCGGACATCCACCTTGATTGCCGTGGTGCCGCCGACCCGGTAGAACTCGCCGTCAGCCAGAACCCGTAACAGACGGGTCTGGGTTTCGGCGGGCATGTCGCCGATTTCATCAAGAAACAGGGTGCCACTGTTGGCCTGTTCAAACCGGCCCTGACGGGCAGCTGCGGCTCCGGTAAAGGCGCCTTTCTCGTGGCCGAATAATTCGGACTCAATCAGGTCTCTGGGAATGGCGGCCATGTTCAGAGCGATGAAAGGATTGCTGGACCTGGGGCTGTGATTGTGCAGTGCCTGGGCCACCAGTTCTTTGCCTGTTCCGCTTTCGCCATTGATCAGTACCGTAATGTTGGAATGGGAAAGGCGGCCGATGGCGCGAAATACTTCCTGCATGGCCGGCGCTTCGCCGATAATTTCGGTACTGCGCTGCTTGTTGTCGGTTTGCGGCTCACCGGCTGCCCGTCGTTCATGGCTATGGGCGATTGCCCGTTTTACCAGTGCTACCGCGTCGTCCACGTCGAAGGGTTTGGGCAGGTATTCGAATGCGCCGGTCTGGTAACTGGTTACCGCGCTTTCCAGGTCGGAGTGGGCCGTCATGATGATGACCGGCAAATCCGGATAATTCGCCACAATGCGCGAAAGCAGAGTGATGCCATCCACGCCCGGCATTCGGATGTCGCTGATGATGGCGTCGGGCTGCTCATGGCCCAGTCGGGTCATTATGCTGTCGCCGCCCTCAAAAGCCCGGGGCTGCATGCCGGCCTGGCTCAGTGCACGCTCCAGTACCCAGCGAATACTGCGGTCGTCGTCGATGATCCAGATATTTGCCGGTTGGTTCATTGGTTGTCCTCCAGGGGCAGGAAGATGATGAAGTTGGTTCTGCCTGGCTTGCTTTCACATTCCACAAGCCCGTTATGTTGTCCGATAATGCTCTGGGTAATGGAGAGGCCCAGCCCGGTGCCGATGGCCCTGCCACTGATCATCGGGTAGAAAACGTTCTGCAGCAGGTCGGCCGGTATCCCCGGGCCGTTATCGAGCACCTCCACCCGGCAGACCAGGCGGTACCGGCGATGTCCGATGGTGAACTGGCGCAGTGCCCGGGTCCGGAAAGTAATGGTGGGGGGTGTGGAACTATTATTATCTGACTGGTTTTCAACCGCGGCTTCCATGGCGTTACGGGCAATATTCAGAAATGCCTGAATGAGTTGCTCCTTGTCACCGGGAAATTCCGGAATGCTTGGGTCATAATTGCGGTGAAAGCTCAACCGGCCGCGGCTTTCTGCTTCCAGCAGCGTCCTGACCCGTTCAAGCACCTCATGAATATTGGTGGCTGCCAGTTTGGGTGCCTTGTTGGGGCCGAGCATGCGGTCTACCAGAGAGCGCAGCCGGTCCGCTTCGGCAATGATCACCTGGGTGTATTCACGCTGGTCTTCGCTATCGAGTTCCCGGTCCAGAAGCTGGGCTGCACCGCGAATGCCCCCCAGGGGGTTCTTGATTTCGTGAGCCATGCCACGAACCAGAATACGTGTGGTTTCCTGCTGGGAAATAATTTCCTCTTCGCGGCTGATTCTCAGCAGCCGGTCCCGTGGCTGGATTTCGATGGTCAGCGCGGACGGCTCGAGGCTTGCCGATGTAACTGAATAGTCAACGGTGAGCCGGGTGCCACTTGCCAGCACAAACTCGGCCTCCCGGCGGGTATAGCTTTGCCCTGTGTGCGCCGCCGCATAAAGTGTTTTCAGAGTGTCTTCCGAATCCGCCAGGATATGGTGGATCGGCAAGCCCCGGCTGCGGGTGATGCTGGTTTCGAACAGGCTTTCCGCAGCCGGGTTCAGGTATTGCACCCGCAGCCCGTCTTTCAGCACCAGTACTGCCGTTGTCAGGCTGTCCAGAATGTTCTTGTACTCGGCCGGTACTGCCATTCGCTTTCCCTTTTTGGTGGGGACCCGGATCATTTTTTACCAATTGCAGACAGAAAAAAGTCAGCAAAAAATGAACCACATTGAGGGAACCGGGTAAAACCGTGGGGATACGCCCCTTGAGCGAACAGTCTATCGCAAGGCTATGGTGCGAATGCACCATAATAGATCATAAAAGGAATATTAAGACGCCAGGACGGTCTGTCTGGAAGGGGCTGGCCGGTCCGGACAGCCCCTGCCGGTGTATGTTCAGTTCAGTACGCTTGGGCGATGCACGGTAAAACGGATGGTTTCGCCGGTTTTGATAGTGACTCCGCTGCGGTCGACTATGCCAACCCCCGCCTGATGGGTGCCGCGGTCGATATTACGCACCGTAACGGTGCTTGACTCACTCTGGCCAACCGGTTGGCCATCCAGGGTGACCTCGTACCTGTGGCCCCTTTTCAGCCCGGGAGAGCTTGATACCTGGAAAGAGACATCACCACTGCCGCTGTAGAAGGCCTGCTCGTCCTCGGGGGCGACAAAGCCGACGCGGGAGTAGGCGGCCCCTTCCTTCTCGACTTTTTCCCGCAGTTGCTCCGGCTCGCGCACAGTTTCCGGTTTGGGCAGTGTCACGGTCGTGACCGGCCTGATCTTCACCTCTTCCGCGGGAGACTCGTCGGACGGTTCGTCGGTGTAGGTCACATTGCCCTGGGCGTCGACCTGACGGTACACCTCGGCCGCAACCGGGGCAGATAACAAAAGCGTTATCGCACTGATGAGAGAGAGCCTGCACGTCATAGCACCAACCTTTTCCTGATTTATTCCGATTATCGGCGTGGTGCTGCCGGTTTTCAATCCTGGTAAAACAAAAAAGCCCCGCACGAGGCGGGGCTTCAGACTGCTTGCGACCGCTGAGCGGATCAGCAGTACGACTCAGCAGGAGTAATACAGGTCGAACTCAACAGGGTGAGTTGTCATGTTCAGGCGCTCGACTTCCTCGCGCTTGAGTTCCAGGTAGCCTTCTATCATGTCTTCGGTGAAGACGCCGCCGCGGGTCAGGAACTCGTGATCCTTCTCCAGCGAGTCCAGGGCTTCCTGGAAGGTCTCGGCTACCGTCGGGATGTTGAGCGCCTCTTCCTTCGGCAGATCGTACAGATCCTTGTCCATGGCATCGCCCGGGTGGATCTTGTTCTGGATACCATCCAGGCCGGCCATCATCAGGGCTGCGAATGCCAGGTACGGGTTCGCGGAAGCATCCGGGAAGCGTACTTCGATGCGCCGTGCCTTGGCACTGTTCACCCAGGGGATACGGATGGAAGCGGACCGGTTACGGGCTGAGTAAGCCAGCATAACCGGTGCTTCGAAGCCCGGAACCAGACGCTTGTAGGAGTTGGTTGACGCGTTGGTAAAGGCGTTGATAGTGGTGGCGTGCTTGATAATACCGCCAATGTAGTACAGGGCGGTTTCGCTGAGGCCGGCATAGCCGTCGCCGGCAAATACGTTCTTGCCTTCCTTGTTCAGGGACATATGGACATGCATGCCTGAACCGTTGTCGCCAACGACCGGCTTGGGCATGAACGTGGCTGTCTTGCCGTAAGCATGCGCCACGTTGTGTACGCAGTACTTGAGGATCTGAACTTCGTCCGCCTTGCGGGTCAGGGTGTTGGCCCCAACGCCGATTTCACACTGGCCCGCAGTGCCTACTTCATGGTGGTGTACTTCAATTTCCAGCCCCATGGATTCCATGGCCGCACACATGGCGCCGCGCAGGTCGTGCAGGCTGTCTACCGGCGGAACCGGGAAATAGCCGCCCTTGACGCCGGGCCGGTGACCGATGTTGTTGCGCTCGAAGTCGTCACCGGAAACCCAGGCTGCTTCTTCCGAATAGATTTCGTACATGGCGCCCTGCATGTCCACTTTCCATTTGCAGGAGTCGAATACAAAGAATTCCGGCTCCGGGCCGAACAGTGCGCCGTCGGCGATACCGGTGGACTTGAGGTATTCTTCGGCACGACGTGCAACAGACCGAGGATCCCGCTCGTAGCCCTGCATGGTGGATGGTTCAACGATGTCGCAGGTCAGGTTAACGGTGGTTTCTTCGGTGAACGGGTCCAGCACGGATGTTTCGTCATCCGGCATCAGGATCATGTCGGATTCGTTGATGCCTTTCCAGCCGGCAATGGAAGAACCATCGAACATCTTGCCGTCGGTGAAGAAGTCTTCGTCGATTTCGGACGCGGGCAGCGTCACGTGCTGTTCTTTACCGCGGCTGTCAGTGAATCGAAGGTCGACCCATTTGACTTCGTGTTCTTTGATCAGATTAATCGTTTTGGACATTGTGCATGCTCCGTCTGTCTGTTTATCCCGCCGGGCGGGCCATTTCGGTGTAGCTGGATGCGTAGTCTGTTGCCGGATAGTTCAGGTGAATGACATCCGATTTTATTCAGGTCTGGCAGCTTAACAAAAGCTATCGCCACTTACCTACAAATTCGGCTGATGAGCTCCTGGCAATGCTCTAGCAATAGGTTTGCCAGTTTCACCAGAGAGAACACGAATGGCTTGGTTACGGGCATGCCGGGCTTTTTTGGCGCGGACGCACCGATTTATATCAGCTTTTCGCCCTGTTGTGGTGCATTAATTTGGTGCGGCGTTGGTGGAAATGCACCAATTAAGAGCATTTTTGTTAACCCGGAACCAGTGGAGATTGTTCATATAAACGTCACCACTATTGCTATATACTGCGCGCCAATTATTTTAACCCCCAGAAAGTGCATGCTGCAGGAATCAAGTCGTGATTGAGAAACTTCGTAATATCGCCATCATCGCCCACGTCGACCATGGTAAGACCACGCTGGTGGACCAGTTGCTGCGCCAGTCCGGCACGCTGGACCGGAAAGAGCTCGAGAGCGAGCGGGTCATGGATTCCAACGACCAGGAAAAGGAACGCGGCATCACCATCCTGGCCAAGAACACCGCGTTGAAATGGCATGACTACGACATTAACATCGTTGACACCCCCGGCCACGCCGACTTTGGTGGCGAGGTTGAGCGCGTCATGAGCATGGTGGACTGCGTGCTACTTGTAGTGGATTCCATCGACGGCCCCATGCCCCAGACCCGCTTCGTCACCCAGAAGGCTTTTGCCGCCGGATTGCGCCCGATTCTGGTGGTCAACAAGATCGACCGTCCCGGGGCCCGGCCGGATTGGGTGGTTGACCAGGTATTCGATCTTTTCGACAACCTGGGCGCCACGGACGAGCAGCTTGACTTTCCCATTGTTTTCGCCAGTGCCCTGAACGGCATCGCCGGTATGGATCATGAAAACCTCGATGACAACATGGACGCTGTGTTCCAGGCCATCGTTGACCATGTTCCCGCACCGGACGTTGATCCCGACGGCCCGTTCCAGATGCAGATCTCGCAACTGGATTACAGCAGCTTTCTGGGTGTTATCGGTATTGGTCGGATTGCCCGCGGTAAAGTGAAGACCAACTCGCCGGTAACGGCCATTGGTGCCGATGGCAGGAAGCGTAACGGCCGGATCCTGAAAATCATGGGGCATTCCGGTCTGCATCGCGTTGAAGTCGACGAAGCCCAGGCGGGTGACATCGTCTGCGTAAGTGGCATGGACTCCCTCTTTATCTCCGATACGCTCTGTGATCAGGCCAACGTTGAGGCGCTGCCGCCGCTGACGGTTGATGAGCCCACTGTGTCCATGACCTTCCAGGTGAACGACTCACCCTTTGCCGGCAGGGAAGGCAAGTTTGTCACCAGCCGGAACATCAAGGAAAGGCTGGAAAAAGAATTGCTGCATAACGTGGCCCTTCGGGTTGAGGAAGGCGACTCGGCGGACAAGTTCAAGGTGTCCGGTCGCGGTGAGCTTCACCTCTCAGTACTGATTGAAAACATGCGCCGTGAGAACTTCGAGCTGGCAGTGGGCCGCCCGGAAGTGGTGATACGTGAAGTCGACGGCGAAAAGCAGGAACCCTACGAAAACGTTATCGTTGATATTGAAGAACAGCATCAGGGCCCGGTGATGGACCAGATGGGCCTGCGCCGGGGCGATATGACCAATATGGTCCCGGATGGCAAGGGCCGTATGCGCCTGGACTACACCATTCCGGCCCGCGGCCTGATCGGGTTCCGCAATACCTTCCTGACCATGACGTCCGGCAGTGGCATACTGACATCCACTTTCAGCCATTACGGGCCCATTAAACTGGGGGATGTAACCAGTCGCCAGAATGGTGTTCTGGTATCCATGGCAACGGGAACAGCGCTGACCTATTCACTGGAAACGCTGCAGAGCCGTGGCAAGCTGTTCCTCGATCCGGGTCAGGAGGTGTATGAAGGCCAGCTTTGTGGTATCCACAGCCGGGAAAACGATCTGGTGGTCAACCCGACCAAGGGCAAAAAGCTTGATAACATGCGGGCTTCCGGTAAGGACGAAGTGATTGCCCTGGTGCCACCGATCAAGCATACCCTTGAGCAGGCACTGGAATTTATTGATGATGACGAGCTGGTGGAAGTCACTCCCAGGTCGCTTCGTCTGCGTAAAAAGCTGCTGACCGAGAACGAGCGGAAGCGGGCGAACAAGAAGTAAATCGATTTGCCGCGGAATCCACGGAAAGACACGGAAAAACAGATCAAAGAAAAGGAAAAAATTTTTACGTTTTTCTTTCCGTGTGCTTCCGTGGATTCTGTGGCACAACAGCTTTCAGATGCGATTCTCGGCTAGACTGTCGTTATCCCAGAAATGGAGTTCGTCATGCTGACCCTCTATCCCGATATCAAGCCCAACGCCCAGCACAGAATTGCGGTAGACCCGCCCCACGAGCTTTACATAGAAGAAAGCGGTAACCCGGAAGGTATACCGGTTCTGGTGGTGCATGGTGGGCCTGGTGGTGGCTGTGAGGATTATCACCGGCGTTTTTTTGATGCCGAGCGTTTCCGCATTATTCTGATGGACCAGCGCGGAGCAGGGCGGTCCCGTCCTCTTGCCGAGCTCGAGGGCAACACCACCCAGGCTCTTGTTGCGGATATGGAAGTGGTGCGTCATTTCCTTGGCATAGAGCAATGGATTCTGTTTGGTGGCAGTTGGGGCTCCACGCTTTCACTGGTTTATGCGCAGACCTATCCGGAGCGCGTTTCCGGACTGGTCCTGAGGGGTATCTTTCTCTGCCGTCCCGAAGACATCCAGTGGTTTTACCAATCTGGTGCCAGCCGCGTATTTCCGGATTACTGGCAGGATTTTCTTGCCCAGATTCCCACCGGTGAGCGTAATGACCTGGTGAGCGCCTACTACCGCAAACTGACCAGCAGCAACGAACTGGAGCAGATCCAGGCAGCAAAAGCCTGGTCGGTCTGGGAAGGCCGCTGTGCCACGCTTCATCCCAATCCGCGAATCGTAGAACACTTCGGTCAC
>Ga0102928_1000574_pt1 | contig 23766 bp, 15 predicted proteins | sample SalPonR1_B_D1_MG_FD_78504 | JGI IMG/M metagenome (GOLD analysis project Ga0102928, IMG submission 78504) | Salt pond soil microbial communities from South San Francisco under conditions of wetland restoration - Salt Pond MetaG R1_B_D1_MG | ecosystem: Environmental > Aquatic > Marine > Intertidal...
AGCATCATTTTGTACGTCGATAAATTCAATAGCCTTGTTTTACAAAAACATCTAATCAAAGAATTTTAATAGGTATTTTACATTTAAAAATTTTAATCCGGATTATTCATTAGAACGTATTTTCACTAAAAATACCTCATAAAATAGTATATGTTATTATTTTATAATGATTATATCGACACAAAGTTCAGTACTTTCTGGCCCTGACATCTATCGTTACTTTTTTTATGTTAAACAATTGCGTCTGGATTATGCATTGCTTTTTAAATGCACAATTTGTATTTGGTTGAGTATCACAAACTGACGTTTACCTGAAATGAAAAGAAACTGCCATCGTCGCCATAAAATAAATTGAATGCTCCTTGAAGTAAATCTGCTGCAGTAAACCAAACTCCACCGCCATAATTGTCATTCCAACGATTACTTGAGTTCACGTCAGACCAAACCCGACCGATATCGTAACCTCCAAATATCCCAAATTGCAATGGTACGACACCTGTTTTAAATTGATTAAAACTATACCTTAAATCGCCACTACCAATTAAAGATTGCTGACCTAAAAAGCGATTACGTCGATAACCCCTAAGCGTATTATCACTACCAGCACTTGCCGCTTGGTAAAATTCAAACTGATTTCCAAAATTGATTTCGGAATAAGCTTGAGTTCTCAAGACTAATCTATCGTCTGCAGTTAATGGATTGTAAAATTCTAAATTGGGGTTAAGGTAAGCGTATGCTCTTTCAGAATCGTTTAGATTGAGTTTAGCCCCGACTTGCAAGTCAAAATTCATCCCTTTTGAGGGGTTAAGCGCATCGTCTAAGCTCGTAAAATTAAATTCTGTTTGTGCACCGAGGAAGGTTTTTCTATCAAAAAACTGCGGGTCTTCGGCCAGTAATTCATCTGCAATGGCATCTAAAAATCGATTTGCTGTACGTTCTACTTCAATGCTTTCTACCTGAAGTGTATGGATAAATGAGGAGCCATATTTGGTAGATTTTCGTAATCCTAGCTTTCCTGTTACACTTTCATACCTTACCCGATTAAAGTCCCTATCAATCTCGTCCTCCGGATTTAGACTGGTATTGCCAAAACCAAAGAAGTTAACTGCATAATTTGGACTTGTAAATCTACCGCCAAGGACTAAATTATAATTTCCAAAGACCTGTGCAAATTCGCCTTCGTAATCCAAATCCAAACCTTGTGTTTCAAAATAATACCCTGCACTAACACTGTGTTTGTAGGTAAAAGGATTTAAGTTAAACCCTTTATAGGTATAAACATTGGTGGCACCTATCAAAAACCCATCATCAACATTAAAACCTATTTTTGGAATAAAATTGTTAATTTTTGAAATACTGCGATTTTTATCAAAATTATTTTGAACGTAGTTATCATTCAATTTGACTTTAGCATTAGCCTTTTTTACAATGGTATTTTCAAGAGATTTATGGTCGTAAATTTTAAGGTGATTTCCATTTTCCCTAACATTGTATGCATCATTACCATGTCCGCCAATCAGTCTTATTTTTATTTTATTTGGTGTACCGGAATACGTAAAGGTATCATCGTCTTGTAAGCCGTATAACCATATTTCTCTGGTATCTTCGACTTTAAACACACGCTCAGAAAACTTGTTTTCTCTATCGCCTCCTTTATTTCTATACATGCTAACTTTCAGCTGATTTTTATCACTTTCAATATCGATATAATCGTCTTTATCTGTCGCCGTGAGCAAAGTATATTCTGATAAGTTGTCGTAGTAGGCATTAACTATGTTTTTTAAATTATCCTTTCGCTTGAGCAGCATGGCTTTCAGGGCTTCGGTATTCTCATCTTGCAACTCATCCGGCAAACGCTCAAAGGCTTGGTTTACAATATCCGGTGTAATGCTATTTTGAATGTATTCGGCTTGTACTATCCAATCTTTACGAGACGAATTTCTAAGTAAAGTCCGGTCTAAGGGCAAGGCATTGAAATGAAAGTGTTTTGGATGTTGAATATCTTCTTTGTAATACAAAAAACGCTTTGGAAAACCACTGAGCAACTTTAGGGTTTTAAACAATTGGCTATCAAAATTGGCAAAGGCTTGGTCTCGATCTCTGGGAATAGGCTGAAAGACGTGATTCCCATTATCGAGTTCGTCTTCTGCCCATCGCCACTGGTCTTGATGCCTATCAAAATCCCCTATCAACATGTCAAAAATTCGACTTTTTATATACTGATTTTCATTAATGCTGTATTTTTCGTCACGGGCTAATTTTTCATAAACATCGTCTGTGCTTTCAATATCGTGATTTGGCGATCCAAAAAAATTAGCGCCGACCCAGTGTTCTTCAGGGCGTTCTTCAATCATATAAATTTCATCGCCATAAGTGGCATTATAATCGCCCAAGCGGCTTTGTTTAGGGATATAATACAATTCCGGGTTGGTATGATTAACACCTGTTGCTTCTGCTAATATTGGCACTGCCAGGAAACCATAGGGGTGTGAGCCGGTAAGAATTTCTTTTAATAAATCTTCTACAAGCGTGTCCTGGTATAAATCTCCAATAAACTGGTCTTGAAATACCGTTGATTGCAGAATCTGAGAGGCGTTTTTTTTGATGGCTCTAATGTTGTATTCTCGTCCCTGACTATCTTTTAGTCGGAGTGATTTCGTTTGCATACCACCACCTTTTCTTACGGGAGTCAGGCCACCGTAAAGGGTATCAAGCAGGGCAACTTTAGCTTTTACAGTTTGGGTATAAAGTGGTCTGTATGTCCCACTTATAATACTATTTTTGTCTTTAGACGGAAAATCTTCCTTATTATAAATGGAAGTTTGCACAAATTTCGGAAAATCTTGTTTGAGCTGACTTTTGTCAAAGGTTTTTTCTTCAGAGAAGAGTTCCTTTTCGTAGGCTAATTGGGGTTTACCATTTTCGGAGGTGTAAAATTTAACAACTGTTTTTCCATTTTTATAAATATCAAGCTTGACAAAACCTTGTGTAGACGATTTGAACTGCGTATTGGCTTTGGCTTTTACAAAAGAGGTTTTGGAGCCGGAACCGGAGACTATCTGTATGATGTCGTCCTCTTCAATAAGTTGCAAACTGTGTTCATGACCTGACGCAAATATGACTTTATTCCATCTTTTGGCAATAGCAGTTAATCGGTCTTTCATATGCTGATACGCCATATTATTTACATCTTGGGCAGACACTCCGGATGATCGGGCGAAAGCTAGAATACTTGCTAAACCGGGTACTGGAATAGGTTTATCTAATGGGAATACATGCTTTTTTGGAGGAACAATACCACCGTGCACGCCATTGGTGAGTAAAGGATGATGCAAGGCTACGATGACAGTTTTGTTTTGATTTTTTTTGAGTTCGGTCTCAAATTCGGTATAAAACTGTGCTCGTGTTTTAATCTGATTGCATTTTTTGTTCACTTTTGGGGTTTTATCCCAATCGCTTAGTAGCCACTGCGAGTCTATCGTCAATAAATAGATATCATCAGAAATATCCTCACCGTCTATACCGCAGCTCACTTTTGGCATCCATTTGGCTTTGGAATTGTCTTTAATGTAATCTTTTTGGTTATCAATACGCTCAATGTTTTCTTTACGCCAGTCGTGATTACCAGGAATAAAAACAGTTTGCCCTTTAAAATATTTGATCACTTCAAAATGATTGTCTAATATAATTTTGGCGTTATCTTGTGTTGCAGATTTTTTACTCGGGAAACCATTGGGGTAAATATTATCTCCCAAAAAAACAAGATAAGCATCTTTTGTATAGTGTTGTGAAAAATAGGATTGTAAAGCTTGCATACCTTGAGACACACCATTCTGCATCTCACCGGTATCACCAATTAAATACATAGTTTTGTCGAGATCTTCTGCTATAAGTTTATTATCTTGAGCCGACACTTTAAAAGAAAGCACAACAAAAACTAAAATATAAACAAGTTTTGTTTTCAACATGAACAGATTTTTGCTTTATTTTACAATGTAAAACTAATAAACAATACTGATTAAACATCACAATTATGAGTATTATTGATAAGTCTCAAGACTTTGTGAGAAATTATTTCAACACTAATTTACCCCACAAATTTTTATACCATAACTTCAATCACACCCGCAATGTAGTTAAAAGAATTGCTGAGTTATCTAATCAATACAAAACGCTGTCTAAAGAGGACAAAGAAGTGCTAGAAATAGCAGGTTGGTTTCACGATACCGGTTATGCCAATGACGTTTACAATCACGAGGAGGAAAGTAAAAAAATTGCTGAAAATTTTTTGAAAGAAATGGGTTATGACAGCGATAAAATACAACGGGTTTTAAATCTTATTGAAGTGACTAAAGTTGGAGTAAAGCCTGAAATTCTGTCTGAAAAAATCATTAAAGATGCCGATTGTGGGCATTTTGCTTCTGAGGAATTTGAAGATATTTCAGAATTACTCAGACAGGAATTACGATTAGTAAAGAATCAGATGTTTAGTGCAAAAGAATGGGTGAATGAAAACCTAAAAGTTCTTACAGAAAAACATGATTTTTATACTGATTATGCTAAAAGTAACTGGTCTGAGAAAAAACAAGAAAATATCCTAAACCTGGTCAATCAAAAAAACAAGCAGCAAAAAAAAATAGAAAAAGAAAGACAGAAAGCAAAGTTTAAAGCCAAATTTAAAAACGATAATCCTGAACGAAGCATACAAACTTTGTTTCGGGTCACTTTAAGAAACCACATTAAACTGAGTGATATTGCAGATACCAAGGCTAATATTCTACTGTCTGTCAATGCTATTATCATCTCGCTGGCCTTGTCTAATATTATTCCAAAACTTGATAATCCCACCAACCAACATTTGATGATTCCTACATTAATTTTAGTTATTTTTAGTGTAGCTTCTATTTTGATGTCTATTTTAGCTACAAGACCCAACATCACCTCCGGAGAATTTACTAAGGAACAGGTAAAAAATCGGGATGTAAACATTCTGTTTTTTGGCAATTTCCATAAAATGAATTTTGATGATTACTTATGGGGTGTCAACGAAATTATGGAAGACAAGGATTACGTTTACGAGGCTTTAACAAGAGATTTGTATTTATTAGGGGGTGTTCTGGCGAGAAAATACAAATTATTAAGACTTACTTATAGCGTTTTTGGACTTGGCATTATCTTGTCTGTCATCAGTTTTGTTGTGGCGTTTTGGATGATGTAATCGCTTTTGATAAATCTTGGTAAGACAAGGGCTTGTCATTTTTAGAAACATTGTATAAAATACTAACTCTTAGTGCTTTTAAACCATTTAAGCCCTGCAAGTCCTCCAGTTGATGGTTTTCAACCTCTTGTCCTAAAAACTGTTTATTTTGCAGGTAAGTAATGTATTGCCGGTATTCTACAGCATCTTCATTTTGACTGTAAATGATAACGAGTTTTCCTTTTTGGGTAATGCGTTCTTTTGTGTTTTTAATGCGTGCTTTGTCAATACGTTTTTTGGCGATTTCGTATCTCGCATTGTAGGCGCCGTCAATATCAAACTTCTTTTCATCTACGCGGTAACGTATACTAAGTGTAGAATTGTACACCAAAATTAGAGAGGCGGCTTCTAACTGAAATGTATTGCCTTTCTGAATATTATAAAATAAATTTTCCATTTCGCATATAGTCTGCATTTGCCACAATTTTAGGTTTTGCAGCATGACTTTTGAAAAGCTTTTATTTTGACTGATAGAATGGCCTATGTACATATTGTGATCTATGCCATCGGTTTTAAAACGTTCAAAATAGTGTGGAAAAATATTCTGAGCCTCACGTTGCTTACGGTCTATCATACAAGCCAACTCTTTATTGATGTGGTGAACAGTGTCGTCATAGACTTTACGTTCTACATAAACCAGCCCTGAATTTTCGTCCAAAAGACTTTTGTATTTAGAGATCAACTCATGGCTATTGGGCAAATCTTGTTCAATTTGATCCAAAACGGGTATAATATCATCAAGAATAAAAGCAGTTATATCTTGTTCTGTTGAAGAATTAATAAAGCTTGAATTGACATCATCTAAAAACCTTTTGACTTCAAATCCTAAATGTTCATATACCATCATTGGTGAATGCTCGTAGGCATAATTTAGAATGTCCAGAAGTTTATTAAGCTGTATACCTAAATCCTTTTGAATGGCAGCGTTTCGCGTAACAGAAGATTGAACGATGTCAATTTGACCAAAAAGCGGATAAACATTTTCAAATTTAATGTCTTTAAATGTATAGTTTTCTTGCTTTTGTCTTGCTTCAAGCAGTTTTTGAGCTTCATCTTCAAATTTCCACTCCACACTTTCATGTATGGAAGTACACTCCTGCTGTATAATTGCTTTAATCAAATTTTCTTTGTGCTCTATACCACGCTCAAGTGCTAAAAGCAGATTTGGAATAAAATCTTCAAGCTTTTCAGCATTGATAATATTGAGGGCATTTTTTCTTTTAGAAACTAAACCTAAAACCCCAACAAGTTTGTCTTTTTTGGTAATAGGAGTCAATAAACAGGACTTGTAGCCTTTGCTCAATAAATTCTTACAAAGTCTGTCTGTGTTGGTGTTTTGAGCATAAATGTCCAAATCCGGTATACTAAAGTGCTTTTGATTCTCAATAAGTTGATACAAAGTATTGCTGCACATCGCCGTACTACAGTTGCGAGATAAATCGCTGTCTAAAATAAAACTGTTGATACTTTGGCTTACCCTATAGAAATTTTTTGTTTCTTCATCATAAATTGAAAACCCAAAGTCCAGGTCGTCAAGTTTAAAAATATTCCTAAAAATGCGTCTTAGTTTAGGGGTGATATCCGGATGATTAATTTCTCCTTGAAGTAAAATAGATTTAAATTTTGAAATTTCTTCGTCTATGGTAACGTCAGTAATATTGATAATCGTAAATCCCTCAAAGTTATAAGAATTGGGCGGGAACATTTTTTGCCATAATTCTAAATCCTCTGCATTGTCTAACAACTCGTAAAGAACATCTTCATTAATCTCTGGTGCTGTTTCTGATTTAGTGAGTTCTACAAAATCGGCATTTATAAAAAGCCTGTAATGCCTTAAATTGCCAGCTTTATCCGGTATATCGTAATAAATAGGTCTAAAGAAATCTATATTATAACCATAATATTGATGGAGGATCAACACACAAGCATGTATATAATTTTTCTGGTAATCAAAATTTCGAACCTTAAGTTCATAATCAGGTCCCGCGTCTTGCAGAATTTTCTCCAAACGTTTTGATTTATTAAACACAAAGTGCCTGTAAGGAACAGACGCCGCTTTTATCTCATTTTCGGAAAGCATATTGGGGAATAAATCGTCAAACAAGTAACTGATTTGTGCGCTGTATTTATTAATGATATCAAAATCTTCAATGGGTTCTTTTAGCACAGGATACTGGTCAAAATACGCCAAAAAATCATTTATATATTTTTTAGCCAAGGGATTATCTTCATGCTCCAAACGATTTTCAAAATGCTCGAAAATTCGTTTGAAGTTGATTCTAACTCTAAAAGGGTAATTATAATCCATACATAAAATTAATCAAAAGTTTTGAATAACATTTTTCTATACCTGGCTGGTATTACAAATTAACAATATATTACAAAATAAAGTCTATTTTGTATCATTCATTATATATTTTTGTATAAAAATTTAAATTATGAGAGGTTTTGTATTCAGTATATTTTCATTACTAATTATAACATCTTGTCAAAATGACAAAGCAGATTTTTCAGCTCAAATAGATGGTTTGCCAGACCTTACAAATGTATATGTATCTAAACTTGGAAAAAACAATCAACCTGTTCCATTAGATACGGTTCAAATACAACAAGGACAGTTTCAGGTAAATATCGATAAAGGGGAACCTCAACAAATCAATATGATAAAGATAGCTGGGGTAAAAAGTAATTTGTTTTTTGTGAGCGAAGATGAGCCTATTGAGGCTACACTTTATAGAGACAGTTTGAGAAGCTCAAAAATAACGGGGGGCAATCATAATAAACTCCTTATGACATACATGGATACGCTAAAAGCAAAATCTAAAAAAATGTACGATTTATCTAATGACATGAGACAAGCCATGATGGATCAAGACAGAACATCTTATATGTCTTTGAAAAAGCAACAAGAAAATTACCAAAAGGAAGATATTGCTTTTAGAAAGAAAATAGCCTCTGAAAATCCAAATTCAATCATAGCTGCATTAGCTTTATCTGATTTAATGTCCGGTAAAAAAATTCCAAACAAAGAGATAGAAAACATATACGAAAGTTTTAATGATGTAGTTAAAGACCATACACTTGGAAAATTAATCAAGGAAAATATAGCTAAAATGTCTAAAACTGATATTGGAGCTAAAGCACAATCTTTTGAAGCTCCAACGCCGGATGGAGACATGCTGTCGCTTGAAGACGCTATGGGTAAACTTACGCTTATAGATTTTTGGGCGTCATGGTGTAAGCCTTGTAGAATTGAAAATCCTAATGTAGTTAAAGTATTTAATGAATATAAGGACGATGGGTTTTCTATTATTAGTGTGTCTCTTGATAAGAATGAACGCGGTTGGAAAAAAGCAATTAAGGAAGATAATATGGATTGGTATCATGTCTCTAATCTAAAATTCTGGAGTGAGCCCATTGCTAAAGAATGGGGTGTACGCTCCATACCTGCAACCTTCTTAATAGACGAGGATGGTATTATTATAGCCAAGGATTTAAGAGGTGATGCCTTAAAACAAAAGGTAAAAGAGTATTTAGAAGAAAGTTAATTCCATTAATTTTTTCCGCATAAATTCTCTGTGTTGAATATATTTCTTTTTAAAAACAAATTAATTAGTGTTCTAATTTTTTACTTTATCCGGTTTACTTTTTTTGGACGCATCGAGTCCCGACGGAAGTAAGCGAGATGAACAGTAAAGTGTGTGGGTTCCGATACTTGTCTGACAAGACCGGTTATCCTGTCAAAGATGTCTGAACCACTTCTATTGACGTTTTTTATAAATCATTCAACTATATAATTTTAAATAGCATTATACTGCAGCTTTTCTATTCTAGCAAAAAGCTGGACGATGGGTGTTTTTTTTGTGAATTATTTCGATTACTATGAAAAACACCCTTTTGCTGTCTTTCTCCTCATTTTGGCAAGGCTCAAAGACACAGGGAAAAAAGCTTGTTATCGTATTTAAAAACCTCACTCTGTATGACGTAAAATTTGCAACATTTTCAGAAGCTCGACCTGTGAAAATGCTTTGTATGTTAATTTTGTTACTTCCAGTATTCCGATAGTGACAGCCGAGGTGTATCGATATGTAATTTACACCTAAAATGGTATAATTGATTGAAATATGTTCCGCGACCATTCAGGGACTTTTAAATAATTATTGCTTCAATATCCGTTAGTGGTATTTTCGCTATCTGATCTTTTTTCAATTCAAAGTCTATCCTAAATAGCTGCTGCTTGTTTTAAAATTTAAAAAAACACAATTAAATTCCGTTTGCAAAAAAAGTTATGGTTTAGCCTGAATATTTAAAAATCTAGTTTTAACCTAAAACTTATTTAGAATTTATAATTTTTTATCTTTACCCTGCGTTTAAACAAATAAATAAACATGTCTGAAACCATACTTACTTTAAAGAATGTCGCTATATATCAACGTGAATCTCTCATACTCTCTGAAGTTAACGTAAACATCAACAAAGGTGAATTTGTGTATTTAATAGGTAAAACCGGAACAGGCAAAAGCAGCTTTATGAAAACCCTTTATGGCGATATCCCTCTAAAGGAAGGACAAGGTGAAATTGTAGGCATGGATTTACAAAAACTCAAGGAAAAGCAAATACCCTACTTAAGAAGAAAACTGGGTGTTGTGTTTCAAGATTTTAAATTATTGAACGACCGTAATGTTAAACAAAATTTGGAATTTGTCTTAAAAGCAACCGGCTGGAAGGACAAGGGAGAAATGGAAAACAAAATAGATAAGGTATTGAGGAAGGTTGGCATGCAAACAAAGAATTTTAAATTTCCCTATCAACTTTCAGGAGGCGAACAACAGAGAATAGCCATTGCCCGAGCATTACTCAACGACCCGGAACTCATTCTTGCCGATGAGCCTACTGGAAACTTAGACCCTCAAACCTCTGTTGAAGTGATGGAAGTCTTACAAGACCTTAACAAAAACGGTAATACGATTTTAATGGCTACCCACGATTATGCCTTGTTGTTAAAATATCCATCCAAGACTCTAAAGTGTGATGGACAAAAAGTATTTGAGGTCGTGCAACGAAAAACTAATTAGATTGTATAGGTTTATAAAAAAAATTGCTAAAGGTATAATACCAAAAACTATTTTGAAAAACAACGAATCGCTATTAAGGCGTTTCATAGCTTCAACATATGCAGGAAACGCTGTGCAATGTAACCTTTGCAACTACAATTTAAAGCATTTTGTAACTCGTGCTAATGGTGATCTATTATGCCCTAATTGCGGAAGTTTATCACGCACAAGACGTCTATACAAAATACTTTCAGATATTCCCATAACCGGAAAAATCTTGCATTTTTCACCCCCAAAATCGTTGTCATCACAACTTAAAACAATTCCGGGCATAAATTATTACACAACAGATTTTGCAGGTGAATTTGAAACAGACTATCATTATGACATTACGTCCATTGCTGTAGACGACAACAGCTTTGATTATATTATTTGTTATCATGTTTTAGAACATATTGAAGATGATATTCAAGCAATGACCGAATTATTTCGTGTGCTCAAAACAGAAGGCTCTATCTTTATACAAACACCTTTTAAAGACGGAGATATTTATGAAGACAACAGTTTAGTTTCAAAAAAAGAGAGAAAGAAGGCATTTGGACAGGTAGACCATGTACGTATCTATTCTGTTGATGGTTTAAACCATCGTCTACAGTCTGTAGGTTTTAAAACCGAAATATATGACATACAAAATACAACTGATGCATATCACGGTTTTAAACCAGAAACTTTCATTAAAGCTCAAAAGATAAATTAACTAGAACCATACTTGTGATTTCTATTGCAATACCAATATACAACTACAACATAACTTCGCTTTTAGAGGTTTTAAAAATGCAATTATCCCAACTTAAAATACCTTATGAAATCATATGCTATGAGGATGCATCTACAAAATATATTGAAGAAAACAGAGCTGCAATTGCTAAGATTGCAAATGCAAAACACCTGATATCCAAAACTAATAATGGTAGAATAACCACACGCCAATTACTCGCAAAAAATACTGATTATGATTGGTTGCTATTTCTTGATGCGGATGTCATACCAAAAAATGATAATTTTTTGCAACGCTATAAAGCTTATTTAGACAGTAGTTATGACGCTATTTATGGAGGATACTATTACCACCAAACAAAACCAAAAAAAGAATATTCGCTACGATGGCATTATGGCAAAACTTATGAGCAGGTAAGTGCAAAAATATGCAACACCTCCCCTTATAAAATAATGATATCCGGTAACTTTATGATTAAAAAATCTGTCTTTTTAAATATTAACAATAAAATAGAAAGTGATGGGTATGGTTATGATAATTATTTTGGTTTACTAATGAAATTGAATAATATCAAAGTATTTCATATTAATAATGAAGTTTTTCATAACGGTTTAGACACAAACCCTGTGTTTTTAAATAAAGTGGAAAAAGCTGTAGAAACGCTTGCACAACTCTATAAAAAGTACCCTGACTTTACAACAGAAAACACACTACTGGAGCTCTATAAAAAACTTAAAAACATAGGACTTACAAAGCCTACAGAATGGTTTTTTAAGCAATACAAGTCAGCTATAAGACGACAACTTTTAAGCCCTAAACCTAATTTAAAACTACTTCAATTTTATAAATTAGGCTATCTTTGCACTCTAATGTCACGCAATTTATGATGGCTTTTTTATCATAGGTGTTTCTCTTGACAAAAAATTAGACAAAACGGATGAGAACCATAGAACATCACAATAGGGTTCGCTTTTATTATAAGTATTTTACGAAACTCCATATAGACTAAATATTAAATGCCTGAATTTTCAGTAGTCATACCATTATACAACAAAGAGCATTTTGTTAAAAAAACCATTCAGAGCGTTCTCAATCAAACTTTTCAGAAATTCGAAGTTATAATTATAGACGATGGTTCTACAGACAACAGCCTTAAGAAGGTAAAAGAATTTAATGATGAGCGCATCAGGGTTTATAAGCAGGGAAACAAGGGAGCATCTTATGCGAGAAATAAAGGCGTAGACCATTCCAGATATGAATGGATAGCATTTTTAGACGCTGATGATATTTGGTACAAAGACCACTTAAAAGAGCTTAACAAAAGTATAACTAGATTTCCAAAAGCTCAGGTAGTCTCTAATGCCTACGAAATCGCATTGGGTAAGAATTTTTACAAAAAACCAAAGTTCAGCAAAACACTGCCACAGGTTATATCTATAATTGATGATTATTTTAGCTATTGTTTTTCAGGTCCTTTATTTTGGACATCCAGCTTAGCCCTAAGTAAAAAATGTTTCCAAGACATAGGTGGTTTTGACACAGATATATCTAGTGGTCAGGACACAGACCTTATATGCAGGTTAGCCTTGAATTTTAAATTGGTGTATAATCCCAAAACCACTTTTTTGCATATAAAACATACTGAGAATAATCTGTCGCAATCCAGCAATCTTGACTCACGTCTAAAACTCTTAAAAAAATTTAAAACCCAGGAGCGTTCTCATCCATCTTTAAAAAAATACATGGACATCAATCGCTTTGCTTTGGCCATGAAGGCGAAAATTCTAAAACGACACGATGTTTTTCAAAAATTATACATTGAGATTGAACAGCGCCATCTCAATTATAAACAGAAGTTAATACTTCATTCCCCGCCCTGGTTGATAATTCAACTAAAGAACATACAGAAAGCGCTTATAAAAATGGGAGTTTATCGTTCAGCATTCAGGTAACGGTCAAGGTAAATCACTGTAGTATTTTCCACTGCCAAGCTTTCGTTTCGCATTAGGTTCTTGTTTTGAAAAAATACTTTTTTTGAGTTCAAAGTCTTTAAATCTAAAACCATTTAGCTCAGACATGGTATGGATGAAATTTTGTAATTGATAAGGATTTTCCGGAATATATGCCTTATTAAAGTCTTGTTTAAACTCAGGATTCATCCAGATAAAAAAAGGAATATCATACATGGACCTGGTCGGGTTTTCTTCGGCATGGCCTGAAAAATCTATACTTTCATAAACCTCATCGCCGTGGTCTGAAAAATAGATCATATAAGCCCGGTGATTGATTGGTTTGAGGTGTTCAAAAACGCTTTTTAAAAAATAATCGTGGTAAAGAACGGCATTGTCATAAGAATTAGAACGCTGTTCAGACTTATCGTGCACATATTTGATATTGGTTTCACCTTTGAAAATTTCAAAATCTTCTGGATACCGATCTTTATATAAAAGATGAGTGCCCAAAGGATGAAGAACTATAAATTTCTTCGGAGCAGGGTCTGAAAGTGCTTTTTCCAGCTCTGGTATAAGCACCTCATCATATGGCGTAATACTCCCGTCAAAAGCTGTATTTTTTGTGAGATATACGTCACTACTCATGGCTATTTTGGTGACTAAACTTTCATATTGCCCAATTGGCCTTTGGTTGGAAATCCAAAAGGTCTTAAAACCCGCAAGATTCATCAATTGGATGATAGAGAAGTCTTCTTTTTTTTCTAAACCATTTAGAACCAGAGCATTTCTCAATGCGCCAATCGTGTAGGCATGACTGCTTATCACATCTTTGTATACCCATAAATCAGGCTTCAAACTATCTAAAAATGGGGTTGTTGGCCGTTCATAACTGTATAAGCTCATTCTTCGCCTCGTGGTAGACTCGCCAATAACCAGGATGTATGTTGCGGTATCCACTTTTGTCTCTATAGAAAATTCTTCAATGTCAGCAATGGGCCTGTCTATATCAAATTCTGCCATTTTTTGCTGTTCTTCAATATATTCTACAACAGCATCTGCACTCAGGTAGATAAAATTAAATTGCTCATAACCTCTGAAAATCATCAAAAATAAAGGCAAAACTATACCTAAAACATAAATCAGGCCTTGATACCTTATTTTTTGTTGTACTCTAAAAATCGGTTTAAAATAGAAGAACAGAAACAGATGAATGATAAAAACACTTATGACTACACTTAAAAAAGGGTTAAAATAAAATTCTAAAAATTCTCTGGCCTCCGCGAGATTGGTCTCTAAAAGAATAAAAATCGATGAGGCTGAAATATTGGCTTTAAAGAGGTAGTAGTACAGGCATTCAAAAAGGTTATTGAACCAAAAAACCAAATATCCAAGGTATTGTATGATTGTGCGCCACTTTTCATTAAACAATAAACTCAAACTTATGAGGATAATTAAGGTCGCTGTATTTTCAACTAAATTTCGTGGCAAGATTCTATTAAAGCCAAAACCATAGGCTTGAAAACCAAACGAAATAATCACGATCGAAAACCAAAAAGCCAGCGCTTTTTGATTATTTTGATCGCTTATGCCAGATTTTATAATCTCGAACAGCTTCTGTACCATACGTCCACGTTTTGCCAATTTCTGAAAAATTAATTGATTTCCTTTTGAGCAATATCCAAATATATCTTACAATCCATAAATAAATCAGATTTTTATGGACCAAATATTTTTGTGCTACAATACCCTGAGTGTATTCTCTGCTGCCTTCTTTTGGCACAGAAGTTTTGCCGTAGTGCTTTACAATAGGTTTGGGCACAAAAGCTATTTTGAGACCGGCCCTTACGATATCATCTCTAAACACTTGTTCTTCAAACCAGTGGAATCTTCCTCCAAAACTAAAAACGGGATTAAAACCCACATTTTTAGCATTAATTTTTTGAGAATGAAACGTAATTTCCATAGAAGTCAATACCTGTTTGTGCAGCAAATGGTGTTGATAGCCTGCTTTTTCTTTATAGGCTTTAAATGTTTTATTGTTTTCTCTTACATATTGAAAGGAAATCATTGCAGCTTCGGGATAGTCTTTATAGGCTTGCCTTACAATCTCGAGGGTTTCAGGTAGGTATTCTACATCATCATCTGCAATAAAACATATTTTACCGATACTATTTCTTATGCCTATATTTCTGCTTCTGGCCAAATGCCTTTCAAAATCATTGATCACCCTAATATTTTTTTGAGAAGACTGCAGGGTTTTGTCTTGTGATGTTTGGTTAATGATCAAAATATGAAGATCATCAATATTATAATGTTTAAACATGGGGTTTAAAAAATCCATGTTTGTTCTATTCATGGTAGAAATTAAAAATTCGAATTCAGGAGGTTCTTTGTTCATAAAACGATTTAACTATTTGAAATTTAAACGCCAAATTGCTTAAGGTGATGGTCCAAATGTTTATAGGCCGACTGTCCCCACATCCATGATTTCATCTCGCCAAAAATTGGATGTGTTTTTGAAGGTTCAAAATAAGATTCAGACTCGTGGATTCTCCTGATGAGTTGCTTCAAATTAGATTTTTCTTTTTCGAAATTCAGGTTTTCTTTTATCACAAAAGATTTTGCCGTGGGCAGACTCTGTTTCCAGGGCTTGTCGTTGTATAAGGTGGGCTTCATCAGTTTAATCAAAAGCTTCATGATAAAGTTGGGTTTTTCTACTTCTTCTTCACCAAAGGCAAGTTTTATCGGTTTTTGGCAATGTTTAAGCATTTGGTTGACATTCATTTTACCCCATCTGGCCTGATCTTCGGGGGTTAAGTCATCAAGTCTGCTTATAATATCATCGCAGGCCTCTTTATCAAAAATTGATTTCATTGCTAATTATTAAATAATGCTCGTAAATCTACGTCACTTTCAATTTAAATATTGATTTTCTAAAGATAAATAAAATAAGTAGAAAATAGACAAGATAAATGATGACATGACCAATAACAACCCCTGAAAGTGCAAGATATTTTACACCAATGACAGCGCTAAAATAAAGCCCAACAGCAAGAATTATATCTGTAATGATATAGTGCCATAGCATTTTTTTTGCATGAAATTGGTAAACCATCACCAATGCCAAAACTCTAAAAAAATCAGCTACCATCTGCCAGCCGAGAATAGAGGTTACAGGTAGAAACTCCTCTGAAAAAACAACGAGTACCAGATATTTTCTCAAGAGAAACAGAATAAATAAGCCCACACCAAACAAGGGTATAATCTGCTTGTAGAAATCTAATACAATTGCTCGAAATTCAGCTTTAGATTTGGCTTGGACAAACTTTGGGAGTATATATAAACTTAAAAGCGATTGAATAAAAATCAAATAGAAATTTGATAACCTGAAGTTAGCTTCCCAGTATCCGGCATCATCTATACTTATAGACTCTAAAATATGCTGCCTTATCCCGAGGTAGACTAAAGGAAAACTCACAGCGGAAATCAAAGTCATAAAGGCGTATTGTCCAAAATATTTCAATTGTTGTTTGGAAAATACTCTATAATTGAAGTAACAACCTACCTTTAGGTATTTACCCGCCAGGGAAAGGCTTATTAAAAGACTAATAGAAGGAACAGCAATGACAGCCATCAACGCTCCTGACAGCCCAAATTGATACACACTAAAACCAAAAACCAATAAATTCAGAATATGAATAAAAATATTTATTTTTATAACTCTTTTGAATTGCTCCAGCCCCTGAAGAATAGCTATCAAAAACGTATTTAAACCATAAAGCGGCAATAATACAGCCAGCCATCTAAAAATATAAGTGTAATCTTGATTTCCAAAAACATAATTAGCCAAAATTTCAGAAAATACATAGACTCCCAAAAAAATCAGAATACTTAAAATTATAAAAACCCAGAATAAAGTCGATATAAAAACAGTATAGTATTCAGGCCTCTCTTTATGCTCACTGGAATACTTTACCACGGCTTTATTTAATCCTCCGGTTGAAAAATTTTGAAGAACAGATAGGGCATTTCTAAGATTTCCAATAAAGGTTATACCTTGAGTCCCCAGAAAAACAGCGGTCACTTTTGAAACAACAAGACTCGATATTAATTTTACAACTATACTGAAACTATTAAAACCCGTTACCTGAAGTAATGGCGATTTCTGTATAAGATTTTGGAAGCGTTTTAGCATTATGATGCAAAAGAAAATTCCTGCCAAATTTAGGCATAATAGTATTAAGCCCAAATTATTCAATAAAATTTGGTATTTTATGTATTAAGGCTGAAATTTAAAAATAACAATACCGGTATTCTAAATGAAAATAAATATTTGCATGATTTAAGTTCTACTTCAAGATCGATTGTTTAATCGAATTATCATACATGCGTTGATAGTCTTTCTGTTCTGAACCGGACTCTCCAAAAATTTTGAAATTAGAACTTCTGGAAAATTCTTCTGCCCCTTGAGGTGGCTCTACTTGAAAGCCTACGCCTATTTCTACCAAAGCTCGATTTAGTAAAGGTTCTGAAGGTTCACCTAAAATGCCTAAATTAAAGAAATCCTCAGATTGTTCAATGTCTGGAGTTAAGCCTTCTTCAAAACCGGTAAAGCCTTCGGCGTTTTCTATTTCAAAAATTAAAGGTTGTATGGCATAGAAATGATTAATGTTTATGTTTTGCTTGTTGATGAACTCCGGTGAATCATACAATAAAGCAGAACCCTGAAACTTTCCTATGGTGTTTGAACCTATTTGTATAACATCAATGTAGGGGGTCAGGGCATTGATGACCAATTCACTTGCAGAAGCACTCGAACCCGTAGTCAATATAAAAACCCTTGTTAAATTTAGATTATTAATACTTTGCCCATCAGCAGTTTCGTCATCAAAGAAAAGTTCAATGTCTGTAAAATTTTCATTAAATCTTTCAACAGCAAACAAATCTCCATTAAATTGACCGGTAATCATAGAAGATAAATCTTTTGCAGTTTCTACACTTCCACCGCCATTATATCTTAAGTCTAAAACTAAATCTGTGACGCCATCAGCCAAAAATTCTCCAAAAACCTGATTAAGTTCGGCCTGAAAGTTAGATCGAAAGGCATTATACATAAGGTAACCAATACTTTGACCATTAATATTGAGTGTTTTGGCGATATGAATTGGGTTTTCTGTTAATTCAACTTTAGTGAGGCCTATTATTTCACCTGTTAAGTTTAATTGGTTATCAGACAGTTCTGCCAAACCAATAAAATACTGATTGCGCTCAAAAAGCAACTCACCAAAATTTGAATCTGTAAGATCTACACCATCAACTTGTCTAAAGATCATACCGCGTTCGACACCGGCAGATTCTGCTGGAGAATTTGGTACCACGTACCTTACATATCCAAAAACCTGATTTGTCCCCTGAATTCTAACCAAGCCAAAACGCATCCCGTTAGATAATGAAAGACCTTGAGTATTATTTTCTAAAACTCTGTAATCTTCTACAATGATGCTAAATCTATCTTCATCAAATAATAAATTATCAAAAAGTAATTCAGGTTCACTAAATTGCGAAAGAAAATTTGTGTAGTCTGTGTTTGATGCAAATCTATCGTTGGCTAAATCCGGAACTTGAGCTTTGTAGAAATAGAACCCAAACATCGCTTCATAAACAAAATCATTTATCTCCAATGTACTTGATGGCGTAATAACATCATCCATATCTTCCTGACAGGACATCATCAAAACACAAGCTATACATGAAAATCCTAAAATTGACGTCTTCAACATAATTCAAATATTAAAAATTAAGTATACAAATAAACGAAATATTTAATAAAAATACGTATTTGAAAAGCTTTCAAGCTTTTCTAAAAAAAAGCAAGTTTAAGTTAAAGAAAACTAAATTTAAAACTAATGTTTTAGTTTTTTATAACTTAGTAAAAAATTCAATAAAGTATTAATTATGAAAAAATCTATGAGGTATTTATTATTGCTGTTCTGGGTAAGTTTTATCGGTTTTGCCCAAACATCAAGCGAAACAAAACCACTTAAACTTGATGAAAGTGTAAGAACCGGGGTGCTGAAAAATGGCATGACCTATTTTATTAAAAATAATCAAAAACCCGAAAATGAAGTTATACTAAGACTAGTGGTAAAAGCCGGTTCTATTTTAGAAACCGAAAAACAACTTGGTTTGGCGCACTTTATGGAACACATGAATTTCAATGGAACAAAAAACTTCCCAAAAAATGAATTAGTAGATTATCTACAAAGTATTGGAGTAAAGTTTGGTAACGACCTCAACGCTTATACGAGTTTTGATGAAACGGTGTATTTCCTGCCAATTCCTTTGGACGATCCGGATAACCTGCCAAAAGCTATGGACATTATGGAAGACTGGGCGTTTAATGCCACATTAGAGCCAGAAGAAATAGACAAAGAACGCGGTGTAGTATTAGAAGAATTACGTCTAGGGCTCGGTGCCTCAGAACGTATGCGCAAAGAATATTTTGATAAATTGCTTTATAAATCCAAGTATGCAGAACGCTTGCCTATTGGAAAAAAAGAAATTATTGAAAATTTTGAATATCAAGACCTTATAGACTATTACGAAGCTTGGTACAGGCCAGATTTAATGGCCTTTATTGCAGTAGGCGATATTGATGTTGATAATATGGAAAAAGACATCAAAAAACGTTTTTCTAAATATAAAAACCCTAAAAACGCTCAAGAACGAAAGGAATTTGGTGTTCCCGACCATGAAGAAACCTTTGTGGCAGTCGCCACAGATAAAGAAGCGACCTCAGCTCAGGTGTCTATTTATTATAAAAACCCTGAAGAACGTCAACCAAATACCACATACAAAACTGCCGAAGCTAATTTAGAAAGTCAGTTGTTTTCAACCATGTTAAACAATAGGCTAAGAGAGTTGTCAAACGCACCAAACCCACCATTTACCTACGGCTACAGCTACTACGGAAATATTGTAAATGATAAAAAAATGGCATTTACTTCATTTGCTGTACCTACCAATAATGATCAACTTGGAGCACTTGAAGTTTTGTTAAGAGAAAATGCACGGGTAAAAAAATACGGTTTTACAACATCTGAATTTGGCAGAGCAAAAAAAGAAATCCTTACCCGACTGGAAAGCCAATTTAAAGAAAAAGACAAAACAGAGTCCGGAAGATATGTAAGTCAATTGCAAAGTCAATTTACCAGTGGAGATATTTATACAGGTATTGAGTGGCGATACAATTTCACTAAAGAAACCTTGCCAAACATTCAGTTATCTGATATCAATGCGATGATTGATAAATACATTAGAGATGAAAGTCGCGTCGTCGTATTTACAGGACCGGAATATAAGGATAAAAGCCAAAAGCCCACAGAAGAGCAAATTTTGGCCATTGTAAATAATGACTTCGAAGATGTAGAAGCTTACCAGGAGACAGAAATGAGTGAAAGTTTGGTAAGAGAAACTTTACCAAAAGGCTCAATAGTATCTGAAAATCAAAACGATAAACTAGGTACAACTACCCTTACTTTATCTAACGGGGCTCAAGTCACTTACAAAAAAACCGACTTTAAAGAAGATGAAATTTTGTTTAGAGCGGTAAGTTTTGGCGGATCTAATATGTTTGATGATGAAACTTACAATAAAGTCAGATGGGCTATGAATGGGTTGTCTGAAGCAGGATACTCAGGTTTAGATAAAAACGAAATTTCTAAATTTACAAGTGATAAAATTGCCAGCCTTAATTTTTCATTATCCAGCACATCAGAAAGATTTAGAGGGCAAGCTGCACCAAAAGATTTAGAATATATGATGCAAATGCTGCAAGCGTACTTTACAGATTTAAATTATAATGAAGAAGCTTTTAAAGGATATAAAGCAAAGCAACAGGCCTTTATGGGTAATATGATGGCCTCGCCAAGATTTTATTTCTTAGACAAAACCTTTGGGTTTTTAAATGAAGGCAATCCAAGATGGGGAGGTATTTTACCCGATGATGAAGATTGGGCCAATACAGATTATGAACTGGCTTATAAAAAATACAATGAGAGATTTAGTAACGCAGCAGACTTCCATTTTTTCTTTGTGGGTAATGTAGATGAAAAAAGCATAAGAGATTTGAGCGAAAAATATATCGCTGCTCTACCATCCAATCCTAATAAAAAAGAGGAAGTTGTAGATCTTGGCTTTAGACAAAAAAAGGGAGATTTCAAAAAAATATTTTATAAAGGCAACGATCCTAAAAGTCAGGTAAGAATTTCGTTTTACGGCGAAACTGAGTATGATAAAAAAGAAGCCATGGCTATGGATGCACTTGGTGAAGTGTTAAGTATTAAACTCATCGAAAACCTAAGAGAAGGCGAAAGTGGCGTTTATGGTGCTGGTGCCAATGGAGGTATGAACAAACGTCCTTATGGCAGTTATAATTTCTCAATTCAATTTCCATGTGGACCTGAAAATGCAGAAAGTCTAGCAGATGCGGCCTTAGCTGAATTACAAAAAATCATAGATAATGGTCCAACTCAAGTAGATCTGGATAAATACAAAAAAGCACAAAAAGTGGACTATGACGAAAATCTTGAGAAAAACAGCTGGTGGATTGGGCAGATGACATCAGCTTATTACAACGAAATGAGCCCAGAAAGAGCCTTAACTTATATGGATAGAGTAAATGCCGTGACAGCAGAAGAAGTTCAAACTGTGGCTAAAAAATACCTTTCCGGTGACAAATACATTGCTATTTTGATGCCTGAAGAACAGGAATAAACAGCTATTTTATAGACTTAAAAACCCCAAATTTTGTATTGGGGTTTTTTTAGTTTTAACTTTTATATTTTAATAAACTCATCCCGATATTATGTGGAGCTTTTGTTGGGTTGAGGTTCTTTTTTTTTATTCAAACAAGCATTCTCCAATACACGTTCACATTAGAAATGCTGATGGAGAAGCTAAATATCATGAAAAAACCATGAAATTTTTGGTAAACAAAGGGTTAAAGAGTGAAGATTTAATTATTAGTGCGTGAATTAACTTTTTTAGTAAACAAGAAAAAAGAGCACAAAATCAGCTTTGATGATGATCACATTTACTTACATACCTTAAACGGTGAAAAAGCTTTATGTATCGTAAATGGTTTCCAAGACTTAAAAAACACCTCTAAAACTCAAAAATAGAATTAGGAATGTTCCCCTTTCGGTATTCATTGGGAAGACGATGATGAAGAATAAAGTTTTAAAAGATGTTTTCAGTTCAATAAAAATAAATTTGACCAAAATTTCTAAACCTGTAAAACCCCCATATTAAAGTCCTTTTCTATCGGCGCGTGATTGGCGATTTCTATTCCATTTGATATCCATTGTCTTGTATCTAGCGGATTAATCACCGCATCCGTCCACAATCTTGCCGCCGCATAATAAGGACTGGTTTGCCTATCGTAATTGTTTTTAATTTTATCGTAAAGTTCTTTTTCTTTAGCTTCAGTGATTTTCTCGCCTTTGGCTTTTAGTCTTGAGGTTTCAATTTGTAACAATACTTTTGCCGCTGAATTACCGCTCATCACCGCCAACTCCGCACTTGGCCAGGCTACAATCAATCTCGGGTCATAAGCTTTGCCGCACATGGCATAATTGCCGGCACCGTAGGAATTACCAATAATTACCGTAAATTTAGGCACCACCGAATTACTCACCGCATTGACCATTTTTGCACCATCTTTTATAATCCCACCATGCTCACTTTTACTACCGACCATAAACCCTGTGACATCTTGTAAAAACACCAATGGAATCTTTTTTTGATTACAATTGGCAATAAATCGCGTGGCTTTATCAGCTGAATCACTATAAATCACACCGCCAAACTGCATTTCACTGGGTTTGGTTTTGGCTTTAGTGGTTTTTACAATTTTACGTTGATTAGCCACAATACCAACCGCCCAGCCATCTATTCGAGCATAACCGGTGATAATGGTTTGACCATAACCTGCTTTGTATTCTTCAAATTCAGAATTATCGACTAAACGCTCAATGATAGGCATCATATCGTATTGGTCGCTTCGTTTGGCTGGTAATAATCCAAATATTTCTTCTGGATTGGCTTTGGGTTTCTTTGATTCTTTTCTATTAAAACCGGCTTTGTCAAACTCTCCTATTTTATCGACAATATTTTTAATTTTATCGAGTACATCTTTGTCGTTTTCGGCTTTATAATCGGTGACACCACTCACTTCGCAATGGGTTGTAGCGCCGCCGAGACTTTCATTATCAATACTTTCGCCAATAGCAGCTTTCACCAAATAACTTCCGGCTAAAAAAATACTGCCTGTTTCTTTGACGATTAAAGCTTCATCACTCATGATTGGCAAGTAAGCACCACCTGCCACACAACTGCCCATAACCGCAGCTATTTGAGTGATACCCATACTGCTCATAATGGCATTGTTTCTAAACATCCGCCCAAAATGTTCTTTATCTGGGAAGATTTCGTCTTGCATGGGTAAAAATACACCTGCACTATCGACAAGATAAATAATTGGCAGCCTATTTTCTATGGATATTTCTTGAGCACGTAAGTTTTTCTTTCCCGTAATAGGAAACCAAGCACCAGCCTTAACCGTGGCGTCATTAGCAACGACAATGACCTTTTTACCGGAGACTTTAGCAATTTTCACAACCACACCACCACCGGGACAACCGCCGTATTCTTCATACATGCCAT